>OIWT01002342.1_pt1 | contig 19849 bp, 26 predicted proteins | sample 1587701 | NCBI WGS metagenome assembly OIWT01 (sample SAMEA3888904, study PRJEB22519) | human gut metagenome | biome: human gut; feature: human-associated habitat; material: faeces | place: Denmark | collected 2009
TGTAGGGAGGGATACGCGTGCCCGATTTGCTACGAGTCCCCTGTATCTCCAGTGTCGACGATTTGTGGGCATGTATTCTGTGAGAAGTGCATGAAGAGATTGTTTAGGGTTTGGATGTGGGGAGTGTGTGATGCGTAGATGAAACGGTATAAATGGAAATGTCCCCAATGCAGACGTTATTTGCGAAATACTGATTATCATCCTCTTTACCTGCCATAGAATGTGTTTTACTCACCAGTTTGTATTTGTTCCTTTACCTTGTCATTTTGTCGTGTTTGTGTTTTCTGCATCAATTCGCTCGGATAACCGCGGGATTGCGTCATTGCGGATTGTCAAGTCACAAAACTCATTATTTCTACCTGCAGCACATCCCATGGAAAAGTACAATGAAGGGAGATCCTCTCGTCAGCGTGCCTCCTCCTTATTCGATGCTTCCCCTGATGTGAGAAGAGTCGACTTCGGTTTATCCACAGCACTGTACAAGCATCGACAAGTCGAGGGAAACGTACTTCCTCAAGTTAGAGCACATGAACAGTCTCGTCGGGCTTTCGTCCCATCCTCATCCCTAGAAGCACGGAAACGAGAGTTCTGCTCGTTCTGAGCGTTTGGCGCAGGTTCGAGAGAAACCGGCGTCTTTTGACAGACCACGAATGCGGTCTCCGTCCATCAAAATTAGCGCATCGTAGTGAATGCTTTCCGCGCTCATCGATAGAAACGGTCCGAATGGATTCGCATCGTCTTCTCGTGGTTTCACGGAGGATATGGCGTTTTTCGCGCATGTAAACGGTACCTACTACGTTGTGGGAAGAATGGAAGAGGATCACTCCCCATCCGATGCCGTGCCGCTTCGATCTCCTGCTGATGCCTAGTTCGTTCCTCCTCATAAGCTCCCGTATGAAGCGGGTGATTGTTTTTCCTTCTCTGACTAGTCCATCTTCCTATCTTGTTTTTTTCTTGGATGTGGAGTCTTTCCATCCCGTGTGTTTGTTGAGAAAGATACGCCCGATGGGCACAATTCGTTTATCCTCCATGCAAGACTCACCCATCATCCTAATTGCGGGTCAGGAGAAGTGTGGAAAGAGCAGCATCGTCGACGTCGTCTTCAAGCGGATGTCGGTGTACAAGACCTTCTTCCTGGATACGACGTCCTCGTTGAAGAAGTACACCTCGGACAAGAACCCCCTGCTGGAGTATAACATTTGGGAGCTTCCCAGCGACATGAATGAAGTCAGAGATGAGATGAAGAATATCAAGCCATATATCAGCAATGTTGCGATTCTAATCTACGTTTTTAGTCTCGAAGTACGTCCCAGCCCTCTCCCCCTCATTTGTAGAATTCGAACAGCAAATTCAACAATTTTTCGAATGTCCCGATCAACGGACTGATCGAACTCCTATCGATGCTGTCGGGGGCCACGAATCTGCACCTGTCCGTGTTCTTCCACAAATCGGATATGTCTCTGACAACGGAACAGCAAAACAGTAGGGGCGATGATGGTTGATTAAGGGACAGCTTACCAGAAGTGGATCCAGACCAGCATCTCGGACTACCTTCAGGAGAGTGATATGGACATCACCACCAACTTCTGCCGCACGTCGATTTACGACACGTCGATCTTTGATGGCATCAGCAAGTGCGTGCAGCACATCCTCCCCCGTCGCTCCAGCGTGCAGAACCTGCTGAACTCGCTCTCCCAGAGCTGCAGCATGGAGAAGGTGTATTTGTTCGACACTTTCAGCAAGCTGTGCATTGCAATGGACAGCACGCCGAACGAATCGAGTCTGTACGAGCTGTGCAGCGACAGCATCGACGTGGTGTTCGAGCTGGTGAACATCTACAGCACCCTGGGAGAATCGTCGGACATGCCGAGCATGGGCACACTGGGCGAGCAGATCGCGGAATCGGAGCAGCTGTCGACGTCCTCGCCAATCACGTCGTCGATTGTGTAGGAGTGTGAGTGTGAGTGGACGGTAGATTGGAGAAGGCGAAGAGGAAGTACATGCTGTACTTCTATCAGGCGATCCGCAACATCGCGTGCGTGTGCGTGATTCGCGAGGAGAACTTCGACAAGATGGGTCTGATCGAATACAACCTGAGTCGCGTGTCGAGCTGTCTGAAGGAGCTGTACAAGCAGGACGACTGGTCTCTTTGTTCAACAAACACGCCAGAAAGAGGGCAAGGAGCCACACTCCAACAGCTCCTTGATCATTAAAGGACTCGTGATCTACGCCTCACTCCTCCTCCACGCACCCACATTCAACTTGTCATGCAGCAACTGCGCCACCGCGTTGGCGTCCTCCACACGCTTGCTTCGCACCAGCGCCAGCACGAATTGCTTCGCCTCCAGCGTCGAGTACACCTTTTCCTTCTTCACGCACCGCTCCACCACCGCCTTCACCGCCTCCACCCCTAGACTGCTCACGCCCGCGCGTAGCAGCTCTCTCACGCGCTCGTCACGGCTGTGCAGCGCCGCGCCGTACAGCGACACCACCGCCTTCTCGCGCTCCTACGCTTACAGCCGCGCACTACGATCACCTCAGTGGAGAGAGAGGGGAGCTCGCGCGTGAAGGCAGTTGTTTCCGCCGCCGCCAGTCCGTCCCACGCGCCGCTGGCCACGCGCTCCAGGAAAGGGACAGAAATCGGGCGGTTTTCGTTCTCTTTGCAGATTTGCTCCAATTCGTGCACGGTGTCCTTGGAGAGCGCAAGAGGTGAGTTCGCCTCCATGTAGCGAAGAAAGCCGCGGATGATGTCGGCATGTCCATTCTGCTTCAGCGTCTTCACGATCGGTTGGACTTTCGACTGCTCGATGGGAATGTTGCATGCGATCAGTTGCGACCACGTGCTCGAATCCACGTTTTTGCAGCCAATGGCAGCAAACTAGGAATCAGCAACACAGATGACAACAACATGAAGGAACAACTCATCCATCACGATTCCGCTGAGGATGGGGCTCTTGACGATGAATGCGACGAAGGGTGACAGATCCTCCGGTTTATTGAATCGCTTCGTCAGGAGCGCTCGCGTCAATGCTCGCATTGTTGTGGAATCGCTGCTGTCATAGGTGATGGAGAGATTCCTAATCGTCAGCGTTATTACGGAGGAGCACCGCTCAACGAAGTACTCGAATGATTTCGTGATGTACGGCAGAAACTGGGAGTGGTTTCGTGTCGGAGCGATTAGCACGATGTAGTTATACAAATCGTAAACGGAAACGTGCCGCTTGGCCTGGGACAGGGAGACGATGCGCTTGCTCAGGATGGGGAGCATCTTCGGGGCGGGGAGTTCCTTCGGATTGGCGAGGCGGAGAATCGTGATGATCATCTCGGAGTCGCAAGCCGCCGGAAGGGACAGTGCCTGGTGAACGGCCTTCAGGGACAGGTGGTGGCCCTGGATAAGCATCTCCTTCGCAATCGTCAGGCACACTCGTTCATTCTCCATCGACCGCAGCAGGGAGAGGAAAAACTTCTCGCAGACGACTCCACTAACGGGACAACGATTCTTGGTCAGGAAGAAGTATAGGGAGCGGATTGCAGCGAGATTGTACGATCGGCAGTACTGATCAATCACTTCCGCCGTAACGACGTCTGCGTAACCGAAGACTTCGTAGTATCGGTTGTAGATGACGGGGAGCAGGTCGTTGGCTTGATAGTCGCCCGCCTTCTTTAGCAGCTGCACAAGCACCGTCGTGGGGAGGGAGGCCGGCGTCTGAAAGATGACATCCAGGTTTTGTCGAAGAGAGTCAGGCGAGTTGATTGCGCCTAACGTTTTTGACAGATCTGCGATGCTCTAGTCATTACCGCCCATGCGCACAGGAATACGGTAGAAGTAGGGGAGGAAAGGCCGTTCCCAACTGGTTGTGTTGAAAACAGTCTTAACGGAGTGCGCCGTGCTCTACCGAATGAGAACATACCATGTTACTCACAGAGGGAGGGAGAAACAGGCAATTCCTGCTCTGCACTGACTTCCTCGGAGGAGCGGAGCGTACGCGACTGCTGTTCGTCTTTCGAGCACCTTGGAAAGAGTAGGTCGTATCATCAAACAAACAGTGAGTTCATTTCCGCTTTTGCTTCTTTCCCCGCTTTATCTCCTTCCGCTTCTCTTTTCTGTCCTTCTGCTGCTTGTAGTACGCGAGGAGGATCTTCTGATTGGCGATTTCCTCTTGGGACAGTCTACTGGTTAGCCACGCCGACAGCGCACCACCCCTCCCACGCCAGATCATCGTCGATTGCCATCGCCGCCGCCACCTGGACATCTTCTTCCTCCTCCGTGGATTCCTCAAAGAGGCTCGACATCGGAGACGGGCGGCCCTTCTCCAGGACGGTGCTCACCACCGCTCCCTTCTTCACCACCGTGAACCCGGTCTCCTCCTCCTTCTTCGCCTCTTCCTTCTTCTCCTCTTTCACCACGGGTGCCGCCACTGGCGTCGTCTTCGTCTTCTTCTTTTTCTTCTTTGCCGCGCCTGCCTTCGTCGTTTGCGTCTCACCACTGTTAGCGGTGGTGTTCACAGTGTTATTAGCAGCGTTGTTCTCATTGCTGTTCGCAGTGTTGCTAACAGTGACGCTGGCTGTGCCCACTGCGTCCTGCTCGCACAGCCACTGCAGACGCTGTTGCACCTCCTCGCTCGCCGGCCACGCCACGCGCCGCAGGGCCCTCGCCACGCGCACGTACGCCGCGAATTCCTCCTACGCCTTAGCACCGGCCCGCACGCCCACTGCCAGCTCCTGCCGCGACACCACCGTCACCGCGTCGTCCAACCGCACAGCGCGCGTCCGCAGTGCCGCCACTGTCTGGCCCGCCTTCTCGATGCGCTTCCGCAATGCTCGCACGCGCCGGAACACGCGCTCCAATGTTGCTTCCTGCGCCGTTACTGTCTCCATCACCGCCTCAGCCACCTCTTCCGTCTTAGCCACCTCTTCCGTCTTAGCCACCTCCCCAGAAGGGTTGAGGAGCCGTGCGGGGAGGGAGGCGACAGCAGCGAGGTCCTGCAGGGCGGTGGGGAAGAAGAAGAGCAGCTCAGTGATGTTGACCGCCACCAGCTCCAGCAGCGCCGCCATCAGCACAGCAGAACCGCGGGCCTGCACATCACACCTCTCCCCGTGACCCACCTTCGCCAGCGCCATGCCGCGCACCAGACTGCGCAGCGGCAAATCGGTGCGCACGCGTGCCGCGCACAGCTCCACCAGCGTTGTGGGCGTGCGTGGCACGGCGCGCGGGACGCAGCGCAGCAGCTTGCAGAAGACGCCACGCTGCGCGTCGGTCGCCAGCACCTCCACGTGGCCGCCCAGCGCGTCCAGCCGGCCGTCGGCGTCCATGGGCCCGCAGACGGCGGCCTTGCGCGCGCCGAGGAAGAAGCTACGCTTCAGACGGTTCAGCGCGCCTACGCCTGCCCCTGCGCGGTGTGGACGATGCAGCCGCCCGGCACGGAGGCCACGCGACAGACGGTCTACGCATGAGACGAGACGGCGAGGCGCACGCGCGAGGGCAGCAGTGCGAAGATGCAACCCGGGTCAAGCGACGCGGGGAAGAGCGCGCGGGCGGCGGGGGTACGGTCGCCGCGCGCGTCGAGGTAGAAGTAGGCGAAGAGCTGGCCGCTGTCGGTGAGCAGCGTGTCGAAGCCCTCGTGGCAGGCGAGCTGCGCCACGCGCAGCTGCAAGAAGTACAGCGTGTTCACGCGCGCCGTGCGAGCCGTATCAGTACTGCTGGCACTGCCAGTGCTGCGGTAGGAGGGGAAGAAGAAGACGCCGGCGGCACAGGCGTAGGCGGAGTGGTCGCCGTGCACGGCCGCGTGGGTCACGTTTGAGGCCAGCAGCTGCGGCGCGGCGACGAACGGCGCGGCATAGCCGGGCAGCTGGCCGCAGGCGTTCTCGCCCCAGCCGAAGAGGTCGCCCGCGGCGGTGAGCGCCAGGCTGTGGGCGGCGCCGCAGAGCACCTGTGAGACGGTAGATAGGACGGGCAGCGGTGTGAAGTGAAGCGATGTGTCGAGGTACTGGGTGCGGCCCTGCAGCACGCCCTCGGAGCCCGCGGCGAACACGCGGCCCGACTGGGTGAGGAGGAGGGCGTGGCGGTTGCCGAGCGAGGCGGAGAGAACGGACTCGGGGAGGGAGATGGCGTGAATGCTGACGGCGCCGAGACGGGCGTGACCGAGGAAGGCGGTGTGGTTGTTGACGAAGAGACACAGCTTTGAGTTGATGGCGAACGACTGGATCTAGAGGGAAAGAGAGGAAAGGGCGGGGACATTGCGGTAGGTGGCGTTGAACTGCGCCAAATTCTGGGCGAACTGCTTGGTGGCGCTGCTCTGCGTCGAGGGAGAGGGGATATAGAGAAGACTATCGTACTCGAGATGGGGCTGCTCGAACAGGGAAAAGCGACTCATGAGATAGTTTGCAACAGCGCCAGAAGGGGCTTTCTGGAGGAGGAGAAGGAGAGCTAGAAGTGAGGAGGGAGTGTTAGGAGGACCGCGCATGCTGCGGTGCTCATAGGCAATGGCGATGGAGTCGAAGTTCACCTGAGCATGAGTAGCAGAGAGAAAGCGTGCATAGCCCTCGTTCGCCAGATTCTCGCTCTGGTGCAGAAGAAAGTTGAGAATGCTGACAGCGTCGTATTTTGCTAGCGAATGAAACACGAAGAAGAGAGGAATACCCGCCAGCTGGAAGAGTCCCTGGTCGTAGCCATCTGTGCACTGCTCTGGAGCCATTCCGTTGGCCACGAGATAGGTATTCAGGGAATCGACATCGTCCCGACGGATGATCGCGACAACGTCGTCCTTGTCCCCGATGTGCTCTTTCAGGAGTGCAGTGAACGACCGGAAGCAGGAATCCGCATTCATGAAAGAAACAGCTCACACAACAATAGACTACTCTGCAATGATGCCCTCCTCCATCATGGAGGACTTCACGTTGAAGAAGAAACAGTTCTTCCACTCCACCACCCTACGCGTCACCGCTGCCACCCACACCTACCCTCCTCTGCCCTTCGCCTTCAGCAATCCATACAGAGTGCTTCCGCCGATGAAGGGCTTGTCCATCACCACCTCCACCACGTGCCATTTGGGGTGCACGGCCACTACGTAGCCGCAGCTGCCGAAGGGGATGTCGTTGCCGCCGATGATCACCACGCGATTGCCGATCACCGGGATGATCTTCATCGCGTCCGTCACGGACTCGTCCACCCGCGTGCGCTCCCAGAAGGCGACGAGGTCGGGCGAGCAGGTGACGCGGACATCGCAGCTGCTGTCCATGTCCTGGACGATAGCGCCAGTCTGCTGCAGGAGATCCGCGTGCTTCTCTAGACAGCAGACGGTGGCCATGTCCGCCATGACGTCCTTGAGGTGGGGCATGTCCTCGACGAAGTCCGTCACCGCCTTCAGCATGAAGTCGCGGTCCACCAGGTCCGCCAGGCTGTCCGGCGTGTCGAAGTCGCGCATGCGCGCGAACAGGTCGGGGAAGGTCTGGCGGTACTGGTTCAGGATCTTCAGCGCGTCCGCGGAGAAGCACAGGTCGCCGCTCCGCGACGGCGTGAAGCCCAGCGCGCTGGTGCGCACGGCCAGCGGGCAGAAGGGCAGCGGCTCCTCGTAGTTCTCCGAGTACTCCGTGGTGAGCACGCGGCACTGGCAGTACTCTACGTGTCACACGCCACCCGCTCACCCACTGGGAATCACGCGCGTGCGGTCGTGGAAGTGCAGGCCGATGTCGCCGCGGAAGGTGCCGCGGTCGTAGACGCGGTAGCTTCCCGTGATGCGCAGCACCGCCTCCAGCGGGATCTGCAGCAGGCGGCGCAGCGTCTCGCAGCTGTACCACCTCTCCTCCTTCGCGCTGCGCAGCACCTCCGTGCCCGTCGCGATGCCCGGTACCACGCGCGTCAGGCGCAGCGTCACGGCGGACGCCGTCACCTTCTCGCACACGCCAAACGCGCCCTGCAGCGGCCGGCCCTCGTGCACGTTGGTGCCGAGGAACACGCAGGGCGTGCCGGGCGCGAGGCGCTCGGTGAGAGGCCGGTCCATCAGGGCGAGCGAGTCGAAGTAGAGGGAGCTGGCGGGCGTGACGAGCTGCAGCGGGTACAGCAGCGTGTCCGCCGCGTAGCGGTACACCGGCGTGTGGGTGCTGCGGCGTCGCTCCACGCCCAGAATCGGGGCAATTTCGGCCAGGATGCAGCAGTCGTGGATGTCGAGCCCGCCGAGCCCGATGACGTTGGGGCGGCCGCGCAGCGCCTCGTCGGGCATGCGGTCGAACAGCCCAGAATAATCGCGCGCCTGGTCGGCGGTGAGGGGCGACACGACGAAGACGCCGCTGGCGTTGGGCGAGGTTACGACGTGGTAGTTGCGCGTCCAGAGACCCTTGATGATGGCGTAGCGCGTCATGCCGTAGGGGTAGGTGACCAGCCGGTCGCGGCAGTTGCGCGCGAGCGCCTGGAGCAGCCGGACGGTGACCTGCGCGGGCTGCACGCGCGAGGGGATGGTGACGACCAGCGTGGCGTGCTTGCTCGCGCGGCCCGTGGCGACGATCTCCACGTTCTCCTCGCGCACTGCCTTGTCCTTCAGATGGATGAGCATGTTGCCGCGCAGCGGCGCCAGCTGCAGCACCGTCTCTTGCGGCGCCTGCGGCGGGGGGATCTGGAAAACGTAGGAGACACAGTGGTTGGGCTCGACCTTGCCGAAGAGCGTGGTGGCGAAGGGGAAGAGCACGGTGCCCTTCTTCTGCGGCGAGTAGCAGTAGAGCCGCGCGGGCTTGAAGGCGTTGCGGCGGCGCTCCTCGGCGGTGAGCTTGGCGTCGCAGCCCCAGGCGACGATGGCGTCGCGCATGCGCTGCTCGTCGGTGAAGGGGATGAGGTTGACGCCCTCCCAGGGGTTCTTCTTGTTGTTCATGTCGATGCTGAAGGACGGCGGGTAGAACTCGATGATGGGCGAGGCCGCGTCCAGCACCAGCGGCCGGTACGACGGCGGGAGGATGGCGGCGCTCTGCGACGGGAGACAGCCCAGCTGCTGGAGGAAGGGCGAGAAGGGCGCGTCGAGCGAGAAGGGCTGGAAGTGCCTGCGCGTGAGAAGAGGCGCGAAGCGGCACATGTCGTAGGTGGCGAGATCGCTGGCGAGCGGCGCGTAGTGGTAGGGGTAGTACCAGCTCCAGGACTGCACGCCGCGGTAGTAGTAGAAGAGGATCCACTGCACGCCCTCGTAGTAGCGCTTGCAGACGTCGTTCAGCACCGCCTGGTCGTCTAGGTGGGAGAGGAGAGGCGCGGGCTACGCGGCAGGCGCAGGTTGAGCTTGCTGAAGTAGTAGTGCTTGTGGATGTCGCAGTAGTCCGCGTGGCCCAGCACCGTCTCCATGTACGTCTCCGACTTGATCAGCGGCAGCCCGCCCGGCACTGCGCGCTCGGGATGCGGGTCCTACGCGTGAGACGACCTTAAGAAGGGAACGGGCGGCGAGGACTGGCGCTGCTCGAAGCGCGAGGGGCGCTGGGGACGGTTCTGCTGCGCCTCCTCCTCGGCCTTGCGCGTGGCGAAGACCTCCTCCTCGCCCTTGCCGATGAGGCCGAAGAGCGCCTTGAGCACGGGCAGCACGGGGCGGGCGTCCTCGACGAGGAAGGCGTGCAGGGAGGAGATGACGGTCCTATGATTAAGGCGCGGTGCGGGACGCACTGGTAGGTGTTGATGATGTACTGCACGCTACCCTCGTTGATGTCGAGCGAGGGCAGCTCGGGGAGGAAGTCGTCGCCCAGCAGGATCATAAGGCAGACGAAGTCGTCGAGCAGCCGCTCCTTGTCGTACTCCTTCATCCAGGAGCAGTCGGCAGGCGTGAGGTCGTGGAGGAGGTACTCGCGCAGCATGCCCACGTGGAGGATCTCCCACTCGCTCTAGGGGTGAAGCGGCAGAGGCGGGGGAACCTTGGAGTAGGCGCGATCGCCGACATTCTCGTTCTTCATGTAGGAGATGAAGGAGATGAGCTCGCGCAGCTGGATGATGTTGGTGTCGTGCAGCGAGAGCGAGAGGAGGATCAGGTCGGCGTCCAGGCCGTAGATGCAGTGGCGCTCCTTGTTGTTGTAGCCCGGACTGGTGCGGAGACTGCGGATGAAGGCCATGATCTTGTGCTCTCCCTCACCGGGATCGCTGTGGGAGGAGTAGAGCACCTTGGTGTCGCGCCACAGAGGGTCCTCGGAGATTTTCTTCTCGATGAAGTACTCGAGGATCTTGTCCACCTTCGCCATGAACTCCGTTCCGGGTGTGATGCAGTTCGAGTCGAAGGACTCCCCGTGGTAGTCCATCTTGTCCTTCTCGCTCTGGGCGTCGATAGCAGCGCGGAATCGGCGCGAGCGCTGCTGATTTAGTTTGGCACGCGGAGCCACGCCGTCCACTGCCATGAAAAGAAGCTTCTTGGGTCTGATTTGCTTGAAGATATGAGAGATGTAGCCCATAATGTACTCGGCGATGGTTTCCTCGGAGCGGACGCCAATCTCGACGGAATCGCCATGCGTCGCGTTGTGGATCACTCCGTTGAGGTCCAGGTACAGGTAGTCGCACTCCGGCAAGTACTGGGGAGAAGTGACGATTTCGTTGATTAGAGGGTATCTCTCGGACAAGTACCGGTAGAACTTCGGAATACCCATTTCTTACGGCAAAAGGATGATGATTGTGATCTTGTGTAAATGGGTGTCTATGCAGCGTCTCTACACCCGGGACTTGAAAGAACCGGTTATAAGTGTGGAGGTGGAGTGGAGTATGGGAACCCTCTTGCCACCCGCTTTCGCACAGGAGGATGACTGCAGTTGCTGTTGCGGAATATGGGGTCGATGGGACTGTCTTCTAGAAAAATGCAGAATCTGTAGCTCTCAGAATACACCTCGTGTACGAGAGAAGACGGTGAGTAGAACCTATACGGAGAACGAGACGTCTGGATACACTCTGGAAGGGGACATCCTTTCAGACGAGCATCTCACGTCGCTGGATGGGTTTGCGCCATCGTGTTCTCCACGACGGCGAAGAGGGAGCGCAGATCCCTGCGGGGGTACACAATTGGTTTTGCGAGAAAGCCGCTCCCCGTGATGTCCCGTGCAATTCGCACCCACGACGACAGGGACGAGGCGGCTTCATCTCCGGAACGTTCTAGAAAAATGCACTTGGAAGGAGCAATAACCGCGGGAGAGAATCGTGGAAACGGGAGTCTGAACAAGATCTTCATATTATTTTTGTAAGCTTCTGTTTTGGTATTTGAAATCATGTCTGTGACTCTTCCTGCGTGGGTGGCTCTCGGATTGCGTGACGTGTAGTTATTGCGAAGAAATGCTGAAGGTTCTTCCCGACCCCAAGAACGTCTGGAAGTACATGCTCGCCGTGACCCAGATTCCTCGTGGATCCAACAAGGGTGACGAGATGTGGCGCCACATCAAGGTGCGCAACTTCCTGAAGGAGCAGGCTGAGAAGCTCGGCTGCGAGACCTACGTCGACAAGGGCGAGAACCTGATCGTCAGAAAGGCCGCTTCCCCCGGCTGCGAGGACAAGCCCGTGGTCTGCCTGCAGTGCCATATGGATATGGTGGTCCAGAAGAACGATGACGTGGACATCAACTTCGACACGGATCCTCTGACCCCCCGCATTGTGGACAACAAGTGGCTGATGGCCACCGGTACTTCTCTGGGTGCCGATAACGGTATTGGTATTGCCACCTGCTTCGCCATTCTGGAGGACAAGACCCTGAAGCACGGTCCTCTGGAGGTGCTGGTCACTCGTGATGAGGAGACGGGTCTGTACGGTGCTGCCAACCTCGAGGCTGGTGTGCTGAAGGCCAAGTACATGATCAACGTCGACTCCGAGGAGGAGAACGCCGTGTGCGTCGGTTGCGCTGGTGGCTTCAACGTCATCATGACCCTGAAGACCCCTCGTGCTGCTGCTGAGGGCGAAGTGAAGAGAGTGATTACTCTGAACAACTTCTGCGGTGGTCACTCTGGCTGCGATATTGGTCTCGGCCGCGCCAACCCCCTGCACGTGATGGGCCGCCTGCTGAAGGCTTGCTGCTGCCCTTACCGCCTGGTCTCCGTGGACTGCGGTACTGCCCACAACGCCATTCCCCGCAAGTGCGTGGTCGGTGTGGCCGTGCCCGCTGAGAAGGCCGAGTGCTTCGAGAAGTGCATGAACAAGCACTGGGAGGAGTTCGTGAAGGAGTACCACCTGATCGAGAAGAACGCCACCATGGAGATCAAGGAGTGCAACTGCGAGAAGACCCCCATGACCGCTGAGGCCACCGCCAAGTTCGTGAACTTCATCAACGTGTATCCTTTCGCCGTGATGAGATACTCTCCTTCCGTGAAGGGTGACATCGAGACCTCTACCACTCTGGCCATCGCCCACATGAAGGACGACGACACCATCGAGTTCACCGCCTCGACCCGCTCCTTCGCCCAGAGCCAGCTGGATATGATGTACAACAAGATCCGCTGCATCTGCGAGATGGGAGGCCTGACTGTGTCTGAGAGATACGGAGCGTAAGTAGTTTGCTGATTTCTATTCGTGGCACTGCCAGTCGGTGCTGGGAATCCGAGTTAGCGCAAAGCGTGCAATAACGCGGAATGATGATGTGTGCTTGTCATTGTTGTGTCGTGAATGCCATACTCACCCCCTCTAGTTACCCCGGCTGGGAGCCCAACATGGAGTCTCCTCTGACCAAGGACGTCGTGGCTGCCTACACTGAGGCCACGGGTCATGCTCCTCGCGTGTACGCCATTCACGCTGGTCTGGAGTGCGGTCTGTTCATGGCCAAGTATCCTCACCTGGATTGCACTTCCATTGGCCCCGAGCTGCAGCACCCTCACAGCCCCGAGGAGAGACTTCTGATCGATTCCATTCCTCGTTTCTGGAAGGCTCTGACCCTCGCTCTCGAGAAGCTTGCTAACTAAATGCCTACAGTCGCGCTGTTTGTAACAAACACTACCACAGCACTAGTCGAACGAGAAGTGGATGCCCATCTTCTCCAGGTTGACGGACTCCGACGCGGCGATCAGTAGCGCCAAAAAGGCCTTCAGCGGCTGGATCGACTCCACGAACTGTAAGGTACTACGCCTCACGCCCTCGCTCGAGCCCCACTCCTTGGTGTGCATCATCGACGGGGAAACGCAGATACAGATGTTGTCCACCGTCATCTTGTTGACGGAGCTGTAGTGGGAAAGCTCCGACCACACGTGGCACACGTACAGCAACGTGTAGCGGTTCACCTCGGGGAACTGGCACAGCAGCTCGTACGCCTTCGCCGGGTCGCCCGTCTTGTTCACCTGGCAGATCGCCGGCAGGAAGGAGGCGGGCACCAGGCGCTCGCCGGAGAAGCCGAAGCAGGATGTCATCAGCGAGGTCAGCTCCTTGAAGCCCTGCACCGACTGGATGCAGTCGTAGTCGCCCTACGGCTCACGCCCGCCGCGCGGCCTCACGTTGCGCACCTTTTGCTTCAGCACCGCGCCCTGCTCCTTCGAGCCGCACTGGCGGAACACGCCCTCCTCCAGGTGCGCCTTCACGCGCGCCAGCGCCTCCGCGATCGCCACGAACACCTTCAGCACCGGCGGGTGCAGCTTCGCGTGCGGGCGCAGCCACTCCAGCGCCGCCTGCAGCGACTCTGGCATGTTCGCTTGGAGCGCCGCCTGCAACGTGACTTGCGGCGTCTGCTGTGTCTGCTGTGTCTGCTGTGTCTGCTGTGCTTGCTGTGCTTGCATTGCTTGTGAGCCCTGCGCAGACGACAGAAGAGTTGTCTGAGGAGAACTCTGAAGAGAACCCCGTCGTGAGGTGCCAGAGACGCCAGCAACGCCAGCATTGGACAGGGCGGGCGACTCGAAGTCGAAGCAGACGGCGTCGAGGCGGTCGTCGCGCTTCTCCACGAACTGGATGAAGGAGGCGTGCAGCGCGTCCGCCAGCGGCAGCAAGTGCGGACACTTCATCCGCACGTCCTCGTAGCTCTCGCAGCCGCGCGCCCACTCCGCATCCGCCGCCGACGGCGCGAAGGAGGCCCAGATGAGCCGCGCTTCCTCGCGCTTCCACTCGAGACACAGGTCCAGCACGTTCAGCATCACGTTGCGACGCTCCGCCGTGTCGAAGAGCAGGTCCAGCGCGTGGCTGCACCTCCGCGTCACCAGCGAGATGCACCGGCCTTGGATCGACGACTGCTCGTACTCCAGCAGCATCGCCGGCGGCGCGTCCGTGATGTGCTATGCCTCACCCGCCCGCGCCGCGCCCACCTCCACCGCGTCGATGCTCACGCGCTGCGAGCCGCACATCAGACAGTCCACGAACGGGCCCAGCACCATGCGCGCCGGCGCGTAGGCGCGCGTCAGCGGCGTCTTCGCCATCACGAGGTTCTCCTTACGGAACAGGAACAGCGGGTGCTCCGCCGTCACCGGCAGCTTGTGGCGGCTGCACCCGTACGTGTTGGTGCGCGGCAGGATGCCGAAGGCGAACATGACCTCCGCCGTGCGCTCCAGCGCCGCCACGTTCTCCACGGTGTACTCGTAGGACGTGACCTCGCCCAGAGCCGGGCGGATGCCCGAGTACAACAGCACCTTGTAGTTCTCGATGGCGGCGACAGTGGGGTCCTCGGGAAGGAAGGGCTCGCGGCCGTGCACGGAGACGCTGCGCAGCAGGGCGGCGACGCACCGCGTCACCATGTCCATGTGGATGTGCTCGTCGAAGAAGAGCCGCTTGGGCAGCACCATGATCACGCAGTACTTCGCGAAGATCTCCTCGTCGTTGTTGAAGCGCCAGCGGCCCTGGAACAAAAAGAACTGCCACGCCAGCCGCAGCAGGAACAGCGTGGTGTCGCGGTACAGCGGCGGCAGACGCAGCACGCACTGGTACGCCGCCTCGTCGTCCGTCTGCGCCGCGGCGATCAGCTGCTGCAAGTACTGCACCGGCATGATGCCGCCCTCCACGCACTGCAGCCACTCGTGCAGCAGCGTCAGCAGCACCACCGGATCCTTCTCCGTCGCCAGCGCCGCGAAGTCGCCCTACACGTGACGCTTTTTCATAGGGCCTGCCTGGAACACACGCTCGCGCAGCGCCGAAGAATAGTCGATCGGGCGCATGCTGTCGAAGCAGAAGAACGCGCGCGTGCGCGCCAGTGCCGCCGTCAGGTGGAGCAGCAGATATGGCACGTTGTGCGTCGGCACGCGGTCTAGAGGTTATGCTGCCGCGCGACGACATACAGTCCATGGAGATGTTGAAGGGGAGGCGGCCCTCGATGGGCTTCTCGCGCTCGGCGACGAAGGACAAGAAGGAGTCGTTGATCATCTTGATCACTTTCTTCACCAGCGTCTGGTCGTCCAGCTCCTCCAGCTCCTCGAGGTCCTCCTGCGTGCGGACGGAAGCGAAGAGGCGCCGGTCCTCCACGTCCAGCTTGGAGATCATGGAGGTGATCAGCGTGAAGCCCGTCTCGCGATACCACCGGAACAGCACCTTCAGGTACATGGTCCAGCGGTTGCGCTCCGCCACCAGATCGCATTGCAGCATCATGGACCGCTTGTTGGCGAAGACGATCACGATCACCGGCTGCTTCTTCTCCGTCTCGTTCAGCTCGATGCCCATCACCTCGCTCAGGCCCACCTCCTCCTCGATCTCCTCGCCCTGCCGGCTGAACACCAGCTTGTCCAGGCTCGGTGCCACGCGCATGCAGCGCGCCTTCTGCGAGCGCATGTTCATCGTGCGGCGGGCGAACTGCGCGCCGCGCAGGAACAACGTCAGGATCGACGCGCCGTCGTTGGCCATGTTGTACGCGTCCGCGTGCACGCGCTCCACAGTACTGCCAAACCGCTGCTGCGCGGGGAACACCAGGTTGTAGTGGAACTGCAGGTCCGCCAGCGTCTCGTGGCGGATCTGCTGCGCCAGCGTCACATCCACGCAAGACTGCTGGAGGGTCTCTTGCATCGCCTGCTCCAGGCGCGCCTGGCTGAGCTGGAAGTCGCGCTGCTGCCCCGTGATCACCTGGAACGCGTTCACCTTCAGCCCCACCAACTACCCCTCAGTTCTCGACCCACGCCCCACCTGCACGTCGTTGGCGAGCAGCGCCCTGCAGATGTAGTACACCACGTAGGGGTACAGGTTGTAAGAGGGCAGCTTCACCGTCAGCAGGTAGGTCAGCAGCTCCCAGCCGCGCTTCTCGCTCGCCTGCAGCATGTTGGCGGTGGTCTGCTTCATCAGGAAGCAGTAGCACTCGTCGCACAGGTTCACGTTCTTCTGCAGGTACTGCTGCAGGCGGTCCAGCAGCGACGACGGGTTGCCCGCGATCGGCAGGTCGCGCATGTACATCATCACCAGCTTCTCCGCCTCCAGCGCGTCGCGCGCGTCCGCCGTCGGCAGGTTGAGCAGCGGCGCGGCGGGCGCGTGCGGCGAGAAGTTGAACAGTTCAGAATCCGTCTGGCGGGTGTGTTTGCTGCGCGTGAAGTACATGAGCGCGTACTGCGAGAAGGGGAAGCAGAAGGGCAGCGGCGCCTGCTCCAGCGCCTTGTAGATGGCGTCGTTGGAGAGGATGCGCAGGAACGGGCGGTGGATGTTCTCCACGTTGGTGGCGTTGTACTGCACCACGGACTAGGCGTGAGCCACCTTGCGCAGGGCCACGGCGATGCTGAGCGGATTCTCCGGCGCGTTGACGGAACCGTCTATGGGTGAGGTGACAGGCGTGAGGGCACGGAGCACGCTGATGGACTCGCCGTCGCGTGAGTCGTTGTAGTAGAGCATCTTGATCTCGCGTTCCTGCGAATGAAAGAGTGGAGGCGGATGCACATTCAAGATGCCGAATTGCTCGAGTTGGGTCGTGTAGATCTTGACGCCGTCCTCGATCTCGGAGAGGATAGATAGATGGTCGGTGAGCGGGATGCGGTACTTCTGGCGAATCGACTCGATGGAGGTGATGTCTTCCTTGGTGATCGTCTCTTGCGCTAAAACGGTCTCTAGATAGATGCGGTAAAACAGGAAGAACATTTCCTCCGCAGAAACGTCTACAGCTCAGACGCACAGGAAGCCGGCAACGATCACTCAATTCCGATGCCATTTGACGGATACTCACTCCTGAACTGGATGTGCTACCTGTTACACTGCATGGAAACGATAACCGTAGAAACTCAGAGCTGATTCTACCCATCACCCTCTCTCTCCAATCCTACCTCACGGAACGATGCAACGCCGCTGACGAACGATGACTGATTGCATCACGGCGGCAGCTCTTTCGCAGATCTTGGGAAATGGCACTCAGAGAGGAAGAGAGCTTCCGCTTCGTGGCAGGCGTGATCAGTTTTAGGCACGTAGCAGGAATATACCCAGATTTCCCAGAATCAGTTACACCCGCGCACCATCCATTATCCGTTGCTCGGAGAACATGAAGAATTTCGTCCTTCTCCACGGATATTTCGTTTGCACTTTTTCCTTGATAATCCTTCACCGCTTTAGCGAACTAGTCCTCAATGCAGTATCCACACTGTTACATAATTTCGAATTGTTGAGTCATTCCTTTCCTCCATATTGGAAGGGGCTTGATCCTGAACTCCTTGCGGGAGCTTCCAGTGGGCTTCCCGCGTCATCTTGTTGTAGTAATACACACGGTTTGACTCTGGATCAACACACTTCACGTATGTTATCTGGATACTCATGATTACTACGCGATTCCGGTGTTTCGCCAGAATCCAAAAAAACGGTGTTGTTTCGTTGAATCCGCCATTTCGGATCGTTTTTGGCACTATTGCATTGGGATCCTCGCGCATGATTTCTCGCACTTCCTAGACATTTTCACACACTGTCGATGCAATACCACTGTTTTTTGGGATAACACAATCACTCAGAGAATCACTTGGTTTCATCCTACCTGTTGTCGTACGTGGTCGTTTCGTTTCCATGCCCAAGTTTAAGGTGAAAAGGCCGCGAACGATTCGAAAACGGATTCAAGTCCCCACATCGAAGCGAAAGCAGCACAGTGCATCCCAAAATCACTGTAGCGTCTAATGAACGCGATTTATCCAAAGATCACCATGATCACTCTCCGTGCAGCGAGTACTGTCGCCGTATTTCAAGCTTGTTATGCTTACCAGTAGTACTCCAAAAGAATGGGTTTGGAATGACTTCTCTGTACGTGGAAAAGGAAGACACTCTTCACGGCAGTTTTGACGGCATTCTCCTGGGACTACACCTGCTGCTCAACTCGAAAGCCTTCATCGAATTCCTCTGCTCTCTTCGACACTTCATCTTTGCCTCCAACGCGTCCAAACGCTGCTACTTCACCATCGTCCTCTCCTCTGTCTTGCGGGGTCTGAATTCTTCTGCTTCATTAGGAGTAGACATCGCCATGGCATCCTCTTCCTTTCCTTCTCGCTATGCCTGCAACCGGTTCATTCACTACATCCGCAAATGGATTCCTGCACTACGTCAGGACTCTGTAACCCTATCTGCCTTCGTTTCATCCCTGATGCAGTGCATCGACAAGGAGGCAGAGGCCATGAATCGCTACGCATTCAAGGTGTGGTGCGGCCACTCTCTCCTCCCCCAGGCCGAGTCGAAGGATTGTGAATCTGTGCTTCCCATCTCATCTCCTAGTTCAGCCGCTGGTCAACCCCTTTCGCTCTCTGAGTCCCACAACACAGTCTACGCAAATCGTTCTCCATCCCATGTACTCGCTTCCCCTCCCCATTCGTGTGCGGGAAGTCGAATGGCGCGACATACTCTCTGCCCATCCTGTCGTCTCGCCCTTGAACACTCCAGAACTCAACGTTTCCTATGCACTCGCTTCTCAGCACATCGCCGCCTCCTTCGCATTCTCCCTTCTCTTGGTGTGTAACCCCCACTCGGAATCCTTCACACTCCCGCCCTTCCTTTTCCTTCAGGATTCTGACGGAAGGGTCGTCGGCTACTCCATTCGCACTGTCGTCTCCTCGGATAACGGATCGTGGACTGTATCCAAGAGGATCTACCCCAGCAAGCGGAATGGCCGGATCTATGACGTCCATGCGAATGGCTGGTGGATTACCCTAGAGAATGGATCTGTGAAGTCAACGGAGTGGATGTGGGTGCGGAGGCAAAGGCCAGCGCTTCTGCACTACGAAAGGGTTGTTCATTAGTCTTTTATTCCGCTGTTTGTTCAACGCAGAATTCGGGACTCTTTTTGCCAGCATCCATCTTCATGAAAAGAAGCGCTCCTGCTCCAGTTCGACTCGCATCCAACTATGCCCGTACTTTGGCTCCCTTCCGTTGTGATAACGTGTAGTACAGCGACAGCATTAAGGTAATCCGGGGAATCTTGATCCTGGACGAGGAAGGAAATGCCATCACAAAGAAGTACTATACAAACGACTTTCCGACGGCCGAGGTGCAGCAGGCCTTCGAGCAGAAGATCTTCAAGAAGTACAAGCCGAACACAACAAAAGACGACAACAGTAGCGCAGACAATTGCATTTCAATTCATAGCAACGATCGGTATCCTTGATCGCTACATCGTCGTGGGCAAAGCCGGAAGCGACTGCTTCGTGTTCTTCTACGGGTCCGAGAACGAGAATGAAATGATCCTGCTGACGGCGATGGACGGCTTCTTCGAGGCGCTGAAGCTGATGCTGAAGTGCGGCCGGACCGATCCGCTCATGCGTAGAGATAAAGTCGAGCGTAACGAAATGCTGAAGAAGATGCCGTCTCTCTTCCTTCTGATGGATGAGCTGTGTGACACGGGGTTGCTCTCTCGCCTCCTCCTGACGCGTAGTGTACTAAAGGAGATTGATGCGGGCGTTTTGCTGCGCAACGTGGAAATGAGACTCAAGTAGTGATTCCGTTGTTTGTTCCAGCCGATCGAGTCATGAATGTCACAACAAACAGTCCCTTCCGCGGAAGCAAGCTTACTCTCTGGCAGCCATCGCAGCC
>OIWT01002343.1_pt1 | contig 19847 bp, 12 predicted proteins | sample 1587701 | NCBI WGS metagenome assembly OIWT01 (sample SAMEA3888904, study PRJEB22519) | human gut metagenome | biome: human gut; feature: human-associated habitat; material: faeces | place: Denmark | collected 2009
AAAAAAGGCCGCCCTTTTTGAAGTCTGTTAATAACTTCTAGGACAGCCCCTTTTTGTTTTTAACTGGAATTAACTGGAGTCAATAAAGTAGGGCTTGGCGTGATTCATATTACTAATTTAAGTAAATACTCTAAGTAAGAGATTTACGGTTTTAGTGAGGTGAATATGGCTAAACCCTATTTAATTTTTAAAGCCCATACTGGGATTTGAGCGTAATAAATCTACTGGATGCAGAAACCGTACAGAATCTGAACGCACCACTGTCATGGAATGGATTGTAAAAGGAAACAATTCCGGCTCGTGTTGGTTCTAAAGACAGCAAAGTTCAGAGTATTGATAAGATCTGCAATCTAGTAATATATAAATTAATGATTTATTGAGATTTCATGATGTTTTATAACAAAAATAAGTAATTATGTGCTATACTATATATATGCAAGCAGATTACAGAAAACTGTGGAAACTTCTCATCGATAAAAACATGAAAAAGACAGATTTAATTCCAATTGCTGGGATTTCCACTAACATTGTAGCCAAGTTAAATAAGGGTGAATATGTTTCGATGGAAAGCTTGGCTAAAATTTGCAAGGCGTTAAACTGTGATATCGGTGACATTTGTGTTATGAACTCCGAAATTTAGGAGATAAAATAATGGAATACAGTGCTGGCATGGTCTCATGTCTTTTTTGGTTTAATGAAGCAATTAATACAATTCCATATTATCTAGATGATACGCCTGTATCAGATATGCGTAAAATTGCTGTTGAGCAAAATCTTTATCAGGTTCGAGCGGAAGATAGATGCCGAAGAATTGCTGGTGTTGTCTATAAAAGATTGAAAACTCTTACTCCAGAACTTGTAGCAGAATTGCGTGACTCAGATATTAATACTGCAAGAATAGTCCATATCATTTCTATTATGAAATCGGATCTTCTTTTCTTTGAATTCATGAATCTTGTATTTAAGAAATCTCTTCAACTTGGAAAAAAGAATATAGATGATGCTGATATTAAAAACTTCTTTGATGAGAAAATTGCACAAAGTGCAGAGGTTGCAGGATTTTCAGAAAGCGCAATTTATAAGCTTAAACAAACATACGTAAAGTTTTTAATAGAAAGTGGGTTGGTTGAAAATGCTAAATCAAAAAAAATACTGACACCTTATATTGATTATAGGCTTCAGGAACTATTAAAAAAAACAAGATATGGAATATATCTTTCTACGATTACAGGAATTGATTATGAGTGAAGCTAGTTTTTTTGATCGACTGAATAGAATTAAAGATGAAATCTCAAAACCAGAATTTCTCAAAAATAAGGGATTAGGAAATGAAGTGGGATATTACATCTTTGATTATGCCCCTGAACGAGAACTAGAAGTAAGAGAATATATTAAGGTTCTAAAAGAACAGATTCCAACCATAATTGAATTTGATCTTTATGAAATAGTAATGAATTTTCTTAAAGAAAATGGATATCTAGAAGATGCTTTTGCTATGGAAGAAGATGGTTTCGAAAATCTGATAAGCGAATTGCAGCCAACTTTAGGACTTACCGAAGATGGAGAATCAAACAAAATTGTTGATTACATAGTAAGCAATACTCCTGAAGATTCTATTATTTTCGTAACAGGAGTTGGAAAGGTATATCCATTAGTCCGTTCTCATACGGTACTAAATAACTTGCATCAAAAACTATACAAGGTTCCTGTAATTATGTTTTTCCCTGGAGAATACACAGGGCAAAAACTCAAATTATTTAATGCAGTAACAGATGATAACTATTACAGAGCGTTTCCGCTTTGTAAATAAATTGGAGAAGAACGATGAATATTAAAAACATGTTTGAAAAGTCTATCGACCGTGACATTCAGGGTGTAATTAAAGTTGGCCAGTTCAATGAAGAAAACATTTATCAGGAACTAGAAGAATATGTTGTTACTAATGAATTAACAAAACACTTTAGAGATTTCTTCTCAAGCTATAAAAACGGAATTAATAAACATACTGATAAGATGGGTGTTTGGATTACCGGTTTCTTTGGAAGCGGTAAATCTCATCTTTTGAAAATTCTTTCATATTTACTTCAAAATAAAGAAGTAAATGGAAAGAAAGCCATTGAATATTTTACAGATGGAAAAAAGATTGATGACCCAATGATCATTGCTGATATGAAACTGGCAGGAACAGTTCCGGCAGATGTCATATTGTTTAATATAGATTCTAAGAGTGATTCAAACTCTAAGTCTTTGCCGGATGCAATTGTCCGTGTTTTCTTGAAAGTCTTCAATGAAATGCAGGGCTTCTGTGGTTCACGTCCTTATATAGCTGATCTTGAGCGTCGTTTATCAGATGAAGGAAAATATGATTTATTCAAACAGTATTTTAATGAAAGTTCAAAGAAAGACTGGAATGAAGAACGCCAGAGCGGTGCTTTTATTCTCAAACATATTGCTTATGCATTAAACAAGCTTGATTACATGAGTGAGGAAGATACACGCACATGGTATAACGAAGAATCTAAAGACTATCATATTAGCATAGAAGATTTCGGAAAGCTTGTTCAGAAATATTGCGAAAAGAAAGGAAACAATCATCATGTTGTTTTCCTTGTTGATGAAATTGGCCAGTATATTGCAGGTAATACAAAACTCATGTTAAACCTCCAGACTGTAACAGAAGATTTAGGTACAGCTTGTGGCGGAAAAGCATGGATTGTTGTTACTAGTCAGCAGGATATCGACAGCATAGTTCATGTTGAAGGACAGGACTTTTCGAAAATCCAGGGACGTTTTGATACTCGCCTAAATCTTTCAAGCTCGAATGTTGATGAAGTTATTCGTAAACGTATTCTTGCTAAAAACACAGAAGCTAAAAGTGTGTTGGAAAATTTATATACTACAAAAGAGTCAATAATCAAGAATTTGATTACATTTGCAGATCCTGTATATAAACGCCTATATGAAAATGCAGAAGATTTCGCTGATGTATATCCATTTATTCCCTATCAGTTTAATTTGTTGGGTGATGTGTTGACTTCAATACGAGAACACAGCTCTTCGGGTAAGCACCTTGCAGAAGGTGAGCGTTCAATGATTGCTTTATTCAAAGAATCTGCAATGGCTTATGAAGAGAAAACTGAAGGCATTTTGATTCCATTCAATAAATTTTATGACGCCCTTGCAAAATTTATCGATCATTCAAACAGTATTGTAATTAATCATGCATTAGAAAATAAGCATCTAGAAAATCCTTTTGACACTGATTTGCTTAAAGTCCTTTTCATGATTAAGTATGTAAAAACAATCAAAAGCAATGTCGAAAATCTTACAACATTACTTGTTTCTCATATTGATCAGGATAGAGTTGAACTCCGAAAACTTGTTGAAGAATCTCTCCAGAGATTAGTGACAGAAACTCTTGTTCAGAAAAATGGCGATGAATATGTCTTCCTTACAAATGAAGAACAGGAGATAAATCGCGCTATCAACAATGAAGTTGTTGATGTAAGTGAAGTTATTGCTGCTACAAGTAATATTGTATTTTCTAGCATAATAAAATCCGCTCGCTATTCATATACATCACGTTATTTCTTCCAATTTAATCAGAAAGTCGATGGAGTTGTTCGCCATGATGGTGAATCTATAGGTCTTAGACTCATTACTCCATATTATTCTGATGCAAAAGATGATTCTGCAATGCGAATGCTTTCCATGGGTACTTCGGATGCAATTATCAGATTACCAGAAGATGTTACATTCCTTGATGAAATCAGAGAACATATAAAACTTCAGCGTTATATGACAAAAAATGCAAGTGAGCTCTTAAATTCTCACAGAGTTATTCACGACGCAAAGGCAGCTGAACTTTCTGAGAAAAGCCGTAGAATTGTTACTTTTGTAGAAAAAGCAATTAGTGATTCAGATGTTTATATTAATGGAAATGATTATGTTTCAAAGGCTCAGGATGCAGATCAGAAACTCAATGAAGTATTAAAAAAACAGGTAGAAGCAACTTATTACAAATTGAGCTATATGGAAAGCGAACCAAATGTAGCTTCAATTACTTCAATATTTACCTCTTCAAATCAGTTAGGGCTTACTGGAGGTTCCGGTGGAGTTAATAAACTTGCCCTTTCTGATATGGAACAGTACATCACAAATAATCCTTCAAGTTCCAGAATGACACTCAAAAGCATAATAGCAACCTATACCGCAGCTCCTTATGGTTTTACAGAACTTGATATCGGCTGGCTTTTGGGAAGTCTTTTCAAAGATAATAAAGTTGCTTTCTCTATTTCAAACAAAGCAGTTTCAATTCTCGATAGCAAACCTGATGAACTTACAAATTATCTTACAAAGCGTGAATATCAAGATAGATTGATTATTGAGCCTAAAAAACATATCTCTGAAAAGCAGATAAAAATCTTAAAGGATTTGATGAATGATTTGTTTACCTGTTCGTTGAATACAGATGATGATGAAAAAGCTGCTTCTGATTTTAGAACAGAAGCTGGAAAACTTTTAGATTCAATAAAAGATTACTTGCGTGAATATGATTATAACCAAAGTCTTCCTGGGAAAGATATTCTTGAACAGGGCAAAGATTTTATGGAAAAAATCTGTTCATTTACAATTTACACACAGCTTTATGATTACACCGAAAAGTATTACGACGATTTGATGGATTATGCCCAGGATTCAAAGGATGTAATAGATTTTCATAAGGGTGAACAAAAAATCATCTTCAAAAAGGCACTTGAACTTAAATCTCTTTACGAAAGCAGCAAGAACTATATTACAGAAGATGTCTTAACCAATCAAATTTTGAACATGCAGATCATTCTGCAGCAGAAAAATCCTTGTTCTTCTATACCGATGCTCAAGATGGTCAACAGTACTTTTGAAACTGAGTATACAAAATTACTTAGTAAAGCAAAGACAGATGAAGAGGCAGCAGTTAAAGCAGATTTAGCAAGTGTAAATGAATATCTTACACAGAATAACTGTACAGACTCGTTTGGAATCCAGACAAAGTATGATGATATTATCACTCGCTTAAAAGCATCAAATGATATTGCTAAGGTAAAATCTTTCTCGTCAGAAAGTGCGACTGTGAAGAGTGGTTTGATTACCCAGATTGCTCAGAGTCTTGTAAAAGCAACTCCGGCAGAACCAGGCCAGACTCCAAAACTTTCAAAACCTGTTCATCTTAATACTGTTGTATCTAATAAAGTTGTTCAAATTAATGCGGATGATGATATTACAAAGTTTACAGCAGAAATTGCTGCAGCCTTAAAAGACCAGCTTAAGAATAATCCTGGTGGAATTACGGTATTGTTATAGAAGGAAACATGAATGATGTTTTATTTTAATGAAAGTGATATAGAAAAAAACTGGATGAATTAATTGCCTCAAAATTTGAAACTGAAGTTACAGAACCACAAGGTAAAGAATGGATACTATGCAAAAAGTAAAAATGTCTAAGAACAGATAAATTCTTCCAGATTTAGACATTTTTAGACATTTCCGGATAAAAAAGGATAAATAAAACGGTAACGGAGACCATATAAAATGAACAAAACGCTTATAAAGAACTTTGCAATTGATGCTCGTGTACGCCTGATTCAGATGGCTATTGATAATGCCGGTCTTGTTGGCGTTACAAAAGATAAAATTACTGAGGCAGTACAGAAAGGTGATGATTTTGAGATTTACAAAACTGCAGCCGGAACTGACTATACCATTACTGGAAACAAAATTAAGCAGAGAAAAAATCTTGTTGAGCGTATAAAGAAAATCGGCTTTGAGCAGGTTATGGAAGAAACAGCATACACTTGGTTCAACCGAATTATTGCTATCCGATATATGGAAGTAAACGACTATCTTCCAACCCGAGTTCGTGTTCTTTCTAGCGAAACTGCTGGTAAGAAAGAGCCTGATATTATTACAATGTCTCCGGACAATGTAGATTTGAATTTTAGCTCTAGCGAAAAAGATTTAATTCGAGACTTAAAAGCAAAACAGAAGATGGATGAAGCTTTCCAGATTCTCTTTATTAAGCAATGTAATGAGCTGAACAAAGAACTTCCAAAACTGTTTGAAAAAACTTCTGGCGGTCCACTTGATTATACAGAACTTTTATTCAATTTAAGTTTTACAAGAACACACGGAGTATTAGCCCGTTTACTTGAAATTGAAGAAGAAGATTTTAAAGACCAGGTACAGATTATTGGCTGGATGTATCAGTATTACAATACAGAGCTCAAGGATGATACTTTTGCGAAGCTCAAGAAGAATGTAAAGATTACAAAAGAGCGCATTCCTGCTGCAACTCAGCTTTTTACGCCAGATTGGATAGTGCGTTACATGGTAGAAAACTCGCTTGGCCGCCTGTACGCGCAAAACCAGAATGCAATGGATGAAAAAACTGTCGCTGACTCAATGGGCTGGAAATATTATCTTCCACAGACAGAGCAAACAGAAGTAGTTCAGAAACAGCTTGATGCCATAAAACTAGAACAGCAAAAAGGCGGAGCATTCAATCTTGAAACAATAAAAGTTCTGGATCCTTGTATGGGTTCGGGACACATTCTTGTTTATGCATTTGATATTTTGATTCAGATGTATAAAAATGCAGGATACAATGAACGCGATGCCGCTCAGAAAATAATGCAGAACAATATCTTTGGTCTTGATATTGATGACCGTGCTGCACAGCTTGCATATTTTGCCCTGATGATGAAGGGGCGCCAGTATGATAGAAGATTTTTCGAGCGTGATATTGAACCAAATGTTTATGCAATCCAGGAATCAAACGGAATAAGCGATATTTCTATAAAGAAAGTAGTATCAGAGTCAGCTGAAACATCCATTGCAAATTACCTTCTTAATACTTTTCATGATGCAAAGGAATACGGCTCTATTATAGATGTAGAAAAGCGTGATTATGATTCCCTTAAAAATAATCTTACAGCATGGAAAGAAAATCACGAGGCCACTTTTGAAAACGCACTTTTAGAAAGCGATGTGGATGACTTTTTGCCTTTGATTGAAATTGCAAAAGTGATGAGCGAAAAATATGATGTGGTCGTAACCAATCCGCCGTATATGGGTGCGTCTGGAATGGGCGAAAAACTTGGAAACTTTTTAAAGAAGAATTATGCGGATTCTAAAAGCGATTTGTTTGCGGTATTCATAGAAAAATGCGGAAGCTATGCAAAAAAAACAGGCTTGATTTCCATGATAACACAGCACGCATGGATGTTCCTTTCCAGCTACGAGAAACTTCGTGAAAAATTGAACGCACGGACACCGCTGAATATGGCTCATCTTGGAGCAAGGGCTTTTGATGAAATTGGTGGCGAGGTCGTGCAGACAACGGCATTCGTAGGCTTGAACGAAAATATAGCCGATTACAAAGCAACCTATAAGCGTCTTGTTGATTTTGCAGGAGAAGCAGAAAAAGAAGCTGCCTTTACTGATGAAAAGAATACATATTTTGCACAGCAGGAAAACTTTGCAAAGATTCCAGGAATGCCAGTTGCATATTGGGTGAGTAACAGGGTGTTAAAACTTTTTTCTTCTTGTAAAAAGATAGGTAATTTTGCACTTCTCTGTCAGGGGTTGACAACAACTGATAATGATAAGTATGTGAGATATTGGCAAGAAGTTAATAGTTTTTCAATTTTATTTGATGCAGAGAGTCAAATTGTAGCACAGAAATCTGGAAAAAAATGGTTTCCCTTTAATAAAGGGGGAACATATCGAAAATGGTATGGAAATAATGAGTTAATTGTAAATTATCAAAATGATGGAGAGAATATAAAAAAAGATGTATTAAGAAAATATCCTTATTTGAAAACACCTGAGTTTGTTGTGAAAAACTCTAAAACATATTTTAAGGAAGGTTTGACATGGTCTGCATTAAGTAATGATTTTTCTATTAGGTGGTTTCCGACTGGTGCAATATGTGCAGACAAAGGACAAGGTCTTTTTGTTCAACAAAAAAGAATGTTGCTATTTTATTGTGGAATTTTAAATACAATTGTTGCACAATTGTTTTTAAGTCTTTTGTCACCAACTCTTGATTTTAATTGTGGGTATGTTAGAAAACTTCCTGTAATTTTTCCATCAGACAATTCTCAATTATCAACTATCAATTCCCTAGTTGAACAAAACATTTCCCTCTCCAAATCTGACTGGGATTCCTTTGAAACATCATGGGATTTTGCAAAGCATCCCCTTCTTCCTGTAAATATTGATTACAAAGAATCCGCAGATAATTCAATTCTCATTTCTGACTATTATGCAAAATGGGAAAAAGAATGTTCAGAACGATTTGCAAAACTCAAATCAAACGAAGAAGAACTCAACAGAATCTTTATTGAAATTTACGGTTTACAAGACGAACTTACACCAGATGTGCAGGATAAAGATGTAACAGTCCGTCTTGCAGACAGAACTCGTGACATTAAATCATTCACCAGCTATGCAGTAGGTTGTATGTTTGGACGCTATTCATTGTCTAAAGAAGGCCTTGCATACGCTGGCGGCGATATGGATATAAACAGTTACAAATACTTTATTCCAGATGCCGACAATGTAATTCCTGTAACAGATGAAGAATATTTTAGCGACGACATTGTAACCCGCTTTGTAGAATTTGTGCGTCAGGTGTACGGTGAATCGACTCTAGAAGAAAACCTTAGATTCATTGCCGAAAGCCTTTCAAACAAAGGCGACACACCAAAAGAAGTAATCCGTTCATACTTTTTAAACGACTTCTACAAAGACCACTGCAAAACCTACCAGAAACGCCCAATCTACTGGATGTTCGACAGCGGCAAAGAAAACGGATTTAAGGCTTTGATTTACATGCACCGCTACGACAATCAGACATTGGCTCGTGTCCGCACAGATTACCTGCACAAACTCCAAACAATGTACGAAGCAGCATTAGTTCAGTGCAAACAGATTGCAGAAAATCCAGCCACAGCCGCCCGTGACAAAGCCATTGCCATAAAACGCATTGCCAAAATCACCAAGCAGCTGGAAGAAACAAAACTTTACGATCAAGCTTTAGGTCACATTGCCAGTCAATACATCGATATTGATCTAGATGATGGCGTAAACGTAAACTACGAAAAGTTCCAGGGAGTGCAGGTTGCACGAGAGGGACAAAAAGCAATAAAAATTGATTTGCTGGCTAAGAGGGGGTAAGTGTAATGGGAAAAGAACTGGAATCACCAGAAATCTTTAAATCAAAGATAAATGATTATATAAATGCAAATCTCAACACTTATAAAGATGCTTCTCGTATTTACGCCGATTTTAAGGATGAATTAGGAACTACAGAAGAATACAATGGTCGCCAGATATTTGAGCTACTACAAAATGCAGAAGATGAAAAGGCTGATGCTATAGAATTTGATTTGAATACAAAAGAGCATATTCTCATTGTGTCAAATAGAGGTAAACCATTCTCTTCATCTGGAATCCATTCTTTAATGATCGCACATCTAAGTTCCAAAGATAAAATTAATTATATTGGGAATAAGGGTTTGGGATTTAGATCGATATTAAATTGGGCTGAATCAGTAAGCATAGAATCTAATAATTGTCGCATTACTTTTTCTGAAAAAATTGCAGCGGAATATTTGAATACAAAACTAAAACAAACGGTACCTGAATTAAATCAGTTTAAGACAAAGGATCATTATAACGATGATGTTATTCCAATACCTGTACTAAGTTTACCTATAATCGAAGATAGCAGTTCTAATTCAGAATGGGTAACAAGAATATATATAAAATATAGATCTTCTTTTCAGAATGATATTATAGCCCAATTAGAAAATTTCTCAGATAAAGTGTTATTATTTTTAACGAATATTAAGAATATAAAATACATTAAAGATTCAATTGTCATAAAAGACATTCACTCTGAAGGCTCAACAGAGAATTCATCTGTTAATCATATAAGGTTAGGAGATAAAGAGTGGACTGTTTTTTCTTCAGAAAACCCATTGCCAGAAGAATATCAAGATAAGAAGCTTAAAATTAAAGAGCACTACTGTATTAAAATTGCAGTATCTGATAATTATGATGATGAACGAAATTATTTATATAGTTATTTTCCAACTCAGATTAGTATAGCTCTACCATGTGTAATTCATGCTACATTAGATATAGATAGTTCTCGAAAGACTCTGAATGAATCAGAAAAAAATGAATATATAATTGCTCAAATATCTGATGTATTTTTTGATATCATTAATTATTTCAAAAAGAATGAAAAAAAGAATAACATTAGAAGCAATTGGAACTTGTTCAGACTTGTAAAAGCAGCTTCAAGTAATAGTGATAATGTTTATATTTCCAATTTTTATTACTCTTTAAACGCTAAAATAAAAACCGATTTTGAAATATTTCCATGTATTGATGGTAATTATAGAAAAGTTCAAGATGTAAAATATTATTCCGATGCATTAAGTAAAAGAATCAGAGAGAACTATTCTTCTTTCTTTCCAGATATGCTAATCGAAACTTTTGATATTCAAAATAATGGACTTGGAAATTTATTAGATTCATCAAATAAGTATAGCTCAAATATTTTTGATGAAAATATTGAGACAATCTGTGCGACTCATAATTTTACAAATGATGAAAGAGCAGAATTTATGGATATTCTCCTTTCTATAAATTGTAATAAACGACATTTTTCGTTATTGCTTAATAATTCTTACGAACCTCACATAATAGATAGTTCTTATGTTACTTATACTCCTCCTTCATCTGATGAGATAACACTTCCTTCATATATTCATATAGAACTTCTAAATAAGCCATTATATGAATATTTATTAACATTTTTCAGAATTACAGACTCTGATGCAAAAAATAAAGCTCGTGATTTGGTTGCAAAAATCCGTTCTATTGTAAATATACAGCCATATGATTTTTCAAATTTAACAGAAAGAATCTTATCTGAAGAAAAACGCCAACTTGAATCCGACAAATCTATCGAAGAAAAAGTTGAAATAATTAAAGAGACAGTATCTGTTTTATTCAATAATTTTAAAAATAGTAAGACAAAAATAGATGTACTGAATAAGGATGTATTACTTTTATCAAGAAATAAAACTGATGGACAAGGTATTGTAGGTGTACCTGCTGATACTCTTTATCTTTCAAAAACATATTTAAAAGGCAAGCTTACAGAAGAAGTTTATGGTAATGTTCTAACAGAAAATCAGTATCTTATTGATAAAACTTTTTGGGGATTTGAAGCAGAAGATCCTGAATTAGTCGATAGATTTTTTGAATGGCTAGGGGTAAATGAATCTATAGTTACTGAATCAAAAAAAATCGAAGGATACTATACTATAAAAGACAAATATTTAGATACATTTCAAAAACAGGGCTTATTTAATAATGTTAAGATTACAAGTTATGTTTCAAATGTACAAAGAATTCTAGATGAAAATCTCTTGCTATTGCAAGAACTTGATAGAACAAAATTACTTGCACTATTAAAAAATAATGAAGTTGTTTCAAGTAATATTTTGGTACATCCAACAGGAATGGTTACAATTACTTTTGCTAATAGTCCAAGTTATATCTCGTTGCCATATTCATACATAATTTATCAAATTAGAAGCTTGAAGTTATATGATTCAGTGTTTTTAGAAGGTTTACCAGACGAATTATCTAAGATTATTGGAGATGATAGTTTTATTGATTATGACTGGTTAGAAAAGCATGGAATTTCTCGAGAAGAAGCAAAAGCCCTTCTTGTGAACCTTGGTGCAAAAAAGTCATTTGAATCATTAAATGCGAATACAATTTTCTCGATAATTGATAAGCAATACGAATTATATAAAGATACCCCAGAAAAAATTTCTCAAAAATCATATCAAATTGCTTTGGATAGTCTTGATAAAATTCTTGATAAAGGGACTGCCTTTGAACCAAATTTAGATGTTCATTATTGTTGCAAACAAGGATCAAAGTATGTATTTGATAAAGCAAATGGAGACATTTTTTATTCCGATAATTCAATTTTGCCAAAAAAAATAATGAATAGACTAAATATTTTGAATATTGGTCCTCGAGTTGGAGAAGAAAAAGTTAAGCGCTGTTTTGGAATACAGTCATTAAAATCTTCAAGTTGCACTATAGTTTCTCCAGAACAGTTAGATGAACAAACAGCCTTATTTAATGAAAGATTTGATGTAAGGCGATTGTATATTTTAATTTTTCGATTACAAAAGATTAATAAAAATGAAGAACAATTTAGTAAACCTCTTTCCAATTTAAAATTTTCTTTAATAAAATCAGGTAAATATAATTTCAAAAGCATCAATGAAGAATTAGATAGTTATGATTTTCTTATAGATTCTAATATTGCATATATTAAAATCCCAGAACTTCCTCTAGATAATTTAATTCAAGAATCGTTATTTCTTGATGCATTTGCTGAATGCATGTGTATTATCTTGAAAGTCTCAGATTCAAATGATTTGAAGAATGATTTTAGAAGAATAATCAAAGAAAATGATGTAAAAGATTTACGTCATATTATTGAATTGGATATGCCTCAGGGAACTTATGAAAAATGTGCAAGTTTATTAAATATAAAGTTTTCGTATGAATACCGATTTTGGAAAAATGTTTTTGATTATTTGGATTTGTCTTTCCCTGAACAGATTGAGAATTCAGAACAACTACAACATTATATTCAGAGTGAACAAAAACTTGGATTTATTTATGATTATTCAAAAATTAATTATGAAACCTTTGATTCACTTGAAACTTTGAAATTACTAGCTATGTTAGAAAAAAAAGGAATACCTATGGAAAATGTTATACCAGAAAATGAATTACTAAAAATTCACTGTAGACATTTTAAGAACCTTTTTTATAGTAAACGCGAGGCATTTTCCAATATATTGTACGCTCTAGTTTTGCAAGGGAATATAGCTCAAGAAAGATATGTTGGATTATGTTTGAAGTTTACATATACAGATAAATTTGACGACTATATTAGTAAATTAAAATACACTATTTATCCAGATTATGAAAAATTATTCAATGAATATATTTTTAATGATTTAGGTGTTGATTTGAATTTACAATACATAAATCGACAAATAAAAAATTTATATCAAGATTTATTTTCGAATTTTGATGAGAATGATTTGCCTAATGAAATACGAAGTTTATTATATTTTGAAGGAAATAAAGAAAAAATAAAACAGTATTTAGAAATAGATGTTTCTGATAATGCTGCTATACCAGATAATAGCGGTACTATCCCCCTTGATATTTTTGAAGGACACTTATCAAAATCAGGAAAAGGGCCAAGAGTTCCTTCGCAAAAAAAAGGAGAGGCTGGGGTTGTAGGTTCTTTGTCAGATAGAAACAAAAGGAATACCGGAAAATCTGCTGAACAACAGGTTTTTGAAAGTCTTATAAATAAATATGGAAAAGGCAATGTTCTACAGGTTTCTGGAAATAGTGATACCCCTTTTAAGAATGATAAAGAACATTTTGATATCGCATATAGAATTTCTGATGATAAAGAGTGGAGATATCTAGAAGTAAAGAAAAGTGATGGATCTCAATTAATACTAACTTCAGACGAAAAGAATTTTGGTTGTAAAAAAGAAAACTCTAGCAAATATGATTTTGCTTTGGTAGATGGTGAAAAAATTTCAATTATTCGAAATGTTTTTGATTTTTTAGATGGCGAATCATTTGAAGAAAATAGTTCATTTGATATATCCCCAAAAGATTATTACTTGACTTTCAAAATTGATGTTAATAAGGGTAGTAATGATGACTAAAGAAGAACTCGAAGCAAAAATAGAAAGTTACTGTTCTCGAATTACTTATTTGAATGACTGTTTTGAATTACATAAGTTAATGATAAACAGCCAGAAAGAGTATATATCTGAAATCAATGAATTTCCTGCTTTCTATCAACTTGCTGAAAAATCTTTTATTCATGTCTGTATCATAGAATTGGCAAAACTTTACGATTATGGTAGTGAAGCGCGATTAGAAAAATTAATTAATATTTGTGAGGCAAATCAAAATCTATTTTTTAAGAAGTTTCACAATGATATAACAGATTGTAATACTGATGAAATTGTCAGAAGCTATGATATTCCAGTAGACATAAAAAAAGATATAGAATATGCACGAAATAAAATAGAAAATATAAAAGAGGTAATCTTAAACTTAAAAGGACAAAGAGATAAGTTTTATGCTCATTTAGATAAAGAGTATCAAAAAAATCCATCTTCATTAATAACAGATTATCCACTTAATTATGGAGACATTAAAGAACTTATAAAAATAGCAACTCTTATTTGTAATGCATTTTATCAGGATTTATGCAGAACTGCACATATGTGTCAAACTTCAAACTGGAATGATATCAATAATGTCTTTGAAAGGATTAAAGAATATAAAGAAATGAAAGATAAAGAATTTCAAAAACAAATTGAGGAATTAAAGAAAAGGGAGGCAAAATAACTATGGCAGAATACAATATTTACTGTGATGAAAGCTGTTATCTTCAAAATGACTCTTTTAATGTAATGGGATTCGGATGCGTATGTATTCCCCTAAATAAATCAAGAGAAATATCTTTGAAGTTAAAATCTATAAAAGCACAATATAATTGTACTCAAGAATTAAAATGGACAAAAGTTTCTCCTAAAAATGTAAACTTTTATAAGGCTCTTGTGGATTATTTTTTTGAAAAAAAAGATATTAATTTCAGAGCCCTGGTCGTAGAAAACAAAAAATCCTTAGATCATGAAACTTTTAATATGGGAAGTCACGATGCATTTTATTATAAAATGTATTATTATCTTCTAAGAAATATTATTGACCATAGACATAGCGGGGATATCTTTAATATTTATTTTGATATTAAAGACACGCATGGTTCTTATAAAATAAAACAGCTAAAACAAGTGCTAACTACATATATGCGTGATTATAAGGAATATACATTACCCAAATTTCAGATAATTCGCTCAAATGAAAGTAATCCTCTCCAATTGGATGATTTTCTATTAGGAGCTGTAATGTATAAAAGCAGGCAGCTTGAATCTAGCAAAGCAAAAAACGAGATTGTTTCATATATAGAATCAAAAGCAGGATGTAATCTTGGTGTATCTAATGAACCCTGGAAAACTAAGTTCAATCTTTTTCACTTTATTCCAAGTTTCAAGAGGGAGTCATAATGCTCAACTTACCTGAATTAGTAAAAATCCCTGATGATGCAATTTCTCAAGTACCAGAACTGTTTAAGATTTTTAAGCGGGATTTTATAGATAATGTTACATACTTTATGGCTTATCCTGTTATTATTCCTCGCCCACTAAACGGAGAAATTTATCCTGAAATATTCTGGCATATTATTTCTAGACAAGAACAAAAAGGTAGCAAAAGTAATAATACTCGCGGAATAGACTATGAAAGAGCTAAAAGACTTTGCTGGATAAAACCAATAATTCAAAACTTCAGAGATGAAGAAATTACATGTTGGAAAACCAAAGAATTTGATAAAAAAGCTGGCAAAGAACTGGAGAGATATTATCTTTGGTATAAAAATGGGAAATTTCTTGTGATATTAAAATGTGTTGAAACAAAGACAAAGAAGTTTTTTATTGCAACATCTTTTTATGTGTTTGATAGTAATATTGAACATTATGAAGAATTGTGTAAAAAAGGAGAAAAAATTTGTTAGGGTAAAAAAAGGGCATCGATTGTTGCTCGACCCCTTAATTCCTTCTACGCTAGGTAGATGAATCACTCTAGTAATAATATAATCCGGAATTCCGGATCTGTCAATAAAAAAGTAATACTTTTTATGGAGTAAGCAAAAGATGAGTCTTAAACAAATAGAAACAGAATTGAATGCACGCTTCGCGGATTACAATAAATCATCTTCTCGAAACATCATCTTCTGGTATGACAAAGACGGCCAGTATGCTGATGAGATAGATACAATTCAATTAACTCATGCTCGGCTTCAAAAACTTACAAAGACAAATTCTTTACGAACAAAATATTTAATTGAGCATGAAGATACACAGTCAAACTTCTTGATTTATGCACCTTTTGACAAGCCAAGCATTTTTGAAGACCATCTTGCGGATATGTACTTTTATTCAAGGCATTTCGCGACTGACAGGGAAACTGCGATTTGTGAAGATTGTAATATCTCTTCTGTTTTCCTGCCTTTCTTGAAGAAATATCCTCAGTTCTGGACAGACAACAATGAAAAGCGATTTAAGGAACTTATTTCAGCAATAGACTTATCTACACTTTCAGAAAAAACACTTGGCCTTATTATGCTGGCTTCTATTGTAAAAACAGAAACTGCAAATTTTAATCAGATGGTTAAAATCCTTATTACTTCTGATTTTATTGAGAATAAACAAAAACTTTACAACAATCTTGTAAAATCTGGATTGGAAGAACTTTTCTGGCAATATTGTATGGAAGAATACGGTTACAATAAAGAGGTAAAAACCTTTGATAAATTCATTGCCTCTTTATTTATTACACACGCAAAAAGTCAGATAAGAGAAGTTTTTTCTCAAAGTTATACTCCGTATATTCTATCAAAAGCACCAAATGTAGTATTGCTTGTTTCTGAAATCATGAATGATGTTCATTCTGCAGAAAGTTATTCAACTCTTGCAAAAAAAGTGGAAGATGGCTTTAAGATTCCAGATTTAGTCTCTAAACTCAGTATTGATAATATTCTTGACTGTTTTACTTTTGAAGTCATTGATTTTAAGATTTGTGAATATCTCATAAATAAAATTCTGAATGAAAATAACGGCTTGGATCACCAATATATGGGTATTCTTATTTCTCGAATAAAGAAAACGCATTTTGATAATTATAAACTTATTTATAGAACTATAGATAGAGCAAGTCATCTCTTAAATGCAATAAAAACTTTTGAAGAAGAGATTGCTGGAGCATATACAATAGAAGACATGGTAAATAATTACACAAAATCGTGGTGTAATATTGACCGCTATTATCGTCAATTCTATTTTGCGCTGGATAATAGTTCTGAGCATGAGAACTTAAATAAAATCCTTGAAAAGCTCAGAATATTAATTGAAAATACTTATACCAATAAATATCTTGGTTCTCTATCGCTTATTTGGAGAAACAAACTTGAAAATATTTCTGGTTACAAAGAGATTCCTGGTAGAAAACAGTGGCAATTCTACGAGAAAGTAGCAAAATATTCTGCAAAAGATGAAAGGACGGTCGTTATCATTTCTGATGCATTCCGCTATGAATGTGGAAAACAACTTGCTTCAGAGTTAAGTCGCTTACCTGGTTATTCTGTTACAAATGATTATATGATTTCTACATTACCTTCCTATACTCAGCTTGGTATGGCAGCTTTGCTACCATGTAAGAATTTTGCAATTGATTCCAAGACATATATTTCAATAGATGGCAAATCGACTGCTGGAGTAGATGCGCGCAATGCAATTATGACTTTGCCAGAAAATCAGCCTAATGGACTTTGTATTAAGTTTGATGCTGTGTATAAAAAACAGAGAGATGTCGTAAGGCCTCTGTTTTCTGGAAAAGATCTTATATACATATATCATGATCAGGTCGATTCTCACGGAGATGATTTATCTACAGAAAATGAAGTATTTGATGCGTGCCAAAATGCAATAGAAGAAATTACAAAACTGATTTCACAACTTACAAATGCCTGTTCTATTGGAAAGTATATAGTTACTGCAGACCATGGTTTCATCTACAAACGTGATAAGATTCAAGAAACAGATAAGCTCTCAACTGGGCATGTTCATAATGATGATATAAAGAAAAAAAGATTTGTAGTAACAAAAAATCATACTCAGATAGACGACACCATAAAATTCAGTATGAATTATCTTGGTAAAACTATGGCTGACTATGAAGTTATTGTTCCTAGTGGAGTTGATATTTTTAAAGCTCAAGGTGGTGGACAAAACTTTGTCCATGGTGGTGCCTCACTACTGGAAATTATAATTCCTTATGTGATAGTTGAGACCTCACGTGGTAAGCAGCAGACACAAGAAGTAAATATTGATTTGGCTAGTGCTTTCAGAACAATTTCAAATCTGAACACTTATATTGATTTTATTCAGAAAGAACCTGTAACAGATACGCTTAGACCAAGAACAGTAAGAGTATGGTTTGAAGATGATAACGGAAATAAGGTTTCAAATGAAAATATAATTACGGCAGACAGAACAAATACAAATCCTGATGAACGAAAATATCAGGAGAAATTTATTTTTGCCAGCCGCAAATACAATGCAAAAGATAAATACTATTTACGTATTTCTGATAATGCTACAGGAATTGAAATTGCACATTATGAATATGTAATTGATATTCCTTTTGCAGATGATTTTGGATTTTAGGAATGGAATAAAAAATATATTCCTGTATTTTTTATTCCTGCACTTTTGCTATTAGCAAAAGTGCTATTCACGCCCTCCGTGGCGTGTCGCTACTGCGAAGGTTTTAGAGGGGATAAACTATGGACGAATTAGCACGGAAAATATATGAATCATTTCCTGGAAAAGTTGTTCGAAAAGATCTAACAAAACGCATAAAAGAAGGTGCAAATGTTCCTGTTTATGTTCTTGAGTACCTTTTAGGAATGTACTGTTCTGCACCAATGATGATGAAATAAATGAAGGAATCAAAAATGTAAAACAGATTCTAGCTGAAAACTATGTTAGGCCAGATGAAGCCCAGAAGATTATCTCTAAAATTCGTGAGCGAGGTTCATTTACCGTAATCGATAGAATTACTGTAAAACTTAATATTAAAGAGGATGAATATCAGGCTGAATTTTCCAACCTCGGCATTAAAGATGTAACTGTATCAAGCGATGATGTTGAAAAATACGATAGACTTGTTTGCGGAGGTATCTGGTGCATTGTTCAAATGGACTACTTTTATGATGAGAATGATAGAAACAAGAGTCCATTTCTTATCAAAAAACTTACACCAATCCAGATGCCAAGTATTGATTTCAATGTTGTAAAAAATGCCCGAGCAAAATTTACAGATGAGGAATGGATTACTCTTATTTTACGTAGCACAGGAATGGAGCCAACTCGATTTGATGAAAGAGTTAAGTGGTTGCATCTGGCACGTTTAATTCCTCTTGTTGAAAACAACTATAACCTGTGTGAGCTTGGGCCTCGTGGCACTGGGAAGTCTCATATTTATAAAGAAATTTCTCCAAACAGTATTCTTGTTTTCGGTGGGCAAACTACAGTTGCAAATCTCTTTTACAATATGGAAGCCAGAACGATTGGTCTTGTAGGTCTGTGGGACTGTGTTGCTTTTGATGAAGTTGCTGGTATTAAGTTTAAAGACCAGGACGGCGTCCAGATTATGAAGGACTATATGGCATCCGGATCTTTTGCCCGTGGTAAAGAAGAAAAGAATGCTTGTGCTTCGATGGTTTTTGTTGGAAATATAAATCAAAGTATTGAAACTATTTTGAAAACTTCTCATTTGTTTGAACCATTTCCATCCGTTATGGCAAATGATTCTGCATTCTTTGACCGTATGCACTGTTATGTATCTGGCTGGGAAATTCCAAAATACAGACCTGAATATTTTACCAATGACTATGGATTTATAACTGATTACTTTGCAGAAGTGCTTCGCGAATTGAGAAAGGTTTCTTTTGCGGATGCAACGTATCCGTCAATTCTAGCCTCGTAAACAAATGAGCCTAATCAGATTACAGTAGTTTCCGAGGTGGAAAAATG
>OIWT01002350.1_pt1 | contig 19822 bp, 34 predicted proteins | sample 1587701 | NCBI WGS metagenome assembly OIWT01 (sample SAMEA3888904, study PRJEB22519) | human gut metagenome | biome: human gut; feature: human-associated habitat; material: faeces | place: Denmark | collected 2009
TGTGTCGAATCTGAGGTGATTTCTGCTAAGAGGAATGAGAGGTAGACCGGACCGCGCCTACGTGGTGCTGGGTGATCTGGCTCAGCGTTTCGGCTGGAAGCACCAGGATCTGGTGAAGCGTCTTGAGGCGAAGAGACTGGCTGAAGCGAAGGAGTACTACCAGGCCAAGAAGACCTCTGCCTAAGCGCATGATGATGGAGTCACACTCTTTTTATCCCTTGCGTTGTTTGTTCCAGAGAGGATATTGCCATTCTTCTCTATGGCCACGCGTCTTCAGGAGTTCTTCGGATCCGTCCCTCCGTGTACCGTGTTCTACACGGTCCTGTGCATTGCCGTCTATGTCGTTCAGCTTCTCTTTGGGGGTGTCGGAGCCTGCGCTATCAGCGCATATGCGGTCATTCAGCAATACGAGTTTTATGTACAAATCGTCGTTCCGTTGAAGGATAGAGGATTGTGACCTCCGCCTTCACCCACCTCGGTCTCATGCACATCGTGTTCAACTTGATGTCCTTTAATAGCATCAGTCGTGGTTCTTTACCGGATTCAACGCGTAGATCGGACTCTGGAACGCAAGTATGGATCCGTTTTCATGCTCTACCTCATCCTTCTCTTCACCGTCATCAACGGCATCCTATACGTGCTCATCTTCTATCTCCTCTCTTTGTATCCATGGCGGAAGGGTTTGATCTCCAGCCTCTACTACCCGCTTATCGCCGTGTCTGCCGCTGGATTTTCTGGAGTGATCTTCTCCTTGCTGACGGTGGAGAGCTATGTCGTTGAAGCGGACTCCCTTTCGTTTCTTTCGTTTGCATCCGTTACGAGCTAGAGTGTTTGGACTGTTTTCGGTGCCAAGAAAGTGGTACGCTGTCGTCTACCTGATTCTCATGTCTGTCAGCTCTTCTCGTTGGAATGAGTGCTAGGTGATCATGCCGGGAGTCAGCTTCACCGGCCATCTGTGCGGAGTCATTTCGGGCTTTCTGTTCGTGTCGGGTTACCTGAATTGGCTGCTGCCGATGCACTGTCTTGTCGCATGCGAGAGGGGATTCGTGGGCAGCCTGCTCAAGCGGTCCAACGCTTTCGTAGTGTGTGGAGACGCTGGTGAGTGGTAGGTGTTCATTCCGGAGTTGCATGAGGTGATCACCTCCTCGCTCTCCTTCCGAAGCATGCTGGAGCTGGCCTACCAGGGAGTGAATACGGTGGTGGTGATGGTAGTGGTGTTCGCGAAGAACGTGTTGTGGTTTGCCTTCAACTCCGTTTTCCCGCCTGTTCTGGACGAAGCAACGCCGCCGCAGCCTCCTTCGGAGATGAACAGCGATATGTGCCTATATACAAACAGTGTGAGGAGTAGCGAAGCGCGCCCTGCGGCCCTCACCGCGGAGGAGCAGCGACAGCAGCGCTTGCAAGCGCTGGCCGCCAGAGGCATTGTGAACTAACTGTACTATGAAGAAACATGTTTAATACAAAACCCAGGGCTGGACGCCCCTAAAGGCACGCTTTGGCACAGAGGCCATCTGAAAATGCACATTCGTCACGCGATTCACCTTCAGCACCGGCGAATACACCAACTCCTTCTTCCCGTTTCTACCCTTCATTCCCGCCCCCATCCGTACATCTCCGCGAACACCGCGGGAATGCTCCTCGCGATGGTGTTGGACAGGTTCCTCCGCGTCAGCACGCCCCGATTCGAGCACAGGAAGCTCTGCAGCATCTACCCTCAACGCCCCTCCCCGCTCCTACCGCATCCGGCAGGAAGGACACGGACAGCCGCAGCGACTCTGCCGGCGCCGTGATGAAGGGCAGCGGGTGGATGGTGCGGAGCGCGCTCTGGCTCTGCGGCCGCGCCTCCGCCGCGACGGTGAACTGGCGGATGTAGGCGATGGGCGCGCCGAGCGGCAGGGCGACGGCGTGTCTGCGCGTGAGGAGCAGAAGGGAGAGGGACGTGTCGACGCAGCGCTGGGGCAGCTGGTTGCGGTCGAGGCACACGCACAGCCACACACCCTTCTTCTCCTTCTTGGCATACACGGAGGCGCCCGCCTTCAGCTCGCACACCTACGGTCAAGTCGAGAGATCGCCTCCACCACGCAGCCCGCCACCTGCATCGGCTTCTTCAGCCCGCGCTCGCGCCGGATGGTGCTCGCCACGCGTCGCAGCGCCTTCTCGGATGGCACCGCCGCGCCGCCAATTCCCGCGCAGACGGTGCGGAGAACTACCCATGACTCCTGTGAGAGAGACCCACTGTCCAGCACGTCGCGCTCGGGCATCGCCGCCAGCGCCAGCGCGTCCAGTCGGCAGATGCCCAGCTCCGCGTTGTACTGGCAGCACGCCTGCAGACGCCGCTGCGTGACTGCCTCGGCGCTGCTCCGGACCTGTCGATCACATCCCCCTCACATCCCCACTTCTTGGAAGAACGTCGCGGCGCGAAGGATGCGCGCCACGTCCATCGTCTCCTTCGCCTTGATCTCCGCCACGGCCGCGCGCACGCGGTTGCGGTCGTACTGCAGATCCGCGTTGGAGGGGTCGATGACGAAGGGAATGCCCGCCGCCTTGCAGGTGGCCAGCAGACGGTCCTTCGAGGCGGCGAGCAGCGGACGGATGCGACGCGTGCCGTCATCCATTTCCTGCACGGGCTTCATGCAGGCCAGACCCGCGTAGCCGCTTCCGCGATAGAGGCTGCGAGTGAGAGAGGAGTGGAGAGCACACCGCATGAGAAAGGTCTCGATTTGGTCGTCGCCGTGATGGGCCACGACCACGTCCCGCGTGCTGTGCTCGCGACAGAGCTGACTCATCAGGAGGTAGCGCTGCACTCGGCCCTCCTTCTCCATCTGGGATTGGGTGGGCTTGCTGGATGGAAGGAAGGACTCATGGTGAGGCGATAGAGCGACACATGCCCAGTCGATCTTCTTCACGACGTGCTGAATATGCATGGAGGCGACCCACTGATGAACCCGCGCCGCTTCCTCAGCGCTCTCTATCCTCAACTCGCACTGTACACAACGCACCCTGTCGAAACCCGTGGTCAATAGTGACGGCGACGAGTCGTGTCGGACTTGTCCACTCCCTCATCAAATGCAGCAGCGCCATGCTGTCCGGACCCCCCGAGACACCCACCACGATCTTTCTCGCGTCGTTCTACAGATCAAATCCCATTCCTCCGCCTACCGGAAGGATTCCGGAAGACTGCATCCACTGACGGAATTCGCTTCTGGAAATGGGCTCTTTGGATGCGTAGCTACCGACTGCCGATGGAGAGGTGAAAAGGCGTTTTGGAGTGGCGAGCACTCGCAGTGGAGTCGGAACCCGGAGGGAAACACGAAACATTGCTCTTCACGAAAGAGCGGGAGTTTCACTGAACGGTTTACTGGCAGTTTTTCGCTATCACACGCATTGATTGCTCGAATATGAGTTCCAAGAATAACAAGAAGGTTGGAGGATTGACGGCGGCGGGTCTGAATGCTGATTTGACTTCGAATGCCGGTATGGCTTCTGGCGCTATGACTCGTCAGAGCCAGGCCCTAGGCGCTGTAGGGAGATGGATGACAGAGGCGGCTTACGCGTAGGAGGCTTCCGAAACGACCACCACGGTCGATGCTCTTCGCGATAACGTGCTGAGCAAGGTGAGCAACGCGAAGGAGAGAGAGGCCGTGGACAACGCTCTCGGCCTGATTATTGCCAAGCTCCAGCTGCAGATGATCAACTCACAGACCTCTCCCGACATGGCTGAGATGGAGAGCAAATACAAGAAGCTGCAGGCGTTCAACCAGAGCCTCATCGAGAGACTGAAGTCGGAGAAGGAGAAGGCTGCTGCTCTGGAGACCCAGGGAAAGGACCTGCAGACCTCGATCGAGACCAAGGAGGAGGAGATCAAGGCCGAGAGCGAGCGCATCACCGCGCTGCAGGCGGAGATCGAGAAGCTGACCGCTTCCCAGGAGCGCCTGAGCGAGCTGGAGACGCAGGCGACGAAGCTGCGCAAGGACATGGAGGACAGAGAGTCGATTATCAACCAGGAGAAGGAGGAGAACGCGTCGCTGAAGGCGGAGATGGAGCAGCTGCGCCAGCAGGTGGAGGAGGTGGAGAGCCTGCACACGCTGGTGGTGACGATGAAGTCGACGATCGCGGAGAAGGAGAAGTGCTTCCACGAGTCGGTGGAGAACCTGAAGAAGAGCCAGGACGAGCTGGACAAGCTGCGCGCGTCGAGAGAGTCGCTGAAGGAGGTGGAGCGAGCCAACGAGGAGCTGAAGAAGGAGCTGGAGACGCTGCAGAACGCCGTGGAGGCGGAGAAGAAGGAGTGCGAGGCGAAGGAGGCGAAGATCGCGGAGCTGAGCGGCGCGGCGGAGACGGCGAAGGCGGCCGTGGCGGAGAAGGAGAAGAGAGTGGCGGAGCTGGAGGGCGAGGTGAGCGCGCTGAAGGCCAGCGCTGTGGAGGCGGCGAAGAAGGAGGGCGAGGAGGCGAAGGAGAGCGAGAAGAAGGTGGAGATGCTGGAGGCGAAGGCGAAGGAGCTGGCGAAGGAGGTGGAGGAGAGCGAGATGAGAACGAAGGAGGTGGAGGAGAAGGCGGACGCGATGGAGGAGAGAGCGAAGGAGCTGACCAAGAAGGCGGAGGCGATGCAGAAGAGCACGGAGGCGCTGGAGAAGAGAGTGAAGGAGCTGACGGCGGAGAAGGAGGAGAGCGAGAAGAAGGCTGCTGAGAGCGAGAAGAAGGCTGCTGAGATGGAAAAGAAGGTGGCTGAGATGGAGAAGAAGGCTGCGGCGCAGTCCTCCAACGAGAAGGAGGTGGCGGCGCTGAAGCAGACGGCGGCGGCGCTGGAGAAGAGCAACGCGAAGCTGCAGCAGGAGCTGAAGGAGGCCACCACGAAGGCGGAGGCGGCGCGCAAGGAGGGGAGCGAGGGCAACAGCCGGTCACTGGCGGCGCTGGAGGAGAAGACGAAGGCGCTGAGCGAGAAGGCGGCGGCGGAGAAGAAGGCCGCTGAGAGCGAGAAGAAGGTGGCGGAGCTGGAGAAGAAGGTGGCGACGATCGCGGCGCTGAACGAGAAGATCGCGGCGCTGGAGGAGGAGAAGAAGAACATGGCGGCGGCGAAGAAGGAGGAGAAGAAGGACACGAGCGCGGAGCTGATCGCGGAGCTGCGCAAGAACAACGAGGAGGTGCTGGCGCAGCTGGACGAGGAGCGCGCGGCGCACAAGCGCGACGTGGCGGACGTGCGCAAGAAGCTGGGCGACGACACGGCCGTGGTGGCGTACCTGAAGTGCGTGGGCCGCATGCTGAAGGGCGAGGACGTGCTGAAGGCGAGCAGCGACAAGGGCTGCGAGGTGGACAAGAGAGAGTGCCCGAAGTGCCACACGGGTCTGACGAAGGCGCTGTCGACGGAGGTGGGGCAGCGGAAGGCGAGTGAGGCGTAGAACAAGTGTGACTACTGCGCTCTGCTGCGTGCGGCGCGTGACAAGATGGCGGTGAAGGAGGAGAAGGTCGAGAAGAAGGAGGTTGCCAATCCGAAGATCACGCAGCTGTACTCGATCATCGCTATTCTGGCCCTCTTTGTCATCATTTCTATCATTAGAGCGCTCTCATAAGATTTTCCTTGTTCTGGGTGGTGGCTTTGTTCCATTACACTATTCGCGATGAGCGACACTGGAGCCGATTTTGCCTCCGTGGTGGACATGACGGAGTCCAACTTCCTCACCTATCTTCCGCAGGTCCTGGAGTGCATCAAGAACTGCGACTTTATCGCCTTCGATCTTGAGTTCAGTGGAACAGACTACAAACCGTATTTCCGAAGTGTGTATGCGGACACCGTTCGGAAGCGTGATTCTCTTCATTGCGTAGTTCGAAACGCGCTACGCCAAGTACCGTGTTGAGTATGCCTTGTGTGTGGATCTCACTCGCGTAGTGTAGAAAACTTCTACCCGATCGAGGTCCGTGCTCTGTTTGCGTTCCTGATGCGTAGTTGGGAATTTGCTGCTTCACTTGGAATGAGAGCGAGAAGTGGTAAGGATTTTGCTATATCTTTCATCTCCAGCTACATGAGTCGTCCGTTCAACTTCTTCGTGTGTCCCTATTCGCACAAGCTGTGCAATCCGAGTCTCTCCATTCGCGTATTTCCAGCATTTCAACTGAAGAGTAGGCGTCGACACTGTCTTTCCTTCGTCAGCACAACTTCAAGTTCGGAAGACTGTTCTCCGAGGGCATCCCGACGCTGCGCAAGTCGGACGAGGAGCACATTCTTCGCTACCAGCGTCTGAGTGCCGATCGCTACGATTACAAGTCGGACGAGGAGCTGGAGGAAATGGAAGGCATCTACGCCCAGATCGAGGAGTGGATCCGCTCCATCAACAGCAGCACGAAGGCAGAATCTACAGAGGAGGACAGGATCACGACGCTGTCGCTGCTGCTGCCGCCGCTGAACTCGCACAAGCGCAAGCTGCTGTACCAGGAGATGGCGCGGCGCTATCCCTCCATGATCCTGAGCGAGCAGACGCAGGACAACGAGGTGCGCGCGGGCGGGCGGCGTGAGGCGTAGGGCTTCCACACGGGGAAGATCAAGCGGACGCGCATCACAGTGGCGAAGAAGGCGTCGGAGGTGCTGGCGCCGACACTGCCGGAGATCACGAACCACGCGGGCGTGCGGATCGTGGTGGAGGCGGTGCTGGACAGCCACAAGCCGCTGATCGGGTTTCAGGGCCTGGGCGATCTCACCTACATGCTGGGCGGCATCTATCAGGAGTTGCCGCCGCGCCTGGCGGACTTCTTGCGGTTCATGGAGCGCGTGGACGTGTTCGTGGACCTGAAGCTGGTGGCGGAGCTGCCCGCGCTGCGCGAGGAGAACCTGGGCTCGCTGAGCCTGTCGAACGCGTACCAGGCGGTGAGGGCAGTGTGCGGAAGTGACGGGCAGGTGCACGACTGGTACTTCGGCGAGCCGGACGTGAAGAGCGCGCTGATCCAAGATGGTAGTATTTGCATCCACGACGCGGGTAGCAACAGAGCGATGTGTTCCCCGTAGCGAACGACGCATTCATGACGGGCATCCTGTTCCTGAAGCTCTTCTACCGCTGCGGCTTCAAGCGCGAGGGTGAGTGGAGCTGCGAACGCTCAGCCGTAGCCATCGGCTCGCTGCTGCAGACGAGGCCCGAGGGAGCCATGCGCGAGTCCATGCAGGCGTTCCTGTCCTGCGTGAACGCCGTGTCGCTCTATCACATGACCCGCGCACTCCCGCTGCGTCTGGAGGCGTACAACGACCTGGTGAACGGGGACGCGACGCTGCGCGACCGCAAGAACGTGCTGATCATCGAGGACATCGCGCCGGTGGGCGTGGCGTGGGCGCGTGAGGCGTAGTGGTTCAACTCGAAGCACTTCTCGACCTTCTTCAGCAAGCATTACGGCGTGAAGGCGAACATCTACTTCAACTGGCTGGACGACTCGCGCATGCTGGCGGTGCTGCCCTCGCAGGAGGTGGCGGAGAAGGTGCTCCAGGACTGGCAGGAGGTGTGCATGTCGGAGGACAGCGAGGCGTCCTTCAGCAGTGGGGGACGGGCGAGGCGGTGATGGGTAGAGACGCCCACGGACTTCTGCAACCGCTCGGTGGAGCTGAAGGACTTGCGCGTTTCGCCCTTCTCTCGCTACGAGGAGTTGTGTTTCGTCAACAAAAAGCACGTTCGTAATTGTTACCGTGTTTGTTGGGTTATGAAGACTTGGCGAGGCGCGCGGACAACTTCCTCGACAGATCGCCGATCACCTCGATGGCGTTACGAATCGCCGTCTTCTCCTCGCTGGGAATGGCGCCCTCCCTCCTGGAGTGGTAGACGTCGCTTAGCGAATCCACCACTCTCTCGTACGAGTGAATGAGCGAATGGAGGGAGGACTCATCCACCTCTGCATCACCCTCACCGTCCATCTGATGACTCTCCTCCGCCATCTGGTTAGTGGCGAGCGTTAAGCGCCGTAGGAGGATATCCGATGAAGAGGGCGGATCGTTGTGCTGGGCGGATGTGGGGTAGCGCCCTACCGGAGGAGCCCCCTCCAGAATGGTCTCTTCATTTCCGGCTGCGGGAAGGATGGTGGTCTCCGTAACGCGAATGGGGAAGTAGACCACATAGCTCTCCCTGAGTACGTGCTGCTCGCCACTGGAGTCCTCCACGGGCGGGGGAGAAGTGGCCGCCTCTCTCCGAACCAGCTGGATGCACACCCCATCGTGGATGGCGTAATCCGACAGAAGCTTTTCCCTCTTCAGCTGGCGCCCGAGGTAAATGAGTCGCTGCTGCTGAGCATCGATGCCCGTTTTGGCGGAAATGCAATCCATGAACTGATCCACCGTGGCTTTCTCGCTGATCGAAATCGGCACCTTGTCCCCGTATAGAATATTCACCGTTAGTGCTATTTCTCGTTCCTCCGTCATTCTCCTTTGCGTGCTGATATTCTGTTCTATCACATCCTGCCAGCGTGTTGGAAAGGAGGAAGGCCGTGTTGCGCCTGTCGTGTTTCTCCCATCGTGCAGGATTCCAACGAAAACGATGCGTATCGAATCGACATCAACTACACCAACTCATACATGTGCTCATACACATGTTTATCCAGCAAGTCCCCGAATAATGACAAGTCTCAGAAAAGCCGTCATTGGGTGCCTTTCCCGCAATTGCCTTCACTGGAGAGAAGTGGCACGATTCTCCTTCGGAACGAATGAAAGCCATGAAGATAAAGGATATAGGTAGGGGTGATTCCAAAGCAGTCTGGGTTTTACACAACTCATTTCTCTTGTACCCCTTGACTTGTCATTCCTGAACGACTCTAAGATAATACACGAATGAACGGATCTGGCTACAATAACAGAGGCGGTACTTGGAAGCCCGCTTGCTCATTATAGAATAGGTTATGCACCCAGTCGTGGCCGTGGTAGAGGAAGAGGCGGAAATAGAGGCAGTTCTCACGGCGGAGCGAGAGATGGAGAGGGCCGTAATACTGTGCGACGGTTGTCTGAGGAATAGATCAGCCCGCGTACGCATTCAGCGATGACGCGGATTCTTCTCACTCTTCGGATGAGAATCCCGCCATTCGCATGCCCGGAGCTCCTGACTTGCTTCAGAAGTCGACGGCCGCTTCGCTGGGCGGTCCGGCTCCTCGCACGCAGGTGATGCCCGGCCAGGTGAACACCATCGCCCCGAAGCCGCTGGCGTGGGGAAAGCTCTTGAGCGCCAACAGAGACGTTTCTCCTCCTCCGGCCCCTGCTGCCCCCGTTGCGCCTGCTGCGCCTGCTGCGCCTGCTGCGCCTGCTGCGCCTGCTCCTCCGGCTCCCGTAATGCCGGCGGCGCCTCAACCGGCTGCTGCGGCCCCTCCCACTCAGGTGATGCCTGCTGCCCCCGCGGCGCCTGCCGCCCCTGCGGCGCAGGTGATGCCTGGAGCTGCTGCTGCGGGAGAGAACGTGGCCGAGCAGGACCCGCTGGCGGAGAAGTATAACGAGACTTTCATCACGAAAGCCATGAAGAAGACTGCCCACAACACGGGCCGAGACGTGCGCGTGACGACGAGCTTGGTGAAGCTGAACTGGCGCGCGAACCGCCCCTTCTCGATCTACAAGTACGACCTGAAGTTGGTGGTGCGCGTGAACGGCGTGGAGAAGAAGTCGCTGCTGAACAAGGACGAGATGAAGACGCTGCTGACGAACCTGAAGAAGGACGCGAAGGCGATGGAGATGTTCCACAACGTGTTCTGGTCGGACTTCAAGTCGCTGTTCTTCTCGCACGACTCGATCCCGCAGACGAGCTTCACGGTCCCGCTGGACCAGCACCGCGAGGTGGACCTGATCATCACGCCGACGGAGACGATCACGATGACGGACATGTTCCGCGACGCGGACGAGCGCTTCATCCAGGCCTTCTCGAACGCCATCATGTACGAGACGCTGATGGAGAAGAAGCTGGTGACGCAGTCGAGCAAGGTGTACTGCGGCAAGGTGTTCGGCATCGAGAGCGGGCTGCTGGAGGGCCGCATGGGCATCAACTACAACTTCCGCGTGACGGAGCAGGGCCTGATGCTGGCGGTGGACCAGTGTGCCACGGCCTTCATCGTCTCCGGCCCGCTGATCAACACCGTGAAGCAGATCTGCGGGCGCAACTTCGACGACCGCTCGGGCGCCGTGGGCAAGAAGTCGCTGACGGACGTGGGCGCGGCGACGGGGCGTGAGGCGTAGCTGTCGAAGACGCTATTCGGCGTGAAGGTGTTCACACGGCACCAGGGCTACGACCACACGTACACGATCAAGAAGTTCTCGCACATGACGGCGGCGACGTGCAAGTTCACCATCGAGAAGGACGGGGAGAAGCGCGAGACGACGGTGAAGGACTACTTCAGCGCGAACTACCGCATCAACCTGCGCTACCCGCAGGCGCCGCTCATGGAGACGGCGAAGAAGACCTACGTGCCCATCGAGCTGCTCCAAATCAAGCCCAACCAGCGCTTCAACCACCTGCTCTCGCCCTTCCAGACCTCCAACATGATCAAGGTGGTGTTCGCGTGCGCCGCTGACGCCTAGGCTGCCGCCGCGCCGCCCGCGGACTGCAAGCGCACCATCCTGGACTACGTGCAGTCGGACAAGGTGAAGCTGCGCCTGCTGAGCTCGTTCGACATCGAGGTGGGCACGCGCCTGGAGGAGGTGAAGGGCTTCGTGCTGCCCACGCCCACCATGAAGTGCGGCCGCACCAAGGCCAACCCCTTCAACGGCGCCTGGCGCAACAACGACTGCTTCGAGAAGCCGATGCGCATCGTGGGGCCGCGCGCGCGGCGTGAGGCGTAGAACCGCTGCCTGGCGCTGTTCCTGGACGACCGCAGCAACATGCGCGAGTGCACGACCAGCTTCTTCCGCGAGCTGAGCCGCATCATCTCGATCCCCGGCCCGGCAGACATGCCGATCATCCAGACCTCGCTGAGCTACGCGGAGGTGGAGCTGCAAAACCGCGTGACGGAGCTGGCGCGCCGCGGGCAGAAGTACGACCTGTTCTTCTTCTTCATCAGCGGCGCGAGCACGCAGGAGTACAGTGGGTTTGGCGCGCGGGCGTGAGGCGTAGAGGAGCTGAAGCGCCTGTCGGACACGGTGTTCAAGGTGCCCTCGCAGTGCATCGTGTGCAACAAGATGATGCGCATGCTGAAGAAGGGCTACCCCAGCAACATCGCGCAGAAGATCAACGCCAAGCTCGGCGGCAAGAACTGCATCTGCGAGCGTCCCGCCACGGTGCACCTCTCCCTTAGGACTTACGCGTAGAACCTGCACGACGTGATGGTGTGCGGCGCGGACGTGACGCACCCGATGCCCGGCGAGAAGTGCGTGTCGGTGGCGTCGGTGGTGGCGACGTTCGACAAGGACTTCACGCAGTACGCGGGCGAGGCGCACGTGCAGGAGCGCGGACGGGAGGTCATCACGGACATGGTGAACATGATGGAGAGCCTGTTCAACAACTACTACCGCAAGAACAACCGCCCGCCGCAGTCCGTGGTCTTCTTCCGCGACGGCGTGGGCGACCAGATGTTCGAGCTGCTGCTGCGCGAGGAGATCCCGAAGATCTACATCGCCTTCCACCGCGTGTTCCCCACCTACCCCAACGAGCTGAAGCTGACCTTCGTCATCTGCCAGAAGCGCCACACCGTCAAGTTCTTCCCCGAACGCAGCGGCGCCGACAAGAACGGCAACGCCGTGCCCGGCCTCGTCGTGGACTCCACGATCGTCTCCAAGGACACCACCGAGTTCTACCTGCAGTCGCAGGCCTCCATCAAGGGCACGGGCCGCTCCTGCCGCTACACGATGCTGGTGGACGACAACAACTTCCAGCTGGGCGAGTTCGAGTCCTTCACCTTCGCCCTCTGCCACCTGTTCAACCGCTGCACGCGCTCCATCGGCATCTGCGCGCCCGCGCGCTACGCCCACCTGCTGTGCTTCCGCGCCCGCGACATTCTCCGCGTCAGCGATGGGGATGACACGACCAGCTCCTCCTCGACCGTGTCGAAGAGCAGCGTGAAGGCGGACCTGGCCAACCTCCAGGCCTTCGATTTCGACTACACCATGAAGGATAAGATGTTCTACGTGTAATCTACGATCAGGCCTTTTGTATTGTAGTACGCGTGTTTGTACCAAACAGACGAAGAACTATAGGTTGACATTTAAGCGGTTTGCCGTTGCGTTACTTCATATCCTTGGGATTCTCGCGGGGAACCTACTTGTCACGCTCCTCGGCAGCACCCACAGTGCGCTTCAGGTGGGAGGGGTCGTACATCTTCACTCCCTGATACAGGAAGAAGAAGAAGCTGAAACCGCTCAGCGCCCAGAGGAAGGCGCGTCCCGTGCTGATCGTCTGCACATCGAAATCGATGGCCGTTTCGGGAGCGACTCCATCCTCCCAAATCAGCTCGGCGTGCTCCGACAGCTAATCGTGAACTCCTTCCTTTCCGCGCTCCCTACCGACTTCGAGGGGAGCTTTCTCTGCACAAAAGGAGGGGGAGGCGTTCCCGCGTGGTCGTGGGAGTGTCTCTTCACGACGCTCTTCACAGAACCGCTGCGCACCACTCTGGAGGCGTTGCGAGTCGCCTGAGTAAAAGCTCTGCTGAACATTCTCTTCCGATGATGAGATTTTGGGGAGAAAAGGGAGGATCGGGGAACGGCCACTATCTCCGGATTCCCGTTCTCCCCGGCTCGGTCGTGAAAACAAACAGCAGCACTCATTATCGAGTAATGATATCACCATGGTACATATGTTGTCAGTACTTCCCCGTACGTACGCTTCGTAGGACACGAGCATCGCCGCTCGGTCCAGAAGTCTCCGCACCCCCTTCTTCGTTGCACTCTGAATCTGCTGCTCCGTGAAGGATGCAACTGCGATGGTCAAAAGGATATCTCCTCAGTCAGTACTGACTTCACAATCGCGTTCACCTCTTCAATAGAAAGCTACTCATCACACTCGTTCTCTGTTGCCACATAATCCCACACACCATCCGAGGCCAGGACGATGTACCGGTGGAGGAGCCGATTGATCTCCACCGAGTAGATGTACGGCTCCACCGAGAGAAACGAGCTGTAGGGACAGTCGCCGAACGAGCGCGAGAGTGCCAGCTGTCCGAACAGTCGCTTGTCCTTGATCTTGCCTCCGATCGCTAAAATACGTTGCTTTTCCTTGTCGTCCGTGATGCGGTGGTTCACTGTCACGGGAAAGGGATCGCCCTTGCTCTAGAATGAAGGAGGAGCACAGCGGGTACGTCACAGCAGATGAAGGCGCTGCTATCTCCAATGTTCGCGATAATCAGCTCGCCGTCGTTTCTAGGAGTGACTTGACAGCCGCGATGCAACTTGATCACGATTGTGCTCGTGCTGCCGCTGATGTCTCCCGAGTAGCAGTACTGCCGAACGTAGGTGTCGCGCGCCTTCTTGAAGGCGTCACGGACGTCTCCCGCAGAGGGGAGGCGGTCGTGTCTGCGCATGAGCAGGAACTACGATAAACCCCGCCATCTGTGCCCACTTCCTCGATTTCGTCCGCCAGATAGCGAGCCGCATTCGTTCTCAGATGGCCGTCGCACAGACCGTAGAGAACAGGAACTGTCACTCCCTCCTTCCTGTCGATGTCGTAGGGAGACACCCAGTGAATGTCCTATCCACTGACGCTCTTTCGGGAGACCCACCTCCATCTTCCGCTTTCTCCCGGCGAAACAGCAGCTGCCGAACTGGTACTCGTCCTCCATACCTCTTTGGGATGAAAGATACACCAACGATTCTTACGGAGAGGACCGATGACACCTCGGCAATCCTTCAATGGAGTACTGGCAATAGAGCGAGGAAATGTTGTGTTTCCTGCTCTCGGAATGCCGGTGGCAGTGATCATACGAGGAGAAGTGCCGATGACAAGTCGGACAGTAGAAATCCGTCACTTCGGGATAAGACTCCAGGACTCCGTAGTTCTCCGTCCGCGCTTCCTCCTCCATCGTGAGAACCGCGTGGTAGAGCATTAGAAAGTCCATTTGAACGTATAGCAAGAACAGCATGAATACTATCGTCCAAATCAGATCCCACATTTCGAGGCGTTAGAATCGGGGCAACTCCGTCATGAAGAAAGCAAAGACTGTCAACAAACACCCCCATAAAAACACTAGTTGCTCTCAGTCACCTTGTCGAAGAACGACTGGAACAGCACCGACGGGGGCGGCAGCGTGTGCGTCGGCCCATTCAGGATGGAGTAGAATTCCTTCGACTTCAGCAGGTCCCCTGCGCCTCACCCCTCCCCACAGTCCCTACGGTAGTTCTTTTTCGCCTTCAGCGTCTCCGCCATCTCCTGCACCTTGTCCACGTCGAACACCTCATCGAACGCCGTCACGGGCTTCTCCTCCTCCGTCGTCTCGGGCACCGCCACCTCGCCCTCCACCACCGTCACGATCTCGCGGCGGCGCGTCACGCAGTGCAGGCACAGGCGCTCCGCCTCCACGCCCCAGCACATCGCCTCCACGCCCACGCTCAGCGTCACCGACGCCAGCGGTGTGGCGCTCTCCGGACTGAAGATCAGCACCGACCGCGCCGCCGGCAGCCGCTTCCGACTCCGCTTCTTCTCCTCCTTCTTCTCTTTGATCTCCTTCTCCTCCTTGACCTCAGTAGCGGGCCGCAGGGCGACGGCGAAGAGCGGGCGGGCGGCGGGCGTGTCCTGCGCGACGGCGCAGAGCGCGACGTCGGCGGCGACGAGCCAGAGCGTCTGGCGCGAGAGCACGTCGAGGACGAAGAAGGCATGGGCCGTCACCACCAGCAGGAGCGAGGTCTCGGGGAAGAAGCCCACGAACTTCACCACGTCGCCGGGCGTGGGCGTGGGCTGCGTGTACAGCAGCGCGTGCGTGGCCGCCTCGTACAGCGCCACGGTGCTGAACAGGCCCACGGCGTACACGGAGCCGTCGTGTGCGAAGGCCAGCCCGGAGAGCGTCTCGTGGTCGTGGCGCGTCTGCCACGTGCAGGTCCAGGTGTAGTGTTCATTGGCCGTCACCGCCTCGTTGTTGTTCAGCTCGCTGCTCGCCTCCACCAGGCTCCAGCAACGCACCGTCCCGCCCGCGTCCGCCGTCAGCACCTCGTTCTTCGTCGGGTGCGGCGCGATCGCGGCGATCGCGTCCTTGTGCGGGGAGTCGATCTACCCCTCAGCGCACGCCGCCGCGCCCACCAGACTGAACTCGTCCCAACCGCCGCTCGCCGCGCGCTTGTACACGCGGAGCGAGACCACCTCGGTGCCCGCGTGGCTCGCCCACCGCTCGCCTACGAACAGCCACTCGCCGCTGGGGCTCAGCGCCAGGCGGTCCACCTTGCGCCGCCCGCGCTGCTCGAAGGCGTTGGTGCGCGACACCTCCTGCAGGCTGCCCCCGATCAGGTCCACGCCGCGGTCGCGCCGCAGGTCGTAGCACTGCACCGCGCCCGACAGCGCCGGCGTCGCCACTAGCAGCTCCTGCTGCCGCGCGTCGAACGCCACGCCCGCGCGCAGGAAGGTGCCCAGCTCCACGCTCGCCGGCAGCTACGCCTCACGCTCGCCCTCCGCTCGCCTACGCTGCCCAGCGCCAGCCCCGTGATCTCGCCGCGGATCTCGTGCTGCGCGGCGTCGACCCAGCGTAGGGAGTTGTCGCCGCCGCAGGCAAAGAGGCGCGTGCCGTCGCGCGAGACGGCGAAGGAGCGGATGGTGGCGGCCACGCGCGGAATGAAGGAGGGCTTCTGCGTCTCCAGGTTCCACACCACCACCACGCCCTCCTCGCCCGCCGAGAACAGCTGCCCGCCCAGCGTCGCCACCTCCAGGTTGCGCAGCGCGTGCGCGTGCCAGTGCAGCGTCACACCCATCTTCTACGCGTCAGCGCCGCGCGCCGCCCCCACCGGGCTCGTCAGCTCCACCAGCCGCGTCCGTCGCCCCTTCTCTCTGCCGAGGGTGTTGGTGTTGGTGTTGGAGGCGCTGCGGTCCAGACAGGTGTCGAGGAGGAACCACTGGTCGATGCGGCCCAGCGTGTCGCCCGTGAACACGACGGGCTGCGACGGGTGCACCGCCACCGCCAGGATCTCTAGGCGCTACGCGTTACGACGGGGCGGCGCGCCAACGTGGAAGCAGCGGAACACGGCATGAGAGGTCGAGTTGTACACCTGCAGCGTCTTACCCGCGGCGAACACCAGGAAGCAGCCGTCGTCCGCGCGCTGCTCCGAGGGGTCGATCGCGCGCGCCGCCATGTGCACCTCCTCGCCCTTGCCGAACCACAGCGGCTCGGACGTTTCCGTCCTATGCATCAAAGGAGGGAGGGACGGGAACTTCACGTCGTACTGCAGAATCTTCCAGTAGGTGTCCCTGTCGCGGGATGTGACGGCGCATAGGAACAGCATGTCGGGAATCGTCGGGTGGGGAATGACGTCGAGCAAGCCGATCGCATTTTTGACGTGCAGCACCTTCATGCAGCCGCCGTCGAGCGTATCCCACAGTCGGATCTCACAGTCTTCCGAGTAGGAGTACAGCTGATAATCGCTAAAGGGATTGATGAAGCAGCCCAGTACGTTGGCCTTGTGTCCGATCTACGCGGTGAGACGAGATGCAAACAAAAACCAGCGTCTTTCTTAGCCGAACGCTGTTCACGCTATATTCACGAATGTTCGATCCATGGCAAATGTAGAGTTTGCTACGCCGTCAGCGAGATTAGCGGCAGGGAATACGATTCATCTTTGCTCAACACCGGCTTTGCGCTCACCAGGGATCCTCCAACAACATTCCCAATAGACCATACCATCTCTTGATTTGCAGAAGCGACAAGGAAAACCTAAAACAACTATGAGCATTCTGTCGTATATGTTTCTTAAAGCACGAACTTGTAAAAGGAATCAATAGAGAATGGTTCTATGGGGAGAAAACGGAAGCAGAAGGGAGGCGGGGAAAGCGGTTCTTCGAGGGTAATGAGGGAGGGGAAATCGGTCCGATTTTGCGCACTCCCTTTGCGCATCATTTTCATGCATAGAAAGCACGTATTTCAACAGTGAATCGTTTCATTGAATGGATAGAAGGGAGAACTTTTGAAGGGTTGTTTGAAGAGTCCACATCGTTGTAGTGAGTGTAAGGAGATGGAAATCGTTGTAGGGGAAAGGCAGTGAGTGTCTAATTCAAGAATAGAACACCAATCAAAGCTCATTTCCACAAGTCATAAGAACTGAACAATACACCCCATTTGTCAAATACTACAATCCAATACAGCACATCTAAGCAACCAACTCCCTTTCCATCCCATCAGTAATCCACTCATTCACACGATGGAAGTGGAAGCCATTTGCGACAACTGCAGCAATAAGAATTTGCAGCTCTTGGGAGCAAATAAGGAGTTCTTCCTCGCCAAGTGTGATCATGTCTTGTACTTCCCCAATTCCACCACTAAATCCTAGTTGCGGTGAGTGCGTGAAGAAATTCATTGAAAACAACACCCACTTCCTGTGTCCGAAATGCGGAAAGGCCGTTCGGCAGCAAGATCTGTTGAAGGAGACGAAGGAAGTGCATGAGATGAAGAAGATCAAGGATGCGAGAAAGGAAGTTTTCTCTGCGTTGAATGCGATAGTGCCGGACTATTCTAGCAAAGAGGCAAAACAGTACAATTTGATGAGGGAAGACTATTGTATGGGTGCATGATTTCTGTGAATCGTAGTGATCCAGGTGATTAACGGCAACCGAGAGGAGTTCAACAGGAAGGTCTCTCAGTCGCAAGATATGGACCGGTGGCTAATGGGAAAGAACGCTGCAAAGCAGGTATCCCAGTTGACTCGTTGTGATCCTAGAATGATTATGTGAACAAACTCATGCGACTGATCGATGAGGAGAAGAAGAAGAAGAAACGGATGAACGAAGAGTACGAGAAGAAGAGACATGGAAAGAAGGGTGTTCTGACTGAAGTGAGTGTCGGAAGATGAGCTCATGCGATAGACGGTGGTGAAGGACTACAAGAATCTGTTCTATGACTATATCCTGCTCCATTACACATGCTGTTTTCATAATGGCTAGGGAGAAATCACCAGGAGATTCGCAATCCAAACCGTTTCCCAATCATCGTAAGAACGGTGATGGTCGATCACATGTAGACACACACAGGAAGAAAGGTGAAGGTGCAGAAGCAGTACTACACTGCCTACATATTCAAGCGTGGCTTGGAGGAGCTGCTATTGTCTATGCGTAGTTGCGACTGTTTGTTCCCATTCCCGTGGTAGTTCAGGACTCGCATAGAAGTGTTCGCGACCGCACTCAGTTGTTTGGACTTGCAGATAACTGTTTGCTATGGACGACGATAACGCCTTTTTCTTGTTTTCAAAGATGGACAATGCGGGTTTGTCAAGTGCGCTGTTTTTATTCCACAGAGGACCAAAAGAAGGAAGAGGAGTCAAATGAACAAACAGACAATGAAGAAAACCACTCCGTGAAGGAAAAGGCCGAGGAGGAGGCCAAGCCAGCTGAGGTTGTGACGGATCAGTTTAAGGAAGGTTTGGAATCTTCATGAATCTGTTACCTGTAGCCCATACACCCACCGCTGTCGATTCAGAGAGTGAGGGTTTATTTTGCTTGAAATGGTGAATGTATAGAGGAGGGAGAGGTAAGGGGTGCAAATACGAGCAAGGAGGCTGTTCCTGCGAAGAAAGCAAATACAAAGGAAGTCGTTTTCATGGACGAGGAAAAGGACGTCTCGTCCTCCAGCGATGGCGAGGAGCACTCGGGAATCGATGACCTGGTGAAGGGCGCCAATGATTCCTCCGACGAGGCGGCGGACTTTGCAGCAGCCCTCCCGATTCAAGAATCCATGTCTCCGATGGACGAGGAGTCCGAGGATCAGGAAAGCGACAAAGAAGAAACGGAATCAAGTGACGCCTCTGACTCCAAGTCCAGCGACCTGGACGACAAGCCGCTCAGTGACTACGACCTGTCCGACGCGGAAAACTACTTCAACCGACAGAATGGCGCGATCGTCTGCCGGCGGTGCGGCCAAGCCGGCCATCGTGGCATAGACTGTCCGAACGTGCAACGGATGGACCCGTGCTTCCAGTGCGCGCAGACGGACCACCTGGCGCACGATTGCCCGACGACCATCTGCCGACAGTGGGCAAGACGGTGCGGCGTGAGGCGTAGTTGCAACCAGGAGGGCCACATGACACGAGAGTGCCCGGCGCGCAGCGTGCCGCCGCCCTGTACCCACTGTTCTTCGCGCCTGCACCGAGCCGACGTAGTGGTGCTATATGGGATCAACCGTAGGCGTGTCCGATGATGCCGAAGCCCGTGGAGAAGGGCGTGTTTCAGTACGTGCACTGCATGAACTGCGGCAAGCTGGGCCACCTCATGTGCAAGTCGGAGCCCGCGCTGCAGGGATCCTACTGCGGCAAGTGCGCCATCTGCGGGTCGCCGGACCACTATTCGTCGCAGTGCAGAGATCGATTCAATCCCCGGACGGTCCGCAGTGGAGAGAGCGGCTCGGGGCGAGATTCATCGAGACAGGGAGCGTGCTTCATTTGCGGGAAATTCGTGGGTGTCTGAGCGCGGGATGACGATTAGGGGCACATTGCGGCCAACTGTCCCGAAAAGCACAGGAAACCAGAGAAGCGAGGCGCTCCTCCCATGGAGAAGAAGAAGGCGAAGAAAGCGAAGAAGGTGCTTCCTGCTTCCATTTAGCTCTAGGATAGTGAAAAAGAACCAGAAGGAATGATGTGTTTGTTCAACTCAAAGGCGTTTGCGAACAAACAGAACTCCATTGAATCCACCCTATCCGGACTATGCGACATGGTCGCACACAGCACTTATCGGTTGGCCTTGGCCACACGCTCGATCTCGTCCTTCTTCTTGATGGCGTA
>OIWT01002358.1_pt1 | contig 19745 bp, 36 predicted proteins | sample 1587701 | NCBI WGS metagenome assembly OIWT01 (sample SAMEA3888904, study PRJEB22519) | human gut metagenome | biome: human gut; feature: human-associated habitat; material: faeces | place: Denmark | collected 2009
AGAGGATGATGCACTTATCGTCAGCCACGTTGTACTTCTTGGCCAGGATGCTCTTAAGCTCGTCCTTGGACACGGAAGCGCGCTTAGGGTGGATAATCTCGATGGTCTACTTGCTCAGACTTCAAAATCGTCCATTACCATCTGACGACGCTTCAGAAGGGGGTTTCTCATGAACTTTCTCACACGGACGGTGACGGCAGCTTCAGACATCGTAGTTATGTCGAATGATAACAAGACTGGAGAGGAAAGGAACTCATGAAGTGTGCAGTGGTTCCTTGATAATCAGACACAGTGGTTCACCGGTTTCGCTATCTCTCCCTGGGTATTCTCCGTTGGGAGGCGAATTGAAACCGCTATGTCTGGCGATGCGAAGGAACTTTGAAAACAAACACTCCATTTATTCTAAATCCTCAGTGGTTTCGATATCTCCCTCATCCACACGCGCAGGCATTTCATCTTCCTTCTCCTTCCAGCGCAGATTCAGTCCGAAGCAGAACACTTCTCCGCTCTCGGCTCCGGCCAGCAGCGCACGATTGTCCGAGGAAACGCACAGACTGTCGATCTTGATGGGCGAAGACAGCACGGTGTTCAGCTTCAGATCCGGAAGCGTGAAGATGCAGATGTTATGGGACGATTCGGCGAAGAGCCACTTTGAGTCGTTCGACGACAGCATCGTGTGGATTCTGCGCACATCGCGCCGCGAGTACAGCAGGAAGCCGTTCACGTCGAAGCAGAAGAGGTAGTTCGGCAGACTTCCGTGCAGACAGGTGACGGACACCAGAATGTACCCCGTCCACGTGGTGAGCAGCTGCGTGATGCGGTAGTTGAGCTTGGTCGCCTTGCCGCTCTCCGTGAAGGGCTGCTCGATGTGCTGGTTCATCTCGATCACCTGCACGAAACGCCCGTCGCGCAGGTTGAACAGGAACACCTGGTTGGAGGAGGTGGACGCCACGATCAGGTCCAGGTCGCGCGAGGCCACCACCTGCGTCACTACGCATCACCTCTCCGCCCCGTTGCCACCCTTCGACGGCAGGCCCGGCAGGATGAGTCGCGGCAGCTGCGTGGAGAAGGCGTACGCTGCGGCCTCGTCCGTGGTGTGCTGCGCCAGCCCTCTACGCGTGACTCCCGCACAGGACACTCACTCCACGTTCCACACGACCACCAGCCCGTCGCGCGTGCCGACCACAACCTCGCGGTCGTCCTCCGTCAGCGTGATGCAGGTGCCCAGCATGTCGTTGTACGCCAGCTTCAGCGTCGGCAGCTCCGCCTGCAGCGGCTGGATGCGCACGAGGCAGTCGTGGTAGCCGGAGCTGAACAGGAAGGACAGCGCGCGGTCGGCGCACACGCGCTCGCGCATCACCGCCAGCGCCATCTACGCTTCAGCCTCGCACCGCGCAGTCACCTCCTCGTTCGACTCGCCCCCCTCGTGCACCACCCGATTTCGAATGGACGTGGGGTAGCCGCGACTGGGCGGCAGCAGGCGCACGCCGCTCTTCTCGTTGGCCTGGAAGGTGAAGGGGAAGAGCTTGTGCCCGGGCTGGGCGGCCAGGTACTTGTGCAGGAACACCATGCCGTGGCTGTCGACGCTCAGCACCTCCTTGTCGCCCTCGCTGTAGTGCATCGCCAGCACGCGGCCTGCGTGGCCCGTCTTCACCGGCTGGTACTTCAGCATCGTGCCCGGCAGGATCTTCAGCCCCAGCGCCGCCAGCGAGTCCGCCGCGGACAGCCGCTTGGGGTGCGGCGCGGTGAACAGCTGCGAGGGCGTCTGCCCGAAGTTGGCGATCTGCGCCTCGATGGCCTTCTTCTCGTCGAGGTTGGTCAGCGACTGCAAATCCACCATGCCCTCATACGTCAGGTAGTAGAACACGTTGTTCGCCTTCACCGCCTCCTCGCCGCGCTGCTTGTACCTACGCGTGACGCGCGCGCCGCGGGCTCACCCGAAGATCAGGTCGATCCACTCGTTCAGGTGCTCGCTGACGTAGTCGCTCTCCAGCGCCTGCATGTTGATGCGCACGAACTCCTCGGGCGAGGACGCCCACGGGGGCAGTACTACATCGCCCAGCACGGTGCCGTCCTGCCGTTTGCCCAGGTCCAGTCCGTTCATGTTGCGGAGGAAGTGCGGCGAGTAGAAGAACTCGGGCGTGAGCTCCTTCAGGTCGCCCGTGCTGGTGAGCACGCGCGTCCACGCCTCCTCGATGGAGTGGAACAGGCGGTCCGCCCAGTCGAAGTGCCCGCCCTGCAGACGCGCCGCCAGCTCCGCGAAGGGCTCCATGCGCACCAGGAAGTTGAGGACGGTGCCGACATTGCTGTAGTGCGAGCCGTACATGAAGGGCGGGATATCGCCGCCCTCCATCGCGTGGTACCGTTCCAGGAAGCCCTCGAGCCGCTCCTCGTTCAGCGCGCCGATGGGCTTGCTGAGGTCGCGGAAGACCTCCTCCTTGCTGAGATCGATGGAGGCGCTGGTGTAGTCGCTCAGCACCCAGGGGAACACGGGGTACTGCTGGATGTCGTTGTAGGTGCGGCCCGCCGCCATGTTCAGCTTCATCAGGTACTCGAAGTTGGACATCTGCCGCGTGCGCCACAGCTGCGTCCACTCCGCCTTCGCCACCAGCGTCGCGGGCGGGTACAGGTGCCAGTAGAGCGGGTTGAGCTTCTGGTGCTTGGGCTTCTGTAGGAGAATGATCTGGAACACCTTCAGGAAGTCGTTCGGCGCGGGCAGGTTGATGAAGTACGACTTGTTGTTCTCCACGAACTCCAGCCCCGTGGGCGCCAGTAGGTAGCGGCGCCGGTAGATCTCCGTGATGGAGTCGATCGCCCAGTGACGCACGCGCATGTCCTTCTTCTCGCCCTCGTGACCCTCGCTGAAGGACTCGGGGAAGAAGTACAGCGACGTGGGCGTGATGTCGAAGCGGCCCTCGATCACGCACATGGGGAGCACCAACTCCACGCGCGTTGAGTACACCACGCGCTCGCCATGCGTGAACTTCAGGTCCAGACTCGACAGCTCCGCCTCGATGTTCAGCGTCGACGCGCCCGCCGCCGCGCCCTCCTCCTCCGCCTCCGTGGGCAGGCTCTCACCCTCCTCCAGCTTCTTCACCACGCGCAGTTTCATCAGGTCGGGGTTGGGCGCCTCCTCCTTGCCCGAGTCCAGCCAGTTCATGCCGATGCTGCGGTGAGGCCGCTCGTTCCAGTCGCGCTTCAGCCGGCTGCGCAGCCGCTTCTTGGTCTCCTTGCGGTCCAGCTGGTAGTACACGCGGCCCGCCTCGCCCGCCGCGCCCTCCACGCCGTGCCACATGGAGGGCCCGAACACCAGCTCGCGCCACAGCTTCTTGGTGATCTTGAGCCCGTTGGTCTCGCGCTCGATGATGCTGTACAGCGCGTCCTTCTCGAAGCCCTCCACGAAGCCGTCGATCGACTCGGTAATCTCTTCCTCCAGCCGGATCGTCAGCGGCGCGCGGTCGCTGCTGCAGCGCGCGCGGCGCTTCGCCAGGTCCACCTGCTTCTTGTCGGCCGCCTCCACGAGCTGGTCGCCGAAGGTCACGAGCAGGTGCTTCAGGCCGTCGGTGGCCGACTGGAACACAGGGTGCTTCAGCAGCGCCGCCCACGCGGGGTAGGACATCAGGTCCTTCGCCTTCACGGCGCCGAGCGTGGTCAGCGGGCGGAAGGCGTCGTCCACGGCGGTGAGGAGCGGGACGAGGTTGCGCAGGCAGACGGCGAGCACCTGCCAGAGCGCGGCGTCGATGGCGGTCCAGTCGGCGTGGACGGCGCGGACGTCGGGGTTGGTGAGCTGGACGGTGGAGATGGAGGAGAGGATGCGCGTGGAGAAGGAGAGCATGGCGAACAGGCTGTAGCTGCTGTTCAGCAGCAGCTGGTTGCACCAGTCGTTCTTCGGACTCTGCATCTCGCTCTTACTCGTCGCCGCGCAGCCCGCGCCCACCAGCACCTCCTGCACCCACTGCACCTCCTTCACGATGGCCTCCGTCAGCTCGCGCTGGCCCGCGCCGCCCTGGTACAGGCGCTTCATGTCGGCGACGATGGCGATCTCCAGCCCGCGCAGCAGCAGCGGCAGCACGCCCTTCTCCATCAGCGGCACGTTCATCGGGTGCGAGCCCTCCGACAGGCAGCTGTCCGTGGAGCTGGCCAGCTGCGCGGAGAGCACGCGCCACACGGCGAGGCACTTGCGCAGCAGCATGCAGTCCTCCTCCGCCACCATGTTGATCTCCGGGATGACGCGAATCTGCACCGATGTGATGTTACTGTCCTGATCGCACACGATCGCGCGCGGCACGGGCGGCGCCACGCCCGCCACGTAGCCCATCACCAGGAACGTGGAGAGCGCGTAGCCCTCGAACAGGATCGCGCCGCTGGCGTCCTTGCGCTTCGGCTTCTGCGTGGGCAGCAGCGCCTCCAGCTGCGTCAGCACCTCCAGCAACAGCCCCTTGAACAGCTGCGCGAAGGACAGCGCCGGCACGGGCTGCGGGGGCAGCGACACGCCGGCGATGGTGGGGGTGAGATAGAGCGACTCCACGAGCTCGCGCAGCTGCTCGACGACCTCCCAGCCGCCCGAGCGCGCGGTGATGGTGGTGGCGACGCAGTCCACGAGGATCTGCTTGGCCTTGGCGGCGGTGGAGGCCGTGGCGGTGGTGGCGAGTAGGACCACGAGCGCGCGCATGGCGATGGTCTAGGCGTAAGGGCGTGGGTATGGGCGTACGGACTGCGTGATGAGAAGGCGGTTGGAGGAGGCGGAGGTGACGCCCTCCACCAGCGAGAGCACGTGGCCCAGCGCGGCGTCGCGCACGGCGTCCTTGGCGGAGCAGAGGCCCTCCATGAGGATGTTGAAGACGAACGGGAACTGAATCGCCAGCGGGCGGCGGCCGTCCACCACGCCCTTCACCACGGACTCCGGCTACGCGTAAGAGAGCGAGCGGACAGGGACCTTGATGCCCAACGCGAAGTCCATGAGCGCCTGGTAGACGGGCAGCGTGAAGACGTTGTCGCAGAGCAGGCCCGCCACGCCGATGCACTCGTCGGCGGTGAAGTCGTTGATGCCGGCGTTCAGCTTGGCGGCGGGGCTGGTGGCCACCCAGAAGCAGTGCAGGCAGCGGATAGCCAGGCAGCGCACCTCCTCGTCCTCGTGGCACATGCAGTTCAGGAACACGGTGTGCGCGCGGCACAGGCACAGTGACTGGAAGAGGTTCTGCTTGACGGACGCTACGCTCAATCCGCTGCATTGCCCCTACGCTGCGTGCATTGCTCGTAGATGAGCGCGAGCAGGCTGCTGAGGATGCCCGCCTCCTCCACCATGTACAGCACGCTGAGGAGGAAGCTGACGTCCACGCGGTAGACCACGCGCTCGCTGTCGATCAGCATGCGCAGCATCTCCACCACGCTCTGCTGCAGCTCCGCCACCGCGTCCTCCGTCAGGCTCGCGTCGCGCTTGCACGCGTACTCGCTTGGCTCGCTGTAGTACACCTTTACCAGCGCCTGCAGCAGCGGCCGGATTCCGACGTGCTGCTTGACGAAGTGCGGATCGCTGTGGACGTACTCCGTGAGCATTCGCAGCACCACCACGTGCGTGGCCCAGGGCGCGGAGCCCCAGACGGAGAAGTCGAAGAGCAGGTAGCGGATGCAGGCGATGTACACGTCCTTGTCGCCCTTCACCGCCTCCACGATCTGCTGCACCACCGTGGCCAGCTCCGCCGTCAGGTGGGAGGGCGGGCAGCGGCGCAGCAGCATCGCCAGCAGCTGCACGCCGCCGTTGTTCTTGAAGGTGATCAGCTGCGACTGGTCCTCCTGCAGCAGCATCGCCAGCAGCGACAGCGCCTGCGCGTAGGCGTGCGCCGACAGCGGCTGCGGCACCAGCGCGGGCAGGTGCTGGATGGACACCTCGCAGGCGGGAGGCACGAACATGGGGAGAATGAGGGGCACCCCTCCGACTAGGGCTCAGGCGACGGGTGAGAGCGTACGCGAGGCGAGCGTGGTGGTGAGCGTGCTCTCGGAGACGATGCGCGTGCCCTCCGAGATGGAGCCGTCCACGCCGTGCGGCGCGCAGCAGAAGCACACCTGGTCGCGCGAGTTGCGCGCCTCGTAGTAGCAGGCGCACTAGTCGTCAGCGCGGTTGCAATCACTCACGCGCTCCAGGAGGCGCTGCTGCGCGGCCTTCCACTGCTCATCGGCAGTGACCTCGGTGAGGCTGAAGGTGCGACTGCGGTGCAGCTGGAAGAGGCTGCTCATCTCCTGCTCGCTGCAGGCACCCGTCAGCAGGCCCATGGAGCACAGCTGGAAGCGGTAGCTACGCCTCACGCCCGCCGCGCACGCCCACTCGTTCTCGTTGCTGATGTGCATGCCCGAGAAGGACTTCGCGAAGTAGACCACGTAGTTGCTCTTGCCGCCGCCGTCGAAGTTCTCCAGGTACGTGAACTTCTCGTCGTACACGCACGTGCCGTCCAGGTACACCGCCAGGCTGCTCTTCCACAGGCCCTTCTTCGCCTGCGTCACGCCCAGCCAGTACCATTTGCCCGTCTGCAGGCGCGTCTCCACCGACGCCACCGCCGTCTCGCCCTTCTCGTTGGTGCAGCGCAGCACCAGCGTCGTGCCGTCCAGCGCCACCTCGATCTGCTGCGCCTTCGCGCCGCTCAGCGTGAACCTAGCCCTCACTCACGCCCGCCGCGCCTACAGCGGCAGCAGCGACCCGCCCGAGGCGAAGTTCTCGATGCGCACCCAGCAGAACAGCGTGTAGCCGCTCTTGGACCACGCGACCGTGGGGTACGCCGTCACGCCCGAGGAGGGCTCCGTCCAGGAGAAGAAGGAGGGCGGAGCGCGCGGCGCCTGCGCGATGCGCAGCAGCGTGGCGAGGTAGTCTGCGGACTGGAAGAGGCCCTCCTTGGTCTCGTCCTCCTCCGAGGCGAAGGTGCCCAGGCGGAAGGGCAGCAGCATGGTCTTCAAATCTTGGGGCCGCACGTTCTGGGAGTGAGAAGAAAAAAGAGGGCGGACGTGCGAGGCGAGCGTGTAGATGAGGTCGTAGATGGTTTTGATCGCGTCGTCGGAGCTACGCGTGAGGATGGAGGGAAGCAGGAACAGGACGATGTCGAAGGAGGGAATCTCCTCCGGGCGCTGCACGTCGAAAACGTTGTATTTGTGGATGGACATCAGCATGAAGATGAGCTTGCGCAGAACGTCCATCTCGAAGAAGATCTCCACGTTGTGGATGCGCTCCTACGCATCACGCCACTGCGGCTGCACCACGTTCACGCAGTCGATCAGGAACGAGAGGATCTGATCCTGCAGATCCGAATTGAGCTTCGGCAGCAGTCCGAAAATGAGAATCGGGAGGTACTGACGCTTGCTGATGGCCTTCTTGCGAAGCGAAGAGAAGTCCGTCTCCCCGTACTTCCACTCGATGCGATCATCGTACAGCTTCTCCAAAAGCACTTTCAGCGTCTATTGCGTCATACCACGAATGCAAGGGAACATCAAAGAGGTCGCCGTAGCACTTCTTAATCACATTCTTAAGCCACACGGAATTGTACAGCGATGAAAGTTCTTTCAATCCAGTTCTGAACTCCTCCAAATCGGCCGATTTGCGGTTCTTCACACGCAGAGCAAGTTTGTCCCACTCGGCCTATCGATCATCCTTCATGTCACGGTCCAACGATCCATGCTTCGTCCATAACGGATTGCATCACTTCTTTGAAGACGGAATCTCCATAGTAGTAATTCGGAGTGGCACCACTATCCTTCTCCTGCATTGTCTACAGCAACGTTAATACCATCCTTTAGAGAAACAAAAAGCAGAATCGCACTCTACTGCAAAGATTATGGTTTTATTCGCCAAAACAAAACGCTGGGTCGAGAGGGATTCCTCCCCCAGATTTCACCGATTCCCGTTTTCTGCATTTTGAACCAAACAAGTGCTGGCATTGCAGGTATAATTCGACGGAAAGCGTGCATTCCAATTTGGGAACCCGCAGAGTGAGGCAGAAGGACAATGCGTGCCGTAAGGTGTGGAGGGAGTAAGCAACCGTATCACCCCTTTCATCCCGTTTTCAGTCCAATGCATGATGAATCATCGCGGATACATGTGTATTCGCGGAGTTCTTAACACGCGCGAACTGTTCAGTGACTCTATGATGATCAAGGTTACCCTCATTTCTCTGTCTCGTTCTTCTCATTATTCACCTCACTCGCAATGGACGACAAATACGACTGGGAGGTCTGGGACCCTACGAGCTTGTCCTTCCGCCATCACATGTTGGCCGGTATTGCTGCCGGCGTTTCTGAGCACATCGTCTTTTTCCCCATCGACACACTCCGCGTATGGTACTGTATGAAGGGCATAAGCAACAGACGAATCTGCAAGCCGTTTCGAAGGCCATACATAATACCGTTGAAATGAGCGTACCGCGTCGCGTTTCTTTTCACGTCTTTTCTCACTCCTAGTACTGTAGCCAACAATACCGGAAGTATCTTACCGTGAAATCATCTGTCCACAACAACGGCATGCGCGTGCTGTGGCGCGGAATGTCTCCCACGCTGCTCGCCTGCATTCCGGCGCATGCCCTCTACTTCTCCATATACGAGTCTACGAAGGTCTATCTCGGAGGCAAGAACACTGGTAATATCCTGCACCTTAAAACTTCGGTTCATTCTTCACCCCACTCCATGCCGATGCATCCGCAGTGGCCGGCGCGCTCGCCTCTCTTGCCCACGACGCGGTGATGACGCCGCTCGACGTGGTGAAGCAGCGGATGCAGCTGGGTCTCTACCCGCGGCCATTCGTGGCGCTCCGTTCGATCCTGCGCACGGAGGGCGTGTGCGCGCTGTACTCCTCGTACTTCACCACCATCCTGATGAACATGCCGAACGCCGCCGTGCTGGTGGTGACCAACGACTGGATGAAGAGCGTCCTCAACCCCTCCGGCAAGCAGGTGCGTCTCGACACAAACTCTCACGCGTAGAACTACGGCGCCTTCCTCGTGAGCGGCTTCTTCGCCGGTGCGCTCTCGGGGTTCGTCACCTGCCCGCTGGACGTGATCAAAACGCGCATCCAGACGCAGGCGGGTGGCGCCTCTCGGAAGTACGTGGGCTTTTGGCGCACGCTGAAGCTGATGGTGGTGGGGTTTATGGGGGAAGAATGAGGAGTAGAAGGAGGAGGGCATTCAGAGCCTGTTTATGGGAGTGTCGACGAGGGTGATTCAGCAAGCACCCTCTGCCGCCGTTAGTTGGACTGTGTATGAAACCGTGAAACGGTTTTTAGCGTAATCGCTTGTTTCTTGTACTCCCTCTTGGATGGCATTCCCACAAAAGATGAATTCGGTAGATCCCATTTAAATGGCTGACAGCTAGACTCCGGAAGCTCGCGAGAAGAAGCGTCTCATCGAGGACATCACCCTTGTCGCGCAATTCGCATATTCGTAAGGAATAGACACTGGAGGATATCGTTGGCTCGATGAAGCGACTGAACATGAATATGGAGCAGCTGATCGAAGTCGTAGGGGCGTGTTTCCTTGGCGTGAGGGGTAGAGCAACGACACTGCCAGGATCGCAGAGGTATGGAACAGCTTTTTCACGAAACTGCAGGAGAGGAGCCAGGCCATGTAACATGTCGGTTCTTTGTTGAAGCAAACAGGGAACGCAGCAAATACACTCACTCCTCGTCGTCGCTCAGCTCCACGTAGCGGTTCTTGCGATTTCTCTTCATCACGTTCCACTTGTACAGCACGTCGTCCATGCTCATGTCGCTCTCGAGCTGCAGGTTGCTCAGTCCGGGGAACATCACGCTCTCCACCTTGCGGTAGTTCTCGTCCAGGCAGTTGCCGTACACGTTCGCCAGCTTCACCTGCTCCTCCGTCAGGTCGTCCAGCCACTGCTGGCCGTTCGTGCGCAGCGCCTCGATCACCTGCTCGCTCGTCGAGCGGAACTCGTACTGCACGCGCCACACGGCCTGGCGCTTCTTCGCCGCTGCCTCCGACTCGTCCAGCGGCGTGGGCGTCACCGTCGCCGTGGCGGGCGTCTCCTCGGCGGGCGTCTTCTCCGCGGGCGTCTTCTCCTCGGCGGGCTGCACGGTGTAGGCGCCGAGGCAGTAGTACGCCAGCCACTCGCCGCTCCACGTCTGGCATAGGCCCGCCGCCTGCAGGTGGTTGCCCGTGGGGATCTCGGGCAGGCTCACGTAGCCGACGGCGTTCTCAGGGCCGCGGATGGCCTCGTAGGCGAGGCGCTCGGAGAGGTAGGCGCCCGTCTGCTCGATCACGCCGTCCATGTGGATGAAGCAGCCCAGACGGTCCCACAGCGCGCGGAAGGCCTGCGCCTCCAGCAGGTGCGCGGGCGCGGGCAGCAGCAGGTCCGTGAACTTGATCTCGATGGGCGTGTACGGCAGCACGAGATCGCCCGTGCCCTCCTTGATCATGCCGCTCATCGTCGTCACCGTCTCCTCCGCGCGTTTCAGCGTCACCAGCGGCTGCGCCGTGCCGCGCTCGAAGCGGTTCACCTCCAGCGGCGCCTCCCACGTGATGGACGCGCGCGGCCGCAGCACGCCCTGCATGTCGAAGTGCGCGTCGCGGCGCAGTTCGTTCATCGACATGGAGCCCTGCGCCGCCACCGACACACTGCGCGTCACCCGCCGCCGCCGCACTCACCTGATGCCGCTGATGTCCACGTGCGTCGCGTTGTACAGCGTCATGCGCAGAATCAGCTGGTGCATGTCGCTCTGCGCGCGGAAGCTGCCCACGATCAGCAGCGGGTCCGAGCTGCCCGCCAGCGTCGACCGCAGGTGGATGGCCGGCGACTTGTACACCAGCGCGCGGGTGTGGCCTACGCCTCATCACCGCACTTCACACCCACTGGCCTGCTTGGGCTTGAGGCTGGCCTCGGCGGCCTCCTCGCCAGAGCGCACGAAGGCGTTCTGGAGCGACTGGCGGTACACCTCGGCGGGGTCGTGGATGTTGTGGATGGTATCCTGCTTCGTGCAGTCCGTGTCCTGCGTCGGCGCGTACTCGCCGATGAACGAGTAGATCGTCTCCACGCGCTCGTCTACGCCTCAGCCCACACGCCCGCCCGCACCCTCGTTGGCGATCAGGTAGCCCTTCTTCACATAGCCCTCGGGCAGCGACAGCGACACGCGTGCCAGCACCAGCAGCGCGCTAGGCCTCAACGCCTCTTCCCACACTCACTTCTCGCGCGCCGGGAGTGTGATGTCCTCGCGCGTGAGGTACTCCTGGATGGCCTTGTAGGCGATCACGGCCAGCTCCGCGTTGTCGCCCACGATCAGCAGCACGCAGCGCAGCAGCAGATCCGACAGCACCAGGTCCTCCTTCGTCGACGTCTTCTCCTCGAACACCACACTGCCCGCGTACGCCAGCGACGTCTACGCCTCACACGGAGAAGAAGCACTTACATGCTGGTACTGCGCGAAGCGCTCCTCCAGCTTGACCTCCACCTGCTCCTGCGTCATGAGACGGCGCAGCACCAGGCCCAGCAGCACCTTCTGGAGCTCGCTGGCCTTCACGAACTGCGCCAGCACCCAGATCACCTGCATGCGCTCCGAGGCGTCCTGCACGCGCGGCAGCACCTTGATCACGATGTGCTGCAGCACGCGCTGCAGCAGCACCTGGCGCATCTCGTCGTCGTCGTCATCGTCCTCCTCCCTCGCTGGAGTAGTGGGCGTCATCGGCGTCACGGGCATGGCGGGCGCGGGGCTCTCGCTCTCCACGGAGCTGCCCAGCTCGTACAGCACCTTCAGGTACTTCTCCACCGCCACGCCGCTCTGCGAGGACCACGTCAGGCAGTCCTATGCGTCACGCGCCCACGCCTCACCCACCGCGCAGCTGTACAGGATGTTCAGACACACCTTCATCCAGCGGAACGCGTCCTTGCGCGAGGCGCCCGCCGCAGGCTTCTCCTCGCTCACCGCGGCGATCAGCGACGACACAATCTACGCGTGAGCCGCGGCACGCACACACACCTCCTCGCGGAAGACGTCGCCGTCGTCCTGCTTGAAGATGTTGGTGATGAAGGTGGAGGTCATCACGCGCTGCGCGTAGTCCACGTTGCCCTCGCCCAGCATGCTCTTCACCAGCGAGCGCGCCATCGCCAGCAGCAGCCCGATGCGCGACTTCACGTTCTACCCCTCACGCCCCCCGGACTCGAGCACGTGAATGGTGTAGACGGCGCGGTAGCAGGCGGAGACGGTGGGGATGTTGAACATTTCCTTCTGGATGGCCTCGGGCGTGGCGGAGATGAGGATCAGCTCGCGCGTGGAGGGGATGCCCGTCTGCCCGTGCAGGTTCAACACCAGCGAGTCGCTCGCGGGGAAGTAGAACTCCTTGGGCACGAACTGGATGGCCTCGATCATCAGCGCCGCGATGGACGCGGAGTCGATCACGCCGTAGGAGGACTGCATCACGCGCAGCAGCGCCACGAACGCCGCGCAGGCCCACGCCTGCTTGTTCAGCGATAGCAGCTTGTAGCGCGCCAGCAGCACCGTGTACTTGGCTACGCCTCACGCCCGCGCCGCGCGCCCACCGGCCATGAACATGGTCTCGGGCTCGCCGCTGCACAGGAAGCCGCTCAGCACGCTGCGCACCCAGTAGGAGGCCACCTCGTCGCAGGCCACATTCTGCGGCGTGGTCATGTGCTCCAGGCGGATCACGCGCGGCGTCCACTCGTAGCCCGCGCACTCGTTGAAGTACAGCGCCAGCAGCAGCGCCTCCGAAACCGCCTCGATCATGTACGAGGCCTCCAGCCCCTCCGCCTGGTGGATGCGCTCCGCGATGCTGTAGGTCTGCGCCAGCAGCAGCTCGCCCACCTCGGGGATCAGGTCCCACACCAGCGACGGCGAGATCATCAGCGTCTACGCTTAACGCGCCGCGCCGCACGGACCTCCTTCGCCTCCTCGCTCGTGTGGTAGTTGAAGCCCTCGTCGATGGCGCTGAAGATGTGCTTGTTGTTCTCCTCGATGAACATCAGCAGCGACTTGCAGCACTCCGCCACCACGCGCACATCCGGGTCGTACAGCGACTCCGCCACGCAGCGGATCACCTCACGGCACTTCGTCAGCGTCTCCTGGATCATCTCCGTGCGGCCGCGCGACGAATCGTAGGCGGCGTCCTACGCGTAACGGAGGGGAAAAAGACCTGCCTTGTAGGCAAGACCGTTGATGGCGCACAGGCAACGAAGGGTCAGCAGCGAGAAGACGGCGACGGCCTCCTTGCGCACCATGGGGTAGCTGTTGTTGAGACTGCTACGCACGATCTTGTCCAGCTACGCGTGAGCGCCGCGATGCGCGGGAAACGTCGATGGTGCGAACGAACTCCACCAAGAAGGAGCCGGTCAGACTGTTCAGCGCGTCCAGGGCCGCGTACACGACTTCTCCATTGTTTCCTACCCAGTCAAGCGGAGCGAAGCAGGAAATACCGGCAATGTCCGTCTTTACGTTTTCCATGATGGCTTCCGAGGCCTTCTGATCGCCGTCGCAGGCGATCGATCCGAGAATTTCGTATGAAAGCATTTTGATGGTGGGAGACCCCTGCTTGCGGTCAATACCGTACTACGCGTGATCCAAGCCCCCCAACTCCGTGCGTTAATCAGGGCATCGAGCAGCAGCTGCGGGAATGCCTGCCCGGAGTCCATCGACTGAAGAACGGTCACCAACGCCGTAATCTTGTCCTCCTCGCCCACATCACTGTCCATCAGGTAGGCTCTCACATAAAGTGCGTCGACGCTCATGTTGTGTATAAGATTCAAACAAGTCTGCCGTGATTCAGCGCGAAACACCTACTGGGTCATGCTCTCCCCAATGGCCCCGACCCCTTTCGTTCCTCGAAGAAACACAATACAAACAGAATCCTCATCTTCTCTTCCCCGCCGCCGCGCTCTTCCTTTCCGACGCCTTCAAAATGTCTTCAATCCAATCGATGGCCGCATCGTCCCGCTCTCTGTTCGCCGTCGTGATTTTAAACAGGTTCATGTATTCGATGTTCGTGAAGCGCGTCGGGTTCTTCCTGATGTAGTCGCGGATCTCCTCCTTCTTCAGCAGCGCCAGCGAGAAGTACTACGCGTGACCCCGCACCGTAGCCAAAACGTCGTTCAGCTTGCGCGTGATGGCGATCGTGGCGTCGAGCGGCAGCAGCAGGGTCATGATCTGCGAGCAGCACACGCCACTCTGCTTCAGCGTGTTAATGATGGACACGTCGACCTCCTCCACGGGCAGGTGGGTCAGGCACTACGAGTGAGGGCGCATTGCGAATGCCAACGCGCATCAGCAGTGTGGAGAGCACGAACTCGAGCTGCCAGCCGAGGAGCTTCACGCGGCCCGGTGAGCACTACCTCTGACGCCCTCCCGAAACCGGCACGATTTTGATCACGATGTCGGAGAAGCCCTTCATGTCCTTCATCAGCTCCATGACCACGGTCGGCACGTTGTTGTAGCTCACGCTGCGGAAGGACGTGGTGAGGCTACGCGTCACGCCGCCGCGCCGCAGGGACCGCTCGATGTAGTGAAAACAGCGACCCGTGATCTCGTACATCAGGATCTGCAGCGCGTAGTCGTACACGCCGCGCAGCGCCTGCACACCCTTCTCCACCACCTCGTCGTAGAGCGTCTAGCCCTCAGCCCGCCGCGCCGCGCCCACCAGGTCCAGCGGCGCCGCCACGTCGATGTTCCGGTGCTGCTGCTGCTTGACTACGCCTCACGCGCCCGCGCCACGCCCACGCTGCAGCAGCCGCTTCATCAGCCCCGCGCAGCCCTCGCACAGGTTGCACAGCAGCGTCACGCGCCCGTTCACCAGCAGGCTGTTCTTGTCCACGGGCTACGCCTCACGCGCCGCGCGATCGCCCACCGGGTCCACGAAGAAGGAGTAGATGTCGCTGTTGATGGCGTTGTCCTCGTCCTGCTGCTCCTGCGCGCTCAGCACCGTGTACTCCTACGCCTCACGCCGCGCAGGCTCGCCCACGAAGGCGGGGAAGTCGGGGATCTCGCGCAGCGCCTCGTGGTACTGCGCGTTGTTCAGCAGCAGCAGCTTGCCGCCGTTGCTCGCCCAGTCGTACCGCTTCTTCGCGAAACTGGTGCGCACCATTTCGTCGATGAGGTTGGTGAACTTGGAGCAGGCGGAGGCCACCAGCTGGCTCAGGCACTCGATCACCTGGTAGTAGTTCTGCTGCTGCTGCAGGCACGCGTGCTGCAGCTCCTCGAACCCGCGGCAGATGTCCAGCACGCACTACGCCTCACGCGCCCGCGCCGCGCCCACGTTCAGCATATGTCCGTCCTCCTCGTTCACCAGGTACGACTCCGGCCGCCCCGTCGCCGCCTGCACAATGGACACGGCGCGCGCGTGCAGCGCCGGGACCAGGTCCGCCTACGGTTGAGTGACTGGCATCATGCGCACCTCGATGTGCTCCTCGAGGAAGTTCGACAGCCCCATCAGCGCCGTCATGTCCTGTTCCGCCTCGGCGCCGGGCTTGTGCGGGTAGGTCGCCAGCTGCGCGTTCATCTTCTCCAGACTGCCTAGACATGAGCTCGCCGCATTGCAGGCACTGTTGGCGAGGATGGTGCATTTCTGTGAGAAGGACTTCACATAGAAGGTGATCATGGACAACAGAAGCGGGTCCGGCTCCGCCAGTGCCGCGAACAGGTCGTTGCTGATCTTCTTGTCCGACAGGTCTACGCCTCACGCCCGCGCGCTCCTGTCACCGTTGAGCACGGACTGCTGACTGCTCACCCACGCGGGCGAGGCGGAGAAGGAGAAGCTGATCAGACTGCCCTGGCCCTTCTTGTCGCGCGCCAGCTTCAGCGCGCTGGCCGCGGAGGAGGTGGTGGGCAGCTAGACATAACCGCGGGAGCGCGAGGAAACGGTGATGAACTTCTCGATGAAGCCCTGAATGGCGATTTGGATGCTGCTGTACACAGACAGCGTGTTGTACTGCGTGTTGATGTTCTCCTCGTAGTTCAGCTTGCTCGCCACGCAGCTGTTCTGGAAGCACTCGATGCAGCAGCTACGCCTCACGCGCCGCGCCTGCGCCCACATGTGCGTCTTGAACACGTCCTCGCACGCGATCAGAATGCTCTTCAGCGCGCTCTCCACCGCCGCCTCGCCCTTCTCCAGCGGGTCCTACGCCTCACGCCGCCGCGTCGCGCCCACCTTGGCGCTGGCCACACGCTCGCCGCACTTCTTCACGTTCTTCACCACGATCTCGTTGATGTTGTTCACGCTGTTGCTCTGCAGCCGGTTCTGCGCCGCCACGTTGCACCCGATGATCGTCGCCGCCTTGATGATCAGCGCGATCGCCGTGTACTTGCTGCAGCTGAACCGCCCGTTCGTCACCAGCTCCTTCTCCTTCTCCTCTGTCAGCGCCTACGCTCGCACCCGCGCCGCGCCCCTACGAAGTAGTCGTAGCCCTCGTCCGTGTAGGAGCTCCACTCGATCACCTCCTTCGGGTACACCACCCTACACGTGAGGTGAGGCGAGTGCCCGCACGAGAGCAGGCGGTCCATCAGCGCATTCTCGATGTCCTTCTTCTTCATGTCCCAGAAGCCCTGTAGACTCATGACGGTGGGGACTTCCGAGATGGCCTTGTCGCTGAGGATGGTCGCCACCTCGTTGTAGAGATTGCTCGCGTGGATGTAGAAGCCGTTCTCGAGGAAGTGGTCGATCATCTTCGGCGACTGGCGGATGTATTCGATGTTCTTCAGCGACTTCATGGTGTACTCCGTGAGCAGCTAGATCCATCAGCCCGCGTTTCGAGGGGATACCTTCTCGTAGTATAGGTCCTTGATGCCGCTCCGGTTGCATTCGAGGCGCGCCTTCACGTCCTGCACCCGCTTCACCAACTCTTGCACCTCCTTCTGGTTTTTCCGGAAATCATCGCAGATCGCAGTCAGACTCTCCAGACTCTTGTTGTAGTCCGCGTAGTATGCCTGGACGATCGGGGTGAGGCACTTTTCAATCGCATCCATCTGTTTCTGAAGAAAGGCCCGCTCCTTCGCTTCTCCTAGCGATGAACGCACCAACGCAATGCGCACCAGCCATGGTCTGCGACTTGTCCACCATGTCGATGATATAGGAGAGACTACGTTGCTAACGGGAACCCAGCAAATCGTACGAATCAAAGTTTGGGTCTAGGAAGGATTTGTCGATTTCCTTCAAGAACTCGGCTATGTAACTGTTAACGCTCGCTGACTTCAAATCTACGCTGGCCATTCGAATCGACTGCCCCGGGTGCTTTGAAACCTTGCAATTCTAGAGAAAACCCTGCATCAAATCAACGAAACGCCCGTCCGTTCCGTCATTCCACCGTCCTTGATGATCAACGCACCCATGTCCCACGCATATCGCAACAAAGAGGGGGATAAACATAAAATGACAGAGAGGAGGACGGACTTCAGCTCATGAAGAAGCTGCTTCGCACAGTCCCGCGCTGAAGCTGGATCGTGTTCACTTCCAACGGAGTGTGCTGCTTCGGCTCGGGGTTCACCGGGATCTCCTTCGATTTCTTCGAATAGGGATTGATGCCGCTAGAGAAGGGCTTGGAGATGTACTGGATGTTCTTCACGTCAATGCCGTTCCCCACGAACCGGGGCCGCCTCTTCGTATTGTACGCGAACAGCAGCAGGAAGAGGAACCCCACGATCAGGAAAAAGGAAAGGAAGGTTCCCAGCAGGCCCACGAAGGAGCTACTGCAGGCTACGCGTCAGACTGTTCCTCCATGTGCACCGTCCCTGTTTGTGTAGGGAAGCGTCATCTCGCCCAACCAATCGGACACCAGAACGTCGTTCGCATCTACGTCAAAAAGGCACAAAGGAAGTACCGAAAAAAGTGGTCAGTCGCTCACTCTCGAGCGAGAGCCGAATGTGCGAAAACGCGAAGGCGGAGCAGTTCGTCGTGGAGAGCGGGATGCGCGTGTTGAGCGGCGTGGAAGAGTTGCAGAGAAAGAACGCAAGCTCTTCTTCGGAATGGAAGAGAACGGTGGCGCTGAACACCGAGTAGAAGAGCCGCTCAGTCGTGCTCCCCTCCGCTTCGACGGTACAGCTACACGTAAAACGGGAGAAAAGACGCGACTCCGTCTGAATGTCGAGAAGGAGCAGGCTCTCCTCGTCGGTATACATCGCACTGCTGTTGTAGGTAAGTCTGGGCATCTGCAGCCGCTCAAACCGCGTAGGCATCTTGTTCTTGCTCCCGTGGAAGATATACTGGATCATAGCATCTAAATCATGAATTCACTTGGTTAGCAGTTGCCCGTATTATTGGTGGCGCGAAAGGTCGTGTATCTTCCGCAATCTACACGTTACTCGGAACGGGCCGTACGAACATAATGGCGTGCCGCTCAGTAATGCAATGGCAAGTGATTTGCTCATAGAATGGAAATGAAGAGGATGCTCTCCTTCCGTGCTAAGCCCTCTGCAGAATGCACACAGAGAGCATGCCAGCACCCCAAATAGCAAAGAGTGGAACGTATGCATGGATTATGTGTTCTATCGTTGTTCGTTTAAGGAAACTTTTCATAATGCCCTTGAACTTCAAGCAGTTTGGATTAGACACTGCCGACGTTCTTCGCTGTAGCAACGACGGCGAAAGCCATCATGCTACTCTCCTCCCAATTCCAGCTCAAGGGCGATTCCAAATCATCAAAGTTTGTAGTTGATCTCTTTTTGAAAAGACAAAAAGAAAGAATGTACTATAGAAATGATCCTGTTCGAGTACAGTCTTAGCCGTTCAACCGTTTGAGCCATCCTCTTCAAGGAACAGTGAAAATATCCATTATGGGTTAGTCCGCTGAGGACACTCAATTCATTTCTTTTGCAGCTGTTTGCACATTCCCGCTAAAACGCATGGACATTCGCATCCGTGTCCTGTTTGCACTTCTCATCGCCTCGGTGGCCATCACCGCTGGTTGTGCCGTTCAGCATGCCTAATGCGTAGACCCCAGCACACAGTGCACGACAGAGTGTAAAAACAACGGCTCCTGCAATCCCCAGAATGGGAAGTGCATCTGTCCCAGCAATTGCGAGGGTGAGTTTTGCGAAGTGTGCCATCTTCGCGTGCCCTATGGGATCATCCTGGGAGCACTCGTGGGCATCATCGTGACGATAGCGATTGTTCGTTGGATCGTGCAGACAATCCGCCGTCGCTGCGTGTAGTGGCGGTGTTGTGGACTCAGCCGTAGGTTCTATTCCCCCGTTGCAAAGGACGACCCGTTTGTCGTGAATATGAAGACCATCAGTGAAAGGGCGTCGTTGAAGAACTCCACGGAGGGAGACAAGTTCAGTGCTACATCCATCGAAGGATCCAACTCGTCCCGACGTTTCAAACGGTGGCTGTAGTGCCTTTCCAGTGATGCAAGTCAATCCCATTTCCCCTTTCAATTAACGTTTTTCTATTGGATGTTGTCTTTGTTGTATATTCCACTTGCTGAGTAGAGTACGTGAGTTATAGATTCAAAAACAGAAGGGAAACGGAAAACGGAGATTGGGAGAGTATGGTCCCGATTTCCCGCCTCCATCCCCACTACATAAGGGGTCATTACTGTATAGGGACATGGGCTCCGCAGGATGAATGGTCGTCACAAAAGGTTTGGAATGGTGGAGGAGCGTGATAGCGTAGTGGTTAAACTGATTTATTGACTCCGATCAATCTATCCCCACAGAATGAAGGCTCAACTGTCTGCTAGAGAAAAGAAGGCTCTGTACTTCAAGAACCTGCACCAGATCCTCGAGGACTACACCAAGATCTTCGTCGTTGAGATCAAGCACGTCT
>OIWT01002362.1_pt1 | contig 19714 bp, 18 predicted proteins | sample 1587701 | NCBI WGS metagenome assembly OIWT01 (sample SAMEA3888904, study PRJEB22519) | human gut metagenome | biome: human gut; feature: human-associated habitat; material: faeces | place: Denmark | collected 2009
CCGCGACGGGGCTCGTCTTCGGGCGGGACTACGGCGCGTGCTGCGACGCGACGCTCTACCGCGTCACCTACCTCGCCGACCGCGCGCGGCGGCTCATCCCCGCCGCGCTCGCGCCGTTCGCCGCCGACGGCCGCTGGCTCACGGAGGCGGAGGAGCGCGCGCTGGGCATCTGGCGGGCGGACCGCGCGTTCGGCGACGCGATCTTCCTCGTCAACCCCGGCGTGCAGATCGTGCCGAGCGACATGGGCCTCAAGCCCCTTGGGGGAATGCACGGCTACGACCCAGCGGACGAGCATTCGCGCGCGGCGATCCTCTCGACGGAGCCGGTCCCCGGCTACGTCCGCCACGTCGCCGACTATTTCAAGCTGATGACAGGAGAATGAACCATGACCATGAACATCACCCCCGCCGACGGATACGTCGAAATCCAGGTCGACGGACGGCTTGTCGCCTCGTGCGCCGAAGCGGCGCAGGCCGCGCTCGACAAGGCCCTTGAGGGCAGCGCCAACCTGCTCCTCGACCTCTCGAAGATGACGCACATCGACTCGTCGGGGCTGGGCCTCCTCGTGCGCGCGCTCCAGAAGGCCCGCGCGGCGGGCGGCGAGGTGCGCCTCGCGTGCCTGCAGGCGCATCCCCGGATCGTCTTCGACATCACGAAGGTCTTCCGCGTGTTCGAGATCTTCGACACGGTCGAGGAGGCGCGCAAGGCGTTCACCCCTTGAAGGTCGCCCACATCGTCCGCCGCTTCTCCCGCGCCGAATGGGGCGGGACGGAGACGGTCGTTGCGGCGCTCGTGCGCGAGCAGCGCGCGCGCGGCCACGACCCGCGCGTCTTCTGCACGGACGCGCTGCAGGACGGGGCAGGCGGGGCGGACGAGGCGCGCGTCGCGCGCTTCGGCTACTTCTACCCCTACTGGCCGCTCTCGAAGGCCGCGCGGCGGGCGCTCGACAAGAAGGGGGGCAACCCGTTCGCCTTCGGCCTCTTCCGGGCGGTCGCGGCGTGGCGGCCGGACGTCATCCACGTCCACGCGGGCGGGCGGCTCGCGGCGTGCGCCGTCCGGCTCGGCGAGCGGCTGGGCGCGCCGACGGCGATCTCGCTCCACGGCGGTGCGGCCGTCGTGCCGCAGGAGGAGCTTGAGCAGATGCTGCGCCCGCTGCGGCGCACGCTTCCCTACGGCGGCGTCCTCGACCGGATCCTGGGCCTTCGCTTCGACCCGCTCGCGCGCGCGAGCGCCGTTCTCGCGCTCTCGCGCGCGGAAGTCGCGCGGCTCAAGGCGCGCTACCCGAAGCAGCGCATCGAGCATGTCCCAAACGGAATCGACGTTTGGGGACAAGAGGGATCCGAGGGGACGGAGAGACGTGAGGGGCGCGCCCCCTTTGCCCGGCTTCTCTGCGTCTCGCGCATCGACTACCAGAAGAACCAGCTCGCGCTCCTCGACCTCCTCGCGGCGGAGCCGGCCTGCACGCTGACGCTCGTCGGGCCCGTCACGGCCGACTGGTACGCCGCGAAGATCCGCGCGCGCGCGAAGGCGCTCGGCCTCGAAGGCCGCGTCACGCTCGTTCCGGGGCTGCCGCCCGACTCGCCCCGGCTCGCGGAAGCGTACGCGGCGGCCGACGTCTTCGTCCTCCCCTCCCTGCACGAGCCCTTCGGCATCGTGGCCCTGGAGGCGATGCGCGCGGGGCTGCCGCTTCTCGCGGCGAACGTCGGGGGGCTGCCCGACTTCGTGAAGGACGGCGAGAACGGCCTGCTCTTCGACCCGTCGCGCCCCGAGACGCTGGTCGCGGCCTACCGCCGCCTCACGCCCGCGTGTGCCGCGCGCCTCGCCGTGAACGGGCGCGCCACGGCGGCGGCCTACGCCTGGCCGGCGCTCGCCGAACGGCTGATGGCGCTCTACCGGGACCTCGTCGGGGGGGCGCGCCGATGAAGTACGCGCTTTTCGCCCTGGCGCTGGCCGGCTCGATTCCGCTTGGGGCCGTCTGCAGCCTCTCGAAGAAGTACATCGCGCGACTCATGGGCCTTGTCTTCGTCGTCGTCCTCTGCTTCGACGGCACGGCGGTCAACTTCATCTCCTACGAGTTCTACCGCGGCACGTCGCGCGGGCTGGAGGTCTCGCTCGCCTACATCCTCTCCTTCGCCGTTCTCCTGTCGGTCGCGCTGGCCTCGTTCCTCCGTCCCGTGAAGCGCACGTCCCTTTTCGCCAGCCCCGGCACGTGGCTCTTTCTCGCCTACTTCGCCTGGTGCGCCGTCTCGGCGGCCGTGAACGACAACGCGCTGCTCGTCCGGGAGGCGACGCTGGACGGCGTCACGGTCTTCGACTTCCCGCTGCGCGGGCGGATGCTCTCGCTCTTCGAGCTCTGGAAGATGGCGATGCTCTTTCTCGTCTACGCGGCAACGTATGCGTGCCTGTCTTACGTGCGCGACGTGAAGGCGATCGTCCGGGCGCTGGCGCTCGTCGTCCTCGTCGTCTTCCTGATGGTCGCGCGGGAGCATCTCGCGGGGATCTACAAGGTGCGTGGCCCGTTCCCGCATCAGAACGGACTGGCGATGTTCCTGATGCTGACGGGCGGCGTCTTCCTGGCGGCCTATCTCGGGCTCCCGAAGTCGCGCTTTCGGACGCTCTGCGCCTGGGCGTTCGTGGCGGCCTCGGGCGTCATCTTCCGCACGTACTCGCGCGGCGCGATCCTGTGCTATCCGCTGTCCGTCGGCGTCACGGCCCTCGTCAGCATCGGCGCGCGCTTCTCCCCGACGAAGGTCCTGCGCCTGGCGCCGCTCCTGCTGGCCGGGCTTCTCGGCGTCTCCCTGATGCTGCCGAGCATCGTCGAGCGCTTCGAGAACGCGCCGAAGAGCTCGGGCGAGAAACGTCGGTTCTTCGCCCTGACGGCGCTCAACGTGGTGCGGGACCATCCGGTTGCGGGCGTCGGCATCAACAACTGGGCCGTCTTCCTGAACGGGCATGAGGGGTACCAGGACACGAGCCCCGCCGGGCTGGACGAGAAGGGCAACATCGGCATTGTCGAGACGATCTACCTGCTGACGGCGGCCGAGTGCGGCTGGGTCGGGCTTGTGCTTCTCCTGGCGTGGTTCCTCTACTACTGGGGCGTCGCGCTCCGGCTCGCGTTCCGTCTCGCGCGCACGGAATGGGCCTACGTGCCGGCCGGGATCCTGGGCGGCCTCACGGGCTGCTACCTGCAGTCGGGGCTCGAATGGGTCCTGAAGCAGCAGCTGAGCTTTCTCCTGCTCATGGTGTTCTTCGCGATGCTGTCGTGGATGAACCAGCATTGGCGTGAACTGCGCGCGGAGGCGTGAGGGGGGGGGGTGTGGAAATTGTCGTTGACCACAGAGCCTCATGACAGGAATGGATGCCTTACGGATGATGGGAAACGAAAGGAAGAAGGGTAGGCGCGGCATTTTGCTCATGGTGTTGGCGCTGGGCGCGGGGATCGTTGCTGCGGGCGCGTTCGTCCTTGTCCGTCCGTTCGGTCCGTCGCCGCAGGATGGCGTGTGGCGCGTCTCCTCCCCCGAACCGCGACTTGTCGTCGTCCAGGCGGACTTCACCGCCGTTGAACGTACACGGGATGCGCGAGTACTCGGTCTTGTGCGTCGCATCGCGCCTCGGCGGCTCTGGACGTGCGCGGCCCGTCTCCAGAAGTGGCGGCGTCCGGCCTGGGAGGCGAAGTTGCGTGAACCCGCCGACTGGCGGATTGTCGGGGCGCAGTTGTCGCGTCTCGGATTCTGGAAGGGCGCAACTGGGCAGACGCGGTTCATGGATGGCGACGGCCGTACCCATCCCGTCTACGGCGCGGATGTCCTCTACACGATTTTCCTTGAGCTGGACCGTCCGTTGAAGGACGGCGACATGGTTTCGTTCACTACGCCGTTCGGCAACGTCTTGCATTTTGTGCGACAGGAGGACTGTCCGACACCGTTCATCAAGGTGAATCAAGTCGGTTATTCGCCACGCGCCACACATCGCTACGCCTATCTCGGCGGCTGGCTTGGGACGCTCGGCGCGTGGGAGCCGTCCGAGACGGCGTCGCGCTTCGCGGTCATCGACGCCGGGATGCGCCAGACCGTCTACGCGGGGACATGCCGTCTGCGCCCCAATCCCGGAAAGACGGCGGACGGCACGCCGTGGACGGGAGAAAACACGCAGGAAATCGACTTCTCAGCCGTGACGCGGCCGGGCACGTATTTCATCCGTGTGGATGGCGTTGGGCGAAGCGCGGACTTCATAATCGGCGAGGCGGGGCTTGTCACGGCGGTGCGGACGCATCTCCACGGGCTTTTCGTTCAGCGGTGCGGTTCGACGGAAAAGCGTGCACCGCGCACGGCCTGGGGGGATGGTCCCTGCCACCTGAAGGTCGCACGCGGTACGTTTCCGCCGGACGCGGCGGACTATGCAGTGGGCAAAGACACTTCTTCTGGCTTCTTCACGGCAGACGGACGGCGGGTGGCGGTTTCGCACTTCGATATCATCCGCCGCAACACCGACTGGACGGCCGCGCCGGAATCCTTTCCCGGCGGCTGGCATGACGCGACTGACTACGACCGCCGTCCGCAGCACCTGTCCATCGTCGCCGACCTCGCGGCTCTCGCGCTCGTCAAGGGAGCGGACGGTCTGGGGCCCGTTCTCGACGAGACGGACTGGGGGCTCAACCATCTCCGTCTCGCCCAAACGGTGGACGGCGGTGTTGGCATGTGGATCGAGACGACGCGGCATCCGGTCGAAGGGGAGGGCATGCCGTCCGAGGATACGCTTCCGTATGCGCTCGCCCGTCCGACGCGCCGTTCGTCGCTCGCCTACGCGGCCGTCGCGGCGGAACTCGCGCGTTGCTCACCTGCTCTGCGCGAGAAGTATCTCGCATCGGCTGTCGCGGCCTGGCGTTTCGCCCGTCACACGCCGCCGGCGACGAACGTCGCGTTCAAGGCGTGGCTGGATGGCGCGAAGCGGACGGTCTTCTGGCGTGAGGCTCCCGACCTCGACCCGATCGACGAGCTGAAGGCCGCCATCAACCTCTACTGGGCGACGGGTGCGCCGGACTACTTGGAAGGTGTGCGGAAGCAGGCATTCGGTGTGCGGTTCGCGGAGGCGGCGAAGCGGACGCTCTGGCGGCGTTCGCCACTGGCGGTGCTGGAGTTGGCCCGTGAGATGCGGCCGGAGGTCGCCGTCGCCGCGCGGCAGGTGCGTGCGTGGATTCTGGATCAGGCCGACAAGCGGCTTGCCGCGCAGGAGGTGCAGCCCTACCGTTGGCCGCGCTGGAACGGCACGGATCTCGCTTGGGGTAACGCCCATCCGCTCGTCGCGGCGCGTTTCCTCGTCGCCGCGCATGCGCTGACGGGCGAGGCGAAGTATCTGGACGCGGCATTTCTTGCCTACGACGTCCACTGTGGGTGCAATCCTGACGGGATGACACTCACGGCGGGGCTTGGCGACGTCTATCCGACGCGCTTCCTGAGTCTTGCGTCAATCGCCGATACGGTGGACGAATATGTGGCCGGAATCACGCCGTATCGTTGGACGTACGGCGTCGGGCAAGCCGACTACGAACTCGTCCACACGCAGGAGGAGGTTGCGCGCTGGCCGATTTGGTGGCGGCGGGTCAATCTCGAAAGTCTGCACGTGCCGTCCGGTGAATATGCGGTCGCGGAGACGATAGGCCCCGCGCTTGCGGTGACGGCGTATCTCGCCGATTTCAAGGGTGACGCGCTCGAACGTTGCCCGCCCCCGCGTCCGCGCGGTCGCCCCGACGAGCTGCCGGGCCACTGGGTACTTCCGTAGGGCAGGGCTACGCACTTTATCGTTCCCAAACGTTGCAGATCTCCATTTTTCCTGTGAAAGGACTATGTGGCGCATCAAAAGTGCAGGACGTGCTTGCGGTCGTGGAAGAAGGACGTTCGCCCGTTGTCCTGAACGACCGTCGCGAGCAGGTCGAGGGCTTTGCTGAAGCGTTGAAGGAAAAGGTTCGGCACGTAGTTCTCCTTGATACGCTCTTCCTTGCTTCGCCAATCTCGTGGAAGGGACGGCTGACGCAGTTTGCCGGACGGCTCCACCGTCTGCACGACGGCAAGCGCGAGGTGCGCATCTACGACTACGTGGACGTGAATGTCGCCGTCTGCGCACGGATGTACGATCTCCTGGATGCCATGCACAAGCTGGCGGTCATGCTGGACGTGTCTGCCGAGTTGTCCGATCTCGATGCGTATCGCCGGGCACGGCGCGAGGACTGGCTCCTGCAGAAGAACGGCTATCGTGGCGTTCGTCTGCTGGTGGAAGACGTCTGTACCAGTCTGGACAAAGCGTTGACGATTCTTGAATGCGGGGTCGTGTAACGGCTTCGCGACAAGCCCGTCCTTTCCGAATGGCGGTGATTTTGGGGTTCTGCCACTACCCTCGCATTTATATAAATGCGAGGGTAGTGGCAGAACCACGATTTTCGTCATTGTCCTGTCTGCGAAGCGAAGCCACTTTTGATGGAGTTCCGTCGATAGCCAACTGGCGAACGTATTGACGGGTCTTGTGTTTTGTGACTTCGTCCATGATCGGGTTGATCGTAACTCGGTCGTCTACTATCAGATAAAGACACGTCACGCCTCTGAGGGAGCCGCAAAAGCGCCTTGTGAGCGGCCAACGCCCCCATCGCACGGCGAATTATGGTATACTTTGCACCTGTTCGGGCGACGGATTGAACGGATGCGCCCGGACTAGACTGGTTGAGGGTTTGCTGAAGTGGCGGATCTCTCTGAATTCAGCAGTGGAGGTGAGACATGATGTACAAGTACATGGAGATGCCGGACAAGACGGAGATCACGCATTCAGAACTGCGTGATGACGGATCGGTCAAGGTGTGCTTTGAACAGCCTGTCGCGGATGGCTTCAAGACAGCCTACTGGGAGTTGCCTTCCTATTGCTGCTTTGATGTTGAGGGCTATGGCGAAAAGGAACTTTCCGAGCAGCGGAAATGTCTGGAGACGATGGCGCACCTCATCATTCGCTTTGCCAGGAACGGAGGTTTCGAGAATGCCGCAGGTTTTTAGGATGGGGTCGTATCTCGTCTACTTCTGGTCAGACGAGTGCAATCCGCTTGAACCCGTTCATGTTCATGTTTCGGCTGGAGAACCGACAAGGGATGCGACGAAGATTTGGCTGACGAAGGCTGGTGGAGTCCTTCTGGAAAACAATGCTTCGCACATCCCCGCGCATATCCTACGAAATATCATGGATGCCATCGAAGCGCAGCATGAAGCCGTGCGGATGCGTTGGCTCAGACACTTTGGCGAGATCCGCTTCTATTGCTAAATCTTTTCGGTTCTGCCCCTACCCTCGCATTTATATAAATGCGAGGGTAGGGGCATCAAGGCGTATCGTGACTATCTGTCATAAGAAGTTTGAGACAAAAGTTCATGACCGTTCACATCTTCTCGTTCTCATACAAACGCGGGCTACCATCGGACTTGGGGCCGGACGGGGGAGGGGGGGGGGCATTTTCGACTGCCGTGTGCTGCCCAATCCGTTCTGGGTGGACGGTCTGCGTAACTACACGGGGCGCGATCAGCCGATCGTCAACTTCTTTGCCGTCCATGCCGATGCCGTCGCCGCGTTTCTGAAGTCGGTGGAGGAACTGGTGCGCAACACCATCGCCGCCTACGCGCAGGATTCGCGAGAACGGCTTTCCGTGGGCTTCGGTTGCGCCGGTGGCAGGCACCGCTCCGTCTACTGCGCAAAGACGTTGGCGGACGCATTGCGCGGCTGTGACGGCGTGACCGTCGAACTTACTCACACGGCACTCCCAACCGTTCGATGACCGAGACGGAAACGCAATGCAGTCAAAACGACGGTCGATTGAAAATAAGTGGCAGGGGGGCAAGACGGGGATTTGGTATAATGCTCGGCAAATGGAGAAGACCTAGGAAGATGCTAAACCCGCTATGGAAACGAAACTGAAGGAGCGACTTCTGGCCCTGACGTGGGACGAATTGCGCGAATGGTCGGATGCGCGGTCGGTCGAGCGCGGCGCATCCAGCCGTATCGCCGACTGGTAGGCTTCGAGTCCTGCGGCTTGTCACAGGAACAGAGGGATACATGGCCATTGATAACACGATTTGCACCGCCGGAGACCACAACTACCTGTGGGGTCTCTTTCTGCTCATCGCCTCGATGCGCCGCTTCGGCATGGACGAGCCGGTGATCGTCGGTACGAAGGGGTTCACGGACCGTGACCGCCGCGTGCTGGAGCAGTTCGGCGGCGTGCGCCTCGTCTCGCTCGACCACGCCGACCATTCGCTCACCTGCCACAAGGCAGAGGTGATGCTCGCGGCGGAGTCTGGGTACGTGACATGGGCTGATTCCGACGCGATGTTCAAGGGCAATTGCTCGAATCTTCTTCTGCCGCCGGACGTTGCACAGATACGCGTCCGCCGCCGGTGCGCCGCAGAGATGCCGGGCGCGTTCCCGAAGGGGCATGACCTTGCGCGCATCCTGCCGACGTGGCGCCGGGACGTGGCCGATGCGGCGGGGCTGGACGTCCGCACGATTCCCCGGGTGACGGCGGCGGACGTCGCGGCGTTCCGCTCGTGCTCGGCATGCTTCCTGTCCGTCGCGCGGTCCCGGGAACGGTTTCTGCGCACCTGGCACACGCTCATGATGCGTCTCCCGAAGGGGGACGCCGGCGTGGTGGACAAGTCCCTCGTCGCATACCACCAGCTCGACGAGTCGTGCCTCAACGCCTGTCTCGCCTTCCTGCCGGACGCACCGAAGGTGACGGAGACCTACGGGCTTGACCGTGATCCCGAACGAATCTACCTCCATTTCATCGGACGCCCGAAGCCGTGGGAAGGGTGGACGCCGCGCTCGGCGCGGCACATCGAGACGGTCGTCTCGACGGTGGAATGGGCTGTGGCCGAGGGGCTGGAGCTTCCGAGCGGCGTGCCCCCTCCGCTCCGCCGCAACCGCCTCGCGCTTCATCGTGCGACGGCGCGGTGGAACGAGCTCTGGTTCAAGGCCAGGAAACGGCTTTGTGTTGGAAGGAGGCGCGCATGAACGTGCCGCGTATGAACGTGCCGCGCGTGAGCGTCATCGTGCCCGTCTACAACACGGCGGCGCGGCTGGGCGCGTGCCTGGAGTCCCTGCGGACGCAGCACCTCGCCGACTGCGAGTTCATCCTCGTCGACGACGGCTCGACGGACGGCTCGCTCGCGTTCTGCCGCGCCTTCGCGGCGAAGGACGCGCGCTTTCGTGTCCTCTCCGGGCCGAACGGCGGCGTGTGCGTCGCCCGCAACCGGGGGCTCGACGCCGCGCGCGGCGACTGGATCGCGTTCTGCGACTCCGACGACCGCGTGCGCCCGGCGATCTACACGACCCTGCTCGCGCTGGCCTCGCGCGAGCGGGCCGACCTCGCGAGCGGCGCCCTCTGCGACTGCGGGCCGGAGAAGACGGACGACGGCGTCGTCATGTTCCCGTTCGCCGGCGCGGCGGAGACGCTGCGCGGACGCGCGGAGATCCTCGCGCGCGTCTTCTACCCGCTCCTCCTCGGGACGCGCCGCGTGAACGGCTACCTCGTCGCGAGCCTCTTCCGGCGCGACCTCATCGAGGCGCGGAAGATACGCTTCCGGCGCGGCATCACGATGTGCGAGGACGAGATGTTCCTCCTCGACTACCTCCTGTCGGCGGGGACGCTCGCGGCCGTCCGCACGACGCTCTACGACTACCTGCGCTTCGAGGCATCGGCCTGCTCGGGCTACTACCGGCGGGAAGGGGACTTCGCGCGCGCGCGAAACTGGCTGCGGCTCGCGCGCGAGAAGCGGCGCATCTTCCTGGCGGGCGGGCTCGGACGCGACGACCCGCAGACGGCGCGGTGCCTCGCCTTTCTCGTCTTCTACCACGAGGCGCAGACGGTCTGCTGCGCGCCCCGGCGGTCCGGGCGCGCGAAGCGGCGCGCGCTCCGGCGCCTGCGCGCGCGCTTCCTTGCGGCGGACGTCGCGGCTGCGGGCGGCGCGGCGCGCCTCTTCGCGGCGACGCTTGCGCACGCCGTGCCGCTGCTGCCGCCGCTCCTCTGGGCGAAGCGCCGCATCGACGCGCTCAGGCGGAGACTGGAGCATGGCGCCTGACTCGCAACGCAGACCACTCTTTATAAAATGTGGACAGGGAGTGGGGAATGAAGAATGAAACATCAACCGAACACGAGGCCCGGATTTGACGACGGGGGCATCGTCCGACAGGAGAAAACTGCAATGAACGAAACGAATGACAGGCATAACGATGACGGGTTGAGGCGCGGACGGGGCAAGAGCATGGTGCGCCAAGCAAGCTCAATGAAACGGGGATTGCTGGGGCTGGCCGCCTGTGTGGCGCTGGCGGCGGGGGCGGCGGACGCGGCGGCGGCGCGGGAACCGGTTGAATGCGTGGCGGCGGCGCGGATGGATTCGCGCAACGCCGCGCCGGGACGCGGGGAGGGCCCGTTTGGGGACTACTGGTGGGCGAACCGCTTCCTGAGCCGCATCGAGCAGGTGCGGGCGCTGAAGGGGCAGACGGTGGACGTGGTGATGCTGGGCGATTCGATCATGCACTTCTGGGAATGGCGCCACCCCGCGAGCTGGGCGGCGTTCACCGCCGGGCGCCGGGTCCTCAACTGCGGCTACGGCGGCGACGGCACGCAGCACGTCCTCTGGCGGATCGCCCACGGCGAGCTCGACGGCTACACGGCTCGGAACGTGGTGCTGATGATCGGCACGAACAACAACTCCGCGAAGTCCGCGAGGCCCGAAGACGTGGCGAAGGGCGTGGAGAAGATCGTCGCGCAGATCAGGGCCCGGCAGCCCCGGGCGCGGATCATCCTCCACCCGATCTTCCCGCGCGGGGCCTCCGCGCAGTCCGCGCGCCACGCGGCGGCGCGGGCGCGCAACGACGAGACGAACAGGCTCCTGAAGCGCTTCGCCGACGCGCATCCCGAGATCGTCTGGGTCGATATCAATGCGCAGCTCGTGGACGAAACGGGATGGGTGCCGCGCGCGCTGATGGCCGACGAGATCCATCCCACGGACGCGGGCTACGACATCTGGATGAAGGCGCTCGCGCCGTTTCTGTGAGGCGGGTCGCGCCATGACCTTCAAGTGCCAGAGCCGCGCGGCGAGCATGTTCCGGGCGTCCGGCGTCGGGACGCTCTGCCGCTTCTTCCGATCCGCCGCCTCCGGGCCAAACGCCGCACGGATGAGTTCAGAAGGAGAATCGCCGGGCTGAAGGCGAGGGTCTCGTCCTCACTTTTAGGCAAAACTGAGAATTGATGGCGGTACGAACGTAACGCAAGGAGGGTTGAAACGAACGTCTCTTGGTGTGGAGGGGCCGATTTCTGGTATAATGCAGAAAAAATTCTCGTGCCAAAAGAAGACAGATGAAGATGCGAAAGCAAACAATCGGTTTTGCTTTTCCATTCAGAACTGTTTATGGTGACATTGCACAAAGGAAAACTTATGGGAGTTGAGGATTATGAATAAAGGATACATTTACATCATACCAATCCGAGCTTCAAGGATATTGAGAAGGATCTCGGCTTCGTGCCTGAATGGCAGCCGTTGGAAGAAAAGGATGCCAGTCGAATTTACACGCGATAGAACATGTAAGGTAGGTATAACTCCTTAAACAAAAGGATTCTATGCGGAAAGAAGATCAGAACACCGAATACAAGCAGAGCTGGCGAGAGGAATATCTCAAGTGGATCTGTGGGTTTGCCAATGCCGAGGGCGGACGCATGCTCATTGGCGTTGCCGATGACAAGAGGGACAATGAGGTTGTCGGTGTTGCCGACTGGAAGACTCTTCTTGAAACGATTCCCAACGTGATGCGCGATACGATGGGAATGATCGCCGAGGTCAACCATCTGAAACTGAAGAATAAGGATGTCATTGAGATTGTCGTTCCCGCGTATCCGGTTCCGATTTCGCTTCGTGGTGTCTATTATGTCCGGCGCGGCGCGACGAACCAGCGACTCTCGGGGCCGGGGCTGGAGGCGTTCCTTCTCAGACGCCGGGGACTTCACTGGGAGAGTCTGCCCTGCCCTCGATTCAAAATGAAAGACGTTTCGGCACGGGAAATCAAGCGATTCAAGGATTTGTCCATCGACAAGGGACGACTGGATGACTCGGTGCGCCGGGAGTCCAAGGAGGCATTTGTCACGAACCTCCATCTTGTCGCCAAGGATGGCCTGACGTATGCTGCCGCGCTTCTGTTCTCGGAGAAGGCAGAGAAGTGGATTCCGGGCGCGTACGTCAAGGTCGGGATGTTTGGCGTGGATGACGCGGATTTGATGTACCATGATGACGTACATGGCTCCTTGCTTGAACAGGCGGAGAAGACGCTTGATCTCATCTATTTCAAATATCTTAAGGCGAAGATCTGGTATGAGAACGGCGAACAACGAGTCGAGAAGTTTCCGTTCCCAAAGGAAGGGTTGCGCGAATTGATTTTCAATGCGCTTGTCCACAAGGATTATTCAAGCGGGATTCCGATTCAGATCAGTGTTTATGCCGACAGGTTGTATGTTGCGAATGTCGGCTCGCTTCCTGAGACTTGGACGGTTGAGACGTTGATGAAGAAGCATGTCTCCCGTCCTGCGAATCCCACGGTCGCTGGATGTGTCTATCTGACGGGCAAGATTGAGACATGGGGACGTGGCATAGAGAAGGTCATGCTTGAATGCCGTAAGCATGGATGCCCGCAACCGCACTATACGGTCAATCCCGGCGAGCCAGGGGATCTCATGGTTTGCGTCCGCGCGGCCCCCAATGCGATAATAGAGGATGCAAAGGCCGTTGAACGGGGCGATGAGGCGATAAATGAGGCGATAAATGAGGCGATAAATGAGGCGATAAGATCTGCTCCGGGTATCAACAAACCAAAGTTGGTGATGCTGACGGGCAAGAGCAAGGCGACGGTTGAGCGGGTCCTTGCAAAACTGGTTGCCGACGGTTCGATTGAGCATCGTGGCAGCAAGAAAACGGGTGGATATTATTCCAGATGAACGCATATGGTGTCTATGGGGTCTTGGTGTCTATGGGGTCTGACCCCATTGCAGGAAACTGTTGATAACTAACCATTCGGAAGAAAGAGTTTAACCTGTGTCAAACGTCAATTGGATGACCGTGGGGCTTCTCTGCGTGTCGAACCTCGTGATGCTCTACGCCTGGTACGGTCATCTGCGCAGCCTGTCGGGCGCGCCGGTCTGGATGGCGATCCTCGTCTCGTGGCTGATCGCGTTCGTCGAATACTGCGTGGCCGTCCCCGCCAACCGGATCGGCGCGAAGACGATGACGCTGGAGCAGCTGAAGATCACGCAGGAGGCGGTCACGCTGCTCGTCTTCATGCCGTTCTCGGTGCTGGTGATGCGCCAGCCCGTCTCATGGAACTACCTGGCGGCCGCGGTCTGCATCTTCGCGGCGGTCTTCTTCATCTTCAGGGGCTGACAAGTGAGCATGCCGTCTGCTGAGCGTGACGCCCCCACCTGCCGTCCGAGCCGGATCGGCCGCTGCATAGACGCGCTCTGTGCCTCTGTTGTCCGACGTCTCGGCCATGCAAGAAAGGCCGCGCCGTGACCTTCAACCGCCAGAGCCGCATGGCGAGCATGCTCCGGGCGTCCGGCGTCGGGACGCTCTGCCACGTCGTCAACGTCGTCGCCGGCTTTGCCTACCGCACGGCGTTCATCGCCCTCCTCTCCGAACGCTACCTCGGCATCAACGGACTCTTCTGGGACGTCTTCCGCCTCCTCGCCCTCGCCGAGCTCGGTGTCGGCTCGGCCATCTGCTACCGCTTCTACAAGCCGATCGCCGAGAACGACATCGTGCAGGTCGGGCGGCTCATGCGCTTCTTCCGCCAGGTCTACCACCTCGTCGCGCTCGTCGTCCTCGCCCTCGGGCTCGCGCTCTTCCCGTTCGTCGGCCACCTCGTCAGGGACGCCTCCGACGTGCCGGGCGACGTGAACCTGAACGTCGTCTACCTCCTCTTCCTCGCGCAGAGCGTCTCCACCTACCTCTTCTCCTACCGCCTCTCCATCTGGAACGCCGACCGGAAGAACCACGTCGCGCTCTTCGCGTCGATGGTCTCCGAAACGGGACGCTTCGCCGTCCAGCTCCTCGTCCTCTGGCTGACGCGCAGCTTCGTCTGGACGCTCGCCTCCGGCGTCGCGTTCGTCCTCGCGTTCAACGGGCTCCTCAGCGCCTGGACGACGCGGCGCTACCGGGCTGTCTTTGCCGTTTCCGAGACGCTGCCGCGTGCGGAGAAGTCCGGGATCTTCAAGGACGCCGGCGCGCTCATGCTCCACCGCGTCGGCGGCACGGTCGTCAGCTCGACGGACAGCATCGTCCTCTCGAAGTTCGTCGGCCTCGCGGCGGTCGGCCTCTACTCCAACTACGCGCTCCTCGTCTCCGCGCTCGCGCGCCTGCTGGGGCAGTTCCTCGGCGTCTTCACCTCGAACTACGGCAACGCCTACGCGACGCTCGCGCCTGCGGACGTCTACCGCCTCTTCCGCAAGATGCAGTTCCTGAACCTCGCGCTCAGCGGCTTCGCCGCGACGGGGCTCTTCCTCCTCGTCGGGCCGTTCATCCGCCTCTGGCTCGGCGCGCGCTTCTGCCTCGGCACGGGCGTGGAGGCCGTGCTCTGCGCCCTCTTCTACCTCCAGAGCTCGTGGTGTACGGTGGGCGAGCACGTCACGGCCTCGGGGCTCTTCGTGCGCGACCGGCCGCGCCCGCTCATCGAGGCGGCGCTCAACGTCGCCGTCTCCGTCGCGCTCGTGGGTCCGCTCGGCCTCGCGGGCGTCTTCGTCGGGACGATCGTCTCCTATGCGCTGACGACGTTCTGGCGCGGCCCCTACCTGCTCTTCCGCCTGCGCCTCGGCCGACCGCTCGGGGCGTACTGGCGGCAGTACGTCGCGCTCGCGCTCCTGCCCGTCGCGTTCTCCGCCGGCGCGAAGGCGCTCCTTCCGCCCGAGCCGGAAAGCTGGCTGGGCTGGCTCGGCTGCGCCGCCGCCGTCTCGGCCGCGTACGCCGCCGCCTTCGCCGCGCTCTACGGCTGGACGGCCGACGCGCGCGCCGTCGCCGTGACGCTGCGGACGCATCTGCGCGGACGCCTGTTCGCAAGGAGGTCCGCATGACGGCGAAGACGCGGCTGGTCTTCTTCCTCGCGCATCCGCGCGTAAGCGGCATCGAGGTCGCGCTCTGCGCGCTTCTTGACAACTTCGACTACACGCGCTTCGACGTCACGGTCGTCTTCACGACGGCTGCCGACTACGAGGGCTCGTCGATTCTCGGTCGCCTCGATTCCCGCGCCCGCATCGTTGTCGCCGATCGGACGGCATGCGTCACGTTCACGCGCCGTTATCGCTGGAACGTCCTTCGCCGCATCGGAGGTTTCCTCTTCTGGCATCTGCCAGGACCGTTTCGTCCGCTCGGTCGGCTCATCTACGATGCCGAGGTGCGGCTCTACGCGGGTTACATCCGGCGTGAGATGGACGTCACGGACTTCGATACGGTTGTCCTCTACCATCCATGGGCGACGGAGGTGGCCGTACAGACGTTCCGCTGGAAGCGTTTCCTGCTCGTCTACCACTGCGGCGACCGGGAGAACATCTTTCGCCAGGAACTCGGTTTCGCCGCCGCAGACTGCATCCTCTCCGTCGGGCGGCGTGTGGCGGACGACATTCGCCGCTGGTGGCCGGAATACGCCGAGAAGGTCGCCGTCGCGGAGAACCTCGTCGACGTGCAGCGCGTCCTGTCCCTCGCCGAGGAGCCGATGGGGGACGCGGATGCGGCCACGTTTATCCCGGGGTGTGTTCACATCGTCACGTGTGCGCGATTGAACCCGCTCAAGGGCATCGACCTCGCCCTTGAGGCCCTCGCCATCCTTGTACGAGAAGGCGTGTCCGCGTTGCGCTGGCACGTCATCGGCTGGGATCTGGAGGAATCCGTCTACCATGCGCGCGCCCGGAAGCTGGGCGTCGAGGAATTTGTCGTCTTTCACGGGCATCGTCCGAATCCGTATCCGTTCATGAAGCGTGCGGACATCTATCTTCAGCCGAGCCTGAAGGAGGCGTTGGGCCTGACCATTTCCGAGGCGCTTCTCCTCGGTTGCCCGGTCGTCTCCACGCAGACGGCGGGCGGAATCGACCAACTTTCAGAACCCGGCGTGAAGGGCGTCTTGTGCGACGTCTCGGCTGGGGGCATCGCCACAGCCTTGCGTCCGCTCCTTGCCGACCCGGCGGCGCGCGAGGCTTTGCGCAACTGGGACGATCAGGCGCGCTGCGAGGAACTGAACCGCCGCCGCATCGCCCGTTTTGAATCCCTTTGCATTCCGAGAAAATGCTAACGATGTCTCATGATTGCATGACGCCCATGAACGCCGATATTGAGCCACGCCCCTTTTTCTCGATCATCGTGCCGTGCTGCAACGTGGCGCGGTACGTGGACGACATGGCCGTCTCCGTGCGCGGACAGTCCTTCGCGGACTGGGAGTGCATCCTCTCCGTCGAGGACTCCTCGGACGGGACGCTCGCGGCCTGCGAAGCCCTTGCGACCTCCGACGTGCGCTTCCGCCTCGTTTCAGGCCCGCGCAGCGGCTCGCCGGCGACGCCGCGCAACCGGGGCCTTGCGCTGGCGAAGGGCCGTTATGTCGTCTGGCTGGACGGCGACGACCTCCTTGCGGACGAGGCGCTGTCGCGCTTCGCCCGCGCCCTTCGCTCAAGCGGCGAGCCGGAGGCGGTGCAGGGTGCCGTGGTGGAATGCCTTGAAGACGCTGACGGCGTGCGGACCCCCGTTGCGCGTCGGTTCAACTTCGAGCCGTCCGACAGCGGAGGCATCCTCGTGTCCGGCGAGGCGATGGTCCGCTTTGCCCGCCGTGCGACGTTCGCCTGGCCGATGGCCTCTCTCACCGTCTGCCGCGCGGACTTCCTGCGCGCGCACGGCCTGCTGTTCGTGCCCGGACTCAAGCACGAGGACGAGGAATGGACGCCGCGCGTCCTCACGCTTGCGCCGCGTCTCCTTGTCCTGGACGCCGACCTCTACGTCTATCGTCGCCGCGCCGGCTCCGTCATGACGAGCGAGACGGCGGATGAGGCGTGTGCGCATGCGGCGACCGTCACGCGCAGCCTCCTGCTCTTCTTCGCCGCGCGCCGCCTTCCCCATCCCGTCGCCCGCGCTTGGGCGCGGCTTGTCCTCTCGTTCTTCTTCGACCACCTTTTCTTCCGCGACGGGAGGCCGGGCGCGCCGGCCGCGCGTCTGCGGGGAGACTGCCTGCGCCGTATCCTGGCGAAGGGCGGCCGCCGCGCCTACCTGAAGCTGACGCGCCATGCCGGACTGCCGAAGCGCCTTGCCGCGCCCTTCGTCCTCCTCTGCGGCTTCCACCCGCTCCTCGACCTTCCGGCTCGCGCCTATTTCCGGTTCCTCTACTATCCGCTTGTCCTCTGGCGCCATCGGCGTCGCGCCGCCCCCGGTACAGCTCCAGGCCATCCGGACGCGCGGGAGCGCGTCCCTCCCCTCTCCCGCTAAAACCTGAAACCTAAAACCTAAAACCTAAAAATCTTTCCGCCCCCCATTGACGGCGTGTGCGCCGTTCCCGTCAGAATGTGGTATACTACGCCGCGTTTACTGAACGTAAGGAGTTCCGTCAATATGGAAAAGAAGAACCATCTGTTCAAGGCCGAGATCAAGGAGATGCTCGACCTCGTCGTCAATTCGCTCTACTCGAAGAAGGAGATCTTCCTGCGCGAGCTCATCTCGAACGCCTCCGACGCGATCGACCGCGCGAAGTATCTGGGCCTCACGCAGCCCGAGCTCGTCGCCGACAATCCCCAATGGCAGATCCAGATCGTCGCCGACAAGGACGCGAAGACGCTCATGATCTCCGACAACGGCAGCGGCATGGACGCCGACGACCTGGAAAAGAACCTCGGCGTCATCGCAAGCTCCGGCACGAAGGCCTTCCGCGCGGCGCTGAAGGAGAAGGGCGGCGCGAACCTGCCCGAACTCATCGGCCAGTTCGGCGTGGGCTTCTACGCGGCGTTCATGGTGGCGGACAAGGTGCGCGTCGTCTCGAAGAAGCGCGGCACCGACGCCGCCTACCAGTGGGAGAGCGACTGCGGCGGCTCCTACACGGTCGAGGACGGCGTGCGCGACGGATACGGCACGAGCGTGATGCTCCACCTGCGTCCCGAGTTCGAGGAATACCTCGACCAGTGGCGCATCGAAAGCCTCGTGAAGGACTATTCCGACTTCATCGCCTACCCCATCTACTTCAAGGGCCTCCCTGAGAAGAAGGAGGAGGAGAAGAAGGAGGGCGAGGAGAAGAAGGAGCCCGAGGCCCCCAAGCCCCTCAACACGATGACGGCCCTCTGGAAGCGCGCGAAGAAGGACGTGAAGCCCGAGGAGTACAACGAGTTCTACAGGCACCTCACGCACGACTACGCCGACCCGCTTGAGACGATCCACTTCTCCGGCGAGGGCCAGGTCGAGTTCAAGGCGCTCCTCTTCCTGCCGAAGCAGGCGGGCATGGACATCTACATGCCGAACACGAAGCGCGGCCTCTCGCTCTACGTGCGCAACGTCTTCATCGGCGACGACTTCGAGATGCTGCTCCCCGAATACCTCCGCTTCGCGAAGGGCGTGGTGGACAGCGCCGACCTGCCGCTCAACGTGAGCCGCGAGATGCTGCAGGACGACGCCGTGATCCGCAAGATCAAGCAGGCCGTCACCTCCAAGATCCTCTCCACCCTGCAGGAGATGAAGGACAAGAAGCCCGATGCCTACAAGGACTTCTACGCCGCGTTCGGCCGCATCCTCAAGGAGGGCGTGCGCACCGACTTCGCGAACGCCGACCGCATCAAGAAGCTGCTCATGTACTACTCGGCGAAGAGCCCCGAGGGGACGCGCATCTCCCTCGACGACTACGTCAAGGCGATGGCGAAGGACCAGAAGGACATCTACTTCCTCACCGCCGAGCGCCTGGAGGACGCCCGCCATTCGCCGCAGATCGAACAGGCCCTCAAGCACGGCTGCGACGTCCTTTTCTTCGTCGATCCCGTCGACGAGTGGCTCGTCGACGACTTCCGGGAGTACGAGGGCAAGAAGCTCGTGGACATCGCCAAGGGCGACGTCCAGTTCGGCAGCGAGGCCGACCAGAAGGCCGAGAAGGAGGCGAACGAGAAGGCGAGCGCCGATCTGAAGCCCTTCCTCGACGCCGTGAAGGAACAGCTGAAGGACAACGTGTCCGACGTGCGCGTCTCGACGCGCCTCGCCGACTCCCCCTGCTGCCTCGTCGCGGGCGCAAACGCGCTTTCCGCCTCGATGGAGCGCATGCTGCGCGCGATGAACCAGGAGGTCCCGCACGAGAAGCGCCTCCTGGAGATCAACGCGGCGCACCCGCTCGTCGAGAAGATGAAGGGCCTCACGGGCGATGCCCTCAAGGACGCCGTCGAACTGCTCTACGACCAGGCCCTCATCGCCGAGGGGTCCGCGATCCCCGACCCTGGGCGTTTCACGAAGCTACTCACGCAGCTGATGCTGAAGCCGTGACCGGCAGCGTCCTCGTCACGGGGGGGACGAAGCGGATCGGAAAGGCGATCTGCGACGTCCTCCGCGCGCGCGGCTGGAACGTCCTCGTCCATTCGCGCGACGCGGCGAATCCGCTCGCCGCCGACTTCGCCGACCCCGGCGCGCCGGCGCGCCTCTTCGCGCAGGCGTG
>OIWT01002366.1_pt1 | contig 19703 bp, 10 predicted proteins | sample 1587701 | NCBI WGS metagenome assembly OIWT01 (sample SAMEA3888904, study PRJEB22519) | human gut metagenome | biome: human gut; feature: human-associated habitat; material: faeces | place: Denmark | collected 2009
GTACCCACGCCGGGCCCGTTTGGACGTCGCGCGCTGAGTCACCCTCCTCCCCTCTTCCTGAGCGGGAGGGCCGCGCTTGTCGCGGCCGTACCCACGCCGGGCCCGTTTGGACGTCGCGCGCTGAGTCACCCTCCTCCCCTCTGTCTGAGATTTCAATGCGTAATAAAATCTCATCCATGGCCCGAACCGTCATCTCCGGAAACGTCATCGCCTCGCAATCAAATCGTGTGGGCCGCAAAGGGCAGAACGTTCGCAAAGCCGTGTACATCCGTGTCTCGCGAAGCGAGTATCCGTGCCATCAGTGGTTCCGGCACCTTTAATGGGAGGAGATTGACCACAGAATACACAGAACGGCCTGCGGCCGTCACAGAACACACGGAATGTGTGAACAGGGACTTCGGAATTCAGTGTTTTCAGTGTGCCGCGAAGCGGCTTCCGTGTGTTCTGTGGATTGTGTGTGGTGGGTTTACCACGGATAACACGGATACGTGCTTCGCCCGACACGGATCCACGGATCCCGAAACTTCAATTTCCTGTTTCCTCTCTGCATTGAAATGTGATACCATTGACTCGTTGACAGTATCCTTTTGAGAGGAGGTGATCATTTGTGGAAGAAAGGGACAACTGTGGAAGAAAGGGACAACGGCGTGTGGTATGTTTTGTCACGGAGACAGGAGGTTGAACAGATTGCGAAGGACATGAGGGCGTACGGGATTGGAATCTCCATAAAGGGATGTGGTTTGGCGATTCTTTTGATTCTCGTTGTCGTGTATCATGGGCCTCTTTCTTCCTGGATTGCGTATGGGGCGGTCTTGGGATTGCTGTGTTATGTCGTGGCGATGATTCGCTATGGACGATTGTTGCGTCAGTGGGCACGAACCTTACCGACCCTCACCTGGAACGAGGTAGAGAACCTTGTTCAACGGATGAGGAACATGGCGTTCTGTGGGATTGACTTTCCGTGGGGATTCATTAGGGGACGGCGGTTGCTGGCTCTCGCACGTAGGAAACAGGCATTGAGGTCGAACACATGAACGACACTGTATTTTGGGGAATGGGCTTGGCCGTCTGCTGGACTGTCGGTTGGTTGCTGACGTTTGTGGAGGAGGGGATCCGGCGGCGACTGGGCGTCCACGGGCGCGAGGTGCCCTTTGCCGAGATGATGAAGAGGATGCATATCGCTTCGCCGGGCTGGTGTACCGTCTATGTTGTGATCTGCCTCGTCCACATTGGGCTTTGGGTCGTACCCGTCATTGGATTGGCGTGGGCCCTGGTGTCGGGGGGCTTCTGATAGGGAGAAAGTGAATGAACGTGCGGGCGCTTTACGTTAATCATGTGGTCATTCGGTTTGACCATGTAGCATCGACCGTTGATTCGGATGTTTTTGTTCGAACGCCGATTCCCGGTCGGGGAGACATCTTGGAGTACGAGTCCATCTTCCGCCGTAGCATCCCGTTTGAATGTGTCGAAAGGAGATTGACGGAGGACGTGGCGGAGAAATTCGGTCCCGAAATCCTGAGGCTCCTGCATATGGGACAGCATCCCGTTTTGCATGTGGGTGTGAGCCGCTGGCACGGGGCTCCGTTCTTTATGACCTTTGGGCATGGCTTTCTTGTGAGGTTGGCGCGTGCGGGACGTGGAATGGAGATGGCGTTCCCTTCGCCGAAGGCAGGGGATGTTCTGTCGTGGAGTTTTTCGCCGCGTTTTCTGAGAGTGTTGTCGAAGTACGGCTTCTCACTGGAGATGGCCTGAACGAATGGACACGATGGCAACCCTACGGAGACGGCATGAAGAAAGGGATGAAGAACGTCGTTTGGGCCGTTGTCGGATGTACATGCGCCGTCTGTGCAGGACTGGTGGGGATACATGGCATACGCGAGATCTGGCGATTGGCATGTTGCCAAAGAGAATTAAGCATCGCGTATCGGGTCTCGGATTTTGTTCGGGGTAACGGAAGAATGCCATTTGACCAGACGGAACTTGCCTTGTGGGAGGGAAATAGGTTTCTGTCGAAGAGGTTGCCTTTTGAGGTGATGTTCCATGCTGGGGTATTCAGTGGAACAGGCGACGACGGTGTACTCGTCTCCCGGGTGGATAACGGTTCCGTTCAACCCCTCGTTTGGATGAGTGAACAGATCCGGCGTCTGGTTCGAAAGGGAACGTCACATTCCATTCCTCTTCTTTCCATGAAACAGCAAGAGTTGTACGGACGCCTTGGGGATGAACGTCCTCAGTGGAATGAGAAGCGTGTCCCCGCTGCGGACATCATTGACACGATCAACCAGGTCCTTATGGGAAGCAGGCTACCTTGCGACTACGAAGACAGGATGATCCGCCTGTTCCAACAGAGAAATACCGATTCCGCCGTGCGTTTTATGGCACTCCGCAATGTGGGAATTGCACATGGACGCCATCTGGCCCAGCGGAAAGGATGTTCGTCGATTAAGGATGACAGAGTCGTCCGGCTTTTGGAGCGCGAGGCACGGAATCCGAAATCTTCCTTTTCGGCCATTGCCCTCTACGGATTCATTCGGATAATGTGGCGCCATGTCCCGGACATGCATGGGGAACTTGTTTCGTTTCTGCTTGAATGCGTCAATGGACGAATGAGGGGGAACGAGGAAAGGGAACTTGCGGCCATTTATCTTCTTGGAGAGACGGGAATGCTGAAATCGTACATTCATATGATCTTACCGAATGAAGACCGGGATTATATTCGGAACGCGATAGCGGCCATGCGCGAATACGGAAATCTCTAACCACACTGAGGCGAATCAATACCGAAGGGGAAAAGGTGGAATGTGTTTTCTCACGCAGAGTCGCAGAGGCCGCAGAGTACCTTGAAGCCATCGTGTACGGTTTGTCGTAACCACTTCCCTTCTGTTTGAGAAAGATCGCCCCCATGACGATGGTTCGTCGTTTGACGGAATCCTGATTCTCTCTGCGTTCTCTGCCGTCTCTGCGCGATTGGATTTCCGAACACGGGCCGCTTTACCTGTGTTTCTTGTCTCTGTGCTACTCTAGAGTGCCGCAGGATGTAGGACAATGGGCGAAAACGGATTGCGTGTGCCTCCGGTTTTTGTGTACAATGCAGACATGCGAAAAAAAGGTATAAACATGTCGAGAGTGTCCCTTTGGGCGGCGGTGTGGCTGCTTTCCACCTTTTCGATCCAGGCGGAGACGGTTGCCCCGGAAGGATGTGGTCTGAGCGGCCGGATCGGCGAGCTGCCGCACCTGTATGCCCCGCCTATGCTGGGGAACGGGGACGTGACGTGTGCGTTCGAGCCGGACGGCGGCATGTCGACGAACAACTTCAGCCGACTCGTCCCGGGCATCTACCGTGCCGGGCGGCGGCGTCCGCTTCCCGACTGCGGCCTGTTCTGCTTTGGACGCGTCAAATCCGTCTGGGCGATTGACGGGAAGGATGTCGTGGACGGTATCTGGAAACAGACACTGGACACACGGCGTGCGGTCTTGGAGAACCGACGCGCGAGCCGGGACGTTCACGAACGGATGACGGCGTTCGTTCCGATGGGCCGTGCGTGCGTGATGGTGCGCAAGACGGTCCGCAATGTGGGAACGGAGACGAGACGTGTCCGTTTCGGTATCGGTTACGAAATCCCCGACGACCCCTTTGTCGTCGGCGGCTGGTCGGAGGAAAATGCGGGTACTCGCGCGTATGCGGCGCGCTGGATCGGGCATCGCTTGACGGCGGGGCGCGTGACGGTTCTCCCTTTCGAGGGGGCGTTCGTCGCCGAAACGACGCTGGAACCGGGTGAAAGCGCCACGCGAACGTGGGCGATTGTCCTGGAGGATGCGCTTGACGCGGACACGGGGTCCGTGGCGGATGTGCGGAACGCGGGTTGGGAGGGCCTGTTCGCCGCGCACGTCAAGAATTGGGAAGACTACTACGCGACGTCGTGGATCCACGTGCCGGATTCGGCGGTGCAGCGCCTCCTGGACACGGCCCGCTACACCGTCCGCTGCTCCGTGACGGCCTGGAGCTATCCGCCGGGCCTCTTCCCGGGCCACTGGCAGGCGCGGTATTTCGGCTTTGACGAAACGTATGTCCACGGCGCGCTCCTTGCGATGAACGCATTCGATCTTGCGCGGCGCTGCCCGGACTTCCGGCGCCGGCTTCTGCCGATTGCCGAGGGCCGCGTGGGCGGACAGGGGCAGTTCGGAGCGCGCTGGACGTGGGAGACGCTGGAGGACGGGCGCGTGGAGGGCGCGCCGCAGGGCATGTGGACCGACCACGTCTTCCACATGGGCACGATTGCGCGTACGGCCTGGATGCAGTACCTGTATGCGGACGACCGGGTGTTTCTGGAAAAGACCGCCTGGCCCGTGCTGCTCGGGTGCGCGCGCTTTTTCGCCCGGAACATGGTCTACGACGACGGGAAGGGCGCGGCCTTCATCGGCAAGTGCACGGACTTCGAGCGTCTGGGGCCGGCGGCCGAAAAGCCACTCATGACAACGGTCGGGGCCGTGTATGCGCTCCGCTGCGCAGCGGACGCGGCGAAGACGTTGGGCAGGGAGGACGCGGAGACGGCGGGCTGGCGCGCGACGGCCGACGCCCTGCTGCGCGGACTGCCCGTGCGCGACGGGCACTACGTCGCCTGCCTGAACCAGCCGGACGTGCCGAACATCGGACTGGTGGGTGGGTTCTATCCGTTCCCCGTGTTTCGGGCGTCGGATCGCCTCGCGCGCGCATCGGCCGATTATTTCTTCGCGAACGCCTCGTCCGTGGGCAGCATGTACCCGAGCGGCACGGGCGTCTGCTCGTGGTACGCCGCCAAGATGGCGCTCACCCTGCTGGCGCTCGGTGAGCGCGAGGCGTCGGTGAAGTGGCTCGCGGCGGCGGCCACGCAGTCGGTTGGTCCATTCGGCGAGACGTACGAGATGCGCGAGCCGGAACGGGACCACCAGACGGCACCGTGGTTCACGACGGCGGCGGGAGCCTGCGTCGAGGCGGCGATGCGCCTCTTCGTTTACGACGAGGACGGTGTGACGCATCTCCTGCGCGGTGTGCCCGAGGCGTGGGGCGAAGCATCCGTCTGTACGTCGGCGGCCGGCGGCTTCCGCGTACGACTGGACCTGAAAGCAGGGCGTCTGGTCCGTTTGGACGTCGAGGCGCGCAATCCGGCACCAGGAAAGAGCATCCGCTTGCGTGGCCGCAAGGGCCTGTTCTCCGCCGTCCGTCCGGTACCCGGTTCGACCCGGCTTATTCCGGGGGAGGAGACGGACGATTTGACTGTCTGTACGGAACGGAAGGGGCCCGTCATCCTGATTGATCCGCCACGCGCGGGCTTGCCGGGGTCAGGAGACCCTCGTGCATAGGATGAGAGTAAAGGATATTGGCGAAGAGAATCGTGTCTGCCTCTACCACGGAATGCACAGAACGGACGACGGCCGCCACGGAACATACGGAAGGAGGTGGACGGGGTGAACGGACGCGACAAGCGCGTCCCTCCCGTTTCGTACCTGCGTTGCCCTTGTCCTGTACACTGGAACACTGAAATGCCCCCCCCCCCAAAAAAAATCAAAATGCTCTTGCTGGCTGACGAAAAAATGTGATAGACTTGCACCGCCATCGAATTAGGAGGTATGGTGTGATGCTACGGAAAAAAAAGATTCTCACCGCCGCGTTGGGCTTCGTGGGCTGTTCGCTGCTGGCCGACCCGTATCTGGAGACGTCCGGGGAGCAGGCCGTGAACACGGGCTACTATCCGAATTCCAAGACGAAGATCGTCGTCGACTGGGAGTATCTGTCGAATGATCCGACGCATCAGCAGATCTTTGGCGGCATGGATGTTCCCAACCGCTGCCTCTTCTACTTCGTGAGCTACATCAACGGGCGCGGCGGCTATTCCTGGGCGTGCCAGGACTACAGCGGCAACTGGACGGCCACCGCGGCCCCGGCCGTGGAGCCGGGGATTCGGCGCACGCTCACGCTGGACGGCGGGGCCAACCAGGTGACCATCACGGACGGCGGCTCGAACCTCGTCCAGACGATCACGCAGAAGCACACGAACAAGGCGAACGTGCCGCTCATCCTCTTCGGCCGCTCGAAGGGCGACCTGCTGGCGCGGTCGTTCGAGTGCCAGTCCAAGGTCCGCTTCTATTCGATGCAGGTCTACGAGGGCGACGTGCTGTTGCACGACTACCGTCCGCGCACCTGCGGGGGCGAGGGCGTCGTGTACGACACGGTCGCCCAGGTCGCCTTCAAGTCCGCGACCGCGACGCCGATCGTCGCGTCCGGGGACTGCGCGAGCGTCGCCGGTCCCGCGCTCGCCGAACCGTCCACCGTGAACGGCCTCTACTCGCCCCAGATGGGTCCGGACGGCATCGTGGTCGAAAATGCGACGTACGCCGGCCCGTTCATCCCGCGCGGCGACGAGACGAACGCGACGAGCGGCAGCGTCACCTTCCGCGGGAACAACGCGTTCGGCGGCTTCCTGAGCCTCTACTACGCCCCGCAGGAGCGGTCCCCGCGCGAGTACACCTACGCCGGCTGGAGCAAGGACTACAAGGGCGAGACGGACAAGGACAAGCAGGTCACGTACGCGATCACGGGCGATCTGCGCGGCCGCACGACGTTCGCCGGCGGCTGGGAGGACTTCACGGCGGGCCAGCGCGGCGACGTGACGCTGCTCGACGGCAACTTCACGTTCGACGGCAACGTGACGCCGAACGGCAACGACGGCTACCTTGTCTTCAAGCGCGGCGACATCCAGGTCGGCGGCATCCGCATGCTCGGCGGCCGCGGCCACAACAGCCGCGTCATCGTCAACTCCGACGCGACGGTGCGCTGCGCGGGCGACGTCTTCGAGTCGGGCGTCCACACGGGCACCCCGTTCCACCTCTACGTGGACGGCACGCTGTCGGTCGACGGCGTCCTCAGCCCCTACAACAGGGATTGCACGCTGCAGTCCCCGAACGGCACGGGCGTGCTGAACGCCCACGCGGTCGATGCGGGCGGCATCACCTTCGCGGTGCCGACGCTCAACGTCGGCGCGGGCGGGGCGGCGTGCGCGGGCACGAAGTTCGACGGCGCGACGATCGGCTGCTACGACGGCGATGCGACGTTCAGGGGCTCCTACTCCTTCGGCGCGGAGGCCCCCGTGCTGCGCGCGTCCACGGTGGACGGCGTGGCGGCGGACATCACGCTGCAGGGCGTGCCGACGGCGACGGCGAAGATTGCGAAGACGGGCGCGGGCGCGCTCGTGGTCGACACGCCGGACGTGTCCGGCCTCGCGGGCGGCATCGACGTGCAGGAGGGCGCGCTGCTCTTCGCCACGGCGACGAAGGTCGAGGTGCCCGTGACGGTCTCGGCCGGCGCGACGCTGGGCGCGACGGCGAACGGCGCGGCCGAGCTGACGAACGTCACGCTCGGGTCGGGCGTGACGCTCGTGCTCGAGACGTCCCCGACGTCCGTCGGTTCGGTCAAGCTGCCGGCTGGCGCAGTGAAGGGACCGCTCGCGGTGGTGGTCGAGGGTGCGAACCCGCCGCCGGCGCACACGGTGGCGACGGTCCTGTCCGGCGCGAACCTCGCGCAGGCCGACCTCTCGAACATTACGCTCACGGTGAACGGCGGCGAGATGGAGGGAGAGCTGTCCGTGAAGGACGGCGACCTCGTGCTGACGGTGACGAAGTCCTCGACCGTGCCGGCGCGCACGCTGACGTGGGCCGCGGGCGCGTCCACGGCATGGGACCTGACGGCGCTCAACTGGCTGGGCGAGGGCGCCGCGACGGCCTTCGCGGAATTCGACAACGCCCGCTTCGCCGACGTCGCGGGCGACATCGTGGTCGCGCAGGACGGCGTGCAGGCCGGCACGATCTCGTTCGAGGGCGCGGAGAAGACCTACGCGCTCACGGGCGGGCAGATCGGCGGCTCCTCGACGCTCACGATCGACAACGGCGCGACCGTGGATCTGGGCGCGAAGCTCGACAAGCAGGAGATCGTGATCAGGAACGGCATCCTGCGTCCCACGAAGACGGACGCGGAGCTCCTGGGCGACCCGAACGTCCCGATCCGCGTGCTCGACGGCGGCACGTTCGACCTGAACATCCGCGCCGCGACGGCGGCCGACCGCCTGATGACGCACAGCAAGAAGTACGTCATCCAGGGCGAGGGCGCGACGGACGCGGACGGCCAGAAGCTCGGCGCGCTCGTGAACCTCGGCCCCGTGGCGGACACGCAGGCGCGCCTCAACGCGATCGAGCTGTCCGGCGACGCGCTCATCCGCGGCGGCACGGGCCGCATCGACATGCGCATCTCGACGGACGGCCCCCGCACGACGCGGCCGTCGCTCAAGGGCCCGGACCACGTGCTCACAATCGGCAACCAGAGCCTCTGCGTCGTCGACGGCGACGTCGACGTGCGCAAGATCTGCGTCACGAACGGCGCGCTGATCAGCTTCGAGGGCAGCAGCAGGGAGACCATCCCGGAGGGCGTGCACCTCAACAGGGGCAACCTGCAGATCTGGAGCCATTCCCAGGCCTTCTCGCAGCCCGTCTTCGTCGAGGGCGCCGTGACGTCGCGCATCTGCAATGGTTGGAGCACGGTGACGCTCTCCGGCCCGATCGAGGTCGCCGCGGACGCGACCCTCAACCTGCAGAACAACAACTGGGCGTCGATGAAGTACACGGGCGGCATCACGGGCGAGGGCCGGCTCCTGTCCCGCGACGGCGGCGTGTCGCACCTCGTGGGCGACGTGGCGATGGACGAAATCACCGTCGCGGGCGGCATCGTGGTCTACGGCGACGGCACGGCCGCCGGCGACGGGAAGAAGTATCCGACGAATATCGTGCTGAACGCCGCGTACAACACCGCGTTCGTCGCGCTCGCGCCGTCGGCGGACAGCACTCTGTCCGGCTACACGGTCTCCGGCACGGGCGGCAGCTTCGTCCCGAGCCGCCAGGCCTCGGGGTCGAAGGTCGTCACGACGGTCGAGAACACGACGGTGTCCGGCGAGTCCGTCAGCATCTCGATGGGCTTCGGCACGAACACCACGAACCAGACGCGCATGGACGGAACGGCCGTCCTGGGCCAGGGCTTCCGCGCGGAGAACGTGAACGGCATCCACCTCGGCATCCACCCGGCCTCGGGCGACGCCTCGCTCACGCTGGGCGAGGGGTCGTCCGTCAAGGTCAAGGAGAACGGCGAGGTCGTGCTGGGCCTGTGGAGCGGCACCACGAACAACCTCCACCGGCTCGTCGTGGACGGCGGCACGCTCGACGCGTCCGAGGCGAAGCCCGCGTACGTCGGCTACGACGGCCGTTCGGCCGAGATGCTCGTGAAGTCCGGCACCGCGAAGCTGAAGGGCGTCTCGACGCGCTTCCACAACTACCACAACCTGAAGCCGCTGCAGAAGATCGACCCGAGGGCGGTCTCCGGCATCGGCTACGAGGTGTTCGGCATGAGCGGCGGCACGGTCGAGCTCGCCGGCAGCATCACGACGGAGCGCGCGTACCCGTACGTTCCGCAGCTCTTCCTCGGCGGCGGCACGCTGAAGAGCATGGTCGACTGGAGCACGGACTTCTACCAGTACGCGATGTTCGAGACGTGGGGCGACTCCCGCGACACGACGAAGAAGACGTTCACGCTCGACACGAACGGCAAGACCACGACCTTCCGCTCCGCGCTGCAGGGCAACGCGAACGTGAAGCTCACCGGCGACGGCAGCTTCGTCGCGGACGACGGCGTGCAGGGCGGCGTCAGCGGCCACTGGACGGTCGAGAACACGGGCGCGGCGAACCTGAAGAACGCCGCGGCGTTCGCGGACGGCCTCACGGTCGCCCCGGGCTCGCACGTGGAGATCGACATCGGCGACCGCTCGACCTACGTCTCGCTCGCTGTGCTCTGCAACGTGAATGCCGAGTTCGGCAGCAGCGAGTTCACGCTGGAAAACTTCTACAGCCACCCGAGCGTCTTCCCGAGCCTCTTCACGAAGGACGTGCAGAAGCTGCTCACGAAGACCACCACGCCGTTCTTCACGGCGTACCGCCACGAGGCGGAGTTCTACGTGGACAAGAAGGAGACCTACACGTTCGCGATCGCGTACGACGACCGGGGCGACATCATGGTCGACGGTACGCGCGTCGCGTACAACACGAGCTGGGACAACGTCGGCACGGGCCAGATCGTGCTCGAGCCGGGCTGGCACCGCATCAGCGTGACGGGCAAGGACAACGTGGGTGGCGCGGGCCCGGCGTCCGGCAAGGCAGACCCGAAGACGTTCTTCGACGCGAAGATGGCGGCGGGCTTCCACATCGGCGCCATCGACTCCACGCAGGCGGCGGACTACACGCCGATCAGCTCGACGACGATGAAGATGCGCCCCGTCTCCTCCGTCCGCTGGAACCACCGCTACACGAACGCGAAGATTCCGGACGACTGGGACACGAACGACTCGTACACGTTCTCGATGGTCACCAACTCGATGCGCGGCATCCACGACACGGGCTGGAACATGAACGCGGGCGCGCTCAACAGCTACACGGGCTGGACGTACGTCGAGCCCGAGGACGCGGGCAAGTGGGAGGTCGACGGCGTCTACGACGACCGCATCGGCCTGTTCATCGACGGGAAGAAGGTGTTCGAGAACGCGACGTGGAACGCCGCGACGAGCGGGTCGTTCGACATCACGCCCGGCTGGCACAAGTTCAAGGTCACGGTGTCCGACGGCGAGGGCGGGTACTCCTGGAGCGGCGTCCCCGACTACGGCGCGGCGCTCTACGTGAAGCGTCCGACCGACGCGGCCAAGGTGCCGTTCGACGAGCGCAACATCCGCATGACGGCGGAGCCGTACGGCTTCATCGGCGGCGCGTTCGTGGTCGGCGAGGGGGCGACGGTCACGAACACGAGCGCGACGGCGTGTGAGATCGTCGGCACGGTCGAGGGCACGGGGTCGCTCACGGGCAAGTTCGCGCTCTCGGGCACGTGGAAGATGTCCATGGAGGACGGCCGCACGCTGAAGACCGTGACGTGGACCGACGGCGTCGACCTGAAGAACGGCACGCTCGACATCGCGCTCGCGAAGAAGAAGCCGGTCAGCGCGAATTTCGCGCTCGGCAAGGTGACGGGCGTTGAGGGCCTCTCGCAGGCCGAGCTGGACGCGAAGCTCAACGTCACGCTCGACGGCGAGGAGGATCCCGGCCGCTTCAGCCTGGTGGTCCAGAACGGCCAGGCGTCGCTGCGGAACCTCAAGCCCTCGGGCTCGGTGTTCTACCTGCGGTAGTCCCGTCGGCCAACCCGGCACCGGAGGCCGTCCCGCTTCTGCGGGCCGGCCTCTCCCGCCCTCACACCTTTGGATTTGACGGCGAACCCGCCCACGGGGTATAATTTTACCATGTTGAGAAAACTGGAGAAGGCGTGAGCGCGCGGCGCGGGCGACATCCCGAGCAGGTGCTGTTCGCGTTCGCGGAGGAGCGCGATGCGCGGCGGAGGGGGTTGGACGAGCTCTTTGCCGCGCTGGGGGCGTTCCGGGCGGGCGGGCGCTTCCTCCGTCTGCTGGCGTGCATGGGGCGCTTCCGCGACTACGGGCCCTACAACGCGCTGCTCGCGGCGGTGCAGCGTCCGGAGGCCGTGTGCATCCTGCCGCCCTCGAAGTGGCGGGCGTACAACCGCGAGGTGAAGCCCACGGCGCGCCCGATCGTGCTGTTGCGTCCGTTCTCGCCCGTCACCTGCGTCTTCGACCTGGCCGACACGCGGGTCATCCGGGGGCGTGTGGACCGTTTCCCGCCGGAAGCCGCCGCGCCGGTCGTTCGCGTGCCGTGCCGTGCCGTTCCCGAAGTGGCCGTGCGGCGCCTCCTGGCGCGTCTGCCGTGGTGGGGCATCCTGCACGAGACGGTGCCGACGGGCCCCGCGACGGCGGGGGAGATCCATCTGGCGGACGGTTCCGAGAAAACGCTTGCGGTGCCCGTGCGGGAGGGCGGGGTCGTGCCGTGGCGGCCCGTCTACGTCCTGCGCACACGCGCGGGCGTTTCGTCCACCGACCTCTTCGCGGCCCTTGTCCGGGCGCTCGCGCGCCTTTTCTGCCACCATCTGCGCAGCGGCTACGAAACGGGGTGGGGCGCGGGCCGCGCGCTGACTGCCGAGGTCGAGGCGTTCGAGGCCGATGCGGCGCTCTGGATCGTGAGTCGGCGGCAGAACGTCGCGAGCCCCGCGTATGCGGCGCTGGACGCCTACTTCGCGGTACACGCGGCGGTGCCGGAGGAGGCGAGCGTGGACGCGGTGCTTGACGCCGTGGCGCAGGTCGAGGCGCTGCTCGGCGACGCCTGCACGGTGAGGGACGGCTTTCTCGCGCGGTACGCGCCCGCCTTCGCGGCGCGCCTCCGCGCGGACGGGAAGGGCGACGACATCCTCCACGGGAGTTTTAAACAGGAGACAACGACAACATGAACATGAAGACGATGATCGGGCTGGCCCTGGCGCTCTGCGCGGGTGCGGGCATGGCGGCGGGCTGCCCCGCCGGGAAGACGTGCGGCGCGGCGGGCGTGCGCACGGCGGCGCTGGAGGCGTCCGCCTGGAAGACGAGCCAATGGCTGGCCGCCGCCGACGCGCCCGTCGCGGGCGACGCGGAGAAGAAGCGCCAGCGCGCGGCCGACGGCACGAGCTGGTTCGTGGGCGAGGTCGCGAACGAGGGCGACGTGAAACGCGCCACGTGGATGACGACGGGCCTCGGCGTCTACGAACTCTACGTGAACGGCACGCGCGTGGGGCGCGACGCGCTCAAGCCCGGCTACACGCACGTGAAGAAGACGCGCCGTTCGTTCACCTACGACGTGACGGCGCTCGTGAAGGGGGCGAAGGGGGCGAAGAACGTCTTCGCCGCCGAGGTCTCCGCCGGCTGGTGGCGCGACAAGATCGTGAACTACGCGGGACGGAAGAGCGCGTTCCGCGGCGTACTGGAGATCGTCTACGCGGACGGCGCGACGAAGCGCTACGGCACGTCGCCCGAGACCTGGAAGGCCGGCGTCGCGGGCAAGGTCACGCACGCGGCCATCTTCGACGGCGAGGAGTACGACGCGCGTGCGGCGTGTCCCGCGCTCGGTTCGCCCGCGTTCGCGGCGGCCGTCGCCAGCGACGAGTTCACGGGCGAGATCCTGCCCTCCGAGGGCGGCGAGGTCTGCCGCCGGTGCGACCTCGCGCTCAAGCCCGTCGAGGCGTACTGCTGGAAGGGCGTCGCGGGCGCGAACGACAAGACGGGCCGCGAGAAGGTCTTCGGCAAGGTCGTGAAGACGCGCACGTTCAAGCCGGGCGAGACGCTGGCCGTCGCGCCGGGCGAGACGCTCGTCGTCGACTTCGGGCAGAACTGTGCCGGCGTGCCGTGCTTCGTCATGAACGCGCGGCGCGACACCGTGCTCACCTGCCTGCCGGGCGAGATGCTGAACGACGCGAACGGCGAGCGTGCGCGCGGGAACGACGGTCCCGGCGGCTCGCTCTACCGCGAGAACCTGCGCATGCCGGCGAACGGCATGCGCCTCGTCTACACGTTCGCCGGGACGGGCGAGGAGCGCTACATGCCGCGCTTCACCTTCTTCGGCTACCGCTACCTCTCCCTCACGGCGACGGACGCGGTGACCTTCACGTGCATGCGGAGCGTGCCCGTCACCTCCATCACGAAGGACATGGAGCGCGGCCGCATCGAGACGGGCGACAAGGCCGTCAACCAGCTCATCTCCAACGTCTACTGGGGCCAGCTCTCCAACTACCTCTCCGTGCCGACGGACTGCCCGCAGCGCAACGAGCGCCTGGGGTGGACGGCCGACACGCAGGTCTTCTGCGAGGCCGGCGCCTTCAACGCCGACACGACGGCGTTCTTCCACAAGTGGATGAGCGACATGCGCGACAGCCAGGATCCGCGCGGCGGCTTCCCCGGCATCGCGCCCGCCGGGCAGTACGGCAACGAGACGATGCGCGTTGGGTGGTCCGACGCGGGCGTGATCGTGCCGTTCACGGTCTGGCGCCACTTCGGCGACCGGCGGATCGTCGACGAGAACTGGGCGGCGATGGAGAAGTGCCTCGCCCGCCAGGCCGAGACGAAGTACCGCACGGAGCTTCTGCCCGAGTGCCGCAACTACCAGTGGAACGACTGGCTCTCGCTCACGAAGTTCGAGAGCTGCCCCTACAAGCCCGAGTATTCCGCCTTCAGGAACGGCAAGCCCACGCCCGAGGCGCTCCTCTACTGGGGCTACCTGGGCGGCTGCTACTGGGTCTGGAACGCCGACATGATGGCCCAGATGGCCCGGGGCACCGGCCGCGCCGCCGAGGAGGCGAAGTACCGCCAGATGGCCGCCGAGGCCCGCGCCTACATGAAGGCGACCTACTTTGCGTCTCCCGACGGGCTCGTCCTGCCGATCTTCCGCGACATGCAGACGCCGGCGCTCTTCGCGCTCAAGCTCGGCCTCGTCGCGGGCGAGGCGAAGGCGAAGACGGTCGCGGCGCTCAAGGCCAGCATCGCGGCGAACGGGGGGCGTCTCCACACCGGCTTCCTCGGTACCTCGATCGCGATGGACACGCTGACGGCGAACGGGCTTACGGACCTCGCCTACGACCTCCTCCTCGGGCACGACTTCCCCGGCTGGCTCTACTCGGTCGACCAGGGCGCGACGACGATCTGGGAACGCTGGAACAGCTACGTGAAGGAGACGGGCTTCGGGCCCGTCGGCATGAACTCCTTCAACCACTACGCCTACGGCTGCGTCCTCGCGTGGATCTACAAGACGGCCGCCGGCATTGCGACCTGCCCGTGCGACCCCGGCTTCAAGACGATCGTCATGAAGCCGCAGCCCGACCGCCGCCTCGGCTTCGTCAAGGCCGCGTACAGGACGCCCGCCGGCGGCGTCGTCACGAGCGCGTGGCGCTACGAGGGCGACAAGTGGATCTGGGAGTTCACGGTGCCCGCCGGTTCGGTCGCCAAGGTCACGCTCCCCGGCGAGACGGAGAAGAAAACCTACCAGCCCGGCAGCTATACGGTGGTTAAGTAGTTGGTTAAGTGGTTAAGTGGTTAAGTAGTTAAGTCGCTTCGCTTTTAAGTAGTTAAGTGATTAAGTCGTTAAGTCGCTTCGCTTTTAAGTAGTTAAGTGGTTAAGTGGTTAAGTGGTTAAGTCGCTTCGCTTTTAAGTTGTTGATTCGTTAAATGTTTTGAGTGCTTTAAAACTTGACCACTTAACCACTTAACCACTTAACTACTTAACCACACCACTTAACTACTTAACCACTTAATGTCAAAAAAGTGGTGATCGAATACGTACATGAAATATTTCATTCGAACGTATGGGTGCCAGATGAACGTGCGCGACAGCGAGGCCGTCGGGGCCTTGCTGGACGTGGCGGGGCATGAGCGCGTGCAGGAGGAGGGCGACGCGGAACTCGTGATCGTCAACTCCTGCACCGTGCGCGACATGGCCGAACGCAAGGCCATCGGCAAGTGCGGGAACCTCATCGCGGTGAAGGAGGGGCGCGGCAAGGCGTCCGAAGGCGGCAAGGTGCAGCTCGTGGGGCTCATGGGCTGCGCCGTGAAGCGCATGGGGGCGGAGGTCTTCAAGGCGCTGCCCGGACTCGACTTCGCGGTGGGGCCGCGCCGCTTCGGCCTCATCCCGCGCCTCGTCGAGCGGTGCCGCGCGGGGGAGACGCACCTGCTGGAACTGCCGGACGACGACGAAGTGCCGTCCGGTCTCGACGCCCATGCCGGCCCGTCCGGCGGGCAGACCGGCTTCGCGTGCTACCAGAGCTATGTGACCGTGCTTCTCGGCTGCGACAACCGCTGCAGCTACTGCATCGTCCCCGACGTGCGCGGCCACGAATACTCGCGCCCCGCGCGCGAGGTCGTCGCGGAGGTCGGCGCGCTCGCCGCGCGCGGCGTGCGCGAGGTCTGCCTCCTCGGCCAGAGCGTCCTGCGCTACGGCATGCGCAACAAGGCCTGGACGGAGGCGGACGCGCCTTCGCCCGGTGGCTACGCGGAGGCGTTTCCGCGCCTCCTGGAGGCGCTGAACGGCGTTCCGGACCTCGCGCGCATCCGCTTCACGAGCGCGCATCCGAAGGGCTGCACGGACGAACTGGTGCGGGCCTACCGCGCATTCCCGAAGGCCTGCCGCCACCTGCACCTGCCCGTGCAGAGCGGCAGCGACCGCGTGCTTGCGGAGATGGGCCGCCATTACACGCGCGCCGAGTATCTTGCCGCCGTCGCGAAGCTGCGTGCGCTCGATCCCGAATTCGCCGTCACGACCGACGTCATCGTTGGCTATCCCGGCGAGACGGAGGCAGACTTCGAGGCGACGCGCGCCCTCATGGAGGAGGCGGGCTTCGACAACGCCTTCGTCTTCAAGTATTCGCCGCGCCCCGGGACGCGCGCGGCCGCGCTGCCGGACGACGTGCCGACGGCGGAGAAGGAGCGTCGCGACCAGGTGCTCCTCGCCGACCAGCAGCGCCGGGGCCTTGCCCGCAACCGGCGTCTCGTCGGCACCGTGCGCGAGGTGCTGGTTGAGGGGCCCTCCCTGCGCAACCCCGCCCGCTGGAGCGGGCGCGACTCCGGGAACCGCATCGTCGTCTTCGATCCCGTCCGCCCGGTCGCCGTCGGCGATCTCGTCGACGTGCGGATCGACGACGCACACCCCCAGATCCTCCTCGGCTCGCTCGCCGGGCGGAAAATTCTCCATTCCCCCGCATCCGCGAAAATGCTACACTAGCCACGACACACGAATTCTTCAAATCAAAAAAAGGAGAGAGTAGATGTTCAAGATCAATCGCCGCAACTTCGTCGCCTGCCTGGGCGCCTTTTCGCTCGGCCCCGTGTTCGGCATCGACCTGGCCCCGAAGTCCGCGTTCAAGGGCGAGGTGAAGGGCCGCCGCTTGAAGCTCGCCGCCGTCGGCTGCGGGGGCATGGGCGGGGCCGCGACGGAAAGCCTCATCGCGGCGGGCTGCGAGCTTGTCGCGGTGTGCGACATCAACCCGGGCGCGTTCGACCGCTGGGAGAAGCAGTACCCCGGCATTCCGAAGTTCACGGACTACCGCGACATGCTCAAGACGATGGGCGACAAGTTCGAGGCCGTGCAGGTCGGCACGCCGGACCACACGCACGCCTACATCTCCGTGGACTGCATGCTCGCCGGCAAGCACGTCTACGTGCAGAAGCCGCTCGCCCGCACCGTCGAGGAGTGCGAGCTCATGCTCAAGACGCAGCTCAAGACGGGCGTCGTCTGCCAGATGGGCAACCAGGGCCATCCGGGCGTGTGGCGCTACAAGGCGCTGCGCGACGCGGGCGTGTGGGGCGACGTGAAGGAGCTCTACAGCTGGTCCGACCGCCCGGTGTGGCCGCAGGGCATGAAGGCGTATCCGAAGGCCGAGCCGCTTCCGGCGGGCTATGCGCCGAACGCCTGGGACTGCTGGTGCGGCCCGAGCGCGGATCACGGCTACTCGCGCGCCTACCACACCTTCTGCTGGCGCGGGTGGTGGGACTACGGCTGCGGCGCGATCGGCGACATGGCCGTCCACAACGCCGATCCGGCGTTCTGGACGTTCGAGCTTGGCCTCCCCGTGACCGTCAAGGCCGACACCTACGGCGAGGGCCCCGTCACGATTGCCTACCCGAAGAAGTCTCGCATCGAGATGACGTTCGCGCCGAACAAGTGGATTCCGCACCCCGTCAAGCTCACGTGGTTCGACGGCCACCTGCTGCCGCCGACGGACGCCGTTCCCGGTCTCGCCGCCTTTGCCGCCGAAAACGGCAAGCACGCCGAGGCCCGGAAGGCCGAAAAGGCGAAGAAGGAGGGGAAGCCCTACACGGCGCCCGCGACCGTCGCGCCCGTCGTCCCGGACAACGGCTTGATCGTGATCGGCTCGAAGGCGACGACGATCGGCTTTTCGCACGCGAGCCGTCCGGCCTGCATCGCCGGCGACACGGCCGCCTTCAACGCCGCGATCCCGGCGGGCGACAAGGCGAGCGGCTACAACCACTACCGCGAGTTCGTGGAGGCCTGCCAGGCGGGCGATCCGGCGCGCTGCGGCTCGAAGCTCGCCTACGCGGCCCCGCTCACCGAGGCGCTGCTCATCGGCTGCGTCGCGCTGCGCTTCCCCGGCGAGGAGCTGCACTTCGACCCGAAGGCGCTGAAGTTCACGAACAAGCCCGAGGCGAACGAGTTCCTGAAGGCGCCGAAGCGCGGCGACTGGGACTTCTCGAAGATGATGGCCGGCCGTTAGGCCGCCCGTACGGTTCGATCTAGAACCGGAAGCGAACGCCCACCGTGCCGATTGTCAGGTCACGGCGGGCGTTCGGCGCAGGATTGGCCTTGACGCGGGCGCGGGCGTCGTCGTGCGCGATGCCGAACTGGTGGACGCCCGCGTAGAGCGTCGCCGCGTCCGAGACGCGCCAGGCGAGTTCTAGGGAGAGGTTGAGTGCCATGAGGCCGGAGCGGTAGCGCCCGCCGCCGTGCTTGGCGCCATAGCGGCGTTCGAAGTGGTTTTCGCTTCCGCATTCCGCGAAGAACAGGGGCGTGAGGGAGAGGGCGTCCGTAAGCGCGAAGACCCGGCGCACGCCCGTCTGGACGTAGAGCCAGTCGTGCGGGTGGAGGCCGCGCCGGACGAGGTAGAAGGGCGTGAGGTAGGGGTTGTCGAGGCTTTGGGCGAGACGCCATTCGCTGATCGAGGCGTTCGTCTTGGCGAGGCGGGCAGGATGGGAATAGCCCTCGAACGTGAGCCAGTCCTTCATGACGTCCGTGGTGAGGCCCCAGCCGCGCCACGTGTCGTCCAGGCGGCCGAAGTCCCAGACGTACGTCCAGAAGACGCCGTAGTCCATTTCGTTGAGGGCGCGGCGGTGGCGGGTGGCGCGGCGGTCGGTGAGGGAGGAGACGGTCCAGTTCCAGAAGCCGACCTTGCCGAAGTCGCCGACATTCTTCGTGTCGAAGCCCGCGCGCGTGAGGGTCATGAGCATGGGACGGTCCTCGACGATGCGCGCGCGCGAATGGTAGGCCGTGCGGAGGCTGGGGTTCACGTGTACGTAGAACGGATCGGCGACGCCGCCGGCGGCACAGGCCGCCAGGGCGAGACAGGCAAGGAAAATAGAACGGTGCATGGACAAAACAAGCCCCCCGAAAGGGAAGGGCATTGTACCAAAAAAACTTTCTGTGCGCTGACGGGGAGGCCCGGCGCGGGACGTCCGACTGCGGCCCGGCACGTACACGGAAACGCCATCGGACGCGCGGGCCGCCGAGGACGTCGGCCCCTACCACGGCACCACATGGTAACCCGGCGGATACGGCGCATGGGAGGGTCGCGCTTGTCGCGACCGAGGGCGGCGCGGGTCCATTGCGTGCCGGGCACGGGAGGGTCGCGCTTGTCGCGACCGAGGAGGCGCGAGTCCATTGCGTGCCGGGCACGGGAGGGTCGCGCTTGTCGCGGCCGAGGCGGCGTGGATCCATTGCGCGCCGGGCACGGGAGGGTCGCGCTTGTCGCGACCGAGGGCGGCGCGGCACGTACACGGAAACGCCATCGGACGCACGGGCCGCCGAGGACGTCGGCCCCTACCACGGCACCACATGGTAACCCGGCGGATACGGCGCACGGGAGGGTCGCGCTTGTCGCGACCGAGGCGGCGCGGGTCCATTGCGCGCCGGGTACGGGAGAGTCGCGCTTGTCGCGACCGAGGGCGGCGCGGGTCCATTGCGCACCGCTGCTCCACGAACGCGGGACCGTGCGAGTT
>OIWT01002367.1_pt1 | contig 19703 bp, 30 predicted proteins | sample 1587701 | NCBI WGS metagenome assembly OIWT01 (sample SAMEA3888904, study PRJEB22519) | human gut metagenome | biome: human gut; feature: human-associated habitat; material: faeces | place: Denmark | collected 2009
CTACCAGGCGCTGCCGTGGGTGCGGTATATCACTCGCAACGGAGACTACCAGTTGCGAATGAAGTAGTGTTGTCTTGTGTGTCGTGTTTGTGGAACAAAGAGGCGATTGGAAGAGAACGACCAGACCGAAACCCACGATGGGGCAGAGGATCAGGATGAGCAGCAGCGATACGCCGAGAGGATTGCCCAGATTGACGGTCCATCCACCACTAAGGCGTTTCGGAACGCAGAGACGCTCGTCCTAGGAGTGAGCAGTGGTGAAGTGGAGGACGTTGTCGTTAATGTAGCAGCACCCGCACTTCCAGTAGTGCTGTTCATCCTCATCCAGCAATCCTTGGTTCTTCAGCTTCTTCTTCAAGGACATGGTGAAAACAGTGATAATGGCCAACTCCAACACAATAAAGACAAGTACTTGAGGAAGAACGACGATCTTGTACTCGCAGGGAACAGGATGCTCAGGATCGATCTTGCACTACGCTGAAAAGTGTTTAATAGCGAGTACCTTCCAGTTATACTCCCAGTTGGGCTCGAAAACGGAGAAGAAGAACACAGCAAGAAGAGATCCCAACATCGATAACATATTCAACATCCTGATGGAGAGTAGAATAGGATAACAGTACTTGGATCGAATAATGTTGAGATTGTTGCCCTTCTTGAGATACTCGGGATCGATGCTATTGTACGCGGATGCAGGCAGCAGTGTGATCAGCACTACCACTCAGAGAAGAAAGCAAAGACAACGGCCAATGGCGTCGACAAAGAGAGTGATACCTGCGGGAAGGAGGACACTGAACCAGAAAAACGTATTCTGGAGGTGAAGTCGCAGAAACAATCAAACCCGATCCTGATAGCCATTTGGAAGTCCAGAGGCGTCAAAATGGGAGGCACAGACTGGAGGGAGCTTGCTCTTGTTCATGATGCAGAAAACGATGCATGGGATGCAACACGCAACACTGAAGAGCAAGCCGCTACAGATCACATGCCCGATGAATTCTTACGGCAGGGAGAGAACGAAGGCGCTTTTCATTGTCATGGATAAACGAATTGTGGAATGAAACGTATCTCGAGATATGGAACGAAACGCAGTGAATTGAAACGGACTATGGTGGTGCTTCGTAGTACCAGGAACGGAAGAGGCATTACAGGCAAGAAACCCACAATCACACAACCTCTCTTCCAACAGTCTTCCTGTTTGGTGCAAACGTTGTGGCTAGCTATGCACTCTTTTCCTTTCACGGTCAACCGTGTTGTCTATGATTCCTGTCACAATTCCACTTTTCCTACATAATCATTATTATACCGCCTTTTCAACACGAATGGTAAGGTATTACATTCTATGGATCGTTCTAGCCAATTCCAAACAATCCCCCATAGCTGTGACGTCATACGATTCTGCACACTATCAATAATTACAACACAATACGGATGTGTGCAACAAACAAAAGGGCTAGAAGTAATCAGCCAAAGCACCAATATCTATGTGTGATGAAAGGATGGAAAGGGTACTCTTGGTGTTGATCACGATGCCACTCATGTAGGACTTCTTAATGCTCTCCTTTGCAAATCTGAACGCATTGGTGGCATCAAGAGTAATCGTGGTCAAATTAGGCATGTCTAGTCGTTACCGAGCACAGGAAGCCGCACCCTCCAGGTTGATGATGTAGGGATTGGTGAACGAATAGCTTGACGCCACATTGTTGTTCTTCTCCGTCGTGATGGTCGTGAGCTTCGGCAGGTCTACTCATCACTCGTTCCGACAGCCTGTTGCTCTTCATTCTCAGCTCAGCGTCCTTCACATAAGGAGGCGACTGCGTGGGGAAGCTGAAGGCGGAGTATCCCAGCTGGAGGGAAGTGAACTCGGGCAAGTCTACGCATCACGCATCTCGCCGCGAAGCCACTCTCAAACACCACGTGAGCGGTCGGGCCAAACGCTCTCTTTCCGAAGAGAGCCCATTTCAAGCTCGTCAGATCTACGCTCTCAATGCCCTCCTTCGCGCCGACTTCTCAGCACAAGCGAGTTCGCCCAGAAGAAGTTCCAGCTGTAACGCCCCGCAGCGGCACCCGTGCCAGCGTCCAGCTCGCCCATCTTGATGAGTTCCAGAGAGGGCACGTTTTCAATTTCACACACATAGTAGTCATTGAAGGAGTAACGGCCTATCACCAGCTCCTCCACGTTGTCACAATCCTTCAGATAGAAAGCGCGAGTTGTGTTCTTTTGAGGATTGTCGTACTTGGCAATCTTGTGGGCGTAGGTTTCGACGGCGAAGCTGCCCTCGCCGAACTCCAGTCGCTCCAGCTTCGGCATTCCAACGAAAGCCGTTTCATTCACATATCGGAAACACGCGTCACCCACCTTGAACTCCACCAGATTCGGGACGTGAGAAAAATCAAGGGACGTGATCGTTTCATCATTCATCGAGTCACTGTTCACAATCACAGTGCCGGTAATAGACTCGAGAGCATTCCACTCTTCGAGGGTGCTGATGACGGCCGTCTTGCGCAGGCCCATCTCACCAGCGTCTATTTGTGATACAGCGGAACGGAACCCACTGGTAACGTTCCAAGCGGTCCACTTCTGGAACGGGTAAAACAGTCTGACCTTGGCCAGAGAAGGAGTGTCTACCAATCATGCGGAGAATGGGAAGCTGCCTTCGACGGTGATTTCGCGCGGGTACAAGAACGTCTGGCTCCTTCTGTCGTCTCCTGGATGCGTGATAAGACTCTCCAGTTTGGTCAGATCTACTCTTCACACAGCAGGAAGAATCTACTCTTCAGGATCAACTGCGTGTTGTCTGCGTCCTTGAACGTGAACACGTTCGTTCCCAGGTCCACGGATACCAGATTGGGCATATCTGAAGGCGTGAGACATCGCACCCAGTCCCACTCTCCATATCCACCGTCGTGGCGTCGACGAAGGAAGCGTCGCCGATGGACAGCGTCTGCAGCGAGGAGTCTACGGGTCATCGCAGCGGCGAAGCCATACCGGTTATGAGAAGAGAGGAGGATACGAAGCAGCCCTTGCCGATCGCCACTTGCTCCAGCTCCTCCGCTCCGCTCAGAACGAACTCGGTGGCCTTCGGGAAGGATTCGTCGCCCACCTCGATCTTGCGTAGCTTCTTCAGCCCGATCAGCCTGAGCGACGTCGCGCTTTGGAAGGTGTTCTGGCCGAAGACGAGACTCTCCAGCGCAGGGAACGCAGAGAAGTCCACTTCCGTCGCCTCCGAGAAGCTGTCATCGGCAAACACGATGGATTGCGCATAGGACGGAATGTCCGCCAGCGAGGCGATGCCCGCAGAAGGCACGACGAACTGGCGATTGCCAACGAAGCGGAGAGCGAAGGCGTAGCCGGCAATACCGGCGAAGTCCGTGTTCGTTTCATTGTCGCGCATCGGCAGCTTCACGTTCACGTTCTCGCAGGGAGAAGGCGTCCCCTCCACCACCCAGTAGCCCTCAATCTCTTCTGTGGTCTTCACGTATCCCGTCACCAGTCCGTACAGCGAGGGCTGGTACACCGTGGCTCTCAAGGCAACATCCTCCTCGCGCATGTCCTTCACGAAGCGAAGCTGCTTCATGTCCATGGAGAGAAGAGTCAGCACAGGGTTCCCTTCGGCAATCAGGTTCATCAAAGCACCGCGATTCGGTCCCTCCGCCTTTTCCACGTCGAATCGCAGACGCTTCGACTGCGGAATGGAGCACAGGTCCTCTCTGGCAGCAACGGCGTTATCCGCGTCACTCTCTCTCACCAAGCCGATGTCCTTCAGGTTGCTGACAATGGTGCTCATTTGCAGGCCATTGCAAGGATCTTCTTGGGTGTAGCACTGCTTCACGAACTCGGCAGACAGCTTCTCATTCCCTCCGACCATGGCCAGCGCTCGCTCGCCCGCGTTCACAATCATCGTCACCCAAGACAGAGAGCAGTCGTTGGGCTTGGCGTACTGAATCCAGTTGGAGTCCGCGGGACAGAAGTAGCGATCCATCGTAGTGAACACCGACTCATAAGCGTCCTGATACGTATCAACCGCATCAAAGTACGATCCCTTTCCCGAATACTTCTGTTTCACATCCATCACACCAGCCAGATCATCCAGAGAAAAGTCCATCAATATCGTATATTCCATGTCATAGGGAGTATACGCCGCCTTAGAGAGCATATCCTGACAGTTCTTCTTAAAAGCATCAAAGTGCAGACTACAGCATGATCTTTCTAACAATTCCCCTACGTCTTGTACTCATCACAATCGTTGGTGCACTTCATGGGATACAGACTCAGGTACGAATCATAGGCCTCCATTGTGCACAAGCCCTCCGCCATGAGAGGCACAGCCAAAACAGCAGTCCAAATGAGCAACACAGTATTCATTGTCTTTTCAAACGTATTGTGGCGTTTTTAGAAACAGGATGATACGATGACTATTTTCGGGACTATTTTGTCACTGAAGACAGTTCTGCAGCCAATTACGGCGATTATTAGAAACAAGTATAAAACGTTGTTTCTTCCTTTCGTAGTCCGCAGTAGATCGAGTTCATTCTTTGTCGATGAACGTTGCATCACACGAGAAAGTTGTTTTGTTCGTGGATAATGGAATACGTTCCTTGTTGTTGAGTTGTTCCTAGTGGGTGTTCCCGTGAAACGAATAGGGTTCTATCGCCTTCTTTCATCCTTTCCATTCGATAGAAGTAATAGATAGAACAGTCTGTACGGCGATTCTATCCTGCTAGTAGTCAAATCGTCCTACGCCCATACCACCAACATCCAACTCGAATATGCACATACGGTAAGCAGAGCTGCTGTGAATCCCGAATCAGAGCACTTGTCTTCTCAACAAAGCAGTAAAGAACAACAACTACTCCTTCTTCTGCTTCATCATAAACCTTTTCTTTCCGTCCTTCTTATTCCGCACCATCTTTCTCTCCTCCTTCGGCGTCATCTCCTTGGCATTCGCCGCACCTTCCGTTCCCTTCTCCTGCTTGGGCTTCTCTTGTCTGGGCTTGTTTTGTTTGGGCTTGTCCTGTCTGGGCTTCTTCCCAAAGCGCTTCTCTCCCTCCTTCTTTCCACTCTTCTCCTTCTTCCCCACCTCCTTCTTCCCCACCTCCTTCTTTCCACTCTTCTCCTTTCCAGCCTCCTTCTTGCCAGCCTCCTTCTTCCCCACCTCCTTCTTTCCACTCTTCTCCTTCTTTCCACTCTTCTCCTTTCCAGCCTCCTTCTTGCCAGCAATCACCTCCTCTCTCTCCTCCGCCGCCTTTCGGTTCTCCTCCAGCGCCTTCTCGATCGCCAGGTCCTCCTCGCTCTTCTCCTTGTCCACGGGGATCACGTTATCGTACTTCACCAGCTTCGCCACGAAGAAGCCGTCCGTGTTGTGCACCTACACCTCACCGCCCACTCTCACGCCCACGTGCGGGTAGTATCTCCGCGTCATCGTCATCGCGGGGTGGAACTTGTACGTGCGGAAGGAGGTGAAGCCGGGCGTGCCAAAGGACAGGCCCGTGTCCACCAGCTTCACATGGCGCTTGCGCAGCGCGTAGTTCACCACGGCCTCGTTCTCGTACACGGAGATGGAGCAGGTGGAGTACACGACCACGCCGCCGGCCTTGGCACTACGCGTCAGCCCCACAGTCCGCACGCACTTGGCGTCCACGGAGTCGATGGCGGCGAGCAGCAGCAGCTTCTGCACGAAGGCGTTGGCCTGGATGTTCTTGATGGTGCGGTTCAGCTTCACGGAGGTGTCGCGCGAGATGACGCCCAGGCCCGAGCACGGTGCGTCCAGCAGCACGCGGTCGAAGCCGCCCATCACGTCGGGGAAGCGGCAGCCGTTGTAGTTGGTCACGATCGCGTTGGTCACGCCCAGGCGGTGCAGGTTCGCCACCGTGGCCACCAAACGCTCCTTCTTGAGGTCGTTCGCCACCAGCACGCCCGTGTTCTTCATCAGCTGCGCGATGTGCGTCGTCTTGCCGCCTGGCGCGCAGCACATGTCCAGGATGCGCTCGTTGGGCTGCGGGTTCAGCGCCATCACGGGCAGCATCGAGGACGCTGACTGCAGCATGTAGTGACCCGCCAGGTACTCGGGCGTCGCGCCGATCGGCACCGGCGTGTCGTAGATCTTCAGCCCGATGCGGCTCCACTCGCCCAGCGGGTCCAGATTCACGCCGCGGTTGATCAGCGCCTGCGCCAGGTCGCGGCGGCGCGTCTTCAGCGTGTTGGTGCGGATCACCAGCGGGCGGTCGTTCTCGTTGGCCTCCAGCCACTCGAGGCACTCCTTGGGACTGAACATGTCGAAGAAGTACTCGATCAGCTCCTCGTTGTAGCTAGAGGTGATGGAGGCGCGGCGAGGCCCACCAGTAGAACTTGGCGCAGTAGCTGCGGAGGCGGTTCATGTACTCCTCTCGGCTGATGGCAGGATCGCGCTTGCGGCGGAAATCGGACAGAATGTTCACCAGATCCTGAATACGCTCCTTCATCTCGTTCAGATCGTGTACGGCCTCGCTCTGACCACCGAGGCCCATCGTTCCCTCCTTGTTCAGATCCTCCTCCAGATTCTCCTTGGCCTCCTTCTCAACAAGCACGCGATTCTTTTCTTCCTCCTCTGCCTCCAGTTCAAAGTCGTTCTACTCATCACTCTACACTTACACACCCAAACCTTTTCTTCCTCTTCCATTTCGCTCTCCTCCTCTTCCTCCTCTCCATCCTTCGTGTCCTTCTTCAAACGGATCCAGGAATTGTCCTTATCCGAGAAGGCTTTTGCTCCCTTTGTCATAGATTGGTTTTCCTCGTGTTCGGCATTATCATTGCTGCTGATCTCACTTTCGTCGCTGATAATCGCCGTGATAGAATTATCCTTCTGTAAACTCTTTTCCTCGGTCATTCCCTCACTATCGCTATTTAAAAGACCCTCGTCTTCGGAAAGAGACATGATGCTCGCAGGAGGATGGTCAAATCACGAGAAAACTGCGAAAAAAGGAATGGGCGTTTCATCAATCTGTGTTTCAAGAATACTAGCAACTCTTATGCAGAATGATTTGAAATAGGAAGAAAAGTGTTTGGGAGAAGAGGCAGGGAAAAAGAGGGTCATTCCCATGGGTACTCCGTTTTGTCCAACACGAGGCAGAATGCTTTTGAGCATCATGCTAAACACATTCACATAGTGGTATGGCATGAATGGGTAGACACCAAAATAGGCTCTGCTTTTTCCATCGTCTTTCATTCTGAAGGGTTCCCTTGCAAATCGAGTAGAAGGGCGATAGCCACTGTTTCTGTTTATCGTTGGATATCCCAAATATGTGAGAAAAAGGGCATTTCCCCTCACGCTGTAGAATTGTCTGCTTCGATTTGTATTTTGTTGATTTGCACGAGCAGATAAGATTGTATCGATGGAGGACATTGACATTTCGAACTACTCTCTCACTGGTGTAATCCAGTACTTGGCAGATAAGTTCCATGAGTACCCGCTCCTTCGTTTCCACTGAATGGTAGATTCGATATGGAAAAGATCAAATGGTCTCAGGAGAAGGAAGAGCTATTGAGGAAGATCGCCAACTTGGAAAGCGAGAAATCTGTAGGACTGACTAGGGTGCATTATTCGGTAGTATCTTGAACAGCAGCTTGTGGAGCTGGTGAATCCGACCATGGTTCGCACGGACGTGCCCTGTTCCCCTCCTCGTTGATCGTAGGACTATTCCAGCTTCACCCGTTCGCTGGGATCGCGCCACAACGACGGCACCGGCACGCACTACCGGAGCATCAGCCGCATGACGGCCACGCGCAAGGTGCTGCAGCGCTACCTGAACAAATACGACACGGACGGGGGCACGCCGCACTTCACCCCTCAGGACGACTCGCTGCCCTCGCGCCGCTCGCGCCAGTACTCCAGTCCCGGGCACTTGTCGCTGCGCCTGTCGGGCCGCGCGGAGTCACCGGCGGTCTGCACGCCGTCCCTGCCGCTGGCGTACAAGGTGATGGACATGTCGCCGCCGGTGGGTCGGCAGGCGGGGGAGAAGGAGGAGGGCTTCGAGGACATGGAGGACGTGGACTTCTCCATGATTCTGAAGCTGCGCGAGGAGCGCGAGGCCCGGCGGTCGGAGCGCGCCCCGCCCGTCGTCCGACCTGGTGAAGGGGTGAAGCCAGTTGAAGAGAAATCTGAAGTGATGAAGGAGGAAGTGAAGCCTGCTGAGGAGAAGCCTGAGGTGGTAAAGCCTGAGGAGAAACCCGCTGAGGAGAAATCTGGAGAGAAACCCGAGGTGAAGCCAGTTGAAGCGAGGGAGGTGAAGCCAGTGGAGGTGAGGGAGGTGAAGCCTTCAGAGAAGCCTGCGGAGATGAAGGAAGAGACGAAGCCCGTCGAGTCAGAGCCCGTCGGAGTGAAGCCTGCAGCGCCGAGCAGTGCCGAGAACACGGGAGGGGCAGAGACGAACCAGAACGACTCTGCATGCGCCCCGGCAGAGGAGGGCAAGAAGGACGGCGTGCCGGAGACAGAAGCGAAAGAGCCGAAGGAGAGCACGCGGCGGCGGCGTCGGAGCCACAAGGCCTTCACCCTCGCCCCACCTCCACCGTCCTCCCTGCCACCCACGCCTCCGGCTCAGGCGACACAACCAATACCTCCTGCTCAGACAACGCAGCCTACTCAATCCCCTCAAACAACGCAGCCTACTCAATCCCCTCAAACAACGCAGCCCACTCAACTACCCCCACAAGCCACAGAACCGAAACCAGAACTGAAACCAGAACTGAAGCCAGAACTGAAGCCAACAACAACAGAGCCAAAACCAGACCCAACAGAAGCACCGGAGAAGCCTTTATTCCCGCTGGACGAGCAGATCGACAAGGTGACGAACCTGCTGCACTACTCGACAGGCCGCGTCAACGCCTTGTAAACCCGCGCCGCGCCGCTCACGCGTAGCCACCTCGCGCCCGTCCGCGGCATCCAGTTCTCCAGCGCCAACGAAACCACCCTCATGACGGCCGACGAGCTGGGGACCATCTGTATTTGGGACACCCCCCACTCCGAGTGGGCGCCTCCCCCACCGCTCATCGCTAGACTGTGCATCGAGCCGGTGCCCTCGCAGGTCATCTACTCTTCGCAAGAGGCCCCCACGCTCACCGCCGTGTGGGTGGACCCCATCAGCGCCGTGGCCACGGGCCAGGCCGACGGCACCATCCGCCTCTACCGCGTGGAGCCCTCCCGCGCCTCCTCGCGCTTCGTGAACGGCGCCGTGCGCGCCACGGAGGAGGTGCGCCGCGGCGCCAACGGACTGTTCGACGAGCTGCCGAAGGAGCCGTGGGCGCGGGCGCGGGCGGTGAGGTGTAGGGTGAGCGTGCTGTGCGACCACTCGGACGCGGTGTGGAGCCTGTTCAGCAACGGGCGCGCGAGTCCGGGCTGCCGCCGGTGGCTGTTCTCGGCAAGCGCCAGCGGGAGCATGCGCGGCTACGACCTGGAGAGCGGTGGGTGCGTGCGGCGATGGTGAGGCGTAGACCGCGGCGTGTTCTTCCCCGTGCCGCAGTGCGACGGGCAGGCGGACGTGGTCACGTCGATGACCAGCAACCCGTACTACGAGGGCAGCTTGTTCTGCGGGCACTTGTCGGGTGAGGCCGTGGCGGGGGCGTGACGCGCAGGCGACATGACTCTGATGGACCTCGAGACGCAGAAGGTGGCCGCCACCTTCAAGCCGCGCCAGACCAACGCCTCCTACTACACCGCCCTCAGCGCCTCCGCCTTCGACTCCGTACGCCCGCGGCGCCTCTCTCACGTGCAGGTGTACTCCGTGGCCATCCACCCCACCTACCCCCTGGTGGCGGCCGGCACGCGCTATGGCAACGTGCACCTGTTCGACGTGCGCGACCCGCGGCTGGTGGTCAGCTACCACGCGCACAGCGACTCCGTGACGCAGGTCAGTTTCCACCCCTGGTTCAACTGCGTCCTGACCAGCGGCTTCGACGACTCCTTCCGGCTCTGGTGCGCGCGCGACCGCGTGCTTTTGCACCAGTACAACGTGCGGGAGAGAGGAGGGGATGATGACTAGAACTTCGGACGTGACGAGTTTGACGAATCGGGACTACGTTTTGCCGTGAGCGAATCGAACGGATGTGTGGTCCTCGGAACAACCTCCGGAGTGCTCCATTGCCTAATTTAGCCACTCTTTGTTGGAAATGCGCGATGAAACAAACACGTCACCTGAAACAACAACTACACAAGATCAGAGCTCAATTGAATGCGAACCGCCTCTAAGGGAAGAGATTTGCCTTCCGTGCCAGCCATTTCACCATCTCTCACCCAGCCCTGCCATCCATGGCCTTTCACGCATGCGCAATACGACACGTGGAAGGATTCCGCGTCCTCTAGCCAAATCCGAATGGCCTCCAAGCGCAGTCCCTCGTCCTGCGTTCCGCACAGCTCGCCACTCTCCACCTTCTCCATCCACCCCTTGTTTTCCACGTGTCCTTGAACCGTCAGATGCCCCGGTCCGTCGTACAGCACCACCAGCCCCTCCATGCGAGTTCCCTTTCCCTCGGCCCCGACGACGTCCCCTTCCTTTACAAAGAGCGTCCAAATTCCCTTTTCCATGAGGGCTCTGTAGGAAATGCGGGGTTCTTGCACGAGAACCCGGATATGGACTCCCGTGATCATCGCACTTCCACTTAAGTCCCCAGCAGCATCAAAGTTTCCAGTCCAGGACGTCCATTCCCCGTTTTCCATACGCACTCTGTAATAGAGGTAGTATCCATACGTATGTGCGATCCGGAGCCGAATGGCGCACATGTAGTGTGTGCGCGCCTTGTCCCCGAACAATTCCCCATTCTTCGTCATGGGCGTCCACTCCCCGTTTTCCATACGACACTGCCCTTCGATAAACCCCTCTCGATCGCAAGCGATTTCAAAGCCAGATAGACGCTCGCTCCCAATTCCCTCTCCGGATGAATGGGCTAACGTCACCCATTCACTGTGCTTGTCGTCTACCCCAAGAACCCGGTAACGAATGCTCGGAAGAAGAGCCATGATTGCGCACGAATTTGAACAGAACGAAACTCCCGTGGTTGCAGCTGCAAGGCCATTTTTTCATAATGGCTAAGAGAGTGTACAAGCCTCACCCCGTGTTAGAGGTATCCTTTTCTATTATCTTCCTCGCCCTTGCGATCCTGTATTCGTTCGTCCTCCATCTCTCCTAATTCATGTGATAGTTACTGTATTTATGTGGAAGGTCGCTTCTTCTGGACCCTAGTTGCTTCTACGGCTATTGTTACTGGCCTTGTTTGGATCGTTGAGAAGGCCCTCAACGCATGGGGAAAGTGGTTCTCTCACCGCTTCCTGAACGACGAAAGACACCGTTTATGTGTGTTGCAGCGCTCATGTGTAGAGGATCCCCTGTCGAAGGTGTATGCTCTCAAGAAGTTCGTCGACCAGGTGAGCATTCAAATTTCCACTTACGAGCAGGGCTGGCAGCTTGTTTATCATACTGTCTTTTCGATTTGGGAGTACATCGTTCTCAGACGCCACAACTGGTTCCAGGGTGAAGAATTCCTCTACCCTGTGAGTGCTACTGTCGACACGCCCTACGATGTGGGTTTGATCTTCATTGTGCAGATCGTACGGATTTCGATCCCAAATTCCCGATAGTCTCTTTGGTTCTACCAGGCGTTCCGTCACGTCTTCGTGAACCAGCGCAAGAAGGACTTCTACGAGCTCTTCCTCCACCACATCGTGACTCTGAGTCTGTGCTGTAACAATCTATCCACTCCATGACGGTTAGACGAAGCGTATCACCGCTACTACAAGCACGGTCTCATCATCCTCTTCGTAGCCCATCGCCATTGCCGTCATCTCTAGCTCCATGACTCTAGCGACATTCTTGTGGATTCGGTGAAGATGCTGAACCTGTGCAAGATCGACGGCGCTCAGGACTACTTCCTCCTGGAGGGCATGTACGCGATGACGCTGATCGTGTGGATCTATCAGCGCCTGTACATCTTCCCCAAGGTGGTGATCGAGAAGGCGTGGATGGTGCTGCCCACGCTGTACCCGGGTCTGAGCTTCGGCGAGATCTTCAAGAAGGAGTGGGTGCTCATTTCCGAGTTTGGCTGCGTGTCCGTGCTGTACCTTCTCCACTGGTACTGGTTCGTCCTCCTCGTCAGACTGGGCTACCGTGCGCTGCTCACGTAGGCGAGCGCTGTGAGGGTAATGCGTAGGGAGAGAGAGAAGATCCGAGAGATTATGAAGGACGGTTACGAGGGCGCCTCGGACGATGAAAGCGATGATGAGGAGCCCAAGAAGAGGGACTAGTCCTTCTATTGCTTGCTCTGTGTTTGTTGGACAGCTGTTGGGGCGCCCCTATTTGAGTCCACGGGCAGGTGAAAGACGGGGGGGTTCCACAAAGAAAGAAAGAACCTGTCAGAAGCAATGTCTGTAATCCAATTGGGTGAGAAACAAATCGCGTTGGACGATCTCGAGGGTATTCTTGCCAACTCCATTCCTGTGGTGGTTGACCCTGCCTTCGCCGCTAAGGTTGTTCGCATCCTCATGGACGTCATGCGTAGATTCAAAAGCCTGGAAAGGGAAAGCACAGCGCCCATGAATGCGTAAAGTGGGCGGACACGCGGTATCCTCACTCCTAGGATCCCGAACGTCGCGCTCCCTGCGATGGAAGGCTCGTCGAAGGTTTGCGAGCTCTTCACACTCCTGTCTCTGCTGAAAGTGGGAATGGCGGATTAAAATGACGCGCAGGGAGAGGGAATCAGCACCGAACTCGTCAACGGACTGGTTCAGGAGATCAATTCTCACGAGAGTAAGGAGGTGAGCATTTTCGACTACGAGAAGAGCATTGCCGAACTGAAGGGAGGTGCGGCACTGAGCGAGCACGAGAAGCACATGGTCAACATGGCATGCCTGGCACTGCGATGTGACTCCTAGCTGTCTCCCCGCACCACGGCTCTGTGCTACCTCATCTTCAAGGAGGGAGAGAAGCTGAACACTTTGATGCTGGCGGTGGCTTCCCTCCTCATCTCGGTCCTCAAGGCTAAGATCGACACGCTCAACGAGACGATCTACGAAGTGAGCTTTTCCCATATTTCTAATGGCTAGATCGACCGTCCGCACCGCTGCGCGGCCTACATCGCGCAGATTCTCCGCCTGATGCTGTTCGGCGCGAGCCAGCTCAGCGAGGACCAGGACGCCTCCGTGAGCGCGCTTCCCGAGGTACGGCCCCGCGGGTGCGCTGACGCGTAGCTGCTGGGTCCGAGCTACGACCTGCTGAAGCACCTCAAGCTGTCTCTGCAGGCGGAGCTGAACGCGCCCGCCGCGCGCGAGGGCTCCAGCATCCTGGTGTCGCACTGCGTGAACCTGGAGTACCAGCTGCAGCAGATCCTCACGCGTGGGCACGTGCGCGGCGGCTGAGCTGTAGGCCTCGCGGGCATGATGGCGCTGGCAGACGCGGCGTGCAACGAGAAGGTGGAGGCGGCGCTGCAGAGCCAGAAGGCTGTGAGCGCGGCGCTGGCGGGCGTGGACGCGGCGCTGGCGGTGCCGTACCGCGTGCTGGCGGAGATGGCGGCGGTGTGCGACGTGATGGTGGCGGTGCTGGCGCGGTGCGCGGAGCTCCTGCGCGAGCGCATCGAGAAGTCGGTGAAGGTGGTGGAGGAGAAGACGATCGACCCCGCCATCGAGGCGCGGCTGGCGGCGGAGCGCGCGAAGGAGGAGGCGGAGATGGACCCGGCGACGCTGGCGCGCATCCGCGAGAAGCGCGCGGCGAAGGAGGCGAAGAAGAGCAAGAAGGCGGGAAAGAAGGAGAAGAAGCTGAACCCCGGCAACGGCGTGCAGGCGCTGCTGGACACGCCCGAGGTCACGGCGTAGCGACGGGCGCGCGGCGTGAGGCGTAGGGCGGCGGGCTACGACCTGGTGCGCGGCGCGACCTTCGGCGCGATCGCGGCGCTGTTCGAGTCGCTGCAGTCGGGCGGCGTGCACCGCAAGCCGAAGATCCCGAAGGTGGGCGTGCGCGGCGCGCATGAGGGCTAGGGCACGCGCGACTTCCTGCCGGAGCAGATGGAGATCCGCGCGAAGGTGATGGACACGATCCGCGGCGTGTTCCGCCGCCACGGCGCGGTGGAGATCGACACGCCGGTGTTCGAGGAGAAGGAGACGCTGATGGGCAAGTACGGCGAGGACAGCAAGCTGATCTACGACCTGGCCGACCAGGGCGGCGAGATCCTGGCGCTGCGCTACGACCTGACGGTGCCCTTCGCGCGCTTCCTGGCGGTGCACCAGGTGGGCAACATCAAGCGCTTCCACATCGCGAAGGTGTACCGCCGCGACAACCCGGTGGTGACGAAGGGCCGTTACCGCGAGTTCTACCAGTGCGACTTCGACATCGCGGGCAGCTACGGCGCGATGATCAGCGACGCGGACGTGCTGGCGGTGGGCGTGGAGATCTACCGCGCGCTGGAGATCGGCGACTTCATGATCAAGGTGAACCACCGCAAGCTGCTGGACAGCATGATGGAGATCTGCGGCGTGCCGCCCGCCAAGATCCGCGCGATTGGTAGGACTGCTGGGGGTAAGTGAGGCGCAGGCTCGGCCATCGACAAGCTGGACAAGGAGACGTGGGAGACGGTGCGCGCGGAGATGGTGGAGAAGAAGGGGCTGGCGCCCGAGGCCGCGGACAAGATCCACGCGTTCGTGTCGATCCGCGGCGACGCGTGGAGCGTGTACGACCAGCTGCTGGCGATCGAGTCGATCCAGCAGAACGCGCGCGCGATGAAGGCGCTGGGCGACATGAAGCTGCTGTTCACGTAGCGGCGGCGCGCGGCGCTGAGGCGTAGGTACCTGGAGGCGATGGGCTACCTGCAGTACCTGAGCTTCGACATGTCGCTGGCGCGCGGGCTGGACTACTACACGGGCCTCATCTACGAGGTGGTGCTGAACAACAACCCGTGGGGCGTGGGCTCCATCGGCGCGGGCGGCCGCTACGACCACTTGGTGGGCATGTTCAACGCGGGCGGCAAGGACATCCCGTGCGTGGGCATCTCCATCGGCGTGGAGCGCGTGTTCACCATCCTGGAGAAGCAGGCGCAGGAGAAGGGCGGGCTCAAGTGCACGCCGTGCTCGGTACTGGTGGCCTCCGTGGGCAAGGACATGACGGTGCACCGCATGCGCGTCGCCGCGGACCTGTGGCGCAACGGCATCGCCGCGGAGTTCGGCTACCAGGAGAACCCGAAGCTGCAGAAGCAGCTCGCCTACGCGCTGGAGGCCGGAATCAACTGGGTGGTCGTGGTGGGCGAGGAGGAAATCAAGGAGGGCAAGGTGAATCTGAAGAACCTGGGAACCCACGAGGAGGTGACGATTCCCGTGGAGAGTGTGGTCGCGGAGCTGCGCAAGCAGGGACTGAACTACCGCTGTTTGTTCGCAACGCCAGTATTCGCTTCGTCCGTGTCGAATCTCCTTCCCTCGGTGGAGTATCCAATTTCGAAGACCGCAGCTGCTTCGCATCTCTCCGAAAACGATCATGGACATCAACCTCGACACAATCATTTCGATGCTTCTCGACGCGAAGAAGGACAGAGTGGGAACCCAGATCAACCTTCCGGAGGAGTGGATCCGCATCCTGTGCTTAAAGGCCCAAGAAGTGTTCAAACAAGAGCCCATGTTGTTGCATTTGCACCCGCCTCTTCAGATTTGCGGTAGACGTCCGGCTGCGCTGTCTTCTGCGTAGGTGACATCCATGGACAGTACTATGACCTTCTCCGTCTGTTTGAGTACGGCGACTATCCTCCGAAAACAAAGTATCTCTTCCTGGGGTAGTCGTTTTTGTATTCCTTCACCGCAGGGACTATGTGGATCGAGGGAAGCAGAGCATCGAGTGCATCTGTCTCCTCCTCGCGTACAAGGTGAAGTACCCGCAGCAGTTTTTCCTGCTCCGCGGAAACCACGAAACAGACAACATCAACAAGATCTACGGGTTCTACGACGAGTGCAAGCGCCGGTACAACATCCGCCTGTGGAAGGCGTTCTCGGACTGCTTCAAGTACATGCCAGTGTGCGCGCTGGTCGACGATCGCATCATCTGCATGCACGGCGGCCTGTCCCCGGAGCTGACCTCGCTCTCGAAGATCGAGGAGATCAAGCGTCCCGCCATCGTCCCCGACAAGGGCCTGCTGTGCGACATCCTGTGGTCGGACCCCGAGTACGAGCTGGCGTCGGGCTGGGGCCTGAACGACCGCGGTGTGAGCTACATCTTCGCGGAGGACGTGGTGCATGCCTTCCTGGAGGACCTGGACCTGGACCTGGTGTGTCGCGCGCACCAGGTGGTGGAGGACGGCTATGAGTTCTTCGCGGACCGGCATCTGGTGACCGTGTTCTCGGCGCCGAACTACTGCGGCGAGTTCGACAACGCTGGCGCGATGATGAGTGTGGACGAGTCGCTGCTGTGCTCCTTCCAGGTGGGCGAGGCGCCGGCGCGTGAGGCGTAGATCCTGAAGCCAGTGACGTCGAAGCAGCGGTTCCACAGCAATGGCGAGTCCATCTCGGACCCGCTGGAGACGGAGACGGACGCGAAGAACAAGAAGCACTATGACAAGGAAAAGTATCTCGAGTAGTTGTGGGCTGTTTGCAACAAACACGCGACACACCGTGGTCGGAGGTGCGCAGCTGGTAGAAGAGGATGTACGCGTCGCGGTTGTCCTCCAGCTGGCTCTCCGTCAGAGAAGTCACCAAGTTGTCGTTGTAGCAGTACCACTCGCACGTGTCCGACTCGGGGCGCGAGCAGTGGTTGATATAGGCTGTGTAGTGTCCCGAGCCGGTGGACCCGAAGTGGTTCACCACGCCGATCAGGTCGTATCTACGCGTCACGCACGCGCCCCACGCCCACAGCACGCTCCCGGAGGGCAGACGGAAGTACTTCGACAGGTCCAGGCCCTACGCGTCACGGCGCACGACGACTGCCACGTGCACGGGGTACTTGACCTCCTCGAAGAGCTTCACGGGCGTGTACTGGTCGTAGGAGAAGCGCATGAGGTGGAGGATCATGACGGAGGGCACGTGCTCCATCACCGTCTCGCGCATCACGTCCACCACCTGGTGGCAGCGCTCGCACCGGTAGCCCTCGCGCAGGTCCAGCACCTCCTGGTGGAAGTACTGCTGCAGGCACTGGTCGAGCGTCAGCGTCGAGGAGGGCAGCGGCGCATCCTGCGCCAGCGACGGGTCGATGAAGTGGGACTGGTGGCGACTCTCCCGGGACAGCGCGAGCAGCCCAGAGAGCAGCGCGGCGACGCTGGGGTGGAAGGAGAAGGCGCCCAGGTCGCGCGGCGCCAGCGGCGTGGTCTGGCGCACCACCTTTACGGAGGGCGCGATGGTGACGGCCAGCTGCGTGAGGTCCTCCGTGATCAGCGTGCTCAGCAGCACGGCCTCCTCCAGCACCAGCAGGTGCACCGCGTGCGTCTTCTTGGCGTCCTGCAGACTCACGTCCTCCACCTCGGGGTCTAGTCGTCAGCGCGCGCCGCGACGCCCACAGAGCGAGCGCACCTGCGCCAGGAACTGGCCCACCGTCATGCGGTCCGTCGCCACGAACACCAGTCGCGGCAGCTTCTTCAGCTTGCCCTTCTACGCCTCATCGCGAACGGCCGCTCGCACCTGGAGCACGTGGAGCGCGAAGCAGTGCAGCGCGGAGGGCGCCTTCTCCTCCTCCTCCTCGTTGCTCAGCGCCGCGGGCAGCTGGATGACGTTGGTGGGCAGCGGGGGCAGCACGCGGCAGATGAGGTTCTTGCCCTCGGTGAGCATCCCGTTCACCCAGTCGGAGGTGGCGCACCTAGCGGTGAGGGGCGGGGGGCGGGTGCACTTGGTGTTGGAGGACTGGATGGCGTAGAAGGAGGGCGGGAGGTGCAGCGGGTCGATCTGGGCGAGCAGCTCCTGCATGGCCTGGACGGAGATGCCCTTGCGCACCTGCACGGAGTACTGCTGCGGGCGCGTGGTGACGGTGAAGGCGGGGTGGATGAAGAAGGGCGCGTAGAGGATGCACGACAGGATCATCACGTTATGGATCGGCAGCGACAGCGACAGCGACGTGCATAACTGCGTCGACGCGATCTGGTGCCCACAGTTCCCGCACGTGGAGGTCGCGCAGAGGAGGAACGAGAAGACGGGCGTCAGCGGCGACAAAAGCGCGCGGCAGTGGTTCAGCCACGCAGACGGCGTTGGCGGGGGTGCAGGCTGTGCGGGCTGTGCGGGCTGTGCGGGCTGTGCGGGCTGTGCGGGCTGCCGCTTCTGGACGTTGGTCTCCTCCATGAGGCCTAGGCGTGAGCAGGCGCGCGGGGGCGTACCGTCCAGCAGCTGGCTGATCGCCTCGTGGGCGTCCTCCTGCCCCCACAGCGAGAGGGAGCGCTTGCTGCGCAGCAGTGCGGAGCGCACGCCGTTGGAGTACACGGCACGGCGCCCGAACTGCATGTCGCGGAAGAGGCGCGCCAAGGCGGCGCAGAGCGGGTGGGTGGCAACGGCCTAGGCATGAGGAGAGGTGGCAGGACGCACGGCGGGGGAGAGGTAGCGGAGGTACTGGTCGCTGACCAGCAGGCGGCGGAGCGGCGCCACGGAGAAGAGGCACTGGAGGGAGGAGGCCAAGTAGCAGGTGTTCCCCGTGTTCACGATCCCCTCGCGCGTGAGGTTCGCCGTGGCGGTGATGGCGGGGGCGTCGGCGAGCGGCAGAGTGGGCGAGGAGGAGGCGCGGGCGCACTCGGAGTGGTGGTAGGGGCTGTGGAGGGAGTAGCACTGCAGCGAGCAGTAGTAGCAGCGATTGCACTGCTTGCAGCGGATCACGGAGTCTGCGCCGCACACCACGCAGGGGTACACCACGGAGAGCGAGCAGGAGGCCATGTTGGCAAATGGGTCCGGAACCGTCGGCTTGTCCGCAGGAAGCATGAGAATCGACGACCGGTGGGAAGGGCCATCCATTTTGCAAATCGCGGGATTGCTCAGAGAGGGCTGGAGAATGGGCTTCCCATTGGCAAAGAACTCGTCGTCGGTCTGATAGTCGCTCTTATAGGAGGAGCGAATATTCGCGTTGGAGTGTATCCGGTTCGACAACACGAGACTGAAGTCATAGCCGTATAGCGAACTCAGATACCCCCACACCGATATATTTACAAGGTAGTAGTCAATTCCAGGTAGCAGGTTGGGGTGGAGGACAATGGTGCTCGCATCGGGCGTCGATGAAAGAGACAACTAGTTGTGAGAGAAACGCTCGGCGAGCTACGAATAGCGACTCGTTGTCGATTGAACTGGGTCTATCTCCATCCTCCTATCCCTCAGAGCTCTCCTCTCTCCTCTACAAAGATGTATTGCACCCACCGACGCATCCAGCTTCCAGAAACGAGGTAGTACTCTCGACCGACTGTATTCCACACAGGGAGAAGGATATTTAAATCGCGTAGCCTCTTCTCATCTTCCCTGTCATATATGTTGTTTTCACGCTTCTTTTCGGCAGCGATATAGGATGCCAGGTCTAGTGTCGGAGACAGGGCTGATATCGCATTGTCAAACCATAGATCCTTGCCTGCTCTGCACGTATAGCGATTGATCATGACAGAAGCAAGATGATCATACCGTTCAGAGGGACCTTCAACAAACAGTCCAGTTCACAATCAAGTGCCAGCAAAAAGCGTCTTTACCAGTTCAGGAAATCCATCTCATCCGCCGCCTGAGGAGCGGGCTCCGCAGCCTCCTCTTCCTCGAACTCCTCCTCCTCCA
>OIWT01002374.1_pt1 | contig 19668 bp, 25 predicted proteins | sample 1587701 | NCBI WGS metagenome assembly OIWT01 (sample SAMEA3888904, study PRJEB22519) | human gut metagenome | biome: human gut; feature: human-associated habitat; material: faeces | place: Denmark | collected 2009
CGAAGAACAAGGAGAAGAAGCCTGTGGAGAAGCCTGTGGAGAAGGGTGTGGAGAAGGAGAAGAAGGGGAAGAAGGGGAAGAGAGAGGAGGTGGAGGAGAAGCTGGCGGTCACTACGTTCTTGGAGGGAGTGAAGCTGGTGACTGATTTTGGGGGCCCCCTGTTCAAGAGCTACGATCGTGGGGGAAAGGGAGTGGCGATGAGGGGTAGGCAAGCAGCTGAGACAGCTGACGCATGCGAAGAAGGTGGAGCTGCAGCAGAAGCTGGAGCTGGTCATCATGCAGAATGCCGGGGACGAGGAAAAGAAGGATCTGGCGGCTCTTGCGATGGTGAAGAAGTACTCCGTGCTCCCGTATGTGCCTGACATGACGGTACGCTTCTTGCTGGGCATTCACGCGATAGACTGCAAAGTTGCTGCTGCGTGACTACGGACTGGAGAACAGTCTGCTGGAGAACCTCTTTTCGGAAGACAAGGCGGTGATGCAGAAGGCGGTGATGGACGCCATTCCCGTTCTGGTTGCAAAGGAATAATGCTATGTAATGTTTCTTTCATAAAGGAATGAGTGATGATATAGTCATTCCTCCAATTCTACAACCCATAATGGAAAATGATTTGATCTTAAAGACCCCAGAAGCGAAATGGGAGTGAACTCGTTGCCGAGAAAAACACAGAACGTATAAATCTTTCGCCTTTTACTAAAGATTTCCGTGTGTTTATTTCGTTAAGGCACAAATGGATGTTTCTTTGCCTAGTATTACTAGGATCCCTTAATTGAATGAGCTGTGAATGGAGTTTGGAGTGTGAATGTGCAATCTCGTCGCGTCGTGAACAACAGTGAATTGGTTTTACAGAACGCATGTTGGAACAAACAAAAGCACTGCACAACACTAAAACAACATAAGAAAAGCGCCGAATACAACAATGCTGTTTCTCATCCCCTCAGAATTGTCCTCAAAGACCACAAGTGGCCTAGGCTTACGAAAAATGTTTAAATCATTGAAACAGACACTCAGTGACAAAACCTACATGAACCACCCGCCGTAACGAAGAAAAGAATGAGTGGAGTGTGCGTTTGCCCTAGTTTTATAAAGGACCCTAATTCAATTCTCTGTACCTGAAGTCTATCTATGCTGGATAGCGGCTGATAGGAAAAGGGGATTGTTGTTGGTGGACATTTGGAAGGGTTAGGGTTCAATGAAATGATCATCGCAGTTGGGGAGAATTGAGATAGTGAACAGAATGCTGGATGGAGTGTTGTGACAACTGCGCTATGAACAGTCACATTTCAGATAGTCGTGGAATTGAAGCCAAATAGCAGTTAGAACAATGTCATTTGGAAATAGAAGGGAAAGCAGCATCAAATCTTTCGTTCTATCACTCCAATCAAGTGTATCATCAAAACAGCCCAATATGCATGTATTACAACTCCTACAATGTAGTAAAACGATCCACAAACCAATTATTCACAAATCACTCCATTCCAGTCTCCCTTCTCCATTCAACGCGTTATCACTTCCATTTGCCATCAACCATCATTCAACACCAGATATCATGCTTTCTAAGGTGAAACACATACTCATTCTCCATCTCTCTCCTCCTGCATCACATAGCAAGCAGACACTTCAGGTACACCTACAGGAACGAACAGGAAGGGTTAACGGTCAATGACACTCCCTCGCAAATGATTGGGGCCCCACTCACTTCATTATTCTCTATTCTTTCCTTCTATCTTGTTGCCCTCAGCTTGACCTATGGCTCCCGAAACCATCGTTCTCGTCTTCATCCTGTTTCTCCTTGCATCGGCAAGTGACACGTGCATTCCATCCCCTCGTTCTGTAAAACCCGTTCACTATTCTTCACGACGCAACGAGGAGATTGCGCGCCTTGCGCAAGAAGGCAACCGAAGGTGGAGCATGCTGCAATCGATGACTGAGAACACGGACTGCTGGAAAGTGGATGTGTGACCTGCGCTTCATGCCTAGAAGGCGTACGAGTGTGTTCAGAGCAGCTGCTTGGACATGACGAGAGATGAGAAGATGCTGTTCTCGTGGAGGGTTTTCTTGTGCTACTACGAAGACACGAGGAGAAGCGTCCCGAAGTGCGACTCTTCCGACGTTCGCGAGTGCACTAGCCAACTATCGCCAAATGACTTTGACATCTTCACGCAATTCTTCAACCACGGTGACAGTATGTGCTACTACCGAGAGAGTCGCGAGTGGCAGGAACGCGTGGACCAGTCCGTTCGCCAATTGGAGGATGCCACTGAGCAGACGGTATCGCTGCTGTAAGGAACTATGAACATCAATTATCGGCTAGAGAATCCTCCATTGCGAACGAAAAGGAGCTAATCGACCTCCAGACGAAGAATCTGGAAATGCACTCCACCACGCTGTCGCAGGGCAAGAACGTTCTGAACACGGTCACGCAGACAGGGAAACAACTCGACGAACTGCACGTACTCACCACGGCTGTGAATGATGCGCAGACACAAGTGCAGGACTCCTTTCTCGCCATCCGCAACGAAACCGAGGTCTACTTCAACGACATACACGCGATCATGAACTGGACCAACACCAAACTGGAGAGCGTGGCGAGTTTGCAGGAATTGCTGCAGACATCCTTCCTTGACCTGCGCACCCTTCTCGTCTTTTCCGCGCAGATCCTCATTTCGTTCTTGATCACTTCCCTACCCGGAGTTGGAATGGACAGTGAGAATCATCCCTAGCTCACCTTCCTCCGTTCTTACCTTTTCTTGCTCATCATCACCAACACGATTCTGGAGAGAGTATTGCGCTCCTACCCAGAATCCACGAGGTCTTTCATTTGCACCTTTTCCCAGTATACTGTCATTTTCCTTTCCATTTTGCACTACGTATACACCCTTTTTACGAAGAGAGACTTCACCAAAGAGAATTATGAGCTTCTGCTTCAAATGGTAGTCCTACATAACAAAACTCAATGGTAGTACCAACAGATGCAAGAAATGCACACGACTCCGAAAGAAGAAAGCGATTCTGAGGAGGAGGAGTAGCCTTTTCGACTTTTGCACTCTCTTTGTTTCAAATGCACCTTTCCAACAAACAGAGCAAAACGACTATTCCGACTCCTCCAGCTTCGGCTTCTGCAGGAAGTGCAGCGTCTGCAGGTAGTGCACCGTCTGCATCTCCTCAAGTCGCGAAATGGTTCTGTCGCTGGCAAACACCTCGTCCAGCACGGAATTCCGATCGAGCTGGAAGAGCTTCGGCAAGGGCGCCTCCGTCGTGCAGATGAGCTTCACCTTGTACTGGTACAGCTCGTCCACCAGCGTGATAAAGCGACGCAATTGCGTCATGGAGTTCATGGTGAACACCGGGATGTTCTTCAGAACCATCGTGTGGAACTGGTTGCCTATGCCTCACTCCACCCCCTGGCACCCACATAGCGAGATGTAGTCACTCGCACCCGTGGGCTGTTCACACAGCTCCGCGAAGTCAAACTCACACACACCACTGCATCTCACACCCACTCACTACACTCACTTCAGGTACTTCGACACGTGGATGTGACGGCCCTGCACCACCTCCACGTCGCCACTCTTGTACGCGTCGCCGCCCGCCACCTGCTTGAACAGAGCGTCCACCTCGTGGTTGGTCGATTCGTTGGCCGGCCAGAAATACGTGCGCACCTCTTTCTTCCCGCCAAACCGGTAGTCCTTCCCGCTATTCAGGTGCAGCACAGGACACTGCTATTCATCACATCACTCCAAAAATCAGACCGATTTCAGGAGATGAATGAAGGGCACAAATCGGTCTCTCTGCACACCGTCTCTGTACAAATCATCCGGTTCTCTATCCGTCACGTCACTCTAAAAATCGGACCGATTTGAGGTGGAGATGACGGTCACGTTGTTCGCGAAGAGGTTGCTGAACAGGCGTTGCATCATCATGGCGTCCGCCACGTCCGTCACCTGAAACTCGTCGAAGAACAGCACGTTATTGCAGCTGGCAATATTCCGGGCGATTTCGGGAAGAGGGTCGGAACGCGCTCCTACGCATCAGAGGAGGGATAGAAAAGGACCGTATTTCTGACGCAGCTGGTGGAGTTTCATGTGAATCTCGAGCATGAAGGAGTGGAAGTCGACACGCGCCTTCTTGATGTCAGGACACTGAATGGAATTGAAGAGAAGGTCCATCAGGTAGGTCTTGCCGCAACCTGGACCGCCCCAGATGTATACGCCCTTCGGGGCAGAGTAGGTTCCGATGTGCGTGGGAGCGGCTTTGTTGTGGATGATCGTGTAGTTCGTTCCCGTGTTCTTCACCGTCTGCGTCTCCGCCGCGGGAGTCGCAGATCTCCGCTTGAACCAGCCCCACCCCGCCGATTTGGGCTCGGCAGCGGGAGCGGGGGTCGGAACCGCTGTGCTGTGCGAAAGGTCGGCCTTGCTCACTCCGCTGGCGTCTTTCTTGTAGTAGTCGAGGAGGTTGTTGTATATTCCCTGCAAGATTTTCGCCACTTCTCTCTGCACATCATGCACAACAGTCCATCCGCACCTGATACTCGTCGTCGATAATCACGCCCTTCTTCACCAAATAGTCGTAGTGCTTCACGGGACCATCGAAGGAGGCGATCGTTTCCTATCTCTCACGCCGTCCCAGCACGCGCACATCGAAGTTGTAGGCAGTCTGAGCAAACATGAAGCTTCCCTCGTTCTTCTCGCTCAGTCGTCTGCTCTGCTGCACGGACTCCGAAAAGAAACGGGCTTGGACTACGATGGTGAGTTCCGTGGCGAGCGTAATACTCTGCGGCTTGCACGTCATGAACAGAGTGCACCCAGCACTCCGAACGGAGTTGGCGACCGCTTGACGATTACGGAACACTTTCGTAGCCAAATAGCGAAAACTCATTGCCAAATATAACACGCTTTACTCGAAAGAGAAATCAACGAGTAAGGGAGTCTGTAGGGAATCGAATGGGAAAAGGGGAGAAACCACAATAACGCCGTTTTGCGTGTCGTGTAGGAATTGTGTGAAATGGTGTGGAATACAGCCTTTCGAACTGCTGACCATAGCAGGAAGCGTGGTGGTGATTCCCAGAGTGATGCTAGATAACAGACCATGCCGTTGCAAGAAGGGACCACATGGCTATACTTCTAGTGATATATCCTCACCGTGTGTAGGGTTGACTATCTGTGAAAATGGGTTCTCTTGATCTGTCAAGCGGCGCTTAGACATAACACTTTGAAGGTGCCTTCAAGAAGGAGAGGATGGAATGCCACGTGTATCAGAGGAATACAAACGCATTCCTTGGCTCTTGTGCTTTCACAACATTTTTAGCGTTCAATGATACCACCAACGCTTTCATAGCATCCTATTCCAAATTCACACCCGAAATCGCTGTTTGTTGCGAATGACACGACTACCGAACAAACAAGCAACAGCCTAAAAGAATCACTTTCCCTCCGCCTGTCTGCCCTTGCGGAATCGCTTCTTCTTCTTCTTCTCCGTCTCCTTCTTCTTCTCCCCGCCCTTCAGCATCTCCTCCGTCTTCTGCGCCGTCTCCTCGTCCATCATCTACCCCTCACTCCTCTCCTCCTCACCCACGTAATCGCCCGCACCCAGCCGCTGGATCATCGCATCCATCTGCTCGGGCGCCAGCGCCGGCAGAGTCTCCATCTCCTTCTTCGGCTTCTTGCTCTTCCACCCAATGTCCTTCTTCATCTTCTCCTACTCCTCACACCACCGTCACACACCCACCGCACTGCTCATATCCACCTCACGCGCACCCAACAAATCGTCCACGGCACTCCGCTTCACCGACGACGTCTCCTCCTCCTTCGCGCGGTACGTCTGCCGGATCGACTTGATCTCCTCCTCCTCCTTCTTCACCTCCTCCTTCTTCACCTCCTCCTCGCTGCTCTCCTCCTCCTCGTCGCCCTCCATGATGCCGTTGATCATCGCCAGATCGTGCAGCAGCTCGTCCAAGTCCAGCTCCGCCGCCACTTCCTCCTGCTTCGTCGCGCCGCTCGCCTGCGCCGCTCCCACGCGCTTCAGCGCCAGCTGGCACGCTCTCCGCTCCGCCGGCTTCTTCTTCTCCTTCTTCTCCATCGCCTTCTCCGCCTCCTTCAGCTCGCGCGCGCCCTCCTCCACCATCTCGTCGAGATCCCCGCGCACCTCCGTCGCCTCCTCCGTCGCCTCCTCCTTCACCACCTCCATCTCCTCCTTCTCCTCCACCTCACGGTTCATCGCTCGCAGCACCGCGCGCCGCATCGCCTCGTCCTCCTCCTTCTCCATCGCCTTGCCCTCTCGCACCAGCGCCAGCACCTCCTCCGCGTGCTCCTTCACCACCACCGGCACCGAGTTGAACACCGCCGCCATCTCCGCCACGCTCGTCGGCAGCGCGCGCGCCAGGCTGCTCAGCGCGCGGTCGCTCAGCACTGACGGCGGGCCCTCGTCGCTCCTACGCCTCACTCGCTTCATTCACCCTCACGCGCGCGCCACGAAGTCACGCCACAAGTACAGCAGCATAAACACGCGACGCTGCGGCGCGCTGAACGCCAGCGAGCCCCTACGCTCGACACTCCCTCTCACGCCCACTTCGCGATGACGTTCGCCGCCGTCTCTGCCGTCACCACGGGCTTCTGGTAGCTCTGCTTGCAGATGCCCGCGCTCAGCGCCAGCACGTCCTCCAGCTACGCGTCACCCGCGCACCCCTTCCGCACCAGATTCCGTTCGTTGGACTGCTGCACCAGGAGCGTGCGGAGCTCGTCGCTGATGTACAGAAGGAAGTGCGTGTCCTCCCGCGCGTACTTCTTCATAATCGCGGGGAGCGGCCGGATCCTACCGCTCACCCTCCCCCGCGGGACTCACCGCCAATCGGCGCGCTGGTACTGCTTGTCGGCGATGACGTCGCAGAAGCGCTTGAGCAGGTAGGCGAGCCCGAAGGACTCGAAGCCCAGCACGCGGGCGGCCTGTCCCGTGTCGAACATATTGACGACGTACACGCCAAAGTCCTTCTGCAGCCAGACGATGTCCATGTTGGCGCCGTGCAGCACCTTCATGATGGCAGGGTCGGTGGTCACCTCATTCAGCAGGCCCATGTGCGCGCGCAGCGTCAGCACATCCACGATGTAGTCGGTGGTGCGCGTGGACAGCTGGAGCAGGCAGGTGAAGCCCTGGTAGCTGTGCTTGTTGTGGTGCTCCAGATCCATCGCAAAGCTCTTCTCCTTCTTCAGCGTCGCCACCAGCTCCACTAGCTTCTCCTTCGTGTCGATCTCGATCAGCGGCGTTTCGGCTTCCTCGCGGGGTTTGGTGATGGTCTCCGGGGGCACGCGCTCCCAGTCGGGGTAGGTGATATCTTCGGTTTAGGGAAGAGACAGGGACTACTCGAAATCTCGTAGATGTAGGGATTCTCGTACAGGCCTTCCTCGTTCGTTTCTATACCTTATCATATATTCTAAGCTGCACCATTGGGGTTCCACTCGACCTGCGCATGGAGCTTCGTCTTGAGGCGGGGTTGGAACGGGGCTTCCGTATTGTCCACCTTGTCGGGGAAGGAGAGCTGCGGCTTCTTCATGGAAAACTTGTACTTCAGCGCATTCTCGGTTTCCGCAGTGCCGCGCTCCACCGTCTTCTGCTTCTTTCCCCTCTATTCCGTGAAGTGAACTTCCAACAGCCACGTCCTCGGTATCAGCCAGAAGACCCTTCTTCATATCGATCGCCTCGTCCAGCTTTTCAAACACAGTATCGAACAGATTTTCAATCACGTCAAAGCTCTGCTTGTTTTGAATGGACGGGTTGTCCTTCAAAATGGCGATATTCGAGGGTATGTACTACGGCATTACGCCACCTCGTTGCGGAAGGCCTACATAATCTAGAATCGTTTGGACAATGTGGAGACTCCGCGCGCCTCCATCTTCCGCCTCGCTCTGGAAGTCGGGGAACAGGTTGAAGTAGTCGAACTCTCCGATGTCGGGAATTTTCTGGGCACACTACATCGTGAATCGAGTGGACCTGCGGCAGTACCGAAGACGCGATGGTCACGAGCTCAGAAACGCGCTTGAACTGTTCTTCCTCCTTCTGCTCCTCCATGTCGGTACAAACACAGCAGCAGAGAAGTGATAATGAGAATTGTCCCTGTCTCGAAAGGTGGTGGAAAGGAGGATATGACATTCCCTCGCTTTGCAGTGGCGTATTCAATGGGTTATTGGTGGGGAAACGGAATTCTCAAGCTATTCCTCCTTCTTCTTGTAAGTATCCCAATGCATTCAAATACGGTTTTGAAGAAGTGCAATATAACACCCATCACAGGGAATTGAATCGAGGAGAGAGGGCCCTATTTTGATCCCTTCTACAATCAATTACACAGGAGGAAAGAGGCCATTTCCGTGGTCAAATCCGAATTACGCACCACGCCAAGAGCCTGTCATTTTTCTCTCCATTCGCGAAGGCGGAAGTGTAAGGATCGTGTGATGAGATGGCCGGGTTCCAACCATGGCTGCATACTCGTTCATGCAGTCATACATAGAGCCCGTAAATCAGTTGCAGTTAACGCTTTTCTAAGCAGACGGTTGCCTAGGAAATGAACGAGCTGTGTCCATACTAACGTTCTATAGGGTATCGGTAGGTGATGTGTGCTGGTTGAATTGTCCGTTCTAATCCTGATTGCGACGCTGCTTCGCTCTCAGGTTCGCTTAAGGACGAAATTGGGGGTGCTATAACTGGTTGTGTGGCTCGCTCCATGGCTTCATGACTTATAAAACATTCGATATGCTTATTGGTTGTAGGTAGTTGTTGGCTCTTTGTTTGCACAAACAGTTCACTTCTTTCCCTCATTCTTCAGGCGGGCCTGCTCCTTGATGCGGTTCTCCATCGCGGCGCGCGCCTCCTCCTGCTCCTTTCTGCGTCTCGCCGCCTCCTCGCGCTGAGCACGGATGCGAGCCAGACGCTCCAGCGTGGCCTTGGCTTCCGGCTACGCACTCACCCTCCTCTCACAACGCTACCGTCTTGCCCTCGAGGGTCTTCTGGAAGTAGGCCTCCTTCGCCTTCTGCTCCTCGAGCTCACGCCTACAGTGAATCACCCGCTGCACACACACTTCTGTCTTCCAGAGAGCTGCACCTCCAGACGCTCTCCCTGAGGATTGTTCTTCTTCTACGCCGTAACTAGGAGCAGAACGCATTGTACAGGCGCGCGATTCAGGTTGTGGATTTCCTCGTCCACCACCGCTCTTCTAGGCTTGCGGGGCTTCTACTCCTAACAGTCGCCTTCAACGGCAATACCTCCTCTACGGGCATGTTGCGCATGATTTCCTCTCTATCAGGCTCCGACTTTGACTCGTTGGCCTCGGATGAAGACTCGTTCTCCTCGGAATCCTCTTCGTCAGAGTCTCTTCTCTTCTTCTTCTCCTCTCTCTCCTATTCGTGATAACTCTGGAGAAAAGCGCACCATCATGTTACGGGCGATGATATCGTCCTCATTCTCCGCTAAAACACGTTCTCTGCCCTTGTGCTGGCCTCTCTTACCTCCTCTCATGTTCACTTGCCTTTTCTCTGCGTGGCTTTTCGGCATAAACAAAACAGCTCCGATTTTTGGCTACCAACAAACAGCGCAATTCGCAAAGGCTTTATTCCACACGCTGTCAAACACCATCTTCTCTACCCGTCATTCCCACCATTCGCAATTACCGAATCCAAAACGCGGCTGCATGAACTGCACGTAGTCGGGACTCTTGTAGCCCAGCGCGACGACGGCACTCACGTGGAAGCGGCAGGGGATATGGAACACGCGACACAGCTCCTCCTCGTCGTAGCCGTTCATGATCAGGCTGGAAATGCCCTTGGCGTCTGCAAGAATGCAAATGTTCTGGATGAGGAATGCAGCCTGTTGGTTGGTCCACGCCTGCATCGTGATGCGAGACGTGGAGGGCCTAAAGAGACGGAGAATGCTGTTGGTCAGGTCCAGAACCCAGCCGAATAGCACGTTGCACAGGGTGTTTCTGTAGTACTTCAGGCTCGCTATTCCATGAAGCAGTGAGTTTAAGCCCACAATACGTCATCATTCGCTTGGTCTTCTGCTTCCAGTCCTCGGGATAGGCATACCGTCCAAAGTCCTCCACGCACTTGGTGCTGTCTACGCGTCAACTCCCTCCCATATAGCAACCCATGTCAGAACACACGATCAGCGATGCTCCCGCATTCAGCACCTTGGGTGCATTGTGTTCGCTCATGCACGTGGCAAGCTGCTGCTTCACATCTTCATCACGGACTACAATGACTCGGTACGGCTGCAGATTCATGGAAGTGGGCGTCCTCTAGTCTAAATCACAGAAAAAGCAAACTACCAGGGCATATCCCAAGATCTCCTCCAACACACCGCTCTCCAGCTTCTTTCCGCAGAAGGCCTTGAGGGACTGCCTCGTCAGGGTGAGGCGCTTAAGTTGCTCAAAATCAGAAGACATCCGGAGACAATTGTGAGGGAAACGGGCCGTTCATGCGCCGATGTGTTCCTCCCATTAATGTTGTCCTCTTGTGATTTCTCCAGCGTATGGCACCCGATTTGGCCCCCACGGGTTGTGTCAGTGATTCCTCCACGTTACCCATTGTTACCACGGAAATGGAAGTTTACGATCTTACCGGTGCTAGAGAGATGCTGACGCTCGAAAAAGCGAAGGAGATTGCCCAAACCATCGTCGATAACGCGAAGACGCTGAAGAGAGTCGTGCTGGGCACGAAGACCTACAAGGCGGATGTTGCCAAGGTCGTTGCAGGTAGACGCTCGTCCCGTCCCTTCCCCCCTAGATGCCCTCTCCCAGGCAACGGAATTGGAAGAGTTGGATCTGGCCGATACGATTTCCGGCCTTTCCTTCGACGAGGCGCAGGACACCTGCGAGGTGTTCGTGGACTGTCTGAAGCACCTGCATCTGAAGTACCTGGATTTGAGCAGCAACGCACTCGGTCCCAAGGGAGTCGCGTCCTTCAAGGAGCTGATTTCGGTGGGCGCTACTTTCCCGTTTGTGACAATAGGGCAACAAGGACCTGGAAGTGCTGCTGTTCAACACGGACGGCATGTCTGCCGACGCCTGCGAGAACATCCGCGCGATGGTGTGCGAGCACGCTCCCATGGGCATCAAGCGTCTGGAGTTCCACGACAACATGAGTGGAAACGAGGGAGCCAAGGCCATCGCCGACATGCTCTACACGCTCCCCAATCTGGAGTTCTTCCGCTGGAGCGGAGCGAGAAGCGGAGAGGAGGGCTCCATGGCGCTGTGCAAGGCGCTCACACACTGCCCGCAGATGCGCCACCTGGAATTCAACGACAACTACTTTGGCGAGAACTGCGGCAAGGTGCTGGCGGAGGCCATCGCCAGCATGAAGCAGCTGAAGGAGCTCATCATCCGCGATCTGGGTCTGGGCGACGAGGGACTGAAGCCCGTGTTCGACGAGCTGATGAAGGACGATCGTTCCAAGCTTCGTGTTGGAGTCGGTCTCTGCGCTGACCGGTAGGTGCTGGACATCGGCAGAAACGACATTACCGACGAGAGCGTGCAGCTGCTGTGCGAGCTGCTGAAGAAGGAGGACGAGCTGGAGGTGCTGGCGCTGGACGGAAGCGACCTCGTGTCGTGCGACCTGCCGCTGCTTCTGGAGACGCTGAAGTCGAACTGCCCGAAGCTGAGCAAGCTGAGCGTGAATGGCAACGGACTGGAAGAAATGGCTGTGTCGGTGGTGGACATGTGCTATATCCTTTTCACCTGTGCACGGGCTGCTTAATGGGAACGCAAGAAGGAGAGCATGGAGCGTCTGGAGCTGGATAGAAACGGCATTCCCGAGGAGTCCTTGGAGGCGATCCGGTCCATGGTCGAGAAGTCGGGGAAGAAGGACCTGCTGGGATCGCTCGACCACAACGAGGATTTCTGAGGGGCTGCAGTACGGGGAGTTTCACCGTCGTTTTTCGTTCGGTTGTTTGTTTGGAGAACGGTTTTTTGGCGGGAAGGTCGTTCGCATCAAAACGCACTCCATTTCTCCCTTCGAGACTACGGTTTCCCTTCGACGATGTTCCGCTCTCGGTTGAAGCGATGCCAGCCGCTGCATCCATCAGCGAGCGATGGGGCTCTGAAGAGGGGGTTTGTTGCTCCGAGACAGAATCCTGGTGCAAACTCCACTCCCGCACCCCTTTCCAAGAAACCCAAAACGGAATCCGTCACTCCTGCTCCACCCATCACAAAGAAATCGTTCGTTAGTCCCCTGAAAGAAGTCCCTGTTCAAACGCAGCAAAAACCGCAGTCGGAGGAAAAGGGCAGCGAGAAGTACTGCTTTTCGTATGAACATTGTTGCGATTAACAGGTAGTGTGCTGTACTGCAAAGCGGGGCCGAAGAAGAAGAAGAGCTACCTCGATGGCATCCTGTACATCGAAAAGAAGTCCTTCAACCTCTTCGTTGTTCTCCTTGCGTGTCCTTACCGCTAGGAAGCGTCCGGCAAGCTCGTGCGCAAATCGCTGGAAACCTACGATCCTAGCGACTTCGTCGTGGGCTGCACCCTCGATTTAGGGACCTGGGTGGTAGAGGTCGGCAACAAGCTGAGCGTGGACGACTACGCCTCGGGCCGCATCTTCCTCCAAACTCCGGCAGCAGATATCCTCTTCCTCCCACGACATCTTCCTTCACGGCGCACAGCCCCGGCCCTCGCTCCGCTCCTCACCCGCCGTCAGCAAGCGACTGACGCTGCACGTGAAGAAGGACGCCGCGCCGAAGACCTACGTGGCTCCTGCTCCCCTCGCTCACGCGCAGACGGGCCTCTACTCGCAGACGGCGGACTCCTTCGTCATCCAGCCGTCGTTCGTGGACTCCCGCGGGAACACGACGGCACCCGTCATCCTGGACCCGGCGCTGAACCAGAAGATGAAGCCGCACCAGAAGGAGGGCCTGCTGTTCCTGTACAACTGCATCAACGGGCTGGGCGGCTTCAACGGGAACGGCTGCATCCTGGCGGACGAGATGGGGCTGGGCAAGACGCTCACCGCCATCAGTCTGATCTTCACGGCGCTGACGCAGTCGCCGTGGGCCACGCCGCTGATCACCAGCGCGGTGGTGACGTGCCCGTCGTCGCTGGTGGAGAACTGGGGCAACGAGTTCCGGTGGGGGGAGGCGTGGCGCGTGAGGCGTAGCAAGTGGCTGGGCCGCGACAAGGTGCGGTGCCTGATCCTGAGCGAGAAGGGCGAGAAGGCGGAGGAGAAGGTGAACGACTTCGTGATGCAGTCGGGGCTGAAGCGCGTCGTGCTGATCATCAGCTACGAGGTGGCTGCGTCGTGCCCGCTCCATCGTAGATGTACCGCCGCTACGCCGACAAGATCAACGCCAGCAAGGCGGGGCTGCTGGTGTGCGACGAGGGCCACCGCCTCAAGTCCTCCTCCGGCAACGCCACCATCGACAGTCTGCGGCAGTTTCCGTCCACGCGGCGCGTGCTGCTCTCCGGCACGCCCATCCAGAACGATATGGAAGTGCTCCTGTGTTGTTTGTTTGCCCATAGGAACTCTTCGCTCTCTCCGTCTTCGTCAACCCCGCCATCTTCCCCTCGCTCGCCTCCTTCCGCGAGCTGTTCGTCCGGCCCATCGAAGCCGGTCGCCGGAAGGACGCGAGTGAGAACGAGCGCCAGCTCGCCAACATGCGTTCTGACGAAGTGCTCTTACGGGCGGCGGATTACACCTAGTTATCGAGAATCACGGAGCAGTTCATTCTTCGCCGCACCACCGCCGCCGTTCTCCGCTCCTCTCTTCCCCCCAAGACCACCCATTTTCTGTTCTGCGGCCTCTCTCCGGAGCAGGAGACGCTGTACGAGTCGGTCATCGACCTTCAGAAGCATACACTGGTCTGCAACGGCGGGGAGTGGGCGCGGTGCGGACTGCTGAGGCGTAGCGAGGCGCAGGTGACGCTGAGCTTCCTCCACATGCTGCGGCTGCTGTGCGTGCACCCCGCGCTCTGCCGCGACACGGTCGAGAAGTCGTCGCAGCTGCAGGCGCTGCAGCCTCCCAAGCCTGTCCAGCACTTGAAGGGAGTGCAGAAGTCGTTGCTGACGCAGTCACCGTCACAGTCATCATCACAGTCACGGTCACCATCACAACCACAGTCACAGACACAGAAGGAGTCATCATCACAAAAACAGAAGGAACCCCTCTCCATCGAGGCGTGTCTGGCGGTGCCGGAGGAGAAGGGCAGCAAGAAGGTGGCGGCGATCGAGCGCGTGATCGAGGCGGTGCTGAGCGGCACGGACGAGCTCCTTCTCCTCATCTCCACCTACACACAAATCATGGACTTTTTGGGCAGGATGTGCGACCGCCACAATTGGGGCTATTTCCGCCTCGACGGCTCCACCGAGGTCTCCCAGCGCCAGTCCCTCGTCAACTCCTTCAACGCGCGGCTCACGCCCAAGCGTCTCTTCCTGCTCTCCGCGCGCGCGGGCGGCGTGGGACTCAACATCACGGGCGCGTCGCGCGTGCTGATGGTGGAGCCGGCGTGGAACCCCGCGATCGACTCGCAGTCCATCGCGCGCAGCTGGCGGTTCGGGCAGACGCGGCCCGTGTTCGTGTACCGCTTCTTCCTGTCGGGGTCGATCGAGGAGGTGATGCTGCAACGGCAGCTGCTGAAGAAGGACATCGCGGACGTGGCGGTGGATCACTCGGCAGTGGGCGAGGGCAAGTTGGATCGTGATGAGATGCGTGAGGTGTTCTCGCTGAAGCGGGTGGGCGTAGGGGCAAGGGGTGAGGCGTAGGTGCCGTGTCAGACGTACGAGCTGATGAGGAAGAAGAGTGCGGTGGAGGACGCGGTGTGGCGGCCGTATGAGGGGGCAGAGTCGGTGGGAGAGGACGAGGTGCTGAAGGAGGTGGTGGAGAGGAGTGGGCGTGGGAGTGGCGGGTGAGGAGTAGATGCGGACCTGTTTGCGTACATCGCGACGGAGAAGGAGTGTTGTGTGGAACAAGAAGAGAAGAAGGAAGAAGACGAAAAGGCAAAGTACGACGCATTGGAGATCAGCGACACGGAGTTCGCATTGTATTGTTGTTTATTCGACACGCTGTCTCTTCGCCTCCACGTTCTCTTCTCCGCGTCTGTCCATGTTCTCTTCTCCGCGTCTGTCCACCTCGGGCACCTCCACTTCCAAGCAGCAGTCATCACTCTCCTCCTCACTCTCCTCTTCGCTCTCCTCCACCGGCTGCTCCTCTTCCGCCTCCACCGTCTTCTTGATGGACTCCACAACCTCCGGGTTCAGCACGATGTACCCGTCGTCGTTCTTGGTCAGAATCGCGTCCAACTCCTGGTGGTACACCGTCAGCGAGCAGTGCTCGTTGCTCTCGCAATCCTCAATCACCACCACACTCCCGTGGTGCACGCCACCACCCGCTACGCCTCACACACCCTCCTCACACCCACGCAAGTCGCACAGGTTCGTCGCCAGCAGGCTCTTCATCCGATCTCCCTCCATCTCTTCAGACTCCTCCGGCTCCTCTGGCTCCTCTGGCTCCTCGTACACCAGCTTGGAGTCGATGGAGATCATGGGCGCGCGGAACTGCAGCAAGCCCTTCGCGTCAGCCCTCACGCCCACCGCCACCTTCACGATCTCCGCCAGGAAGCCGCGCAGATGCGCCTTCTTCGTGTCCATCACCACCAACAGGTGCGTCGGACACGAACATGTCAGACAGCTCGAGAAGGGCGGCAGAAGCGACACCGACTGCAAAACGCGGCCCTATTTCTGATACGGTTCGTCCACGCACACCTTATTGTTCTTCACCTTCAGTAAATAGGAGTACTTCATTGCCTTCGCCACCTCTTCGCGGGGCGCGCCCTTCATCGAGATCAGCTTCACCGCGGTTAACACCTGCAGTCCCGCGACAATCGCATTGGTGCTCGCAACCGCGGGAATGATGTTCCCCGCGATTTTCTTGATGGCGAAGAGCGTTGCCGCGGGGATGTGGAAGGAATGGCAGCGCAGGTTGGTGGCCGCCGCCACAATGGACATATCCCCGTGGTTATCCTTCTCGAACGCCGTCACGCTCCCGGCGTTGTGCTTGCCCTCCAGACAGTACCGCCACAGCCAGGACAGCAGGATGTTGCACGACTCCTTCACCGTCCACACGTGCTCGTGGTCTTCACTGCGCTTCAGGTACTCGCCCGCGCGCACGCCGGGCAGATCCACCAGCGTCGCCACCTCCACGTGCTGCGGCTGCTGGACGGCGGAGGCGTAGCTGCCGATGGCGAGGCGCTTGCTGATCTCCGCGTCGAACAGCGCCTCCATCATCTTCACGCAGAACTGCAGACAGGCCTCAGGGTCAGTCAGCTCGGCGGGCGAGGCGGGCTGCAGCGCCTGCATGTAGACAGAGTCCACCTCCTCGAAGAGAAGGCTGTCGGAGGGGTTGCCGAAGAGGAGCGTGAACAGCTCCTTGCCCCACACGATGCAGTGCTCCACCTTGTCCGGCGTGCTGCGCGTTCAGCCAAAAGGATGAAAATACCTCCGAATTGTGCAGATCGCGTATTTCTCGCCCTCGTCGCTTCCATGCGGGCGGCAGTTGTAGCACTCGGTCGCGTGGGGGATGATGGGGTAGCTCTGGCCCAGCAGGCCCGTGGAACCGCCCTCGATGAGCGGCGTGTCGGCTAACACGCACATGCTGTTGACGTACTGGCGGGCCTTGACGTTGTCGAGGGCGTTGAACACGACGTCGAAGGACTTGAAGAAGAATATATCGAATTTGGGATTCATGATGTTGGCATGCTCGGCGTCGATGTCGATGTCCTCCGCAAATGCCTTCACCTACGTGATGAGATTAGAATCCATAGAATACTGCTTGCGCAGCCACTAGGGCCTTGGGTTGACCAATGTGCTCGGTTCGGAACAAAAACTGGCGATTCAGGTTGGACATTTCAATGATATCGAGGTCAATGACTTTAATGTCTACGAATCAGCACCGCGCGCAAAAACCACGGCGAAAGCCCGACAGGACAAGGTTCTTCAAGATTTCGCACCCAATCCCTCCAGCTCCAATCACAAGCACACGGGCCTTCTCTAGTTTCGATGCGATGTCTGCCCCGCAAAGTGATTCATATGCGCTTCCTGTTGCTTCCATTGCCATCTGCTTTCAACTCGATGAACGATGAACAAAGTCAGATGGTCGTTCAAAACTGAAATGCCATTCTTTTTGTGTTTGGTGAGGAGTGCACTTCCTCTCCTCCTCCAGTTCCTTTACACAAGGGAGAGGATTGCATTTACACCCAATATGGAGCAGAAGGAGCGTGATGCTCTGGATTTCGCCGCCTTCCCGAGGATGTCGATGAAACGAGATCGTGAGCATTGCATGTCACCATCTCATGCTTAGAAACCACTTCCATCGAGGGTGAGTGTTACACGACGTTTTGATCCCTAGAGACTGCCGATAGACAGTCCAAACTGTACCATAACGGAAATGATGACCAAAGCGGATATCGGCCGAATGACACTCCAGCGTATTCCTCTGTGCTCTTTCTCACGTAGACTGCATTTGGACACTGCGACAGATGAGTATGCCGTGTCTCAGGCCGATTTGGACTCCACCCACCATTTCATCTATAACTCCGGGAAAGTGACCGGGACGACTTCAGTGTCCATTTACGAGAACCCATTTCGACAGATTGACGTTTCGTCATTCCCGCTCGATTTGCAACAGAGGCTGCAGCAGCTGCCTATCATGACGCAAATCGCGATTCTGAAGGACCCCGCCCTGCAGCAGAAGTACTTCCCTGAGTATTGCTATCCGAATTGCTTTGTTTCTTCCACTTCCTTCTCTATGCGATGCTCATATGAATATAAGTCAAGAGGCGGAAAACAGTACAAAACGAATATGTGTAGGGGTGAATTTCAAAGCAGAAGCCTCTCATAATCGCGAATTACCCCCCATGACGGAATCAAGGGACGATCACATTTTGGTATTCATCTGATCGAGTAGGTTTTGTTCTCTGTCGTTGTGTTGTGGCTCCGAAGAGGAGCGCGGTGACGAGAAGAGGGAGTTCCTTACCGTGTTTTAGTATGAGAGCTAAGTGGGCTAAGAAGCGTATGCGACGTCTGAGACGCAAGAGAAGACAAATGAGATCTCGTGCTAAATAAGCTTGTTTTCTATCATGATTGTGGTGAATCCGCTTGGCGTGTTTGTTTGCATCCATTCCAAAGCACACACAGAGAGATCTCGCTAGTGTTAGGTGGGAGACCTAAGGGTGGACGGTCATAATCATTCTTACGGTATACTCCTTTCTGGATTCTATTTCGCGTGAGGCTTTGGCTATTGTTAAATAAATCTCATTGAGTGGACTGAAGGCTGGTTGTTAGGATGGAAGATGATTGTACGGTCAACGAATTGGCAATGATTCTGTTGAGTGTGAGGAAGAAGGAGTACACGGAGGATGCGAAATACGACTATCAGTACGTGGTCGATTCCTCCGATGAACACTTCCTGGACATGAGTGCTTCGATGCAGGAGAGTGACAGCAACTTCGGACAGGAGGTTGCGAGCGCCGCTTCTCCCATTATTGGCTCAGTGAACAATCCGAGCGTGATTCCGATAGTGCAGGGATCTGTTGCTCCGTATCCGGTGGTTGGAAGCAACAGAACCCTCTTTCCCGAGAAGATGGCGTCTCCGCCTAGTCCTTCGGGAATCACATTGGCCGACTTTACAAGGCTGGTGTGCAAGCAGCGAAGGATGAGACGCATGGCGATTGTGAAGCAGCGTCGTGTGGATGGGAAAATTCATATTGCGAACAGTTCCCCGCGCTACAAGTTGATGCAGAGAAGCGCGCTGAAGCGAGAGCGGAAGAATGGACGCTTCGCTTCCTGAGACGAGTTCCTGTTGTTTAACGTAGTGTGTACAATTCATTGTATCTTTTGGTTCTTTTGTAGTGGGTGTGTTTGTGATGAAAACACAATGCAACGCGGACGAAACTCCCGTGTAAACACAGTATTGTGTGTGTAGGATAGTCATTTGAAGTCAACTTGGTGACATCCGTTGATGATTATCTGCTCGCAAGAGAAGAGTGCCGGGAGGAAATCCGAATTCTTCACCTAGGGCCGCCCGTACGGCAGGTGCGGTCTGCACAATCACTACTTTGTCCGGATTAGCCAGATCGTCGAGCAGACGGTTGGTGTAGTCACGTTCTGTTAATGCGCCTACGGGACAGACAGCCACGCACTGACCGCAGTAAGTACATTCACTTTCCGTCATCATTCGGTCAAAGGCAGGAGCGATGGTTGTATTGAATCCGCGACGGATGGCACCCAATGCTCCGACCGTCTGTACATCATTGCAAACACTTTCACAACGGCGACAGAAAATGCATTTATCCATATTACGGACGATAGAAGCGGTAATTTCCCGTTTGCGGGGGGACAGCTCACCGCCATTGAAAGGCATTTCGCGAATGTTGAAACGCAGTGCTAACGTTTGGAGCTCGCAGTTGCCGCATTTAGGGCAAGTGAGGCAGTCATTGGGGTGATCCGAAAGGATCAGTTCAGCCACCACTTTGCGAGCGTTCATTACGCGCAGGGTACTGGTTTTTACTACCATGCCCTCCGTGCAACGGGTAGCGCAGGCAGGAGCCAGGTTGCGCCGTCCCATCACTTCAACCACACAAATACGGCAGGAAGCCGGATTATTTTTTATACAGGTTCCTTTCAGGTCGATATGACACAGCGT
>OIWT01002376.1_pt1 | contig 19657 bp, 34 predicted proteins | sample 1587701 | NCBI WGS metagenome assembly OIWT01 (sample SAMEA3888904, study PRJEB22519) | human gut metagenome | biome: human gut; feature: human-associated habitat; material: faeces | place: Denmark | collected 2009
GCCAGGGAGGGCGACCTCTTCCTGACGGACTGCAAGGCGCTGGCGGAGCTGGAGGTGGGTGCGAATTCCTTCCAGTTCTTCGCGACTCTCAACCGAACGAACACCCCCGCGCTACATGCGCTGACTATCGGCTCCGACTGCTTCAAGAACGCGGATCGCTTCGTCCTGGAGGGCCTCCCCAAGCTGGCGACCGTGGCCGTGGGTGCGGACAGTTTCGCGCTGAAGGAGGGCGGGTTCCGCGTGGCGGCAAACCCCGCGCTGAAGGAGGTGGTGCTGGGCAAGGGCGCCTTTGCCGCCTTCGCGAAGTTCGACGTGGCGGCCAACCCCGCGCTGGAGACGCTGGAGCTGGGCGGCGCGTGCTTCCAGAACACGGAGGCGGTGGAGGTGGCGGACCTTCCCGCGCTGAAGAAACTGACCGTCGGCGAGTACAGCTTCTGGAAGAAGAAGGGCCACTTCCGCCTGGCAGCATGCGCGCAGCTGGAGATGTTGGCGATCGGCGACTCCGCCTTCAACGTCTTCCAGGCGGCGGAGCTGACGGACCTGCCGGCGCTGGCGGCGCTGGAGGTGGGCGCGAGCTGCTTCAAGCAGACCGAGGGGCTGAACCTGACGCGGCTGGCGGCGCTGGAGCGCGTGGCGGTGGGCACGGGGAGCTTCGAGGACAAGGACGGCGTGCTGGTGCTGGCGGAGTGTCCGCGCGTGAAGGAGCTGGTGCTGTTCCCGCGCGCCTTCGCCCACGCCCACGCGTTGGAACTGCGTGCACTGCCCGCGCTGGAGACGGTTTCGATCGGCTACGGCAGCTTCGTGGAGGCGGAGGCGCTGGAGGTGGTGGACCTGCCCGCGCTGGTGTCGCTGCGCGTGGATCACAACAGCTTCGCCAAGAGCCATGGCGTGCTGACCCTCGCCAACTGCTCGCGCCTCGAGACCTTCGCCGCCGGCGACAGCGCCTTCGAGAACTTCAAGCTGCAGCTGGAGGCGCTGCCCGCGCTGACGAAGATCGCCGTGGGCCGCAACTGCTTCCGCGCCAACCTCCACCTGGCACTGGTGGGCTTCCCGCGCCTGCGCAGCTTGTTCGTGGACGCGAGCAGCTTCACGGCGCTGGGCTCCTTCACTGTGAGCGACTGCCCCGCGCTGAAGGAGATCACCATCAACACCTTCGCCATGAGCCACTACACCTTCTCTCTTCACGATGCGCCGGCGCTGGAGACCATCGCCATTGGTGACAGCTGCTTCGACGACGCCGACGCCTTCGAGCTGAGCGGCCTGCCCAGTCTGAAGAACCTCACGGTGGGCAAGATGGCCTTCCTCGGGAAGGCGGGGCCCTTCGCGCTGCGCGACTGCCCGCGGCTGGAGGAGCTCTCTGTCGGCTCCCACTCCTTCCGCAAGTTCCGCATCGAGGCGCTGGAGAACCTGGACAGTCTTCGCCTCTTCCACACCGACTTCTCCTGCTTCGGCGGCACGGAGCGCCTCTCCTTCGCCGGCCTGCCGCGTCTGGAGCGCGTGGAGATGGAGGGAGACGCCTGCGAGAAGTGCAAGGCGTTCGCCGTGGAGGACTGTCCCGCGCTGGCGGAGCTGGCGCTGGGCGACCAGTCCTTCCAGAGCGCCGCCTCGCTCTCCGTCCGGAACAACCCGCGCCTGCGCGTGCTGCGCGTTGGCGGCAAGTCCTTCCCGTTGGCGCGCGAGGTGGTGCTGGAGAAGCTGCCGGCGCTGGAGAGCGTGGAGATCGGCGCGGCGAGCTTCGCGAAGCAGGAGGGTCGCTTTGGTCTGAAGGCGTGCGAGAGCGTGAAGGAAGTGCGGATCGGAAGCGGGTCCTTCGCGTCCTTCTCGGAGTGTGTGGTGGAGGAGGTGGACAGTTTGGAGGTGCTGGCGATGGGCAAGCTGACGGACGAGAACGGCTGCTTCGGCAAGGCGGATCTGCAGCTGGAGAGTAGGTGTGTGCGGTGGTGGTGATGGTTCGATTTGCCGAAGCTGACTTCGCTCCTCTTCGGCGGAGACTCCTTCGCGGAGTGTTCGCGTGTGGCGTTTGAGAGTGCGTGATTGAGCGAAGGGTGAATCGCAGACTTGAATCGACTGACGTCCATCCAACTCGGCGCCGGCGCGTTCGCCTTTGAAGACGACGACGAGACGGAGTTGGTGATGCGGAGTGCGTGCCATCCTGGACGATGATCCGTAGACATGCCGATGCTCGCCTCGCTTACTACAGTGGATGCGAAGAAAAGCTATTCCTTTTCCAACCCTCGCCATCTGATCCTCAAGGGTGTTGGGTGCTAAGGATGGATTAGGAGTAGATATGGCGAACCTCACGGAGGTGACGCTGTCGCCTTCCGCTTTCAAGCGCCGGACTTCCCTCGAAAAGGAGAGTGGGTGCGAGTTGGGTCCTTCACTCGATAGACATCGGCGCTCTGGAGCACTACTTCGACGAATAACACTGTCGGGTCCTGTGTTTGTTGTACCAAGGGCATGGGGGCTTCATTCTCGACCCGCGACAATGGAGAAATCGGAGGAGGAAGAATGCACCGCTATTGTCAAGGCGTTGATGAGGGATGAGAACGCCTATCCATTTCTCAATCCGGTTGATCCCATTGCGCTCGGATGTCCCACCTACTTCGACGTCATCAAGAACCCCATGGACTTTGAGACCATCACGGTAGTGCGATTCCTGCTGGTTGTGACAATTCAGAACAAGCTGGAGAACAAGGAGTACGAGTCCTCGCAGCAAGTGTTCGACGATGTAGCAGAGCGATGCGCTCATTCATTCGTAGATTCGCCTCATCTTCTCGAATTGTCTGCTATTCAACAAGGGAACGCGCTCCAGAGGAATCCGCAAGATGGCCATCGACTTGAGAACGAAATTCGAAAAGCTTGTCGCCAAAGCCAAGTGCGCCGACCCATCCAAGGACTGGGAAGCCACGCCGAGGGAAGTGTGGAAGCAGTGCGACCGCTGTCTGAAGTGGAGGCGCGTGGAGGTGGTGGGAAAGCAGCCGTATCGCTGGACGTGCGGAGATGACGGCACTCCCTACTCCTGCGATATGCCTGAGGTGCGCGTCCCTTTCTCGTTTCATCCGTAGGAGAAGCCGCTCAACCGAAAGGTGGGTGAGGATAATGCGCTCATGTCCACAATCTCCAACCTGCTTCAGTCCCGAGAGCGTCGAATTCCCTCGCTCTCAGAGAATCAGGTCCAAAACATGCACGGTAGGAGCATCGCCCATCATTCATCTCCAGAGGAGATCGAGGCGGACGTCTTTTCGCACTTCATCCAAACGGCCTGGATCTGCTCCTCGCTGTCTCCCGCCTCCATCATCAGCGAGTACGCCGCCCTCGCCCTCACTCCCTTCCTTCTCTTCAAGGCGACTCGCACGCGCAAGAAGGGTTCGCTGGTGTTGCGGAGGCTGCGCGCGAAGGTCCCGGCGCTGCCCGAGACGGCCACGGAGAAGCAGGTGATGGACCTGTACAGACGGACGGTGGAGCCCTTCGAGAAGGGCTGGCAGCTGCTCAGCAGTCCCCGCAGGGGAGAGAAGCGCGAGGTGCCCTCGCTGGAGGAGGCATTCCGCGGAAAGGCGAAGGGCAAGCCGATGACGGTGACGCCGGGCGTGTGGGGGTGAGGCGCGGGGGTGAGGCGTAGCTTCTGCTGGAAGTGCCAGGCGGACATCGAGCTGTTCGACGAGAAGGTGTTTTGCGCGGGCTGCGGCGCGCCCTGCTGTCGCGAGTGCTTTAGCGGAGATGCGGCCGATGCGCGTCACGTCTTCTGCGACCGGTGCAGTCTGCTCCTGTCGCCGTCCTGGAATGAGCTGGCGTGCTGCACTGTGTGCGGTCTGAGCATTCTGCCCGCGGTGACGGACTCGTGGGTCCGGTGTACCCAGTGCAAGGGCTTCGCCCACAGAGCGTGTGTCCCTCACCCAGTCGAAGAACCGAAGCAGTGGGTGTGCGATGATTGCAAACGGTTGCGGGTTGAAGGGCCGTCGGTCGTGTGTCGCCTGTGCATCGACCCGCAGTCGCGGATCATCAGTCCTGTTTTTACCGAGAACTAGTTTCTTCTCTTTTTCGCTTTGTTTCATCTCTCCTTGATATTCAACAACCCCTGCACGTGCACTCTTTTCTCTTCATTTCCAAGAAAGGACTGCGAGAATGGCGGACGAAGTGCTCAAGGATGACGGTTCCTTCATCATGAAGATGATTCTAATGTTCCTCGCCCCCGGTGGTGAATGGCTCTCCGTTTCGGTCACGCAATAGCGAACAAGGCCTCGATGATCACCCTCAACATTACCCTGGTGTTGGTTTGGATTCTTATCGGTATGAGCATCTACTACAAGTACTACAACATCCACGTGTAGGAAATGATTTGCTATTATGAGTCCTAGCTATATCATTGGAGTGATGACGACCGTTCTCATTCTCTTTGTGAACTAGTCGATGAAGCGAGTGGACGTGACGCGTAGTTTTGCCACGGTCATCAACGACTCCATTCCCCCGGAGGACGAGAAGAAGGAGGACTAATGGGTTGGGTGTTCGTTCCAAACAAAAGAAAACTAAACGACTTAGATCGGCTTCCCGTTCTCATCACGCTGGATGGGTTGGTACACCTCCTTGCTCTTGCCAGCACCCGCTTCCGCCTCCGCCTGCGTATACTGCTCCTCGTTCGCTCGCTTCACGCTAACCCATCAGTCCAAATAAAAGTGTCCACTTCTTCTTATGAAACTTGCGCGTGTAGTGCTCCTCGAGAATCTCCTTCGTCGTGAAGTGCTTATCACAGTACAGACAATAGAACTGGCCGCCACTACGCCATAAATGTAATCAATAGCTCAAACCCAGGCAAGTCTTCATCATACTCAATCAAACGCTTCTCCGGGTCCAGTTTAAGCTCATCCTATCAGGTGATGTACCAACACCACACTTACCTGAATCTGGTCCAGATCCTTCATACGATTCGGCAGAGCGCGCATGCGCTTTCCGTACCTCTTCGCAGAGTGAGCCTGTCTCTTTCCTTTGGTTTTGCCTCCGCTTCCCATGATTAGTGGTGAATGAGTCGAGACGGACCGTTTCGCACCCTCAAAAGCTGAATCGATAACAGTTTCTTCGAGGCGCTATTGGTGTAGTGGTTAGCATTTACGCTTCCCAAGCGTGAGACCCGAGTTCGAATCCCGGATGGCGCATCTTTTGCTTCATTTTTTCTCGCATCGGCTGAGGCATCCACACAAAACAAGATGAGCGAGAGAGAAAAGGAAGAGAAGGTCTTCTCGGACGAAGTATCATTTCCCGGAGCGGCGCTGATGGGCTAGGGAAACATGGATGACGAGGAAATCATGGAAACGTTTGACCAGTACTCGCAGATGCCTCCCCTCCCTGGATTGACCGAGGAGAAGTGGAAGTCGCTCTCCGACCTCCAGCGCGAGGAGATGTTCAGCGAATACTACAGCAGAAGGGAGAAGGACGAGGAAATCAAGCGTTTGAAGAACCGCAAAAAGCAGGGAGCGCGTTTGTTCCCTCACGCGTAGACGCGAAAGAAAGGAAGACCATGGAGACCAAGAGGACGTCGCCGAGAGCAAGAAATGGAAGGAAGATGAAGACTACGCATATAACCAGGATGATTACGAGCAGAGTGATAGCTTTATTGACGAGTGTGGCTAAACGGGTGTGCTGATGCGATAGTAACGAGGACGAGGACGCCTACACAGAAAAGAAGAAGAAGGGAGAGCCGAAGAAGGCTCCGGCAAAGAAGCGCAAATGTGTGTTTACGGTGAAGTGCTCATTGGATAGCAACGGTCGAGCTCATCGAATTCGAGGATCTGCTCACCATCTTCCTCTCCAGGGAGAAGGTGGTGTCCTACCTTTCCAACGCCTTCTTCGACGAGATTGTTCGCAACGATTTCGTCCTTCATCGCGAAACGATTGGCGATGTGCTTCTCGCTCCCCCGCTTCACCCATAGTCGCGCATTTACCTGATCCGTCAGATCCTGGACGTGAAGGAGTGCCAGCGCGAATACCCCGTGAATGGAGTAATGACAAACAAGGTCCCAATTTGTGTCCCCACTCACCCCCAGATTTTGGTGCTCACCTACGGCGACGGCGAGAAGGAGGTGGATCTGAACAGTCTCTCGAACAGCAAGCTGACGGAGGAGGACTTCAACAGTTTCCTGAGCGAACGCGAGCATCACCAACAACGCATCATGACAAAATCGGTCCGATTTCGGGAGTGGGATGAGGCGTAGGAGTGCAAGAAGCGCGTGGAGGCGATGAAGGAGCTGGAGAACAAGGTGCCGACGGAGAAGGACCTGGCGGCACTGATGGCGCGTCGCATGCTGACGGTGGATGTGCACCGCGTGAACACGATCCGCCTTCAGGGCGACTTGAAGCTGAAGAAAGACCAGTTGGAGACGGAGCTGAAGAACGTGGAGGTGGAGGTGGCGACGCGGCGTGAGGCGTAGGAGGAGCTGTCGAAGGCGCGCAACCGGATGTACGGAGAGATCGAGGCGAAGCGCGTGGCGCTGGAGAAGGAGTTGGCGGACGTGAACCGCCGTCTGGAGGAGCTGGAGGAGGAGGAGGAGGACCGCATTCGGCTGCTGAAGGAGCGTGATGTGGTGATCGACCGCATCGCCAAGAAGCACCACCGGCTGAACGAGGAGCTCATGCGCAAGTCGAGTCAGAACCGCGTGGGCGGAGCGCGGCGGCGTGAGGCGTAGAAAGAGAACTTCCTGTCGCGGCGGCCGACGATGCCCTCGGTGAGTTGGAGCACGGGCACGGTGCACGCGGAGGAGAAGAAGGCGGAGCCGGAGGCGAAGAAGGTGGAGGAGAAGAAGAGCGCGCCGATGACGGCGGAGAACTACCACGCGTTCGAGCTGAAGATGGACGACGTGCCCGTGAAGGAGAAGCCTGTAGCGGCGCCGAAGGAGCGGAAGCGTGTGGGCATGTCTCTGGCGGACTACGCGGCGAAGTACAACTGAGTGACCTGTTTGTAACAAACACGCGTCAGCGCTTCTTCGCCTTTGGCACGTGGTGCTTCACCACGCGGAAGTCGATGGTGGGGAACGACACCACCGTCGACGCCTTCTTCAGCCGCTCTTGCAGCGACAGCATCTGCGCCTGTTCCGTGGCGCGTGGCTTCGTCGCCGTCAGCACGATCTTCTTCTCCTTCCCACTGCGCCGAGGCCCCAGCACTCGCGACTGCCCCGTCTTGGATGGAGTAGTGTGGGGTTGCGTAGTGTAAGGTTGTGTGGTGTGTGACTGCCCCGTCTTGGATGTGGCGTGCGACTGAGCAGCATACGGTTGTGTGGTATGTGACTGTACAGGCCGAGGTACTGACCGCTTGGAGGGCGGGAGGGGAATGGGACAGTCCAGCTCGAGCTCGGAGTAAATGACGTGAAGAGTGCGCGGCAGGCTGTCTCGGAAGAGCGGACAGAACACTCTCTACGCGTAAGCAGAGGAGCGTGGCGGCACGTCGAGATACGCTTTCATGCCGTCGAAGGCGTCGAAGATGAAGGTGATTTGCTTCAGCATGTGCAGGATCGTCTTCAGCACCGGCCGGGGCACGGGGTCCCTACAGCGTCACGCTCGCCGCTAGCACGCACGTGGAGGGCGTCATGCGCTGCTTGTCCGGCGTGTGCTTGTAAATGTCTGCTCGTCACCACCGCCGCCCACACCCACATAGCCGAATCAGCACTTGAAGCAGGTACTCTCTGCACCGCACCTGCGGCACGTTCCCGCTCAACCTGACTCTCACGCCGCCCTTCAGAGCCCACCGCACGCCGTACTTGGCGTTCATCTCCGCCTCGGACAGACAGCGCGTCTGCAGAATGGCGATCATCTTCTCCGTGAACGCGTGGTCCGCTGCTCGTCACGCCCACGCCACACACCCACTCAGATCCTCGCGGAACTCCTCGCGCATCGCCGCGATCTGCGCGAAAAACCAGTCCAAATCCTCGTTCATCATGCCAAGAATCGATTGGTAACTACCTCTCATTCCCCCACTCTCCCCCAACTTTTCGTCCACACGTGACTTGAGAATCACTCCCACGTCCCCCACGTGCAGCAGCTTCTGCGACGACGACTCCACCTGATCGATCTACTCCTCATCACTTCTTCCTCTTCTCACGGAAACCGCCTGGAGTTTCGCTCTCAACTCGGAGAGAAACTCCTCCTCCGCGGGCTCCTCCAACTCTGATTCCCCGCGGTTCTTTGCCAGGGTGAGTTTCCGTATGAAGGAATAGGATTGAAGGTCGCCTGGCAGGACGCCAGAAATCGGGACGTTTTCCTCCGCAGAGAGATATCGTTTGATCTCTACGCCTCACGGATTCAAATCGTTGTGACCCCCCAGCACATGCTCCCACACCAGGAACAGGTCCGTTGTTCCGTCCTCCAGGAAATGGCGGCATTCCCGCGGTTCCATGCCTCCGATGGCAAGAGGGGGCGTTTCATCGACAAAGAAGAGATAGGCGGAGGTGGTCGTGAGCGGGAGCAGAAGAGGCGATGCGGCCCCGAAGGACAGTACGGCAGCCTTGTGGGTCAGTACCAGCGAGCGCAGGAGGTGCTGGAAGGCGGCAGAGTGACCGAAGAGGAGCAGCGCCGGAGCGGTGAGGAGGGTGTGAAGGAGGGTAGGCGTGACGCCGCGCACGGCCGTCACTGCCATGGTGTTCTCGCGGGGCTTGGGCTGCGGCGGCGTGGGGGCCTTCTGCGCCTGCTTGAGGTAGTCGGCCTTGGACATGATCACTCGCGTGCCGCGCTTCTTGAGGTAGTACGCCGCGCTGAGCTCCGTCACCTCCGGCTGCTGTGTTGATATGTCATGGGATGTGTCATGGGATGTGTCATCATGGGATGTATCATGGGATGTATCATGAGATGTATCATGATAAGTATCATGGGATGTATCTTGCGAGGTATCACACGCCACGGACTGTGCTGGAGGAGTCATCGGCAGGTCCGAGGAGGAGGGCGGGGCGGCAACGGGAACGCCGCTGAAGTTCACGCAGGTGACGGTGTCGATGGCCGTGGCGTTGGCCACCAGCTGGACGGACACGGCGGGCAGCAGCAGCGGCTCAGCGCCGTCCGCCACACGGCCTGGCTGGAAGGGCGCGGCGAGCAGCGGCGACAGCAGCAGCTCCGACTGCGCCGTCACGGCCCACCGCACCTGATGCGCCTGCTCCGGGTACAGCTCTCGCCAGGACGCGTCGAACTTGCGCTGGAATTCCCGCGGTGCGGGGGGCGTTACACTCATATCAATCACGGTCAGCGTTCGTTGGAATTCTATGTCGGCGGACGCAGGATCTTCTTCCTGCTACGGGTCAGACGCATGACTGGGAGTTACACTCAGCTGCAGAAATCGGGGCGAAATCATGTCCTCGCGGATTTCGAGAACGTAGGAAAGATCGCCAATAAAGACGACGTTGGAGTCGGAGAGCGAGTTGGCGCTGAACGAACGCTGGATCTCTTCGAGAGTGCTGGAGATGAGAAGGAGAGATGATCATGACTCGATCCACACCAGGAGTGGCGTTCTCTTGGGATTTGGTGAGCCATTCAACTATGCATAACACATGTAGCAAATGGCAACAATCAGCAGACGCTCTTCCAGGAGACTCTCTTCATTGCGCAGCTGCTGCTCTTGGGCGGGGTCATTTTCTTCCTTCATTTTCTTCACTCGCTTTCGCTGCTCCTCCACAGCTTGCGTCAGAGTGGCACTAGCCGTAATACACTCAACGGAGAGACACCTCTTCTGAAGCTTCTTCCCAAGGGAGAGGATATCCAACAGTGCGTAGAGCTGCTCCACGAACTTTTGGAAGGTACCACGATTGATGATCTACCATGGAGTTTAACAACGATTCTAACCTCATAGGAATAATCACAGGACGAGATGGATGTGTAATTGTTTTTCTTTAAGAGCGATATGTACTTGTTGAGCTCGTTCGGCGTTTTCCCGAACACATACCGGGAATCGAAAAAGCGATAGCTAACTGTCATAATGCCACATTCATTTTACTTCCAGTAGTAGGAACTCCGTGTTTGCTGCGATGAAGTCAGCATCTTCAGAATAATCAACAGCAACCTGTCGATGATCTTCTTCCCATCTCCCTCGATCGATCCTAGCACTCCGCCAACATCGATCACAAAAGACACGGAATCCGATCTACAGGGTACACCACACCTCCTCTCTTACAAATCATTTATGGACAAATCCATAATGATGCCTTCTTTTGAAAGCCCACCTATCCCCCAAATGGGGCAGTATCACATCATTTGAATTCAGGCGATCCCACAAACCAAATGCCCTCCAAATCGGGAGAGAACGGAAGGGCTGTTTTGGGCATTCTTCCTCTTCGAATCGTTATGAATGCAGTTACTGTAGCCAAACTGAAGTACATCCTCCCCTCTCTTCGCACGCTGAATAGCGAAGCGTTGTCGAGAGAACTCGATATGTTGAGCGTATATTCCTGCTCCTTCGCATCATGTCTAGTCCGGAGTCGATGTGATGGCGTTCTACAAAACCCTGGTTTGATGTCGATGTGATTGCTGTTATACGCAGAACCATGCGCTGAACATCAAGCGAAAGAATGTCCTGTTCCTCGGGGCACCGGGATCAGGAAAGGGCACGTATTCTCGGATCATCTCTCCCGTGCTGAATGTTCGCATAGGATTGAACGCTGAGACGTAGCTTCCCGTATTCGGCTCGGGTGATTACATGAAGCAGGAAATGGCGAAGGGGACCGAGTTTGGAAAGGCGGTGAAGCCGTATGTTGATTCCGGACGTCTCGTTCCCGACGACATCGTTCTTCCAGTCGTTTCGAAGATCCTGGCTCAGCCCATCTACAAGTCGGGCGTCATTCTGGATGGCTTCCCCCGTAACGAGGCCCAGGCGCTCGCTGTGGAAAAGAGCATCCCCGTGGACCTGGCGGTCTATTTCCACCTGCCACATGACGTGCTGGTGGAAAAGCTGATGGGAAGACGTGTCTGCCCCCACTGCGGCCGGTCGTATAATGTGGCGAGCATTATGAACAACGGGTTTAACCTGCCTCCCCTCCTTCCCAAGGAGAACAACCGATGCGACGATTGCCACGAGGAGCTGATCCAGAGGAGCGATGACAATTTGGAGGTGATCGAGAACCGACTGGCTGTTTTTGAGAGACAGACGAAGCCGCTTCTCGATTTCTTTGGACCGAAGGGAAAGAGTATGCACTGCGTGTGATATGAACTGTAGACGTGCTGAAGCAGTTCGACATCAAGACGGGAGTGGCGGACGTTCCCGACATTCTGAAGTTGATGCTCTCTTTTTTCATCTCTTCCTAAGTCGTTTTAGTTTTGCGCGTTTGTTACAAACACTCCAAACGTTATGCTTCTGTGTGAAGGGATGGGCAAAGAAGTCTTGTCTCCGATCGGTAATCGGAGACAGTCTGGAGGACTCCGAGTTACTGCTATTGCTATTCAACGAGTTGTAGTGCGATGAGGACATCGAGACCACGGAAGGCAGCAATGTCGAATGGGGAGACAATCGCATAGTGTGCCCCGGCGTGTGCTGCGGGGTAGGCTCCGCCTCATCCTCTGCCTCATCCTCCTCCATATCCGCCAGCCCGTCGATGTCCTGCATGATCAGGATCGACTCCTTGCTTCGCCCCACATAATCCCTCTTCTTCCGCGGTTGTGGCCTCGGCTTCTTCACCTCCGCCCCCTCCGGCGTGGACCGACCGCTCTCCTCCGGCATTGGCAGAAGTGTGGACGACCGAAATGTGTCTGCCTCGCGCTCGCTGGACTCCTCCTTCAAGAATCGATCCGCATCGTCAATTACGTACACGTCGCCCTGAACCAGCTCCTCGCGATCCTCGTCATTCCAAGCGTCCTCCTCCTGCTGGTATCGACGCAGTTCCACCACATTGTGCGCATGTTCATCCTCGATCGTCTCCAAGTACCCTCCTCGCTCCCGCTTCTCAAACATGCCGCTCACTCCATTCGGCGCCTCCGACGTGTCGCTCACATCACTCACTCCGCGCCATCCACGACGCTGACTGGTTTCCCCGGTTTCCCTATTTGGATCCACGGAATCCACCTGATCAAACAACGTGGGAGAATCCTCTTCCCCCAGCAGCATGAAAAAATCGCGGTTCTGCAAACCCGCTTTCAGAAGATCACGTTCGGTTTGTGTTCCGTCAGCGGGAACCATAGGAACCGTAGGAACCGCGGGGATTTCAAGGGAAGCGTCTTTCACGATCGTATGGGAGACAGGAGGCGGAGGGGGAACTGAAAGCCTCTGCGTGGTGGGAAGGGGAAAAGACAGAGGATGGGGAGGAACCGGCGGGGGATCATTCGCGATTTCAGTTTCCGTGAAGGTGAAGTGCTGGCGCTGGCACTGCTTCCGGAGCTTCTCGCGCTCGTCCTCTTCACGAGGGGAGATCGAAGGGGCATGCACGGGATTGGCGTCCGGATCCTTCTTCTTGATGGCCTTGACAGGCATAACATCTTTGTACAAGAACTTCACGACATTTTCGCCATCTACACTAATCTACTCGTAATACAGGGCGACGACGCGCACTTTCTCAAGATTGTTGTGATTAATAAGGCGGAACTACGACTTGAGGGGTTTGGAAAGCCCATACGTCTTGAAATTTGGAAATGATAGGATCAAAGAACCTCTTCTTTTCCCCCTTCTTCTTCGTATCCACGGGCTCAGGGATGACATCCGAAATGCTTGCCGCCATTTCATCAATCTAGCACGTAAGGGTCACACACAGGAGCCACTCGGGTGCGGCAAAACAGCCAGTCGTCATCGTCTTCAAATAAAAAACAGAAGGAACAGTTTGTGAATGGAATCATGAGCCACCGCCTACCAAACTTGTATTTCGACGAAATCCCCTTGTACAGTTCCATTTCAAACATCATTCGACTTGTCTACACGTCATAGCTCACAACAACACGCGTACCGATGGATCATATATACGGATAGCGCTTGACTTCAGCTTTCGGCATGTGACCAATGTGAGGATACCAGTGATTCTCGTATCCTTCCACTTCTCTATGGATGAGTGTAGTCCAACCGAATCCTGCCCTTGGCGATTAAGAGATGGGTGTAGCACATGAACAAGGGGGATGTGTACTTATCCAACTCTCCTGAGATGGATGCGAAACACTGATCCGGAATGTGGTTGTACTTCATTTCTGAGAATGACCGCGTCTCCCCTTCTTTCTTTACAGTATGCCTTTCGTGTGACTCTAGACAACATCACACAAAGAAGCGCCTTCCATCTTCAATCAGCCCGATGCGTCCCTTCCACGCTATCCTTTGGCAAAGGAACCTAGATACCCACAGAAAACCATTCCTATGAAAACCAACTCAAGTCTTTCCTGTCAACAAAGAAACGCCAAATACTTAGTTAATCTTAAGAAGCTCGACCTCGAAGATCAGGGTGGCATTGGGAGGAATGCTACGCATGAATGGAGATGGACACGACTACATGCCACTGACACCAGCAGCGCCGTAGGCGTAGTCGGGGGAGAGAGTGAGCTTGGCCTTCTCGCCCAGGGACATGGTCATCACACCCTCATCCCAACCTATCGATGAAACCCTGCGGACGAGCCCTACCCTTGATGACGTGGCCGATACCGATGACAAACTGGAAAGGTCTGCCACGAGTGCGGGAGCTGTCGAACACCTTACCGCTGGTGAGCTACGACATCACCCTAATCCGAAACGGCCCACGGTACCAGTGTAGTGCATGGTAAGAGTGTCTCCGACCTTGGGGAAATGCACTCCGTCTCCAGCCTTCAGAACTTCCTTTTCGAAACCCTAGGAGATGAGAAGTGGATAGGCACCCCGAACCATGATTCGTATACAATGATCTTTGAGAAACCAAGGCTCGATCCAAAAACGAGCCGTTTCCACTTCCGATCCATGACGGAAAACGCCGCGGTTTTGTCCGAACAAACAGCGGAATTGTCTCAATGCCACATGGTCATGTTCTGCAAGTCCTCGTCCTCGTCATCACCAAACACGCTGTTCTTCTTTGCGTTCTGATTTCGCTTCTTGTTTTTCTTGTTTTGCTTTTTATTCTTCTGATTCTGGTTCTGGTTTCTCCCCTTCTGGTAGTTCTGGTTCTTTCGGTTCTTCTTCCCCTTGCCGATGTTCAGCTTTGGAATCTCGATCATTTTGTTGAGCTTCTCCAGGCCCTTCGAGTCTACGTGTCACTTCTCCATTCAGTTCCCACTTCCTTCTCCCGAGTTTTGCATCTCATTCACGAAGTCACGCATAATCTCAACGCAGCCCCTCTCGTCCTTGCAGGAGTTCATCTTGCTCACGAGCGACTGGTACATCTCCGCGGTGATGAGCCCTGTCGACAGCAGGAACTGATCGATCACCGAGGAGACGTTCTCCTTCACGTTGATGCGAATCGGCGTGATGTTCTTCTTCGACACGTTAAAATTGAAAATGTAGGTGTTGATGGTGAGAATGCGATTCTTCACCACCTCCTCCAAATCCTCGTTCATCAGCTTCTTCATGTTGATCTCGAACAGCTGGTCCAGGAAGGCCGCGTAGTTCGACCGCGCCCCCAGGTACGGCACAAAGCAAGAGCACAGGTTCAATGTCGTCTTTACCAGCAAGCTACGCGTCACTCTCACGCCTCACACGCACTCCGAGTCCGTCTGCAGGAACATCGACACCAACTGGCACATCACGTTGCACACCTCGGGGTTGCCCACCACCACCGCCTCGAACGGCCGGCGGAAGAAGCTGATGCGCTTCTCGCGCACGCCCTCGTTCTCACGCAGCATCGTCGCGTCCACTACTCTTCACACCCACACACCACGCCCACAGGTCGCACCGCCGCCCAGGTACGCGTTCACGCGGTTCGCGCCCTTCCCGCGATTCCCGCGGTTGTACCCGTCGCACACGCGGCCGGCCAGACCCTCGGAGAACTGGCGGATGGCGAACGTCTTCTCGTACGAGCGCGTGGTGTAGCCCAGCAGCGCGCCCAGCAGGTCTGCCACGGCCGCTGCGCTGCTCAGCATCAGCTCCTCCGCGATCATGTCACAGCCCAGCGCGAACGCCCGCTCCGGCGTCTCGTTCGGCAGGGTGATCCCAAGATTTCGCACTATACGTCAGACGACACCACCACGCCCACTCAGCTCGGGGTTCTCGCCGAGCGGCAGACGGGCCAGCGCCGCGGAGAGCGCGACGTAGAGAAGCTGCACGACGCCTGGCGTGGGTTCGACCTTGGCGCCCCATAGACAGCTGGCGGACAGGTAGAGGGGGACCACAATGTTTCGGAGGATCGTGGAGAACATGGCGAGGCGGAGCGCGGGCGCGAACTGCTTCAGGGACTGCGCGAAGAAGGAGGCGACGCCGTCGGAGGCGGACTTCTCGCAGCTGAGGAGGTGATACCACACGCGCTAGGGTGAAGCGAGACAGACGAACCTACGGTGAGCGCGGAGAAGAGCGTGAAGAGGCGGGTGGACTGCAGCGGGACCTGGCCCGTGCAGGTGACGCTGGAGGCCTCCTTGAGCGTGACGGAGCGCCAGCAGGCGAGCGCGGGGCTGGGGGAGCCGTCGCCGACGAGGAGGAAGCAGACGGTGTTGAAGAGGAGGGCGAGCGGCTCGCCCAGGACTTGGAAGGCAGAGTCGCTGATGACGAGGTACTCCGAGGTGGTGAAGATGGCGTCGAACATGGCGGAGAGACACGACAGGTGCGCGGAGAGCTCCTGCAGCGCGTCCAGACTAGCGGTGAGACCGTGGCGCAAGCCGCACTTGCCGTTGAAGTACTCGTGGAAGAGCGAGGGGTCGCTGTAGTACTTCTTGACGTCGTCGCTGATCAGGTAGTTGATGATGGGCAGGAACACGCGCGTGAACTGCTCCGTGCGCTCCTGCGGCGACGTTAGGTTCGATGCCAGGTTCACTACGCGTCAGTTCCCGCGGGAATCGCGACGGAACGCGGAGCAGAGGTTGTTGCGTACGGTGGCGTCGCGCGCGGCGAGGATCTGCTCGAAGATGGCGGCGAGGATCTGCGTGAGCTGCATGAGAAGCGACTTGCCCAGCAACTTGCACACGCGGAACAAGTGTTCCGAGGCCGTGGTGGCGATCTTCAGCTGGTCCGCCGGGTTGCCGCTAGGAGTGAGGGAATTCCCGCGGGACGACTTGTAGGCGCGGGAGGCGTTGGCGATCATGGAGACGAGGAGCTGGATGAACTCGACGAGGGAGGGGAGGTCGTTCTTCATCACCCAGAGGAAGGAGAAGGTGAACTCGACGAGGTAGGTGTCGCCCGCGGCGCTCTGGCCGTTGATTTGCTTCATGAAGGTGTCGACGATCATCTTGCCGGTGCTGAGCAGCTGCGCCTGCTTCGTCATGTCCAGGTTGTAGCGGTTGATGCCCAGGTTAATGCCGCCCACGATCTTCAGGAACGCGTCGCACCACACAGGGTCGGAGGAGAACTGGATCTGCAGACTACGCATGAGCGGGCAGAGATACAAGCACATCTCCAACACGGCCTGCACGAGCGGGCTGGCGTAGTGATTGCAGAGCGTGGAGACGAGGTTGGTGGCGTCGGCGCAGTACTGGTTGTAATCCGTGATGTACTCCTGCTGGTCATCGCTGTCGTAGTCGCTGTAGCTACGCCTCACGCCGCGCGGTCGCCCGCACTTCATGTCGTTGAAGTTGGGGCTCTTGATGTTGTTGTTCTGGATGCTGAGAAGCAAGCGCTGCAGCAGCTCGCCCACCTTCGACTCCGCCTCCTTGCTGCGCATGACTCCCTCTCTCCGCCCTCACCGAATGCAGTTGTTGTCATTCCGCGAGATGTCGGGGAACAGCGTCGGCAGCGCGTCCAGCGCCAGGTCCGCGATCTCCAGCCGCGGGAACGCCAGCAGCGGCACGATGAGCGACAGGAGGTGGCTGTAGACGGCGGCGTCGCTGGGCAGCCAGTAGGACAGCAGCGCCTTCTGTGAGACGCAGAAGTCGATCACCGCGCTGGGCGTGAGGAAGAAGCAGTAAACTCACAGGTAGTAGGCCTTATAGATGTAGTAAAAGCCGTACTGGTCGGCGAAGTGGCTGCTCAGCACGCCCGAAATGTCCACGATTTCGCTCAGCACCGTCAGCGCGAAGCTGCGGTTGGCGCTTGAGTACTTCACTCTGCGCGTGAGCGCCGCCCGCCAGGCTCACTTGGCCATGTTGCCCAAAAAGGCGAGGATTTCGGGCAGGATCTCCTCGTCGAGGGAGAAGGAGTTGAAGGACGCGGTGATGTCCTTGAAGTTGGCCTTCAGCGTGCTCTCCAGCAGCTAGGCGTGAGGCTGTGAGAAGGAGAAAACCAGCGGCGTGCTGACGGTGAAGAGACGAACGCACTCCAGGAGATTGCGCCGGCCATTGCTGTCGTTGCTGGTGTAGTTGCGCATGGTGTAGAGAATGAAGCGGATGAACATGTCTCCCTTGCTGTTGAACGCCTACGGTGAAGGAGGGAGGGCAAGGCAACGGATTGCAGATCGTGGCGGCGGCTCTCCGCGAGGCGGCTGCTGGAGCTGTCGTCCGTGATTTCCTGGAGGAGGAACTCGAAGATCATGACGCCCGTGTAGAACTGGGAGCTGCTCTTCCTCATGACGGCGGTCAGCTCGTCGTAGAGATTGCTCCAGCGCTGCGGCCACTGCCGCTTCATGATCTCCACGAACACCTCAGCGAATTTGACCATCACGTAGGAGGGAATACTCAAGTTGTCCTGCGAGTGAATTTGCGTGGTTGTGGTCACGTTGATGTTATTTGCGATGTACTCCATCGCAAAGCGCTGAATCGCAGACTTTCTTGTCTCATCATACTTCATCCACTTGGACACGATGTTTACCTTCATGCAGTTCATGCAGAAATGCTTCACGTAGTCCGTGTGGTCTAAACAACACTGAAAGCACAAGCAACTCTACTGGGATCGGGATTCACAAGAATGGTCATTGCATAGTCGATGGAATAATCGGCCTCCTGAAACTCGGTCACCTTCTGCTCAGCCAATGCACGCATCTCCGGCGGGGACTGCGGGTTGGCGATGCAGCTCAGAGCTCCGATGATATTCTGGTATACTTGAGGGTCCATCCGATCGAATTCTGTGAACTCGCCAAATTCGGCACTCTTTTCCACTCTTCAAAACGGACTATTTCCGTCACTCCTCGTTCTCGCCCATTCTCCGCTGTAGGAACAAATGAGAATAACGCTTGCACTTGTTCTTTTCTGCATCGCCACGTGCGTGATTATTGAAGTGGGGATCCGCACCGCTGCTCAGCTGTAGGTGCCTGTCGGCGAAAAGCGCTGCCTGTACGACGAGATGGCTGTCGGACACAGACCCCAGCTGTACGTGAACGTCGTGGAGGGAGGCAAGCATGACATCCACTTCACCGTTTCCGCTTCCCGCAGTCGTTAGGCATAGGTCGTATCGATCGGACGTGACGAGACTCTGGTGGATGTCATGATGGGCACCGATCCTTCGCATCCCGCCATCTATCGCGTTCTCGTCAATAGGGATGGATTACGGGTAGGATGTGGATTTCGAAATTCCCTACTTCGCGGAGTATATGTTCTGTTTGGACAATGACAAGACGCAGTTCTCGAACGAGGTCAAGCGCGTGGAGCTCCGTCTGGAGGAGGGAGACACTTGTAACGGAGCGAGTTCGAGGCGTGAGACGTAGATGACAGCCTGAATGACGACAACGCCGAGCTGCTGAAGGACGAGGACGTGCCTTCTCTCGTTCCGGGTTCATTCGTAGATTATCCACATTGGCGATTCCATGAAGGAGATCAAGGAGATGACGGAGGAAATCAAGGGCAAGCAGGCTGCCTACCGTCTCCAGGAGGAGGATCGAAGAGACTGTGTGTTCCTGCTCGATAGTGTCACTCGTAGCCGTGATGAAGACGCACGACCGTGTGTCCGCGATCAACATCATCGAGATATCCGCGTTCTTCCTCTTCTCGGTGATTCAGATTCTTGTGATTCGAAGATGGTTCAGCTCCAAAAAGCCCCTTCTCGGTTGAATATGTGATACTATGTGACTGTTTCGGCTGTTTGTTCCCGCACCATGTGAATCGCTGCCGTAGATGAAGAGGTATCTGGTTGGACTCTATAGCAGCTGATATGTGCAATGAGCGAGTGACTGGAAGAAAGGACGGAATGAACTGACATGGATTTCGTGGTCCGTACTCCACGCCGATGGATTCACTGCCCATCCACAGAACTCTCCTCACCGTTTCACATCCGAACGACCCTGCTATTGTCCATTCTCGTCCAATCTTGGCCCATCGTCACGGTACGATAGCACGCATCTGTGAGTGCATTCCAATACTATTCTACGCGAGTACGAGCTTACGAAATCAACGCTCTACAAGAATTCGTTCACGCATTCGATTGGTCCAAATAGTAGTTCACCTTGCGTCATGCGTGCGTCATAGAAACGCCCGTTACGGTAAGTGGATTTCATCAGATAATAATTGTAAGTGTGAACAATGAAGTCTGTTGTCTACGTTCTTTTTGCTGTCGCTCTCGCTGTGAGCTTCAACGACGCCTTCTCCGATTTCGAGGCCAGATACGGTAAGAACTACCTCCCTGCTGAGAGAGCCTTCCGTGCCAAGGTCTTCGAGTACAACATGAAGTGGGCCAAGAAGATGAACGCTCAGAACCATCCCTACACCGTCGGTGCTACCCCCTTCGCTGATATGACCAACACTGAGTTCGCCA
>OIWT01002382.1_pt1 | contig 19631 bp, 30 predicted proteins | sample 1587701 | NCBI WGS metagenome assembly OIWT01 (sample SAMEA3888904, study PRJEB22519) | human gut metagenome | biome: human gut; feature: human-associated habitat; material: faeces | place: Denmark | collected 2009
TTTCCGGATTGTGTTTCTTTATTACGCGAGTGTTGCAAGCACGCTGAGCATGGGGTGCATTCTTCACACTCGTATTCCGTCCGTCAAACGGATCCTTCGAGGAAGTGGGGGCCCCCGATTTGAAGTGTGGGAAGAGTCCTTCCCAAAACTCTTTCCTGTAGGTGTGTCTCGTTGCAGCTTGCTTTTATTCTTTTCCGTTTTCTGCAAGTCTCGATCCTGTCTTCCCTATTTCAATGTCCAGCCCCGGTGGTTCTCGTGTTGTCCATAAGAAAGGAACGTTAAGAGATTCATTGCACAAATTAGCAGAGGCGACGCTAACTCGGTAGGCGGCTTGGATTGGGGTTCATGGATTCTAGTGAAGGAATAGCAAATGCCGTGAAGTGTCCTGAAGACGTAGATAAGAACGAGTGGATTGCTGTGCACGGTTCCCCTGCTTTCGTGTGTTCCGTAACAATTAGCTGTGGACTTCTTCAACGACATCAGCGTGCTCTACGATGTTGTGCGTGACGACTGCACGCCCGAGTCATGCCCTACGATGCGCGCAGGACCGAAGTATCTCTGGATGGTGGCGCTCACGGGTAGCTACGAGTTCCTTTGGAGAGACAACGATCACTACAGAAGGCCGACGCAGTTGCCGGCCAAGGTGTACATTGAGTGTCTGCTGAACTGGCTGGTGATACAGCTCGAGAACGAGCGTATTTTCCCCGTCGAGGACGGTTCCGCTCTTCGCGCCCAGTCACTCCTAGGAACACCATTCCCTCCCGATTACGAGAAGCAAACCCAAACCATTTTCCGTCGCATGTTCCGCGTGTACGCACACATTTGGTGCAAGTAGAGGCATTCGGCACTTGCAACGCGTAGCCACCGCGACATCATCCTCCGCTGCGATTGCGAGCGCTCGTTCCGCTTCAGCCTCAACCACTACATCCACTTCGTGGACCAGTTCCACCTGGTCTACGGCGGTGACCTGCGGCCCCTCTCATCGCTCGTCATCGAGCTGGCGCCACAACTGCCGAGTCGTGTCGTATGTCTCCTTTCACCTGCAGTTACGGAGGAAATGATCAGCTGCGAGCTCATGAAGAAGAATCGGCATCATCAACAGCCCAACCCCGTCGCCTTCCAGCAGCTCGTCTCTCCTAGTAGTATTCCCTCTGTCCACATCCGTCCGTCCGTTACTCCGTACTCGGCGAGATCATCCGTTGCCTTCCATCCGGTTGACGTCTCCGAGGAGCAGGCGCCGGAGCGGGTACCGGGAATCACTCCTGGAGAGAACCGCGACTCGCTGTACTACAGCACGCAGAGTGTGCAGAGCACGGCAACGAATGTGAGCCTGAATGACGGAGCGAAGGAGGAGAGACACTCCAAAGACCTGGAGCCCATCACAGAAGCGGAGACAGCGGCCGCGCCCGGAGTGGAGAGCATTGAGGAAGAAGAGGCGGAGGAGCCATCCGACGAACAGGATGAGCATAGGAAATCGTGTACTGTTCTATGAGTCGTGTTTCTTGAATCACTTGAGCCTAGAATCTTTTCGGAGGAACAGGAACCATGAGCCGCCCTGAAAAGGAGGGACCCCCTGATGTGGTGAAGCGAATGCAAGCTCATCCGTAGCTGTTTTACAATGAGAAGGAAGCGAAGAAGTATGCGAACAACAGTCGTATTCGTTTGATTCAGGCCCAACTGGCGGACCGAGCCATCGACTTGCTGGCGCTTCCAGAGGGAGAGCAAGCGTTGTTGCTGGATATTGGCTGCGGAAGCGGTCTTAGTGGCGAATGCATTTCAAACCGTGGTTACCATTGGATTGGCTGCGATATCAGCCCCTCTATGCTGAACATCGCCGTAGAGGTGTTTCTTTGCTTTTCGCTTGATGTATAGAACGGAGTGGAGGGAGACGTGATGCTTCATGATATGGGTCAGGGCCTGCCTTTCCGCAATGGCATTTTCGACGGCGTGATTAGTATTTCTGCTGTTCAGTGGCTGTGCTACTCCAACTCGAAGAGTGAAAACCCAGTGTTCGTTGCTCGTTGGAGTCGTGATTCCTAGTCGTCGTTTAACCGCCTTCTTCATGACTCTATTCAACAGTCTGCGTTCTGGAGCCAGGTGGGATCTTTTGCTCTATTGGTAAGGAATAGAGCCGTCATCCAGCTCTATCCCGAAACCCCCGAGCAGATGGAGTTGATATCGAAGACGGCTACGAAGTGCGGTTTCACGGGCGGTTTGGTGGTGGATTTCCCGAACAGGTGGTCGTTGCGTTGTGAATTGAGGCGTAGTGCCAAGGCGAAGAAGATGTTCCTGGTGCTGAAGGCGGGAAACGACCCCAATTTCCAGGTTCCGAAGGGACTGACGGACGAGGGCGGTGAGAGTAATGATGTTCGCTTCACGGCTCGCGAGAAGGCGCTGAACCGGAGAAAGAGAGGAAGAGAGTTTGCTCCGATTAAGAGCAAGTGGGTGTGACGGGTGGTGGTTCCATGTAGGGAGTGGATTATGAAGAAGAAGGAGAAGCAGCAGGAACAGGGAAGAAAGACGGCGAGAGACTCGAAGTACACGGGAAGAAGAAGACCGACTCCATTTTAGCGAGTGTTTGTTGAAAACAAGCAAATCACTCCATGATTCCCACGATGCGCTCGGTTTCCTCCTTCTTGTGCTTGCAGTTGCCGTTTCCATCCTTGCAATTGCCATTTCCGCATTTGCAATTGCCTTCTCCGTGTTTGCAGTTGCCTTCTCCGTGTTTGCAATTGCCTCCTTCATGCCCGCAGTTGCAATTGCCTTCTCCGTGTTTGCAGTTGCAATTGCCTCCTTCATGTCCGCATTTGCAATTGCCTTCTCCATGTCCGCATTTGCAATTGCCTTCTCCATTCCCACACTTACACTGTCTCTCCCCCTTCTCGCACTTGCACCCAGTCTTCTTGCATTCACACTCCTCTCCCTTCTTGCACTTGCAATCTTCTCTTCCACATTGGCATTCACCCTTCTCCTCTCCCTTGCAGCCACAACCTCCCTTCTTGCACTTGCCTTCACCCTTCTTGCAACCACACTCACCCTTTCCTTCTTTACAACCACACTCACCCTTTCCTTCTTTACAACCACATTCACTCTTCTCCTTCTTCAATTTCTTCTTATTCTTCTCCACAACGTACGTACCGTATCCAGTAATGATAGCCATACGAATAGGAGAACTACTCATGACAATGCCCATCCACACTCACATGGCCTTGTTACACAGATAAGCAAGCGTGAACAAGCTTGCCTATGCATGAGCAGCACTCCTCATGTTCACATTCGGGTTGTTCATGATGATGTGCGAATAGCGACTCGTGAACTCCCATTTATTCATAAGCGCGACGATCGTATCAGGGGATACCAAACCCAGCTTAAAAGAACCGTAGAAACCAGCCAAGCACGCAAGCTCCCTACAACTCAAGGAACCCACCCTTTCCTACAAACCGAAATAGGCAATGACAACCTTCGTTCCACCCATCTGGTTGAACTTGTGACCAAAGCTGATCACGCTCTTCTTCTCCTTCTCAACCAGCTCATGGCGCTTTTCGCGTCTCTCTTCCTTCTCTTCCTCCTTTGACATGCTAACTACGGGTGATCCACTTTCCCCATCCCAACAAGATCGGATAAACGGAGTGCAGATCATGTTACTTCGTGGTAACCAGTTAAACTTCATGCATTGCGCCACTTGGTTCGTCGCAGTCTTCAACTTCAGCATCGTGCGACTTGACGAGAGGCAACGTCGTATGGTTTCCTTCGCGCACACCGAGCGATTTAGCACCAAACAGAGGGACATTCTCTAGTGCAAAGAAAAGACTGCCAAAATTGGTCCTCCTTTTGCCCTCCATTCCCTCTTTTCTAAAAGTCTCCGCCATGGAAAAGCAGGAGAAGAATCGTCTACGCTCTCAACTCCTCCGCGCTCGAGACGCCAACGATGTTCCCTTCCTTACGGAAACGGCTTCCTTTCTGTTGTCTTCGACTCCTGTCGAATGGTATTCACGAAAGTACAATGTGATATGTAGGGATTTGGTCTGCCTCGTGTTATCCTCCATTCCGAAGCTAAAACATGCGGAACCCTTGTTCCAACAGTGCATGGAAGGGCTGGATCCAATCCAATCCATTCCGGAAGCCGCCTACACTTGCATCCTCACCAACTACGCGTTTTACAAGAAGCCCAAGGAAGCACTCGCATGGCTGGAACGGATGAAAGCAGAAGAGATACCGATCAAGTGAGTTGTAGTGAAATGGCTGTGAAGAGCAGGAACCGTCAAATTGTGTCCCTCCTGCAACTTGCAGAGCAGTCTTCCGACAGAAAATTGATACAGCAGCTCAACACGTTGATGAAGCAGGATGGAGTGGCGCTCAACCAGAAGGTGCGCAGCGAGCAGATTATGCTATGTACGTTGCGCCTAATCAATGGTGTTGTAGATGGATCCAACCACAATGAACGGGGCGTGATTGCGATTCTTCGTGAAATGGCGGCAACGGATCGCTTTCTGACGGATCCGTCAATGGTAGATGCCCTAAAGCAGTTTTGCATTTCGTTTGCGTTATGGTCACGCTTCATCCTAGGAATCCCTCCTGGGAATTCCACCCCTTCGCTGTCCGTCGCAACCTGTGCAGTGTTTGTCACGAACCCATCCGGAAAGAGGCGATTCAGCCGGTGGATCGTCAGCGCCTCCTCGCCAGCGTGGATTCGTTCTCGAGTTTGAGAATTCACTATCCTTCACTGTAGAATCGTCTTTTAAGCAGCAGAAGCAGTTCGATGCCTTCAAAGCGTTCCTGCAGACAACTGACAGCAATGTCATTCTCGATGGAGCGAACATCGGTTTTGCCAACGCCAACAACAAGGAAAACATGAAGAATGGAATCTACTTGAACGTGGGAAACATTGCCGCCATGGTGTCGCAATTCCAATCGCAGCAGCTTAAGCCGCTTGTCATTCTCCACTCCTATCACTTGCGCCACCTCAAGGGCCGCACAGAGCAGATGGCCATCCTGGATGTGCTTGTCAAACGGCAATTTCATTCATAGCGTCTTCGTGCCGCCAAGCAGCTGTTCTTCGTGGAGAGCGGCTCGAACGACGATTGGTACTGGCTGTACGCCGCGCTGGAGAAGCCGGGTCGATGGGTTGGAGAGGGAGGCGGCGTGAAGGGTAGCTTGTGTCCAACGACCAGATGCGCGACCACCTGTTCCACGTGAAGGAGGAAGAGCAATTGTTCAGGCGATTTCGGGAGGAGAGCCAAATCACGTACTTCATCCCTCCGACGCTTTCCTCCCCTTCGGTGGTTCGGCTGTTTTATCCTCTGCCATACTCGGTGTGCATTCAGGTAGAATGGAGGAGGAGGCTATGAGGATAGGAAACGCCTCGCAGCTTTCATATTCCCTTCGGGACGATGGAGAAGGCGAGTTTTCGTCTGAAGAAGTGGTATTGTCTGCGGAATCGCGTTGTTGCGCTATCCCGGTTTATGCCGAGGGTGTGATGTCTTTTCGTTCATGGGGACGTTGTTTCTTGCAAAGTCGTTGGAGAACACATTCTGCTTTCTAGCCAGCCTGCAGTTGCTGCGATCAAAGAAACTGCACCGGAACTAAGGAGGAATGAATGATTCTGACGCCTTCCTCCCGATGGACGTTCTTGGTTCCATCGGCAACGAGCCGTTCAACGACCCGGTGATGAAGCGCGGCTCGTACTCGATTGCCGATTATTTGACCGAGAACTTGAGCGAGCTGTCCGATGAAGAGCTACTGCGGCAAATCGACTTTATCACCGAGGTGTTTGAGCAGGAGCAGGACACGATCCAGCTGGACACAAGTAGGAACATCCGTATTCTTCCGATTCTGGTGGAGCAAGTTCAAAAGAACCGGAGTGTCGAGGTGAATGTACATGTAGTGAATGTGGGTTTGGGATGATGCACTAGTTGCTCCACCTGTTTACGACGATGTGCAGCTACTCGGAGAAGTTTATCATCAAGCTGTGTCACATCGGTATCATAAACATTATCAAGAACTTTATGGACTCGGACAACACCTCCATACTGAAGGAGTCCATCACGTTGCTAAGTACGGTGGTTTGGTACTTTGTGGGCCAGTCGAAGCAGTACCCCAAGACAAAGCAGTTCGAAATTGAAATCCAGACGATTCTCCTGGAGGGCAGCTTCATTCCCCGCCTCCTTTCGCTCATCCTGGATGGCAACACACCGGACTCCGTCTTTGTCATCTGCCTGCACTGCTTCAGCCAGTACCCGCCCCAAATCAACCTCGCTTCCACGGACACGAAGCGCATTCTCTCCGTGCTCAGTCGAAAGCTCACGCTGACTGTTTTGTTGTGCGGCAGCTGTTACGGTTAGACGAATCACGATGTCATCATCCACATCTGCAAGGTGATCGGACGCCACTTTGTGATTGCCTCCCGTGTGATCGTATGTTTTTCTCATTCACCTCATTGCACAGTACCTGGTGTCCTCCTGCATGATCCCCCACATCATCGCGCTCCTGGGACATCACATGATTGACATCGTTTCGGAGGCGCTTCACGTGATCGGCTGCATGATCGCGCTGGAGCGCGACGACAGGGAGAATTTTGACTACACGGAGGTGGGAGAGGGATGATGTCGTGATTCGCAGTATGCGGTGGACTGCGGCGTGATCAAGTACCTGTGCAGTCTCCTCAAGCAGAAGTCCGTGTCCATCCTGAAAGAAGCCCTGTGGACGATTTCCAACATCATCGCCGGGAGCACGGAGCTGGTGACGACTGCGTGCAAACATAACTCCTAGATCGATTCGGTGATCAACAGCAACTGTATCACCCAGGTCATCGCAATGCTCGATTCGCCCGATTACGACAAGTTGAAGACGGAGGCGTACTGGGTGTTCATGAATGGCTGCACGTGCGGAAACGACCAGCAGATCGAGTACTTTGTCCAGAATGGGGTCATCCACATCCTAATGTCCCTATTGCGCAACGAGCAACAAAACCCCGAAGTCTTCGACGCGCTCGAGTGCATTGTGGTGGGCGTTTCGTCGGCCGTTTCATCGTAGAAAGCGGGAGACCGTTTGGCGGCAGCGGCCCAAGCAGTTCAGGCGGTTCAGGCGGTTCAAGCTGTTCAGGCGGTCCAGGCAGTTCAGGCAGTTCAGGCGGGTTCCACTGGCTCCACAGGTTCCAATGGCTCCACAGGCTCCACAGGTTGCACCCCTCCCGCGGGGAAATCGGGCATTGGGCGGCCGATGAATCCGTACACGGCGCAGATGGACGTGGAGATTCTGCAGGAGCTGGCGAGCACGACGCAGGGTGTGTTCCAGAAGCGCGCGGAGGTGTTCTATCACAGCTACTTCTACCAGTGCGGCGTGTGCCACCGGTACTTCTAGTGGGCGTGAGAGGCGGGGGTGACGGGTAGTGTGGGGGATGTGCCGATGAAGTACTGCCAGGAGTGCGCGTTCCCCGTGTGCGAGGGCTGCGACTGCTCCGTGTACCACCTGGACTACCAGCTGGCGCACTGGGAGGAGGTGGTGGAAGAGATGGGGGGTGAGGCGTAGAGCGAGGAGAAGAAGAGCGAGACGAAGAAGAAGGGGCGGCGAAAGAAGAAGAGCTCGCAGGCGAAGCTGCCGGCGGAGAAGGAGGCGGTGCCCGAGGGCGTGCTGCAGCGGTTCAAGGAGCTGCTGAGTGCGTACCTGGAGGTGGGCGTGGGAGAAGGAGGTGAGGTGTAGGACTTGGATATGTTGAGACTATCTTCTCTACTGTGGTGTGTTTGTTTGTCGTTGCATGTGCAGCGTGTAGTGTCTTTGTGGAGCAGTCTTTCCTTTGAAGTGCAGTCTCTTTGCGGAGCAAGGTGAATATGACTTGGAGTTGTGACGTCCTTCACAATCATGACACCTACCAACCATACACAGGACGGAAGGGAAAAGGAAACAACAAACACCCCAATTAGACCTCAAAAGTACACTTCATTGGAAGCAGGCGCCATCATGAGCTGGTTGAAGAACGCCTGCGTCTCGTCATTCACTGCGTGCAGCACGTCGTTCATCACCTGCGGCTGCTGCTTGTTGCACGCCTACGCCTCACACCACCTCCGCACACGCACGTTGAACGCCTGCTGCAGGAAGGCGACCTCGTCGATGATGGTGACCTCGTTGATCAGGTGGTCGTCGATCTCGGTGCAGTCGCCCTCCATGCAGCCCATCTCCTCCAGGTGCTTCAGGTCCATGTCGTCGAAGGCGTCGTCGGACATCACGTCGCAGTCCTCCGCGTAGCCCCAGTCGTTCTGCTTGAAGTTCTGCCCGTTCAGGCGGTCCATCAGGTCGTCGTAGTCCACGTCCTCGTCCTTCGCCTCCTCGCGCTGCTTCTTCAGCGGCTGCAGCTGCGCCATCAGCTGCAGGCACGTCATGAACAGCAGCGGCAGCTGCGCGCGGTACGACGCGGGCAGCGCCTCCAGCGGCACCGTGAACAGCGCGGCGAGCGACAGCAGCGCCAGGTGCGTGGCCAGGAAGCTCTCGTGCGCGTCCAGGTAGGTCACGAAGGAGTTCATGTACGCGTCCGCGTAGTTGACGCTCACCAGGAACGCCAGCGTCTGCTGCGGGCGCAGGATCAGCGCGGACTCCACGACCATCAGCGCGCGGCACTGGAGATGAGAGAAGCGATCAAGACTCACGATGCAGTCGCGCGCCTGCTCGAGGTAGAAGGCCTTGATGTCCTCCTCCTCGTCCTCCGCCATCAGCTTGGTGATGTCCGCCTCCTTGGCCGCCACGAAGCGCTGCACGATCTCCACGGCGGGCTGCACGACGCTGTCCACCTTCTCTAGGCGTGAGGCGGTGAGAGGAATCGCACTGTAGAGGTACTGGACGATGATCATGAGAATGCCCACGCCGTAGATCTGCTCCTGGTAGCCCAGCTCCGCGTCGAAGATGGACTCGTTCACGAAGTCGAAGAGCAGCTGCAGGTACGACTTGCCGTTGAAGCTGCGGTCCACGATGTCGCTGGAGCTATGCGTTAGAGGAATGAAACATAGGCACTCAATGACGAGGTAACAGTCGACGACGCAGAAGAAGGAGGAGATGTAGTCCATGGCGCTGTTCTGCACCAGCAGCAGCAGGTGCGGGAAGAGCTGCCAGATCACTACGCCTCAGCCGCGTGCACGAGCCGCACTGTCCTTGGTGGAGCCGCTGTTCTCGAAGTAGTTGACGATGGAGCGCACGATCATCATGGCGGCGTCGTAGAAGTCCACCTCCTGGTTGCCGAGCACCTCCATCACGCAGGGCATCACCTGCGCCACCACGGCGTCGTAGTACTGCGGCACGGCCACGGCGTTGATCACCAGCGAGGAGATGCACTCGATGGTGGTCATGGCCGTGAACATCGCCGTGTCGTTGTCGTTGTCCTTCTTGTACTCCTGGAAGGCCGCCATCAGCACCGCCAAAATCTCGCTGCTCAGCGGCAGCAGCTCGTTCTGGAACTTGTTGATGACCGTGTCGAAGGACTGCATGATCTCCTCCACCGCCACCTTCTGCAGCAGCGTGATAAACCGCTCCACCACGTGGCGGATGTGCGGCCGCACCAGGTTCATGCGCGACTCGTCGTTCAGGTACGACTGCAGTGAGATGGCCGCGCTCACGCACACGGGGAACTCGGGGTCGTCCAGGCAGCGGATCAGCGACGCCACCACGTTCTCCAGGTGCGTCGGGTCCAGATCCAGCTTGCGGAAGGACGAGTACAGGCGGCAGGCGCGCGCGCGCAGGAAGCCCAGCGGCGAACTGAACTCGGGGTAGACGTAGTCGACGAGCACCTTCTCGACGTTGCCGCGGATGTTGTCCTTGCTGAGTAGGTTGCCGGAGAGCAGCTCCAGCGCGTACAGCATCCACTCCTTCGCCATGTAGTCGCGCTTGTCCGGCGCCGTGGCGTTGTAGCTAGGCGTGAGGCGGGGGGTGGGCGCGCACGTGTCGAAGGAGGCCATGAGGAAGTTGAGGAAGGGGTTCAGGATGTCGTTGGCGCGCACCTTGCTCAGGTACACGAGGAAGTCGCCCGCGTCGCTGCGCACGTTGGAGCAGTCGTAGTAGGTGTCGTAGACCTGGGTCACGAACTGGATGGGGTCCTCCACCCAGAGCGCGCGCTCCTCGGGCGTGATGGCCAGCGCCTTCGGGAACACGTCGTTGATGATGAAGTCCATGTGCGTCTTGATCGTGCGGTACAGGCGCGCCACGTCCACCACCGACTTCAGGAACACGAACAGCTGGATCGTCAGCTTCTGGTAGTAGAAGGCCGCCTGCGACTGAGCTCATTGCCGCGCGCCTACGTTCTTGTACTCGTTGAGCTGCGCGAACACCAGGTTCAGGATCTGCGGCGCGTACTCGTCCACCCAGCGGCACACGTCGGGGTTCTTCTTGTCCTTGATGCTACGCCTCAGCGCCGCGGCGCGCGCCCACCCCAGCAGGTTGCCGTTGATGCGCGCCAGGCAGGTCATCGCCCACTTCTTCACGTGCCACTCGGGCAGCGCCGCCTTCTCCACCACGCTCACGTCGGGGTTGGCGTTGTCGGGGCTGATGGGCGGCATCGTGATGAACTGCTACGCGTCAGGCTGCGCACGCGCGCCGACGCAGAGGATGGGCACCCAGGTGGCGAAGTTGTTGACCTCGAAGAAGGAGACCTCCAAGGAGGTCAGGTCCAGCGACGTGTAGTACGTCTTCACTATCAGGTTCAGCACCGTCAGCGACGCGTCCGTCGGCGTCTGCGCCTACGGAGAAGCCGCCGCGCCGCGCGTACCATGAACGCCTGCATCCACTGGAAGAACACGGGGAAGAAGTGCTTCGTCACCAGGTACACCGGCGTCTTGTCCGTGCGGTACTGGAAGCAGTGGAGGATGCTCTACGCGTCAGCGGCGGCGGAGGCGCGCACTCGGATCACGTACACCGCATTGTAGAAATGCTGGTCCTGCTGGCTGCTGATCGCGCTCTCGATCTGGCCGATCGCCTCCGGCCACTGGTTCGGGAAGTCGCACTACGCGTGAGCACGCTGCGCGGCACGTACTCTCGCGACCTCCTCCACGGCCACCGACAGGAGGCCCGTGACGAACACGTCCGTCTGCATGCACGTGACCTACGTCTCAGCGCCGGTGCGCACCCGTACGGGAATGAGGGTTTGCTTGAGGACGGCTTTGTCTTCCGCCGAGATGAGGTTGTTCTCGTCTTCGTAGCAATTGCGCAGGCGATTCTTCAGAGCGATCGCAGCGCTCTACGCGTGAAATCGGCGCCCATTGCCCACCAGTTTAAGGCTGTGAGGAAACTGGTCATTTCCGAGGATGGAGAGCAGGCAGGGGAAGAAGCCAGGAGCCTGGGTCATCTGTTTGGTTACGCCTGGACGATGCGCGTACTTCCGCCAGAGCCTTCTCCGCATTTCTGCGGATGGTGTTGTCGTTGTTGTTTGTAGCGGTCAGCACGTTCACGAGTGTGTTCAGATCCATTCCTATTAAGTCGATGAGAGAGATGAATGGATAGAAGGCAGGGTGGTTGGCATTTTCCACTTACGCAATCCACGGACAACCGTTCAATCTGGATGAAAACTGCAGAACCATTCAGTGTGTGGCAAAATTCGGAACGATTTTGGGTTCTCTCGAAGGAAAGGGAGTGGGGAGGAATGGATCCTGGGAATGGGGTGAATGGGGTGTGAGGATGAGAATGGGAAGGGGAGTGGGATTGCCATCATGGTGCAGAAGGTGTCTTCTGCTTCTTTGGCAGTGTTGTTAGGTACTTTGATGGAGTGATGTGGAAAGGATGGAGTTTGAGTAGAGTACTCCGTCTATTCTGCGAATAACGGTTATTTTGTTGTGTCAGCGGAATCTCTTTTCTCCTCTTGAACCATTCAGAATTGGTTTTTGAGGAAGAGGAATATGGCTACCGTAGGTGCATGGTTTCTGTGTTGCGTGTGTGGTGTTTGCGTGGTGATGTGTGCGTGAGTTTTGGCACTCCCTGGAGTGATGGTGTGTATGAGTGGGTGTTGCTTGTTTTTGCATGTGTGATTTTCACAAATGGGAGTTGCTTGTCTTCTGCGTGGATGCTTTTACACAAATGAGTGCTGCTTGTGGATGCTTTTACACGAATGAGTGCTGCTTTTACACGAATGAGTGCTGCTTGTGGATGCTTTTACACGAATGAGTGCTGCTTGTGGATGCTTTTACACCAATGAACGTTTATGAATGATCAACACAATTGAACGTTGTTTATGAATGATCAACACAATTGAACGTTGTTTATGAATGATCAACAAAAATGAACACCGCTCACCCCTTGCTAGACCACGAAGAAGATTGAATTCACTATTGATTGCTCTGTGCCTGTGAACGACAAGATTATGGAGGTGGAGTCCTTCGTCGAACTCTCTTTGCTCGCTTTATGAGTAGGAGAAGTTCTTGAAGGAGCATATCAAGGTGGAGAACAAGACGAACAATCTGGGCGATCTGATTGGGGTGTCCAGCAGCAACGACCGCATTAGTGTGGCGGTGTCTTGCGCCATGGCCAAGCGATATCTGAAGGTTTGCCTTGTTCTGGCGCGTGATTTGCTAGTACCTCACAAAGAAGTACCTGAAGAAGCAGCAGCTGCGTGACTACCTCCGCGTGGTGGCTTCTGGAAAAACGGGATATAAGGTGAGTGGTCCTTCTCCGCTCCAACGCATAGCTTGTGTACTTCAACGTGTCGAAGGAGGAATGTTGTGTTTGTTACAAAGCCTATACCACCAGTTCATCTTCTTCAGACTCTCGCGGACCTCACCCTCCTTCTCGAAGGCGGCCTTCAGCTCTGTCATGTCGAAGTGCAACAGTGCTTGCCACTTCTCCTTTCTCACTCCGTTGAGTTCTGAGAGGAGATCATCGAGGGAGCGCTCCTGCATTTCTGCCATCTCCGGCTTCTTCTCTTCTTCGATGGGTTTCTCTTCTTCAACGGGCTTCTCCGTTTCAACGGGCTTCTCTTCATCAGCAGGCTTCTCTTCTTCGACGGGCTTCTCAGCAGGCTTCTCCTCTTCAACCACCACCTCCTCCTCATCGCGGTGGTCGAACAGCGCCTCGTTGACCTTCTGCTCGGTGTAGTCGTCCACGAAGAAGTAGAACTACGACTCACCCTCCCCCTCCTTGCCCACCTTCTTCGACTTGGTCTGGCGCTCCATGGTCGCCATTAGGTTCACGAACTCATACACGCCCAGCCCCTCGCACTGCTGGCGCTTCAGCACGTCCATCAGCTTCTCCACCTTCACGGCGCGGTCCTCGCCGCTGAACAGCTTGTTGGCGAAGTTGGGCACGAACGCGCTCGCGTAGTACGTCTCCTTCGTCTTCTCCTCCATCTCCGCCACCACCGCCTCCACCTTCTCCATCGGGATCAGGAAGCTGCCGTCTACGCCTCACGCGCCCTCGCCGCCCGCACTCTTGCGCACGCGCTCCGCATCGAACAGGCGCGAGGCCGTCTGCGCCATGAACTCGGTGCTGGGCGACACGCCGAAGAAGCGCTCTCCCTACGCGTGAGATGAGGATGGTGAGAGGACGATGATGAAGATGTTGAACATGTTCTCCTGCTTGCTGAACTCCGAGAACATCTCCACCAGGTTCGACTCCGTCAGCGGCGCCTGCGCGTCCACGTCGATGCCCAGCGTGGTGAACCACTACGCGATGAGGCGTAACGATGAGGACGACGCGGCCAAAGAAGTCCAGGGCGTCTCCCATGGTCTTGAAGTCCTTGTGGTTGTCTATACGTAAATGATGAGATGGAACAGTCTCTGTGAATGATGGCGTAGATGAGACGGTCGCAGTAGGCGTTGAACATGAAGTTGTCGTACTACACATTACATCTGACTAATTCACGGACCTTGGACTCCAGATTCTTGGGCATCAGGTACAGCGTCTCGAAGAGATTGCTTCCATTATCGCCCTTCACCTTGCTGATGCAGGCAAGATGGTCGTTGTTCGTGTGGTAGCGGTAGAGGCCGCCGACACCCACCAGCACCACAGCCGATCCAATCACCCACTTCTTCGCCTTTCCACTCTACCATCAACACGAATAGAAACCGAGTACCTTCTTTGCGGGCTTGGGAGCGGCGGATTTGGGAGCCGCGGGGGCCTTGGGAGCCGCGGGCTTACCGACAGGCTTTTGCACGCTCTCCGGCTTGGGAGCAATCTTGGGGGCCGCAGCCTTGGCAGCATTCACGGAATCGGCAACAGACGCTTTCGGATCCGCCTTCACCTCCGTGGCGAAGAAACGCTACGAATGAAATGACAAATGAAAAGCGAACGCGAAGCTGTCTTGCAGACTGCCTGAAACATGGCTTTACAAGTCGCTGCATTGTCTATGGGGATGAGGGGAAGTGGCTTGGGTTCACCTACAATTCGTTCTACTTGGATTTTGCTTTCTTTCCAAAGAGAGAGGAGTCTCCACAAATCGGACCCTTTTTTCTATTCTCGTGTATTCCCTTGTGCAGGTCCGTGCACGAAGAAATGGAAGTTCCATAACATCGAAGGTGAGTGCTATCGCTTGATTTGGCCTCGTTTGCATTGAATGCCACTGATTGGTGCACGATCACGACGTCGGTAAGGTAGTATCACAATGCTATATTCTTGAAGGAATCAGATTCCGTAGTGCACCACTGCTTTTTCAGTATTGGTTAAGGCTTGCTATGGTTACGCACTGATATCCTGTCAATCGACTCGATATTGTAGGCTCTTGTTTCTGTGAGGTTCTTATGGTCGTAGGTGTGACATCGTGACTAGGGAAATTCCCCGGACTGAAATGGCAGAAAGTGCCGCTCCGAAAGGAGTACTAACGGTCATTGATTCAAGGCGAAGATAGGATGAGTCTACGTTTTGGTGGCTGTGAATTGGTCGTTATCAAAGATATGCAGGCAACCTTCTGATGACTTCGTTACGTCAGAGGGCGAACAGAATGGGGCTTACTCTAACCAATACTCTACGAAGATGTTTGTTGTTATGAAGGGTGTTTTTTCGTTAAGGGGGTGTGCTATTTTCACATGGTGAGGTTAATGGCTTATGCTCTTTGGGAAATGATTGCATCCATCACGAGTGTTTCAATGAATACAATCACCGTGTTTCAATACTCACAACAGTTTCAACAACCCCAGTCACTACTGCCTTAAGCAGTCACTCACAACAGTTTCAACAACCCCAGTCACTACTGCCTTAAGCAGTCACAACAGTTTCAACAACCCAGTCACTACTGCCTTAAGCAGTCACTCACGACTATGTCAAAGCGCACAACGACTATTTCCAACACTCATACTCACATAAAACCCTTAAACATATTCGGATTGATGTTCATTCCCTTCATCATCGACATCATGTTCTGCATGCCGCCCATCTGCTTCAGCATCTGAGGGTTCATCGCTCCCTGCAGTTGCTTCATCACCCTACTTGTCACACATGCATAAAAGCACTACGCCTGCGGGTTTCTCTTCATCTGCTGCATCATCTTCTCATCTACCCCTCAGCGCCCCACTCAAGCCTCACCGTTCATCAGCGGCGACTTGCCGATCTTGCCGATCATTCCTTCCATCGACTTGTACATCTGCATGAAGGCCGCGCCCTCTTCCGGCTTCAGCCCCGCGCCGATGCACGCGCGCCTCAACCGCTTGTCCGTGAACTCCACCTCTGTCCATCAGACCTCTCCTCCACGCCCACCGCCGTCCAGCTCGGCGTCGGTCATGGAGTTCATCAGCGTCATCATGCGCTTTATGCTCTCGGCGCCCTCCTTGCCCGCGCCCTGCGGCACCATGTTCTGCAGGCCGGGGATCATGGACACCATGCGGTCCAGCGAGCCCATCTTCGTGATCGCCTGCAGCTGCTCGCCGAAGTCGCGCATCGTCAGCTTGCCCTTCTGGATGTGCTTCGCCACGTCGTCCTTCACCTTCAGCGCGCCGCCCTCCTTCAGCTCGCGCACCAGCCCCTTCATGTCGCCCATGCCCAGCAGGCGGCTCACGAAGCTGTCCGCTGCGAACGGCTCCAGGTCGTCGAAGCCTTCTCCCGAACCTGCGCCTCACGCCCCTCTGCCACGCCCACCCGTGAAGATGATCGGCGCGCCCGTGGCCGCCACGGCCGAGATGGCGCCGCCTCCCTTGGCGTTACCGTCTAGCTTGGTGATGATGACACTGCCGATGGACACCGCGCTCTTGAAGGCGCTGGCCTGGTCGTAGGCCGCCTGACCGATCGTGGAGTCCAGCACGAACACGATGTCGTCGGGATGCACGCGCGCCGCCACCTGCTTCATCTCCTCGAACAGACCCTCCTCCTGCTTGTGGCGACCGGAGGTATCCACGATGATGATCTCGAACTTCTCCTTGCGGAATTGCTCCACACCCTGCTCGGCGATCACCACGGGATCCGCCTCGGTGTAGGAACCGTAGAAGGGCACCTTCACCTTCACGGCGTTCTGCTTCAGCTGATCAAAGGCACCCGCTCGGAAGGTATCGGCGCAGACCATGCACGTCTTCCATCCCTTTCTTTTGTAATAGGCGGCAAACTTTCCGATGGTCGTGGTTTTACCCGAACCCTACCCGTAAGGCCAAAACCGCACAGCCACCTGCAAACCGACGAACATGATCACGTTACTCTTTCCCTTGACGGGCTTGAACGGCTGCACGTCCACGGGGGACAGCATGTTCACCAGCTCTTCATACACGATGCGCTGGATCACTTTCCGCTTGTTGATTCCGGAGGCAGCGAACTCGACCTGAATACGGTTGTTGATCGTCGTCCGGAGGTTCATGACCAGCTTCATGTTCACATCCGACTACAGGTCAGGGGAAACAGATGGGCGTACATGGAGCAGCGCGTTTGTGATATCTTTGATGATGCTGGCAACGACTGCGTCATCGATGACGGTCGTCGTCTGCAGCTTCGCTAAGGCGTTTGTCAGTCCTTTTCCAAGCTCGGCTAACACCATATTGTTCTTCCTGTATTTGTTTCTGTCTCGAAACAGCAACATGAACAACAATCGCGGGAATTCAGGCTTGTTGAAACAAACACCCAACTCATCGTCTTTTCTTCTTCTCATAGCGGAGGGAGGAATCGAACGAAATCTTCCCGGACATGCGCTTCATCCGAAGAATCGCCATTCTCTTCATGCGTCTCTCCTTCGCCGCCTTCGCCTTCTGCAAGAACACCTTGTGCAGGAAGGAACTCAGCACGGAGGGTTCCTCCGTAGTAGGGGTGACTTGGTTGTTGAAGGGGGAGGAGTGCGTGCTCAGAAGAGAGGAGTGCGTGCTCAGGAGAGGAGAGGAGTGCGTGCTCAGAAGAGGAGAGGAGTGCGTGCTCAGAAGAGGAGAGGAGTACGTGCTGACCACCGGAGAGGACTCCATACTGGTCAGCGTGGAAGACGAGACCTCGAAGAGAGGAGAAGACTGCAACTCGAAGAGCGGAGACGATTGAGCATCGAGAGACTGCGACACATCATAGCTGTTGTACTGCGATGCATCGGACAGCGTGCTCGTGAGCGATTCGCTAGTGGAGTCGCTATTCTCATTTCGGAAGAGGTTGTCTTCCTCTCCGTCAAACGGAAGCAGCAGTTCGGGAACGATTCCGAAACCAACACTTTGGTCTTCAGCGCGTTGCTGAAGACCGCCAACGCTAGGTAGGCGGCCATTTATCTTCTGAGTCGAAGACATACCCCGGCCACCCTGTATCCTGAGCGGCCGGCAGTGCTTCGTAGAAGGAGTGCGTAACAGCAGCGTCAGAATCAGAGTCGTTCATCTTGTACAGCATTGTATGTTAGAATAGAGGCTAAACAGAAAAAAAGTGCGAAGCAGAGGTGTGGAATGTGGTCATTTGAAGTGAATTCTATTTTGCTGTATGAATCTCGACTCCCAACAGTCCTGGTTCGGCAGTGCAGCAAGAGTTTTCTCTGAAAATTCTTGATAAAGGCATGGTTCTTGGCTGTTTCGTGTCAAAACAAGCACAGATGGAGAGAAGGATGATGCTGAGACAGAGGGGAGATGAATTCGTTAATCATGAATCCATCGCACTTTATGAAATGCTCGTCTATTTACTTTGTTGGCTTATGGGGTTGATTGTGGAGTTTGGTGTGAATTTACTTTTCGTAGTTATCGGGATTGAGAGTTCCAGTAGGGTTGTTCAGAGAGTTCATGAATTCTATGGATTTCATTCTGTGCAAGGGTAATATGTAGCTGGTTCCAAACGATATGGATGGATGATCCACATGAGTGGGGAATGCAACAATTCAGGCGATTGAATTGCTTCACTTGGTTCACTGTCACAAGAGAAACGATTCCCGAGCGGGAATTGCAGTTCATGGACGAATCGAACCAACTGCATAACATTATGCACATTACAATATCAAACAGTAGTTACCCGTTTTAATCTCCAGGACATAGATCTTGATCACCTCCGACAATGACACTAAACACATCAAATAACCTGAGCACTACATCACACTGCACACCTATACACGCCACATAACCGATTGCAACCCATAGAAACAGTAGTAACTCTAAAACACCGAATAGTCTCCCATGCACGCAAAGTGATGGAGGGACAGGATAATCAAGAACAGTGATCATGCGTTCTCTTTCATGATGAAAACAGCGTGCTTCCATGCAGTCCATGCGTGATTCAAACAAAGAGCCATCACCCAATCCATCGCCCTCTCGTGGAGGAAATGGACTCCACAATCTCCTTCATGGAAGACGCGCATTCGAAGAAATCAACTCTTTTCGACGCAGTGGCATCTCTATTCAAGAGCAAACGGCTACTGATCATCCAGGTGATCTCGATGTTCACCTTCTTTGCTTCCGCCCTTGCTGCGTGGAAAATGCTGAGCTACACGCTGGATACGGCCACTCCCGTTGTCGTGATCCTTACGTAGTCTGTTCTGTGCTTCCTTCCCGTCCTAGTGGATCCATGCTTCCCGAGTATCGACGTGGTGACGTTCTCCTGATCGACAACCGTTTCCATGCGATTCAGATTGCCGACATTGTGGTCTACAACATTCCCGGAAGAAACATTCCCATTGTTCACCGCGTGCATGTCATACACAATCCGTATTTGCTATGATGAACGTGTGACTGCTAGAGGAACGGAGGAGGAATCGCGCTTCCTGACGAAGGGAGACAACAACCAGGTTCACGACCAGCAACTGTACCAACAGGGTTCCCTTCTATTGTGTCTTCTCACGATGTAGGCCAATACTTCCTGAATCGCGATAACATTTATGGATCGAGCATTGCGTACGCTCCCTTCTTCGGCATGTTCACGATCTGGACGACCGACTATCCCTGGTTGCGTTATCTCATTTTGGGTGTTATGGGCTTATTCATTCTTACGGGAAAGGAATAGTGTGTTTTGTTTTGTTTTTGCTACACCTAATCGTCATTGTGATGAGCTGTTCATGAAGTGTTCCTGTTGTGTTGAGGGTTTCCTTTATTCACTTTCTGAAGCAGGGTGATATCAAGATGACTTTGACGCGTAGCACTTCCTTTATTTCAATGATTGCACTTTCTCAATTCCGACAATTGCACTTTCTCAATTCCGACGATTGCACTTCCTTTATTTCGACGATTGCCCTATCGTTCCTCCTCGTCAAACTACAAATCCCTTGGTTCTACTTTGAAGCAAAATGCTCGTTGACAGAAAGGACACACTTATGG
>OIWT01002388.1_pt1 | contig 19586 bp, 14 predicted proteins | sample 1587701 | NCBI WGS metagenome assembly OIWT01 (sample SAMEA3888904, study PRJEB22519) | human gut metagenome | biome: human gut; feature: human-associated habitat; material: faeces | place: Denmark | collected 2009
CACATCATTCTTTACACAGTAAAGAATGGGAGCGGTTCCGCTCCGCATTTTGATATTTCGATGCTGATTTTCCGCCATATGAAAAAGCACCAAAGCCAAAGGCTTTGGTGCAAACATCTTTATGCACTGCATACCGCCCGGCGGGAAAGCCGCCAAAGCGCCGGAACCGATGCCCTGACTTTGCGCTTTACGCATTCACAGTGCCGTTTCTGCGTCGGGGATTCGCACCCCGTTCCTCTGTGTCGGCTTTCGCCGACCGTGTTCCGTATGCTCTATTCACTTCAAGCATTATTATGAACCTTTTCGCACAATTTGTCAATACTTTCACGCAAAAAGCGCCCGCTTTCGCAGGCGCTCTTTGCACTTTTAGGGGAATTATTCGATAAGTCCGCTTTCTTTAAGCAGAATTTCGATGTCGGTGCCTTTAATTTTCTTCATAACGACTTTGAGCAGTTCTTTTTCCTTGAAGGAGAGCTTAACTTCGGTTATGGGCTTCTTATCAATGGCGTAGTAGCAGGCGCGGAGCAGCTCGCGGACGTCATATTTGCTGCCCCAAACCTCCGGCACGCCGCGGTCAATGTCAAGCAGCGTATAGACGGACTCCATACCGGTACGCATGGAATATTCGGTGGTGAAAATGGTATCGCGGGGAGTTTCTGCGAACTGACCGATGAATGCGAAGTTCACTGCGCCGTCGGGAACGACCTTCGGGCGGTCGGAGTTCTTTCTGGGCTGGAAGAATGCATTGATATACGGCATAAAGCAGGTTGTGGTGTTGCAGGCATTCTTTGCAAGGTCTGCGATTTTATCCTCCGGCACGCCGATGTGATAAAGCCACTCGCGGCAAACCTCTTCGCCGGTGCAGTCGCGCATAGCTTTCTTGACGTAGTTGCCCTCTTTGTTGGTGTTAAGGGAGTACAGCCACACAAGAACCATATTCTTATCCTGAGATTTGAACTGGGGTTGACGGTTGATAGTCCATGAGAGATACCAATTATCGGTGCTGTCCTTTACGGTGACAATACCGCCGGTGGTAACCTTACCGCTGCGGGGGTCACGCTTGCAGACATTCATAATATGCTTGATGATTTCTTCATCGGAGGTGGCAACGGTGGCGCTCATCCAGTTGGTGGCGTCAACATTGGTGCAGAACACATCGGGGTTGCCGAATTCGCCGTGCTTTGCCTGCGCCGCAATAGCTTTCCACATATCCCAAGACTCGCCGAAGCCGTTCTTTATGCCGGAGAGATCCGGAGCGTGGGTCTGGTCGCCGTAGCAGGAGGTGTCTGTGCAGCAGCCGTTCGTAATGAACACAAGGTCGTTTTCGGTAAGGTCAATGGTCTGCTGCTTGCCGTCCTTGACATAGACAATCTGCTTTGCGGTTTTCTTGCTGCCCTCGGTTTCGATGATTACATTCTTTACATCCATTCCATATTCGATTGCTACGCCGTGGGATTCAAGATACTTCACAAGCGGAAGAATCATGCTTTCGTACTGGTTGTATTTGGTGAAACGCAGCGCGCTGAAATCCGGCAGACCGTCAATGTGGTGAACGTAGCGGCAGAGGTAGCGTTTCATTTCAAGGGCGCTTGACCAGCGCTGGAATGCGAACATTGTTTGCCAATAAAGCCAGAAGTTTGTTTCCCAGAAGCTGTCGGGCAGAACATCGGAAATCTTCTTGTCCTCAAGCTGTTCCTCCGGAGTCATAAAGAGCTTGGAGAGAGCCATGGCGGATTCCTTGTCAAGCTTGAACTGCTTGTCGGTGTGAGCGTCCTGTCCGCGGTTTACGGTTGCGCGGCAAAGGGAGTAGTTCGGGTCGTGTTTATTGAGCCAGTAGTATTCGTCCAAAACGGAAACGCCGGGGGTTTCTATGGAGGGAACATCACGGAAGGTGTCCCACATAACCTCGAAATGGTTGTCCATTTCTCTACCGCCGCGCATATAGAAACCCTTGGTGACGTCTTTATAGCCGTCGCAGCTGCCGCCGGCAAGCTCAAGCTTTTCAAAAACGTGAATGTTTTCGCCTTTCATCTGTCCGTCGCGCACAAGGTAGAACGCCGCAGTCAGACCGGCGAGGCCGGTTCCGATAACATAAGCGGATTTTTTATCAACACCCTTGGGTTTCTCCGGGTGTGCGAAGGATTCATAAGTTCCTGCAGAATAATACATAATTAAGACCTCCTGAAATTTATCTTACGGCCTTAATTATATCCTGTTTTCGGGTATCAACAAAAAAAGCCCTGTGACTAAATTTTAGTCACAGGGCTTTTATGTGTATGAATTTTGGGCAAACAGCAGTCTGTGCCTAAAAATCGTTGACTGCTGATATATACATATATTATAGATTACTTTTTGCAGTGTTGATGGAGGAGATGAGGATTCTGCGTATCGTTCCGCACTGGTTATACAAAGCTTTGACTGTATCTTTGTCCGAGATTTCTGCCTTAACAAACAGCTCAAGCCAGTACTCTGTTTCATAGCACTCTTTCAATGCGATTTGAAGCTTGGAAATAAAGTCCGGTTTTCCGTGTGCGTAATTAGCTTCATGAATATTTGCACCGATTGAGGTCGCGGAACGTTCAAGCTGATTTACAATGGAATAATGACCTTTTATAGTTTCGCAATACTTAACTGCGTCAACCGCAAATTGAACCGCAAGCTCTCTCAATTTCGATTCAGCCATGATATTCTTCCTTTTCGCCATACTATAAAATTTCAAGTGAAATATTTTGCTTGCGCAAGATGTGAAATGCTTGCCTTTCGGCAATCGTGAAATATTTGCCTTGCGGCAAATGTGAAATGAAATTTGCCCACGTTCGCGCAGCGAATATTTCACACAACTTGTTGTATTTCACACGCCGAAAGCGTATTTCACTTGCCCGCAAGGGCAAATTTCACTGAAAAAAGCAGCCCTTAGGCTGCTTTTTTCTGGTGGGAGCGGGTGGGTTCGAACCACCGTAGTCACTGACAACAGATTTACAGTCTGCCCCCTTTGGCCGCTTGGGTACACTCCCATATACAATATTCAGTTGGCTTCGATGTTTGGTGGAGCTGGTAGACGGACTCGAACCCCCGACCTGCTGATTACAAATCAGCTGCTCTACCAACTGAGCTATACCAGCACATCTCAGCGACAAGAGTTATAATACCACACCGAAACAGATTTGTCAACAGGCTTTTTGCAATTTCCGCAATATTTTTTCAAAAAACTTTTTCGGGCTTATACATATACAATGTATTTTTATACTGTGCAGGATTGAAAATCACTATTTATTATGCTATACTTGCTTATGTTCGTTTCAAAATGGTATAGTCATCTAACTTCACTGCTCCGTACTTTCCCCCAAAATGCGGAGCCATTGTACAGAAAGCGTTTGCTTTTGAGGTAGTAATGAAAAAAATACTTGTCTATCTTCTTCCATACAGGAATAAGCTCATATGGGCGGCGCTGTTTACCGCATTCGCCACCGTGTGCGACCTTATGCTGCCTACTCTTATGAGCAGCATTGTGGATAACGGTATTTATAATTCTGATATGAACTATATAAATAAATACTGTTTATACATGTTTATTGTCGCCGTTTTCGGGCTTATAACCGTGCTCGTGGGCAGGAAATTCAGCTCCGAGGTGACTGCGGGCTTTTGCTGTGATCTTCGCAGAGCCGTTTTTGTCAAGGTGAACACCATGACTTTCGGCGAAATGAGCGAGCTTGGCACTGCGGCGCTTGTTACCCGTTCCACCCACGATACCGAAACCCTGAGCTGGATAGCCTCCATGCTCTCCACAAGCATTATTTCCGTGCCGGTACTGTTCCTCGGCGGAGTTTTCCTTTCCTTCAGAAAGGATGTGCTGCTTTCCTCCATAGTTCTCTGCCTCGTTCCCATAGTGTTCATAGCCGTTGTGTTCATCGGCAGAAGAATAGAGCCGCTTTGGCGCATTTCCGATGGCTATATCGACAAGCAGAACGGAATTATGCGCGAACGCCTCCGCGGAATTCGCGTTATCCGCGCTTTCGACAACGAGGACAAGGAGCATAACAAAATCGCCGATGCCACCAAGGTTATGGCGGAAAATATCATCAATGCGAACGTAAGCATGGGCATTATTGCGCCCCTTGCCATGCTGGTGCTCAATATTTCCGTGGTGCTGATTGTCTACGCAGGCTCGCTTCGTATGGAAAACGGCATAAACGCCGTCAGCGCAGGCGATATTTTTGCGATTATTCAGTATGTCACCCTTGTTATGAACGGTATGCTGAACATTGCCTTTGCCATAATTATGGCTCCTCACGCAAAGGTAGCCGCAGACCGCATAGCGGAGGTTATCGACGCCGAGGGCATAGACGATAAAATCCCGGAGGAGGACATAGCCTTTTCCGGCGACATTGTTTTTGACCATGCCACCTTCAAATACGAGGGTGCTTCCAAGCCCGCCGTCAGCGATATTTCCATGCACATAAAGGCGGGACAGAAGGTCGCCGTCATCGGCGGCACCGGCAGCGGCAAATCCACCCTTGTTTCGCTTATGCTGTGCTTCCGTATGCCGACGGAGGGCGCAATTTACTATGACGGCCGCGCAACCGCAACGCTCAGCCACAAAACCGTTCGCGAAAACATAAGCTGCGTTCTGCAAAATTCCTCTATCTACGCCGGAACAATAAAAGATAATATTCTGATGGGCAAGCCCGGCGCAACAGACGAGGAAATTCACGAGGCCGCCTATATTGCGGAGCTTTCCTCCTTTGTGGACGGACTCGAAAACGGATACGACCACGAGCTTAATCAGGCGGGAAAAAATCTTTCCGGCGGACAGAAGCAGCGGCTTTCCATAGCCCGTGCGATTATCAAGAACGCCCCCATTTATATTTTCGACGACAGCTTTTCCGCTTTGGACTTTTTGACGGAGGCAAATCTTCGCACAAAGCTTGCGAAAAAAGCAAAGGGGCGCACTCAAATCGTTATCACTCAGCGGGTAACCTCCGCCATGAGCAGCGACGTTATCTTCGTTATGGATAACGGACATTTAGTGGACAGCGGCAAACACGACGAGCTGCTTTCCCGCTGCAAAATTTATAAAGAGATCTACGCATCCCAGACGGGAGGTGCGGTAAAATGAACGAAACAAAGCATGACGGCAAACGCACAATGAAAGCTATTGCCCGTATTCTCCGGGAAGCAAAGCCCATTCGGGGCTGGCTGGTGCTCTCCTGCTTCCTCTGCCTCTGCCTTATTCTCTGCACGGTTTCCGCACCGAAAATTTTGGGAAACCTTATTCAACAGCTCTATGATTATTGGTCCGGCGAGCTTGTTACCGACGACCTTGTGGGGCTTATCTTAAAAGGGCTTATTCCTCTTGCGGTAATCTATATTTCGCTCAGCCTTGTACGCCTTGCAAATATGTACCTGCTCAACAACGTGGTGAGCCGCTACTTCACCTGCAACATAAGAATTCGCATTTCGGAGAAAATCAAGCGCCTGCCCATAAGCTTTATCGACAACACCCCTGTCGGCGAAATTCTTCGCCGCATGACGGACGATGTTTCCCACATGGGAACCTCCATTCACAGCCTTATCGAAACGCTCTCCACCGGATTTTTGCAGATATTTGTAATTACCGTGCTGATGTTCTTCGAAAACTGGGTGCTTGCCCTTGCCGTGCTTGTAATCACTCCCCTTTCGGTGTTCCTTTCGTCAAAGATTTCTCAAATAAGCGAAAAATACTTCCACGATATGTTCACCGAATCCGGAAAGCTCAACTCCGTAGTTGAGGAAACCTATACCAACTACGCCACCACAAAGGCGTATAACTACGAGACCGCAACGCTCAAAAAGCACGAGGAAATCAACCTGCGGCAGCGTAACGCCGAAATAAAAGCGAACTTCATCTCCTCGGCGGTGCGCCCCTGCATCACCTTTACGAACGCAATGGCTTATATTGCGGTAAACCTGCTTGGCGGCTGGCTTATTCTCAACAGAGGCGTTTCCGTGGGAACCATAGTTACCATTGTTCTTTTCGCAAAGCAGATTGCTGCGCCCCTTGAGGATATTGCGGACGCCATAGGCAACCTCCAGCGTGCGGTTACCTCCTCCGAGCGAGTCTTTGCTCTCCTCGACCATGAGGAAGAGCCGGAATGTATCGGAAGCTTCGGCGGCGAAAAAATCCTCGGCGACGTCAAATTCGAGCACGTGGATTTTTCCTACGAAAAACCGCTTATCAAGGATCTTAATCTTGATGTAAAGCACGGTCAGAACGTTGCCATAGTCGGCCCCACCGGAGCGGGCAAAACCACCATAGTGAACCTGCTTATGCGGTTCTACGACCCGGACAGCGGCAAAATCACTGTTGACGGTCATGACATAGGCGAAATTTCCCGAAATGAGGTTCGCAGCCTGTTCGGAATGGTGCTTCAGGACACATGGCTCTTTAACGGAACCGTTGCAGAAAACATAGCCTACGGCAAGCCGGACGCCACCCGCGAGGAAATCGTAAGAGCCTGCGACGAAGCCTATTGCGACCACTTTATCTGCACTCTGCCAAACGGTTACGATACGATAATCGGCGACGATACCACCAATATTTCCGGCGGACAGAAGCAGCTTTTGACTATTGCCAGAGCGCTGCTTGCCAACCACCGCCTGCTTATACTTGACGAAGCCACCTCGAACGTGGATACCAGAACGGAAATTCTTATTCAAAAGGCCATGGATAAGCTTATGGAGGGCAAAACCTGCTTTGTAATAGCCCACCGCCTTTCCACCATAGTCGATTCCGACTTGATTCTCGTAATAAACAACGGCGAAATCGTGGAAACCGGCCGCCACGAGGAGCTTCTCGCCAAAAAAGGCTTCTACTATCAGATTTACACCAGTCAGTACGCTATTTAAGGAGGTTTGTCCCTATGCAAAACAAAGTTCTTCTTATTCTGTGCGACGGAACCCGTCCTGACTATATTCGGCGCTGCAAGCACCCCTTTGCGCAAAAGATCCTCGGCGAATGGCGCTGCAATATGAACGCGCGAACCGTTTTTCCGTCAGTCACCCTTCCCTGCCATATGTCACTGATGCAAAGCTGCACGCCGGATGAGCACGGCGTATTGAGCAACGAATTTGTTCCGGTTGACGGCGGCCGCCACGGGCTTTTCGAGCAGCTTCGGGAGAAGAAAAAAACAAGCGCTTTCTTTTACAGCTGGGGCGAGCTGAAAGACATTCACGAGCCGTATTCCCTCAGCCGCGGCGAATTTATTTCAAGCGTTGTTTACGGCGGTGAAGCCTCTGCGGAGGCGCTCACCGCCGACGCAAAAAGCCTTATCAAACAGTCCGCGCCGGACTTTGTGTTCCTGTATATCGAAAATACCGATTCCGTGGGACATATTTCCGGCTGGGGCTCCCCGGAATACGAAGCGGCTATCTACCATGCATTTTCCTGCATTGAGGAAATAGTGAGCACTCTGCCGAATGAATACTCCGTGCTTATAATGGCGGATCATGGCGGGCACGAGTTCACCCACGGCACAACTGAGGACTGCGATATGACCATTCCCGTGCTTTTGAGCACGGAGCAGCCGGTTGACGAGCAGTGTTTTGAGCACGCGAGCATAATCGATATTGCTCCGTCAATCTGCGATATGCTCAAAATAGCTCCCTATTCCAAGTGGCGCGGCAGTTCCTTTATGGCAAAATAAATTTGAGCACCGTTTGAGCACCGAGTACATCACTCGATGCTCATTTTATTTTATACACTTTTTCTGCAAAACATTCGCTATATCTATTTTCAAAGACAAAGATTCGTGCTATTATATAAAATACTACCTTGTTAGGAGGAGGTGGAGTGTATGTATTATGAAAAAAGATTCGACTGCCATGTTCACAGTGACTGTTCCCCAAGAGGTGTTGATTCCGTAATGGAGCTTTGCGAACAAGCAATTCACCGTGGGCTCATTGGCTTTGCAGTTACTGATTGCTGCGACTGTGACCGACTTGATGAGATGCGCTTTGCGGGTAGAATAACCGAATCCGTATACTGCGTGCATAAAGCCCGGGCAGTTTTCGGCAATAGCCTTATCATTTCCAGCGGAATTGAAGTCGGCCAACCTCTTGACAGTACAAAAAGCGTCGACAAAATTATCGCAACAGGCGGATTTGATGTAGTGCTCGCTTCCGTGAAAAAATACCCGGACGGAATGAAAATTTCAGATATGGATTATTCCGAAATGAGCGAAAAAGAAATCATCAAAAACCTGCAATTTTATTATGAACTGCTTTATAAAACGGTTCGGTGGGGTAATTTTGATGTGCTCAGTCAGCTTACCCTGCCAATGCGGTACATACACAGCAGCGAAGCACCGAACTTTTCCATCCGCTTCTGTGACGACATAATTGAGGCGATTCTCAAGTATCTTGCGGAAAACGGCAAAGCACTTGAAGTAAACACCGCCGCCCTGCGCGGCAAGCTCAATATGATTCTGCCGCCGGTGCGCTACCTTCGCATGTTTAAAGAACTTGGCGGAGAGTTCATTACCGTCGGTTCCGGTGCGCACGGCGCGGAAAGCCTTGGCGCGGATCTTTCCGAAGGAATCAGCCTTGTAGCGGAAGCCGGATTTGATAACTACTGCTATTTCGACCGGAGAAACCCGGTATTTATTAGTATTGAATAAAGGAGATTTTTTTCTATGGAACAACTTCTTAAACTTCTTGAACAGAATGCAAAGCTCACCGAAGACCAGCTTTCCGCACTTCTTTCCGTTCCCCGCGAGGAGGTTGCCGCACAAATCGCAGCATACGAAAAAGATAATGTTCTGCTTGGATATAACGCCCTTGTAAACTGGGAAAAAGCGGACTCCACCTACTGCACCGCCATAATTGAGCTGAAGGTTCAGCCGAAGCGGGATTACGGCTATGAGGAAATTGCGGAGGAAATAAGCCGCTTTGACGAGGTGGAAACCGTTTGGCTTATGAGCAGCTCCAGCTACGACCTTTCCGTTGTCGTCAGCGGACACAATTTCCGCGATATTTCCATGTTTGTGGCAACCCGCCTTGCCACTTTGGATTCTGTCACCTCCACGGCTACGCACTTTGTTCTTAAGCGCTACAAGGAGCGCCATATTCACATGACCGAGCCGGAACGCGACGAGAGGGGGTTCATGTACGTTGATTGATTACGACAGTATCCTCTCCAAAAAGGTAACGCAGCTCAAGCCCTCCGGCATACGAAAGTTCTTCGACCTTGCTTCGGAGGTGGAGGGCGTTATCTCCCTCAGCGTTGGCGAGCCCGACTTCAAAACCCCGTGGCACATACGCGAGGCGGGCATAACCTCCCTGAAGCAGGGGCGCACCCACTACACCGCAAATGCGGGTCTTTCCGAGCTGCGCTTGGAAATTTCCAAATATCTAAAGCGCAAAATCAATGTGGAATACGACCCCAAAAGCGAGATTTTCGTCACGGTGGGCGGCTCCGAGGCCATTGACCTTGCCATTCGCACCATTATCGCCCCCGGCGACGACATGCTTCTTCCCATACCGAGTTTCGTTTGCTACGACCCCATTTGCCGTCTCTCCGGCGGAAATGTCGTCACCATAGAAACAAAGCAGGAGGATGACTTCCGTCTTACCGCCGACGCGCTTAAAAAGGCCATTACGCCCAATACAAAGCTGCTTGTTCTCCCCTATCCGAACAACCCCACCGGCGGCGTAATGCGCCGCGAGCACCTTGAGGAAATCGCAGAGGTGCTTCGGGGAACGAATATTATGGTACTCTCCGACGAGATTTATTCCGAGCTTACCTACGGCAGCGAACGCCATGTTTCCATAGCGGAAATCGACGGCATGAGGGAGCGCACGATTATCATAAACGGCTTTTCCAAGGCCTATGCCATGACCGGATGGCGCCTTGGCTATGCGGTGGGACCCGCACCGGTAATTCGCCAGATGCTCAAGGTTCACCAATACGCCATTATGAGCTCCCCCACCACGAGCCAGTATGCGGCGGTTGTCGCCATGCGCGACTGCGACGAGGAAATCGCCTCCATGGTGCAGCAGTACGATATGAGAAGAAAGCTGCTTGTAAGCTCTTTTAATAAAATGGGGCTGAGCTGCTTTACTCCGGAGGGCGCGTTCTATGTTTTCCCCTGCATACGCTCCACAGGCCTCAGCTCGGAGGACTTCTGCGAACGGCTGCTTCGCAGTAAAAAGGTCGCCGTGGTTCCCGGAAACGCCTTCGGCGACAGCGGCGAAGGTTATGTCCGGGTTTCGTATTCCTATTCCGTCGACCACCTTATTGAAGCGTTAAAGCGCATTGAGGAATTCCTTGCGGAGCTGAAAGAGGGATAATTTTGGAGCAGATTTTCTTAAAAGCCTGTGCAAAGCTCAATCTTTTTCTTGATATAACCGGAAAATGCGAAAACGGCTACCACCTGATAAAATCCGTTATGCAAAGCGTGGATATTTTCGACCGGGTGAGCGTTAAAAAAAGCGGTGAAATCTCCGTAAAATGCAGCGAAAGCGCCCTTGACGGCGAAAACAACCTCGCCCACAAGGCGGCGGCGCTGTTTTTCGGGCAGACGGGCATAGCCGGCGGAGCAGAAATATATATCGAAAAGCGCATACCCATGCAGGCGGGAATGGCGGGCGGCAGCGCCGACGCCGCCGCGGTTCTGTATGGGCTGAACAGGCTTTACGAAGCAAAGCTTTCCGCCGATGAGCTTTGCGCCATGGGCGCAAGGCTTGGTGCGGATTTGCCTTTTTGTCTCTGCGGCGGAACAATGCTCTGCGAGGGAATAGGCGAACGGCTCTCTCCCCTACCGGAGCTTTCGGACTGCTTTTTTGTGATTGTGAAGCCGGAAATCGGCATGAGCACGGCGGAAAGCTACCGCATTTACGATGAGCACGAGGCCGCCGGACTTGAGCACGGAGACTTTTCCGCCATGAGCACGGCGCTTGAAGCAGAGAATATTCAAAATGTCGGAAAAGCGCTTTACAATGCGCTTGAATGTACCGTTCCCGACTCCGTGCTCAAAATAAAATCCGCGCTGCTCAAGGTCGGAGCCGAAGGTGCTCTTATGACCGGAAGCGGCACGGCGGTTTTCGGAATATTCCAAAGCATTGAAAAAGCCGCCGCCGCAAGGGACGCTCTTTCGGCGGAATACGGCAGTATTTTTATCGCCCGCCCCGCGAAAAGCGCAGTTTCCGAGGACGAAAGCGCGCCGGTTTTTGAAAGGCTCGACTCCCTCGGAATAAAGTACGAGTGCATAAATCACCCTGCGGTTTACACCATGGATGAAATGTATGCCCTCGGAATTTTTGACAAGGGTATTATCGGAAAGAACCTGTTTTTGCGCGACGCAAAGGGCCGCAGGCATTTCCTTGTGTTCGTTTGCGGAGAAAAGCACGCTTTGCTGACGGATATTCAGGAGAAGCTGAATATCACCCGGTGCAGCTTCGGCTCCGCCGAGCGGCTGCAAAAATGCCTCGGTCTGACAAAGGGTTCCGTTTCTCCCCTTGGCGTTGTGAACGACAAAAGCGCCGCCGTGGAATTTATCATTGACAGGGATTTCATCGGCTGCCAGTGCGTCGGCGTTCACCCGAACAGAAATACCTCAACCCTTTGGATGAGCTTTGACGATTTGCTCCGCGTAATTAAGTCGAACGGCAACAGCGTGAGCTTCGTGAATATATAATTCTCAAAAAATTGCATAAAGCCAAAAATTTCCGCCGATACTTTCCGCATAAGCAAAAGTAAAGGCGGATTTTTTATGAGTATTCATTTCAGAACTTTCCACAATCAAAAGGGCAGCGCTCTGCACGCCATAGAAAGCATTGTTCTGGCGGGGCTTGTGTTCACCATGATGAGCGCTGCCGTTCGGCGCACCGTTTCCGCAAGCACGCAGGTGAAAACCGACACTCTGCGCCTGCATATTATTGCAAACTCCGACAGCGACTTCGACCAAGAATTAAAGCTCCGTGTGCGCGACCGTGTTTTGGAATACACCGGCAGACTTTTCGCCGAGGCTTCCGGCAAAACCGAGGCGGAGGCTCTTGCGAAATATTCGGCGAACGACATTAAAGCCGCAGCCGAGGAGGTTATTGCGGAAAGCGGCGCGAACTATTCCGTTTCCGTGGAAATAACCAATATGTGGTTTGAAACCCGCAGCTACGACGGCTTCACCCTGCCTGCGGGAGATTACGACGCCGTTCGCATAATTATAGGCGCGGGCGAAGGGCATAACTGGTGGTGCGTTATGTACCCGCCGCTTTGCCTTCCCGGAGCGGAAAACGCCCTGCAAAAATACGGCGAAAACGCAAAATTCGTCACCGGCGACGGCTTTGAAATCCGTTTTGCCTTTTTGGAATGGCTTGAAAGCCTGAAAAACACGGCAAAACGATGAGCTTTGTCGTTTTGTCCGTGTATCGGTCAAATGCTTTACACATTTTTGGCAGCTCACTAAAATAACTACTTTGCAGAATTTGCGATGCTTTCGTTTTTAGTCATAGTGAACATAAATTGCAGTGTCGTTTTTAGCACATTGCACAGTTGCCTTCGTAAAACTCCATTCGTGAATGCGTGAACTTTTCAAAAATTTTATGAATTAAATTTGAAATTTCTATTGACTTATTATTATAAGAGTATATATTGAATCACAACAGTGGGCTTTTGCCCAAAAAACAATTTTCACGAACAGGAGTGAAACAAGCATTATGCAAAATCTGCTCTACGCTGTTCCTGTTATCGGTGTCATCGCTCTGATTGTGGCCCTTGTACTTAAGTCTTGGATCGCAAAGCAGGACGAAGGCAACGACAGGATGAAAGAAATCTCCGGCTATATTCGCGTCGGTGCCATGGCTTTCCTTGGCCGCGAATATAAAATGGTAGCCATCTTTGTGGCTATTCTCTTCCTCATCGTCGGTTTCTTCATTGGCTGGGGTTCCGCCATTGCTTTCGTATTCGGCGCAACCTTCTCCATTCTCGCCGGCTTCATCGGCATGAAGACCGCTACCGATGCAAACGTCCGTACCACCAACGCTGCAAGCAAGCGCGGTATGCCTGCTGCTCTTAAAATTGCTTTCCGCGGCGGCGCTGTTATGGGTCTTTGCGTTGTTGGTCTCGGTCTTCTCGGTGTCAGCGTTGTGTTCATCATCTGCCACCTTGATACCGGCATCTTCGCCAATATTACCCTTGACCAGTGCGCTTCCATCATCACCGGTTTCGGTCTTGGCGCATCCTCCGTCGCTCTGTTTGGCCGTGTGGGCGGCGGTATCTATACCAAAGCTGCCGACGTCGGCGCCGACCTTGTTGGTAAGGTTGAAGCAGGCATTCCGGAAGATGACCCCAGAAACCCCGCTGTTATCGCCGATAACGTCGGTGACAACGTTGGTGACGTTGCAGGCATGGGCTCCGACCTTTTCGAGTCCTATGTTGGCTCCATCGTTTCCGCAATCACCCTCGCAATCGCAATTCCTACCATCAACAGTCACTTCCTCGGCGAAGTTTCCCTTGACCCGGTAGACGGTTCTCTCTTCCCGCTTTTCCTTGCTGCAATCGGTATCATTGCTTCCATCATTGCAGTATTCTTTGTAAATGGCAAGACTGCAAACCCTGCAAAACAGCTTAACCTTGGTACTTACATCAGCTCCGCCATTGTTATCGTTGCTGCGTACTTCCTCAGCACTGCTTTCTTCAACAACATCGGCGCATTCGCAGCTGTTGTTATCGGCCTTGTTGTTGGCGTAGCAATCGGCAAAATCACCGAGTACTACACCTCCGGCGACTACAAACCTGTTAAAGAAATTGCCAACCAGTGTGAAACCGGCGCTGCAACCTGCATCATCAGCGGTTTTGCAACCGGCCTTACCTCTACTGTTTTCCCGCTTCTTCTCATTGCAGTAGGTATTCTTGGTGCTTACTACTTCTTCGGTCTTTACGGCATTGCAATCGCCGCTGTCGGTATGCTTTCCACCACCGGTACCGTTATTGCCGTTGACGCTTACGGTCCTATCTCCGACAACGCCGGCGGTATCGCCGAGATGAGTGAGCTTCCCGAAAATGTTCGTGAAATCACCGATACTCTCGACTCCGTAGGTAACACCACCGCTGCTGTCGGCAAGGGCTTTGCAGTAGGTTCTGCAGCACTTACCGCTCTTGCACTTTTCGTATCTTATTCTCAAATTGCAAACCTCAGCAAAATCGACCTTCTTGACCCGAACGTTGTTGCCGGTATGCTCATCGGTGGTATGCTCCCGATGCTCTTCAGCGCTATGACCATGAACTCCGTTGGTAAAGCTGCAAACCAGATGATTGAAGAGGTTCGCCGCCAGTTCCACGAATTCCCCGGCATTATGGAAGGCACTCAGAAGCCCGACTATGCAAAGTGCGTTGACATTTCCACTTCCGCTGCTCTTAAAGAGATGCTTCTGCCTGGCATTATCGCCGTTGTAAGCCCCATCGCTGTTGGTCTTATCCTTGGCACCGAGGCTCTTGGCGGCCTGCTTGCAGGTTCTCTTGTAACCGGCGTTCTCATGGCAATCACCATGTCTAACGCGGGCGGCGCATGGGATAACGCAAAGAAATACATTGAAACCGGCCATAACGGCGGCAAAGGCTCCGAACAGCACAAAGCAGCCGTTGTCGGCGACACCGTCGGCGACCCCTTCAAAGATACCTCCGGTCCTTCCCTTAACATTCTTATTAAGCTTATGACCATCGTATCCGTGGTATTCCTTCCCCTTTTCCTTAAGTGATTCAATTTATGATTATCCCCTGCTCCAAATGGAGCAGGGGATTTTTTGTGCTCGCGGCATAAAGCAAGCCCCGCGCTCAAATGAGCACGGGGCTTTTTTGCGTATATGCGATTTTATCAGCCTGTATACGGATTTCTCTCTGCGGTTTCAAGGGAGTACATCAGCTTCGCAACGCCTTTTCCGAACGAAGGGCTTACCTCGTAATAAATCGTTCTGTCAAGGTCGCTTGTGTAAATTTCAAGGTAGCTTTTGCTGTATTCTAACTTATAATATACCCCGGTGGTGAAGTTAATGGTCATCGCCCACCCAAGTCCGTCCTCGGTGAGGCCGTCCGGCTTGCTCACGGATTTTTTAATAACCGCATTTTTTTGGAGATACTCCGCGGCCTTGAGCACCTCCGCAGCGACCTTGTCTTTGCCGTACTCCTCTGCGGCTTTTGCGCTGTCCCAGCCCACATTTTTGAAGCCGTCCTCGTTTTTCGGCGAAATGCGTCCCTCGTAAACAATGCTTTCCGCCTTGCCGGGAGACATATACGCAAGCCAGCGCGCAAGCTTCGTTCCGGTTTGCACTATGCTTTCCCAAAGAGCGGATACGTATTTAGGAGCCGTTTCTTCAAGCCAAACGACGGATTTTCCGCCCTCGGTTACAATCAGGAAGGATTTTTCGCTTTCGTCGTGGTAGCTTCTTTGCATAATCACATTTTTAAGCCAAACCTCTGCCAAAGCAAAGTCGCTGTCCGCCACCTGAACGAACGCCGCATTTTTTTCGTCAACGGCATAAATAGCAGTGATTTTATGTCCGCCGTAGAAGCTGTTGTTTTTAAGCATCGAGGCGGCGTTGTGATTTTTGCTGAATCCCAGTGCCCAGAGGTAGTCGCCGACTCCGCAATCTTCGTAATCTGTGTATATCGCAATTTTGCTGCCGTCACCGGAGTTTGTGAAGCTTATGTACTGCCCATTATATGAGGCCCAATACTGCGTTCCCGCGGCATCCTTCCAATATATGTGCCAACTGCCGCCGGTCGGCGGGTTATCGGTGGGCGGTTCGTCTGGCGAACGCCACGCCGTAGCAAGCAGCCCTATAATATTCGTCACATCGTCCTTCGTAATCTCTATGGAAGAGATAAGGTCATTCGGCTGCCACGCAAAAAAGCTTATCACATCCGGCGCGGACATAATGTAGCTTTCCATAAAGCTCTGCCACTGCGCATAGGTTTCCTCCGTCGCAAGGACACTTTCGCCCTGCACTGCATCCGAGGAAGGCATATTATTTGTAGCTTCACTGTTTGAAAAATAGACATATTTCGGCGTATCGGCGGCGTCATTCTGTGCTTCCGAAGAATAATCCTCCGGAGCTTTGCTTTCGCCACTTATTTGCGAAACAAGCTCCACCCTGTCACCGTTCACCGAATAAACTATGTGGGCAAGCTCTTTTCCGGCGAAATCGGTCTTGATAAGCTCCACCGTGCCGCTGCCCTCGGATTTTTCATCCCACTTTGTTTCAAAGCGCAGGGTAGTTTCGCCGAAGGCGCGCTCAATGCTGCCTATCCAGTTCGGATAATCCGGGTTTGCCTTGCGCAAAAGCTCGGCGGCAGCGGCACTTATGGGCAGATAATCAAGCTCCGGCTTTTCAAAAAGCACCGTGCCGCCGTATACCGCAGCCTTTGCCTCTATTTCCGCAAAAAGCTCCGCGTCAAGGCTTTCGTCCGGCGTGCTCGGCGCTTCAAACGGCAGCTTTTCGCCGCCGACAGCCTCGCGTTTATCAAAGATGTATGCCGTTTTTTCGCCGCCTGCGGGTTCTTTTTTGAAGCTGAGCTTTACAAAGCCCTCCTCATCGCCGCAAAGGGTGAGAACATCGTTCACATAGCAAAATCCGCAGCATTTCTCATAGATATACGCTTCGGCAAAGTTATCGTGCTCAATCGTGTCGAATATTCTGAACGCGCGGACGGTGTACTGCGAATTTTCAAGCGCACCCGCGCTGTTTACCGCAAGGCTCACCGCTTCATCGAAAACCGTAAGGTCGTAGCTTTCTCCGTCAAGCTCCTCGATATACGAGGGCGTTTCCGGCTGCTCCGTTTTGCCGCAGGCAACCAAGGCGCAAACCGTCAGAACCGCCGCCAGCGCTATACAGAGGGTTGCCGTTCCGTGGCTTTTCCCGTTGGCGAAAAGATTTTTTATGCGCTTTTTTATCGTGCCCTCTTTCTCGTAAAAGCAGGTTGTGAACGCCGCAGGACGGAAATTTCTCGTTGCCGCCGCGGAAATAAGTGCTCTGCCGTATTCGGCGCGCTCGTCGCCGTTCATTCCGGCGGTCGCCGCTTCGTCGCAGGCAAGCTCCAAATCCTTGTTCGCCTCCTGTGCCATAATCCAAACCAAAGGATTGAACCAGTGCACCGCCACGGCGAACATCAGCAGCATTTTGTAGGCTATGTCATGGCGTTTGTAGTGAACAAGCTCGTGGCGGATTATCATTTCAAGCTCTTGTTCGGAATAGTCCTCCCTTGGCAGAAGCAGCACCGTTTGGAAAAATCCCGTGACCATAGGGCTTTCTATCCCGGAGCAAACCGCAAGGGAAAGACGAACTCCGGCGCACATTTTCCTCGTACAGCTTTCAAAAATCCTGCGAGTCGCTTCGTTTTTCGGCGGCGATGCCCAACGGCGCACATGGCGAAGGAACTTTGCATAGCAGGTGAACTGAACGCCGAGGTATACCACAGCTCCCGCCGCCCAAATTATCGTGAGCAGCTCCGCCGTGCTTATTTTGGCTTTCAGTTCGCTGCCTGCGGCTGCCGCGGGCTGTTCGGCGGCAGGCTGCGGAGCAGAAATTTCCGCCGTAGGCTGCTGCACCGAAGCATCAGCAGCGGGTTCTCCCTCCGCGTGCTCAAAGTTCTGTTGCGGAATTTTCTCCGACACGAGCTCGTGCTCAAGTGCGTACTCATCCCCAAAAAGCGGCATGCTCAAGCCACTTTGCGCGTTTTCGCGGTACAGTTTTACCGGCGCGTTCGGAATATGAATATTAAACGGGATTATAAGCCTTATCGCCAAGGCAAACCAAAGCCAATAGCACCATTTAGCGCGATATTTTTTGCGGATGAATGGCAAAAGCGCAAAAATCAAGATAAGTAAAAACGAAGCTCCGAGGCTTACCTCGCCGAGGCCGAAAATGAATTTTTCTGCCAAGACAATCACCCTTTCAGTTCGTCAATCAGGCTTTGCAGCTCCTTTATCTCGTTTTCGTCGATTTTGTTGCTGTCGGAAAAAGCGGCAACAAAGCTTGAAACAGAGCCGCCGTACAGCTTTTTGAGAATTCCGCGGCTTTCAAAGGCCAGATATTCCTCCTTTGAAACCAAGGGCAGGTAGTAGTTCGTCTTTCCCGCTTTGCGAACGGAGATGAATTTTCTTGCGCAAAGGCGGGTCAGGAACGTGTTTATGGTATTCACCGCCCAGTTAAAATCTGAAAGCTTTTCTTCGATTTGGCTGCGAGAAGCCTCTCCGCCGCAGTCCCAAAGGGCAAGCATCACTTCAAGCTCGCTGTCCGGCAGGCGTCTTAATTCAGTAGACATATTTATTTCCCCTTTCTTACTACATAGGTAGTTTACAACTATATATTACGCTTGTAGTCCTCTTTTGTCAATAGTTTTTCGTTATTTTTGCGTAAAATCGGGTGTAGAATTTTCGCCACGTTTTTTGTTCACTTTGACAGGTAGAAAAATTCACAACTATATGATACAATGTAAGTGCAAATGTAAATCAGCTTGGCGAAAACGAAAGACGCCCCCGAAGGGTTCTTTCGCTGCTATCTTCCTTTTCGATAATGTATGATGCACAGAAGTGAGAAAGCCCCGCTGTACAGGGCTTTTCGACATACCGGTAGACGCCGCTGCGGCGAAATATGTTTTTTCAGAAAGGATTATTCATGGCACTTGAAGTTATAAAGAACGAAGCAGAACTCTCAAACGACATTCGCGAAATTTTCTCCGAAGCGGGCGCTGTGGAAATCGTTCAGCGCAGAGCGCACGAATACGCCGAAATGATGGCATATTACCGCTGCGCCCTTATGGAGGTTGAAACGAAGTTCAATGTTCTTAACGAGGAATTTTCCCTCCAATACGACCGCAACCCCATAGAAATGGTTAAAACCCGTCTGAAAAGCCCCGCAAGCATCCGCACAAAGCTTGAACGCTACGGATTTGATATGTCCCTTGACAGCATCCGTAAAAATATACATGATATCGCGGGCGTTCGGGTAATATGTTCCTTTATAAACGACGTTTACATTCTGGCGGACGCACTGCTCAAGCAGGACGACATCACTCTTATTTCCAAAAAGGATTATATAAAAAATCCCAAAAAGAACGGATACCGCAGCCTGCACCTAATTGTTTCCGTGCCGATTTTCCTTGCACACGAAAAGCGGATGATTAAGGTGGAAATTCAGCTTCGCACTCTTGCGATGGATTTTTGGGCAAGCCTTGAGCATCAGCTCCGCTACAAAAAGAATTTTGCGGTGACGGACGATATGCTTCGGGAGCTGAAGGAGTGCGCCGAAATGAGCGCACAGCTTGACTGCCGAATGGAGGCGCTGCGAAAGGTTCTCCGCTCCTCACTTGACCAATACGATTTACGGGGACCGACTTAATGCGGCTTAAACAAAGCTTAACTGCACCCCAAGGGGGCTTTTTTGCCCTTCCTTTCCGAATACAAAAGAAGTCCGGCACCGCCGCCGGGATTCTTTCGTTTTATATATGAAATTTACGCTTCGCAGAATAAATTTTTCGACAAAAAACGAGCCTTCCGAAATTTGAACTGCCCCCAATTGAGCAGACAGTACAAAAAAGACTACCTAAAGTAGGAAAT
>OIWT01002394.1_pt1 | contig 19540 bp, 19 predicted proteins | sample 1587701 | NCBI WGS metagenome assembly OIWT01 (sample SAMEA3888904, study PRJEB22519) | human gut metagenome | biome: human gut; feature: human-associated habitat; material: faeces | place: Denmark | collected 2009
GGCTCCGGCAGTTCCCAGGCATAGGTCGGCGTGACGATGCCGAGCCTTTCGCCGCGCCGCAGCGTTGTTTTCCCGTCCGAACCGGTTATGGAAACCGCCCGGTCGTTCAGTGCCGCCGCAAGGCGCTGCGCGGCATAGCGGCTGTTGCCCGTCGCGGAAAAATAGAGAATCATGCCTTCACCCGTTCTTTTCGCGCTGCGCGTCCTCTTTCAGGCGGCGGGACACATTGCGCAGCGAGTAAAGAAACGCCGCCGCGATCACGATACCCATCACGAGGAAAAAGCCGCCCAGCCAGCTTGCGCCGACACACTGCCTGCCCACGATCAGCATCACCAGAAAGCAGCCCACGATCACGCCCATGCAGATGTTGCCCTGCCGCTTGAATCGGCGGTCGCGCTCCTGCTGCTGTTCCTCCAGCTTGCGCTGTTTGTTTTCTTTCTTCATTTATTTCCCCTCCTCGTTCCAAAGTGCGCGCTTGCGCTCCGCCATTTCATCCACGCGGGCGATATATTGCTCGATGTTTTTGACATTAGGGGCGCGCTCGATGCGCCGCGCCGCTGGATAGAGCCATTTGGAAATCGCGCCCGCTCCAAAGGCAGCGATGGGCATGATCTCCTCCATGATGTCCACGTTGTAAATCGAAGCCGTGCCCGGCTTACAGTAACCCACGTTTTCGAGATTGCCCGCCATGTATTTCTGCCGGTAGAGGTAATAGGGCTGATAGCCCATCTCCCGCGCACGGTGCGCCGCCAGCTCGACCATGCGCATGGCTTCTTCCTCGTCGGCGTGATAGCCGGTCTGCCGCAGCGCCGCGGCCCGTTTGATGGCAAGCGTATGCACCGTCAGGTTTTCCGGCGTCAGCTCCGCAATCGCGTCCAGCGTGCGGGCAACGTCCTCCGCCGTCTCTCCCGGCAGGCCGAGGATCAAATCCATGTTGATGACCGAAAAGCCCATCCCGTGCATCTCATCGTACATCCTTCGGATATCCTCCGCGGTATGGTCGCGGCCGACGCGGCGCAGCGTTTCGTCGTTCATGGTCTGCGGGTTGAGCGACACGCGGTCTACGCCGTGAGCGCGCAGCATGCGCAGCTTTTCGTCGTCCAGCGTATCCGGCCGCCCGGCTTCCACCGTGAACTCCCGCGCCCCGGGGAAGCACTCCAGCGCCGTGCCGATCACGCGGTCGAGCTGAGCGCAGGTCAGCGCTGTCGGCGTGCCGCCGCCGATGTAGAGCCCGCGCACCTTGTATTGCGACAAATCGCCGCGCACCAGCTGCATCTCGCGCGTCACCGCTTCGACATACCCATCGGTAAGTTTTCCGCCATGCTTGAGATCTACCGCCGCAAAGGAACAATACGAACAGCGCGTGCGGCAGAACGGAATGCCGACGTACACGTCGATTTCCCCTGCCTTGGGCTGCTCCATGCCTCTCTGCACACGTGCGATGTCGCGCAGCAACTCCGTCTTTTCACGCGAAACATCGAATTTCTCCATCAGCGCACGGCAGGCCGCTTCCTCATCCAGCCCTGCCGCAAGCTGCTCGTAGAACAGCCGCGTCGGGCGGATGCCGGTCAGGCTTCCCCAGGGAATGCGCTTGCCGGTCAGCTCCTTGAGCGCGGCATAAACGGTGTTCTTCACCGCGCGCTTGCACAGACGCTTGTTTTCCAGCTCATCCTCACCAACCGGCGTCAGCGGCGCGTTTTTTTCGACGTTTCCCACGCGCACGACGTGCTTTTCGTCCTCAACGGTGTGGACGATGCAGATTTCGCCGTCCGCGTCCTCGTGGATTTCGCATTCGCCGTAAAACAGCCGGATGACCTCGCACAGGTCGTTATAAAGCTCCGGCAGCGCGGTGCGCAGCGTGATCGTCATCGTCCCCACCCCCTGTTTCTCTCCGCTTCAATGGTCGTTTCTCCGCCGTGGCCGGGCAGCACGCGGCTCTCACCCGGCAGACCGAACAGACGATCCAGTGACTGCATCAGCTCATCCTCATCGCCGCCGGGGAAATCCGTGCGCCCAAAGCCCGCGCAGAACAGCGTATCACCCGAAAACAGCGTCTTTTCCTGCCAATCGTACAGGCAGATGCCGCCCTTGGTATGCCCCGGCGTACTGAGCACTTCAAAGCCCATAAAGGTCTGCCCATCCCGCAGCGGCTGCGGCGCTCTTCTGCAGACAAACGGGCTGCTCCAAAGCCCGGAAAGATTGCACATCGGGTCGGTCAGCAGCGGCACATCCGCTTCGCCCAGCGCGATTGTGTCTCCCGGCAGATCGTTTGCCGCCAGCATGTGGTCAAAATGCGCATGCGTCAGCACCACCGCGTCCGGCTTCCAGCCCAAAGACGCAAGTTTTGACGCAATGCGCTCCGGCTCCGCCGCCGGGTCGATGACCAGCACGCCCTCTTCCCGCTTGACCAGATAGCAGTTGGTGCCCAGCGCCCCCAGCGTCAGCTGCACGATCTCCATCAAAACAGCCTCCTCGTGTCATAGAGGATGGTCACAGGGCCGTCATTGATGAGCTCTACCTGCATATCCGCGCGAAACACGCCGGTTTTGCAAGTCAATCCCGCCGCGCGGATGTTTTCCACCACCTTTTCATAGAGCGGATCGGCAATCTCCGGCCGGGCGGCTTCAATGAAAGACGGGCGCTTCCCCTTGCGCGCATCACCCAGCAGCGTGAACTGCGAAACCGCCAGCACCTCACCGCCAATATCCTGCACCGAAAGATTCATCTTGCCCGCTTCATCTTCAAAGATGCGCAGGCCAGCAATCTTCTCCGCCGCAAGCTGCGCGTCCTTTTCGGTATCGCCCTCCTGCACGCCGATGAGCGCCATCAGGCCCTTGCCGATTTCCGAAATCAATTCTCCCTTGATGGTCACGGACGATCTCGTCACCCGCTGCACCACGATTCTCATATTTTTCTGCTCCTTCCGCCGCACAGAAAGGGCGCACGCTTCCGCGCGCGCCCTTTCGATTTTTTCTTTACGTCGAAGCGCGATACGCCTCAATGATGTCCGGATTTTTCTGGAACTGCTTCATCACCATGGAGAGCTGTTCCTTATCCTTGACCTCGATGGTCAAATTGATGACGGTGGTCTTGTTCTTGGTCGAGCGCGCCGAAATCGCCTGCAGTGGGATGTTCATCCCGGCAATCATGGTCGTCAGCGTGGCAATAATGCCGCTGCGGTCATAGGCGATCAGCTGCACATCGGCATTGAAGGACGATTTTGCACCGGTGTTCCAGGACACCTCGATCATGCGCATGTCTTCCATCGAGGAATCCTTCAGGTTAATGCAGTCCCTGCGGTGCACGGAAACACCGCGCCCGCGAGTGATATATCCCACAATGTCGTCGCCCGGCACAGGGTTGCAGCAATGCGCAAATCGCACCAACATGCCCTCTTCGCCCTTGACAAAAACCGCCTGCTCCTTGTTCTTTTTTTTGATACTGGAGGGGCGTTCCGGCCGGATTTCCGGCAGCGGCGGCGCCTCCTCTCGGGTCGCCCGCTTGAGCTCCTCATTCAGGCGCATCACGACCTGCATTGCCGTCAGCCCGCCAAAGCCGACGGAAGCATAGATGTCATCCGCCGTTTTGAAGCCCTGTTTGCGCTGCAATTTTTCGAGATATTCGGGTTTGAGCAGCTTTGCGGGATCGAGATTCTGGCGGCGCGCTTCCTTTTCGACCATGTCGCGGCCCACCAATATGTTCTCATCGCGCAGGGAAGCCTTGAGGTACGCGCGGATCTTGCTCTTGGCCTCCGTGGTCTTGACGATCTTGAGCCAGTCCATCGACGGGCCTTTGGACGAGGCCGAGGTAATGATCTCGACGATATCGCCGGTTTGCAGCTTCGTATCGAGCGTCACGATGCGCTGATTGACCTTCGCGCCGACGCACTTGTTGCCCACGGCGCTGTGGATGCGGTAGGCAAAGTCCAGCGGCGTGGAATCCTTGGGCAGGTCGATCGCGTCGCCCTGCGGGGTGAATACGAACACCTCGTCGTCCGAGAACAGCTCTTTTTTGAGCGTATCCATGAACTCGCGGGTGTCGTCCACCTCGTTATCAATGCTCATCAGCTGGTGCACAAAGTTCAGCGTCTCGTCGAACTGCGTGCTCTTGCCGTCGTTTTTGTACTTATAGTGCGCCGCGACGCCGAATTCCGCGACGCGGTGCATCTCGTGGGTGCGAATCTGCACCTCAAAAGGCATCCCGTGGTCGCCGATCATGGTGTTGTGCAGCGACTGATAGCCGTTGGTCTTGGGCACCGCGATATAGTCCTTGAAACGCCCCTGCACCGGCTTCCAGAGGGTATGAACAATGCCCAGCGCGGCATAGCAGTCCTGCGTGGTATCCACCAGCACGCGCACCGCGATCAGGTCATAGATCTGGTCAAAGCTCAGCCCTTTCTTCTTCATCTTTTTGTAGATGGAATAGAAGTGCTTCGGGCGGCCGGTGATTTCAGCCTTAATGCCCGCCTCGTCCAGCGCGGCGCGGAGCTTTTCGATGATCTTGTTGATGGCCTCCATGCGCTCTTCGCGCTTCATGTTGACGCGATCCACCAGATCATAGTAACTCTCCGGGTCCAGATACCGCAGGCAGAGATCCTCCAACTCCCATTTGATGGAGTTGATACCCAATCGGTTGGCCAGCGGCGCGTAGACCTCAATGGTCTCCTTCGCCGTGCGCACGCGCTTTTCTTCCTTGCAGAACTTCAGCGTGCGCATATTGTGCAGACGATCGGCAAGCTTGATGATGACCACGCGGATGTCCTTAGCCATGGCAAAGAACATCTTGCGCAGCGATTCCGCCTTCTGCTCGTCCTTGGTGCGGAACTCAATGCCGTCCAGCTTCGTCACGCCGTCCACCAGCCGCGCCACATCCGCGCCGAACTGCTGCTCGATGTTTTCAAACGAAGCCTTGGTGTCCTCAATGCAGTCGTGCAGCAGCGCCGCCACGATCGTGGTCTGATCCATCTCCATGTCGGCCAGGATCTCGGCCACCTTCAGTGGGTGCACCACATACGGCTCGCCGGATTCGCGCGTCTGCACGCCGTGCATGCTCAGCGCATAGTCGAACGCCGCGTGAACCACACTCCCGTCCACTTTGGGATCATAGGCGTGCATTTTGTCCACAAGCAGGTCGATCTGCTTGTCAAAATATTCCTTTGTGTATTCAACCGGCGGCATTCCACTCGCCTCCCCTAACCGATTCTCATTTCAAAATACTGACGGGGTCCATCAGTCCCCCGCGAACATCATCACGGATTTCACGTCGTAATCGCCGAGCTTTTCGCGACCGCCCATGCCTTCCAGCTCAATGGCAAAGCGCACCGCGACCACCTCGCCGCCCAGCTGCTCCGCCAGCTTGCAGGCCGCATAGGCCGTGCCGCCGGTGGCCAGCAGGTCGTCCACGACCGCCACCTTCATGCCGGGCCGAATCGCGTCCTTGTGGATTTCAATCGTATCGGAACCGTATTCCAGGTCATAGCTGTAAGAAAGGGTTTCCGCAGGCAGCTTGCCCGGCTTGCGCACCGGCACAAAGCCGGCGTGCAGCATGTAAGCCAGCACGGACGCAACGGTGAAGCCGCGCGCCTCGGGGCCGATGACCACGTCGATTTTCTGGCCTTCCAACGTCGCCGCCATCTCATCCATCAACTGATGAAAGGCTTCCGGGTCCTTGAAAATCGTCGTCACGTCGCGGAAAATGATCCCCTCCTTGGGGAAATCCTTGATGCTGCGCACCTTATCTCTGAGATCCATGTCGAAATCCTCCCTGAAACTGTCTTTTTGTATTCTCTATGCTTTTGGGCCCGAATATTCCGCGAGCCGCTGATAGGTTGCCGTTGCGTAAAAATCGCGTTTGCCCGTCACTTCCCGCAGCGCCACCCGGAAGGGCTGAAGGCTCAGCTCGATCAGCTCCATGTCCTTCATCTCCATCAGCGCCAGCTGGAGCTGCGGCTGTCCGCCGGGGCAGAGCGGCCCCAGAGCCGCCTGCATCGCACTCAGGCTGCCCACGCTGCGCAGGCGGCCCTGCATGGTCTTGAGCGCCTTGTAGATGCCGCGCACCTGCTCGATGGTGGGCGAGATTGCCGCCATGGCATCTCGCGCCTCCTGCTGCATCGGCAGGGCCTGAATGACGCTGCCCGGCGCTGCGGCTTGCAGCTGCTCGGCATAGCTCGGTGCAAAGGAGCCGTCCAGCAGCACGATGTTGCGGTAGAGCGAAAGCTGCTTTTTGCTCAGACAGGAGACACAGGTCATCAGGTTGTAGGCACAGCGGTCGTCGGCTTCGTGCCCAACGCCCAACCCCACACGTTGTAAAAGCCCGCGCGCTGCCAATATCTTTTCCCACTTTTTTGCCGTCTCGATGGACGCATAGAGCAGCAGTGTGCCGGATAGGTTGATCCGCAGCAGATGCTCCACGCGATCCGCCGCCTTATCCGCGGGCAGCGGGAGCGTCCGCCGGAAGCCCGGCTTGCTCTCATTATACATAACCCACGGCAAAAAATCACGCATTCTTTTCCCGTCGAACTGTTGCAAATTGGTAAAGTAGTTTTCCTGCGAAGGCTTGAATTCCTTGACGTAAATGCGCAGGGATGTGCGGCCGTTCCAGGTGTTTTTGTCGATGGTGACGAGCATATCCATCAGCCCCGCGGCCTGCTCTGCGCGCCAGCCCATTTTGAAGGCCGCCGCGTCGGCGGATGCGCCGTCCTGCGTGATGTGCATCTTTAAATGCGCGCCGGTTGCGCCCATGGTCTTAGCCTCCGTCACCGTCACGCCGCGCAGCAGATACACCGGCATGGTGTTGCCCTGCCCCAGCGGTTCCAGGCACTTGAGGTTTTCCAGGAACTCCAGCGTCAACTCCGGCAGACGCACCTCCAGATCGTAATCCTGACTGGGCACCCAGGGAGCGTCGTCCATTTGCAGCATCTCATCGTTGATGCGGCGGCGGAACTCATCCAGCCGGTTTTCCGCGATGGTCAGCCCCGCAGCCATGTCATGTCCGCCGTAGCGCAGGAATACGTCGGAAATGCCTTGCAGCTGGTCAAACAGGCTCACGCCGCGCACCGACCGTGCCGAACCGACATAGGTATTTTTTTCTTTTGCCAACACGAACGCGGGACGATGATAGCGCTCCACCAACCGGGAAGCCACAATGCCGATCACTCCGGCGTTCCAGCCCTCTCCCTCGCAGACAATGGCGCGCTCATTGAGGAAATCCGCCTGTTCTTCCACCTGGGCAAGAGCGCCTTTCAATATCTCCTGCTCCTGGCTTTGGCGAATGCGGTTATGGTTTTCCAGCTCCGACGCGATGCGCCGGGCAAGGTTCAAATCCTGCGTGGTGAGCATCTCGACCGAGCGGGACGAATGCCCGATGCGCCCGCCCGCGTTGATGCGCGGCCCCAGCGTAAAGCCGATTGCGCCGGAGGTCAGGTCTTTGCTGTTCTGCCCGGCGGATTCGGTCAGCGCCTGCACGCCGGGGCGCGTTTTCTGCGCAATGGCTTCCAGCCCGGCCTTGACCAGCGCGCGGTTTTCGTCCGTCAGCGACACAATGTCCGCCACGGTGCCGATCGCCACGATGTCAAGATAGGGCTTGAGCGCGTCCATGCCACCCAGCGCCTGCACCAGCTTTGCCGCCACGCCCACGCCCGCCAGATACGGAAAGGGATATCCGCCCAGCCGCGGATTGACAATCACGCAATCCGGCAGCACGGTATCCGCATGGTGATGGTCGGTCACGAGCACGTCCAGCCCCAGCTGTCGGCAAAGCTCCACTTCTTTGACCGCTGTCACGCCGCAGTCCACCGTCACCATCAGATCGTATTTTGCAGCCAGCTCCCGCACCGCGTGTTCGTTAAGGCCGTAGCCTTCCTCATGCCGGTCGGGAATGTAATAACCGGGGTTCAATCCCAGCGTCCGGAAGTAGAGAACCAGCAGCGACGTTGCAGTCACACCGTCCGCATCATAGTCGCCGTAGATGCAGACACGCTGCTTTTTCGCTACCGCCTCGCGGATGCGATCCACCGCCTGCTGCATACCGCTGAGCAGGAACGGATCGTACAGCTCGTTCAAACTGGGATGCAGATATTTTTCCGCCGCTTCACAGGTTGTGACACCGCGCAGCACCATCAGCTGCGCCACGCGCAGCGGCAGCCCCATGGCGCACAGGCGCTGCACCGCCTCTTCATCCAGTTCGGCGCGTCTGCGGAATTCCAGCATGTCCTTCTCTCCTCCGGGTATTTTTTCAAAAAAGCATAGGGCCGCCGGGGAAAATCCTCGGCGGCCCAATTGCGGCACAATAACTCGGTTTTTATTCCGACCCTTCGGACGCCGTGTCTCAGGCCTTCTTGGCCTTTGCCTTGCCCTTGGTCTGCGCAGCGGCAGCCTTCTTCAGGTCGGTCTTGTCCTGCCAGACGCCCCACAGCGACGGCGCGATGAACACCGAGGTGTAGATACCGGCCAGCAAGCCGATGATGATGGGCAGCGCAAACTCGCGGATCGAGGTCACGCCCATGATGTAGAGCATGACGATGGTCAGCAGGGTCGTGATGCTCGTGTTGACCGTGCGGGGCAGGGTCTCCTTGACGGACAGATCCGCCAGTTCCGCACGGGTCATTTCCTTGCGGGAGTGGAGACGCATATTCTCGCGGATGCGGTCGAAGATGACGATGGTATCGTTGATCGCGTAGCCGACGATGGTCAGCACCGCCGCAATGAACGAGGAGTTGACCTGCAAGCGCAGGATGGTGACCATCGAGATCATCACGCCCACGTCTAGCAGCAGCGCCACAACGGCGGTCACGCCGAAGTGCAGCTCAAAGCGGAACCAGATGTAGACCAACATCAGCGCGCAGGCGATCAGCACGGAGGAGATCGCGTTCATGACCAGGTCGCGGCCCGCAACGGCGCCGACGCGATCGGTGGATGCGACCTCCGCGTTGGGATAGGTCGCCTGGATGGTCTTTTCGACGTCGGCGCGGATCTCATTTTCACGATCCGCATCGTTGGTATCGGGGAAACGCACCAACGCTTCGGCCTCTTCGCCGGAACCGGAGACGGTCAGCGAGATGTCCTTCTCGGAGAAGCCCTCGTCCACAAACGCCTTGGTGACCACGGAGGAATCAAAGTCCTGATGCATCGCGATGGTCATCATGGTGCCGCCGGTAAAATCAATGCCAAGGTTCATGCCGCCGCAAATGATGCCGACGATCAGACCGATGACCAGCACCGCAGCGGGCAGAAGAATGGTAAACTTGAGATTCTTGGAGAATTTCATTACGCATTCCCCTCCTTTGCCTTAACTTCCTTCACGCCGTAGAGGCCGTGGTTCGTCAGGTTCAGGCCCACCATCTGATGGAGCAGGAAGCGGGTGACCACAACCGCCGTGAACATCGAGGCGACAACGCCGATGGTCAGGGTGATGGCAAAGCCCTTGATGGAACCCGCGCCAAAGATCATCAGCACAACGCCGGCGATGATGGTGGTGATGTTGGAGTCAAGAATGGCCGTGAAGGCGCGCTTAAAGCCGCTCTCCACAGAAGCACGGACGGTCTTGCCCGCCTTGAGCTCTTCCTTCACGCGTTCAAAGATGATGACATTGGCGTCCACAGCCATGCCGATGGACAGCACAATACCGGCAATACCGGGCAGCGTCAGCTGCACGCCGGGAATGACGGCCAGCAGGAACAGGTCGATCAGGATGTAGATCAGCAGCGCCAAAGACGCCACCGCGCCGGGCAGGCGGTACATGATGATCATAAAGAGGATGACCAGCAATACGCCGATGATGGCAGCGGTCATGGAGGTGCTCAGCGCATCCTCGCCCAGCGTCGCGGAAATCGTGCGAACCTCGAGCTGTTCGATGTTCAGCGGCAGTGCGCCGGACTGAATCAGCATCGCCAGGTTCTGCGCAGACTCCGCAGTGAAGTGGCCCTCAATGTAGCCGGAGCCGCCAGTGATGGCGGTGTTGACGGTGGGCTCGGAAATCACGTTGCCGTCCAGCTCGATGGAAATCACCTTGCCGATGTTCGCGGCAGTGGCCTTGGCAAAGGCATCCGTGCCTTCGTCGTTGAGCTCAAACTGCACAACGGGCTGGCCTTCCAGATAGCCCATCTCCGCCTTCTTGACCGCGGAGCCGTCCATGATGACTTCGCCGTCGGGGGTCTTGAATTCCAGCTTTGCAGGCTGGCCGATGATGTTCAGGATCTCGTTGGGATCGTCCACATCCGGGATTTCGACGCGGATGCGGTCGGTGCCCTGCTGCGTGACCGTAGCTTCCGTAAAGCCCTGGCCGGTCAAACGGCTGCGGAGCACCGCCATGGTGCCCGACAGCAGGCTTGCGTAATCTTCCTGACCCTCATCCACTGCAAGGTAAACGGCCGAAACGCCGCCGCGCAGATCCAGTCCCTGCGAAATACCAGACACAAGGGGCTTGATTTCCAACGCGCCGATGTTCAGCCCGAAGATGGCCAGTGCGCCAAAGGCCGCGGTCAGAATGATCACGACGGCCAGATTGATGGCACTTCTCTTCTTCATTTGGCTTGGACCTCCTCTGATTTTACGGCGCGCGCGTCCAGTGCGCGCCGCATGATTCGCTAAGAAAATATTATACCGTTAAGTTTCCGTAACGTCAAGACTTCGCTTTCATCCGTCCGTTTTCAGGCGTTTTGCGCAGATCTACTCTGCCTCGCCGCGCGCTTCCATCTCGCCCGCCGTCACGGCAATGGCGCATTCGAGACGCTTTTTCTCCATCTCGCACTCCATGTCGTAGGGCTTGGTCAGGTCGCCGTCGTGGAAAGCGTCGGCGTTGGCCGCGCAGCCGCCGGTGCAGTACAGGCGCGCCCAGCAGTTGGCGCATTTTTCCTTGTTCAGGACATGCGCGTGGGCGAATTTCTCACGGATAGATTCATCCAGCGTGCCGTCCAGCACGCTGCCCATGCAGTATCCCTTACGGCCCACGAACTGATGGCAGGGGAAGATTTCGCCGTCGGCCGTGACCGCGACGTATTCCACGCCCGCGCCGCAGCCCTTCAGGCGCTTTTTGATGCAGGGGCCGCCCGCCAGATCCACGCAGAAATGGAAGAAGGAGAACCAGCGGCCGTCCGCACGGCGCTTGACGTATTCCTTATAAAGGATGTCGTACTGCTCCAGGATGCCCGGCAGCTGCTCCTGAAGGAGCGCATAAGGCGAGGAGGGGGCGAGCACCACGGGCTCGACGCTGATCTGCTCAAAGCCCTGATCCGCCAGTGCCAGCACATCCTTGGAAAAATCCAGGCTGCGGTTGGTGAACGTACCGCGGACATAGTAGTTCTGCTGGTTGCGCGCAGCAGCGACCTTCTTGGCATTGGCCATCGCCTGATCCCAGGAGCCGCCTCCCTGGGCCGTCGGACGCATGAAATCATGTACTTCCTTGCGGCCGTCCACCGACAGCACCACGTTGCTCATCTCGCGGTTGAAAAACTCGATATCCTCGTCCTTGAGATCATAGGCGTTGGTGGTGATGGTGAAGCGGAAGGTCTTGCCCGTCTTTTTCTCCAGCTCACGGCCGTAGGCCACCAGCTGCTTGACCACTCCGAAGTTGAGCATCGGTTCCCCGCCGAAGAAATCGACCTCGATGAACTTGCGGCTGCCGGAGCGCTCGATCAGGAATTCCAGCGCGCGCTTACCGATATCCAGCGGCATCAGCAGGCGCTGGCCGTGGAAGGTGCCGGTGGAGGCGAAACAGTAGCGGCAGCGCAGGTTGCAGTCGGGCGCCACCAGCAGGCACATCGCCTTGATGACGCCGGGCTTCATCTCCTCTTCGGAAGGAACCGTGTGCAGCGACGCATCATAGGAAAAGAGCGTACCGCCGGCAATGAGGACTTTGACCTCCTCAATCACTTCCTTTAGCTCTTCTTCGTCAAATCGGCCGGAAAGCTCGCCAATGATTTGCTCGGGAGTTTCCTTTTCCCAGCGCGAGATCACCTCATAGCTCATCTCGTCCAGCAGATGCACCGCGCCGGAATCCACGTCCAGCGCCAGATATCGCCCGTCCACGCAAAAAGTATGTACCATAATTAAATCCTATTCTCCTTCAGTCTCCGTAAGGCGCAGCGCGGGCGCATCTTCCTTACGAACAGATAAGAAGCCCCAGTCGCACAACTGAGGCTCCCGTTTTTTCCCTTGGCGAAAAATGCTTTACGCGTTCTTGCGCGCGGGATTATAGACCTTCTCGCCCTTGTTCTGGCAAGACTGGTTGGCAACAGTGCAGGACGTCTTGCAAGCGCTCTGGCAGGAAGCCTGGCACTCACCGCAGCCCGCGCCCGTGCTCTTGTTGATGCAGGAACCCGCAACGGTCTTGATGTGCTTCATCGCGTAAACACCCTCCTTTACCTGATAAATCTTAATTATTATACATGATGGACGTGCCCTTTGCAAGCCGAAGAGCCGGGTTTTGCCGAATTATTTACGATGTGCGGACGCTTTTCATCGTCGAGGCGAGCAGTCCGGACAGAAAACCGGAAATCAATCCCAGCGCAAGATCTCCCGCGATCACGGAAATCGGCAGCAGTGTTCCTTCAAAGGCGCAATAGAGTGCGATCCCCAGCGCCATGTATCCGCCGCCGACGATCAGTCCTGCGCACCAGCTACGAATCTCCCCCTGCGCTGCGGCCAGCGTTCCCGCCAGCACCGACGCCACCTTCAGCACCTGATTGACCGGCGTGATCACCTCCGCTCCCAAATCAAACAACAGCACCGCGCAGGCAAACAGCAGCACCAATACAACCGATGTCGCCGCTGCAATCAGGATTCCCCGAATCACGCTGACCCCTGCCGATCTTCTCCCGCCCGCATTCGTCTTTACGCCCATCTCCACCGCTCCCTTCCTTTCCTCGCTTCACCTGTATGCGGAAGGGCCGCGCATCATGTCCCGTTCAAGACGCAAAAAAGCCGCCCGGAGGTCGTACTTCCGAGCGGTTTTTGCAACTTGTCTTAGATCAGGTCGTTCTGTGCATCCTCCGGAGTGTTTTCCAGAGAGCGAACCGCCCAGCGGGCGATCATGGCCTTGGTGCTGTCGGGGCCGAAGGAGATGGTGATGACGTCGTCCTTGATGGCCGCGATGGTGGCATAGAAGCCGCCGATGGTGGTGATGCGGTCGCCGACCTTGAGGTTGGCGAGCATGTTCTTAACTTCCTTGTCCTTCTTGCGCTGCGGGCGGATCAGGACAAAGTAGAAAATGACGAAGATCAGGACAAGCGGTACGATCTGCACGAGAATCGCTGCTACGTTTTCGGGCATGATGAGGACACCTCCGTTGTTATTTCGTATTATTATACCAAACCACTGCCGCCTTCACAAGCAGACGTTACGGGTTTTCGTTGTAGTTTTCAAAAAATTCTTTTTTGTACTCGGTGAAGCGATCCTGCTCGATGGCCTCTCGAATCTGATCCATCATGCGCAGCAGGAAATAGAGATTGTGGTAGCTGGTCAGGCGCGCGCCGAGAATCTCCCCCGCCTTGATGAGATGACGGATATACGCGCGGGAGAAATTGCGGCAGACCCAGCAATCGCAGTCCTCGTCCAGCGGACGCGGGTCACGCGCATAGATCTGGTTGCGGATGACGAGGCGGCCGTGCTTGGTGAACACCGTGCCGTTGCGCGCAATGCGCGTGGGCAGCACGCAGTCGAACATGTCCACACCGCGCTCCACGCCCTCCAGCAGGCAGTCGGGCGAGCCGACGCCCATCAGATAGCGGGGCTTGTTCGCGGGCATGTACGGCTCGATCTCCTCCAGCAGCTCGTACATCATCGGTTTGGGCTCGCCCACCGAAAGACCGCCGATGCCGTAGCCCGGGAAATCTAGATCTGCCAGCGTCTTGGCGCTCTCGATGCGCAGATCCTTGTAGAATGCACCCTGCACGATGCCGAACAGCGCCTGATCCTCGCGCGTATGCACGTCGATGCAGCGCTTGGCCCAGCGGTGCGTGCGGTTCATCGCCGCCTTGGCGCGGTCGTAGTCGCAGGGATAGGGCGAGCATTCGTCAAAGGCCATGGCGATATCCGCGCCCAGCGCCTGTTGAATCTCCATGTCGTATTCCGGGGTGATGAAACACTTGCTGCCGTCCAGATGCGAACGGAACTCCACGCCCTCCTCCTTGACCTTGCGCATCTCGGAGAGCGAAAACACCTGAAATCCGCCGCTGTCGGTCAGAATCGGCTTGTCCCAGTGCATGAACTGATGCAGTCCGCCCAGCTCCCGAATGATTTCATGGCCGGGTCGCAGGAACAGGTGATAGGTGTTCGACAGCAGAATCTGCGTGCCGATCTCGTGCATCTCGTCCGGGCTCATGGCCTTGACGGTTGCCTGCGTGCCGACGGGCATGAAAATGGGGGTCTGCACATCGCCGTGAGGCAGGTGCAGCGTGCCGCGGCGCGCGCGCGTCCGCGGATCGACCTTGTGGACTTCAAATTTTGCTCTATACATGATCTTCCTCTTGTTTCTGCAAAAATTCCGGTGGTCATACCGCTCTTCACTATACCCGCCCGCGCGCCTTTTGTCAAGTTTGCGCAGCAAAACGGCGCCCTTCCCGCGTTGCCGAAAGGCACAAATTGTGCTATCCTGTTTGGATAGAAAAAGAAACCGATTCTTCGGGACCTCGAAAGGCAGGATACCGCATGCAAATCTATATTCTTCGCCATGGCGAAACCGCCCTGAACGCCAAAGGCGTCATGCAGGGACGTTTGGATGAACCGCTGAACCAAAGCGGACGCGAACTGGCCGCCCTGACCGGCAAGGCCATAAAGGGCATTCATTTTGACCGCTGCATTTCCAGCCCGCTGCGCCGGGCCAGAGAGACCGCCGAGCTCGTGCTCCGCGAAAGCGGAAACGCTCCCTCTATGGAGCTGGACGACCGCATTCAGGAAATCGACTTTGGTGATTTGGAGGGCAAGAACCTTTCCGAAATGGGTGAAGCGGGCATTTTGTTTCTGTCGGACCCCTTCCATTTTGCAGGCTTTCCGAACGGGGAGACGATACAGGATGTCTGCGCAAGAACCCAGGCTTTCCTGAAAGAGCTGATTGCACGCGACGACGGAAAGACCTATCTGATCAGCACGCACGGCTGCGCCATGCGGGCCATGGTGCATTTTCTGACCGATCACCCGGCGGACTTTTGGGGCGGCCACGCGCCTTACAACTGCTCTTTCACCATTGTGGAAGCCAAGAACGGAGACGCCCGAATCACCGCCGTCGATCAAGTTTTCTACGACAAGAGCCTGATTGTGGATCATTACAAGCAGTAAGCATAGGAGAAAGCCGCTCCCGCAGAGTTTTTTCTGTGGGAACGGCTTTTATCTATGCCTTTTTTCAGTGTGCGGCGAGAAAATCGCGGTTGTCCCGGATTGTATTTTCGACCATGGCCGGGGCGGGACCGCCGGGCACGTTGCGCTGGCGGACGCAGGTTTCCAGCGAAATCGCGTCGTAAACATCCTGCTCAAACAGGGGCGAGAATTCCTTGAGTTCCGCAAGCGGCAGATCGAGCAGCGCCTTATTTTCCTTGATACAGTGCAGTACGAGCCTGCCCAGCACCTCGTGCGCCTCGCGGAAGGGCAGACCCTTTTTGACGAGATAATCCGCCGCATCGGTCGCGTTGGCAAAGCCGCCGCCCGCGCCCGCGTGCATTACGTCTTTGCGGAACTTGAGCGTTTTGAACATGCCGGTAAACACATCCAGGCACTTGACCAGCGTATCCCGCGCGTCAAACAACGCCTCCTTGTCCTCCTGCATATCCTTATTATAGGCCAGCGGCAGACCCTTCATCACGGTCAGCAGCGTCACCAAATCGCCGTAGACTCTGCCGGTCTTGCCGCGGGTCAGCTCCGCCATGTCGGGATTTTTCTTCTGCGGCATGATGGACGAACCGGTGGCATAGCCGTCGTCGATCTCGACAAAGCGGAATTCATTGGTATTCCAGAGGATGATTTCCTCGCAGAAGCGCGACAGGTGCATCATCATCACGCTGCATGCGTAAAGGTAGTCCAGCACAAAGTCGCGGTCGGATACGCCGTCCAGCGAATTGCGGGTGATTTCCGAAAAGCCGAGCAGCTCGGCCACACGCGCGCGGTTGAGCGGATAGGTTGTGCCCGCCAGCGCACCGGAGCCCAGCGGCATCACGTCTGCCGCGTCATAGGCCGCCTCAAAGCGCAGAATATCGCGCCGGAACATCTCTGCATAGGCGCAGAGGTGATGCGCCAGCGTGATGGGCTGCGCCTTCTGCATATGCGTGTATCCGGGCATGATGGTCAAGGTGTGCTGCTGCGCGGTGTCAAGCAACGCGTTCATCAGGCTTTTCAGCTTCTCAATCGCTTCCTTCGCCGCATCCTTGACGTACATCCGGCAGTCGAGCGCCACCTGATCGTTGCGGCTTCTGCCGGTGTGCAGACGCTTGCCCGCCTGGCCGATGCGCTCGATGAGCAGGGTTTCCACGTTCATGTGGATGTCCTCCGCGTCCAACGCAAATTCCACCTTGCCCGCCTCAATGTCGGCCAAGATATCCTTCAGGCCCTGTACGATAGCGTCGGCATCCTCCTTCTGAATGATGCCCTGCTCGCCCAGCATCGTGGCATGGGCGATCGATCCTTCGATGTCCTGCCGGTAGAGCCGCTGGTCAAAGGTGATCGACGAGTGGAAATCGTCCACCACTTCATTGGTAGACTTTTCAAAGCGTCCGCCCCAAAGCTTCATGATCGTTCCTCCGCAAAATCACACTGTCAAGATTGAGATGAAAAAACAGGAGCGATTGGTGTTCCGCCCGCTCCTGCACATTTTGTCTGGATAAAAAGGTTTATTCGAACTTCTCGCCGTCCTTGAGCAGCATGGCGCGGATCTTCATCGGCAGGCCGAAGCAGTTGATGAAGCCGCCCGCATCCTTCTGATTGTAGACGTCGTCCGCATCGAAGGTGGCGAAGTCCATCGAATACAGGGAATAGGGAGACTTGGTGCCTGCGGGCGTGCAGCTGCCCTTGTAGAGCTTGACGCGGGTGGTGCCGGTCATGGTCTCCTGCGTGGAATCGACAAAGGCGGAAAGCGCCTTGCGCAGGGGCGTATACCACTGGCCGAAGTAGACCAGCTCCGCAAAGCGGATGGCAGCAGCGTCCTTGAAGTGACGGGTATCGCGGTCAAGGCACAGCTCTTCGAGGTTCATGTGCGCGGCATAGAGAATGGTGCCGGCGGGGGTTTCGTAAACACCGCGGCTCTTCATGCCGACCAGACGGTTCTCCACCATGTCCGCGATGCCCACGCCGTGCTTGGCGCCCAGCGCGTTGAGCTTTTCAATCAGTTCCACCGGGCCGAGCTTTTCGCCGTTGACGGCTACGGGTTCGCCCTTTTCCCATTCGATGTCGACGTATTCTGCCTCATTGGGAGCCTGTTCGGGCGTGTTGCAGATCAGGTAGAGATCATCCTGCGGCGCGTTCCACGGATCTTCCAGATCGTGGCCCTCGTGAGAGAGGTGCCAGAGGTTGCGGTCCATGGAGTACGGACGCTTCTTGGTGACGGGCACATCGATGCCGCGGGCATTGGCGTAGTCAATCTCTTCATCGCGGCTCTTGATGTCCCAGATGCGCCAGGGGGCGATGATTTCCAGGTCGGGCGCCAGCGCCTTGATGGTCAGTTCGAAGCGAACCTGGTCGTTGCCCTTGCCGGTGCAGCCGTGGCAGATCGCCGTCGCGCCCTCCTTGCGGGCGATTTCAACCAGTCGCTTGGCAATGACGGGGCGCGCAAAGGAAGTGCCCAGCAAATACTTGCCTTCGTAAACCGCTTGTGCTTTAATAGTGGGGAAGACGAAGTCCTTGACAAACTCCTCGCGCAGGTCTTCAATATAGATCTTGGATGCGCCGGTCTTGATGGCCTTCTCCTTGAGGGGTTCCAGCTCCTCGCCCTGGCCGACGTCCGCCGCGACAGCGATGACTTCGAAATCATAGTTTTCCTTCAGCCACGGGATGATGATGGAGGTATCCAGTCCGCCGGAGTAGGCGAGGATGACTTTTTTCTTTTCAGACATAATGCACACGACCTTCCTTATTCAGGAGAGCGCCCCGTCGGCGTCTCTTGCTTGATGTGCATTGAGTATACATTTTTGTGCATAAAAATGCAAGTGTTTTCTGTGTTAAAACCAGGTTATAGGAAAGGAAATCCATCATGACGATTCTCGGTATCGACCCCGGCCTTGCCACAATGGGCTGGGGTGCGATCAGTTTTGACGGCGTAAAGCCGTGCATATTGGACTACGGAGCGCTCATCACCCCGCCGGATATGGCGCTGCCGCTGCGGCTTGTAAGCCTGTTTGACGGGGTTTCCGAGCTTTGCGCGCGCTTTTCACCGGACGACATTGCAATGGAAGAGTTGTTCTTCTGTAAAAACGTCACCACCGCCATCGCGGTCGGTCAGGCGCGCGGAGCCGCCATGGTGGCCATGCGTAAATATACGAATAATCTCTACGAATATACACCCATGCAGATCAAGCTGGCCGTCACGGGCTACGGCAAGGCGGACAAAAAGCAGGTGCAGCAGATGGTCAAGATGCTGCTCGGCCTCGATGAAATTCCCCGCCCGGACGACGCGGCGGACGGCCTTGCCGCCGCCATCACCCACGCCCATTCCCTCAGGATGCGGCAGAACTACCGAATCTGACGGAGGAAAAGCTTATGTTTTCATATTTGGAAGGGCGCGTCACGGAACGTGATCTGGACTGCATGACGGTGGACGTCGGCGGCGTGGGCTTTCTGGTTTACGCATCTCCCCAGACCATCTCGCAGGCGGACAGCGACCGTTGCCGCATCTACACCCGCGTGGTTTTCAAGGAAAACGGGATGGACATCTTCGGCTTCCTGACCAAGGAAGAGCGGGAGATGTTCGACCGCTTAACGGCGGTTTCGGGCGTCGGCCCCAAGACGGCGCTGGGCGTGCTGGGCGCGCTGCCGGTGCGGCAGCTGGCGCTGGCCGTCGTCACGGGCGATGTCAAGGCGATCAAGTCCGCCCCCGGCATCGGCCCCAAGACGGCCAAGGCGCTGATGGCCCGCTGCCGTGCGTTCCTTTTCCCGACCCTGTATGAGGGCTTCGGCATCCCCCCGCTTGAGGCTGCCGCCTGCGGTGCGCCCGAGATCATCGTCAGCGATACCCCCTGTATGCGCGAGGTCTACGGCCCCAGTGCCGCCTATATCGACCTTGCCGTCAACCACGGCGATGTTGACAGCATCACCCCCGCACAGGCACCCGCTGCCGCCGTGCTGGCCCGCTACAGCTGGGACCGCAGTGCAGAAAAGCTGCTGCAGATCCTTACGGCGTAACCACACTGTTCCAAACGCTGCCCCACGCAGCAAAAGGCCGCCCGCAGCTTTCCACTGGAAAGCTGCGGGCGGTATCGGTTTTATCGCATCCCAAATTTCCGGTCAAGGCTCCGGTACTGCAGTGCCTCCGAAAGATGGGCGGCGTCAAGCAGCTCGCTGCCGTCCAAATCGGCCACGGTGCGTGCTACCCGCAAAATGCGGTCGTAGGCGCGGGCACTGTAGCCCAA
>OIWT01002397.1_pt1 | contig 19530 bp, 33 predicted proteins | sample 1587701 | NCBI WGS metagenome assembly OIWT01 (sample SAMEA3888904, study PRJEB22519) | human gut metagenome | biome: human gut; feature: human-associated habitat; material: faeces | place: Denmark | collected 2009
TGAAGGAGGTGGAGGAGAAGGCGGAGGAGGTGGACAAGAAGATGGAGGAGAAGCCTGTTGTTTAGCGCCTGTTTGTGGAAAGACTCACGTCAGATAATTCGCCACTCCCCCACTTTTCTGGAATTCCTGCTGCAAACTCCATATGGTGCAAGTTCAGAAGGCAACAGAGCGCTACCTCAGCTTCCGCACGCTGCTGTCCCTCCTCGTGTTTGTGGCAGTACGATTATCGTTCCTGGGGATAACCCCGTAGATTATCAACTATTTCAGTCCGTGTGATGGGCGGGGGAGTAATCTCCTTGCGATCTACTACCAACGCATGAAAGGAACCTATATTGCAAATCGCTTCGGTATGCTCGTGGGTTGGAAGATAAGGATCAGAGGTTATTCCTTTTGATTACTCCTTTTCGAATCTGACAGTTGTCCCTGGATCTAAACTCGCAATTTCGTTCATATCGACACATCCGGCAAAGGTGGTGTGCTTTACCGGAGAAAGGGATCTGGATGTGACCACCGTTTCTGTGAACGAGACGAGTGAAAACAGGTTCTATGTGCACTCGGACAGAAAGACAGATCTCATCATCCCAATCCACACGCGTATTGGGGAGGACAGTCGGGTGTTCTGCATCGTGACGGATGTGGGTATCGAATCGAAGCCCTCCACATACTATGCAAGCGTACCCTTCGTTGTCCGTTTTACGAGCTTGAAGCTGAAGTATGGACCGCGCGATGAAGAGAGCGTTCACTTCGACCTAACGCCGAAGGGCCTGCACACAGTGCTGAAGACGGAAGAGGATGCGATTGAATCTGGGCGCGTGCAAGTGGTGTGCACGGAGATGCCTCTGCTTTCTTCGGAAGAGGGTAAGTACTCCGTTTCGCTGGTGGACTATCTCCCTCTCAGCTTCAATATTGATGTAATGCCATAGAACGAGACTGATGTATAGGAGAAGAAGGAGATAGACTACAGGTTGCAGTGTGTCGTGAACTCCTTCACGAACGTATCCTCCTGGAGCCCGCTACTCGCCAAACCGCTGTCTGTTGTGGTCGCTCCCATTTCCGCCGAATCGCCCATTGTGACATAGTGGTGTTTGTTCCAAACAGAGCACGCGTCCAGCTCTTCCGTCCAGTCGAACTTTCTCCAGATCTTCAAGAAGGGCCGCAACTACGCGTGAATCACGAATCGCACTTCCCACGACCGACGCCGTCTCCTGGCTCCCGCTGCGCAACATGGCGCTGGTGGGCAGGTCCATCATCCCCGCCAGCACGTCCTGCGCGAAGTTCCTCTTGAACACCTTCTCGTCCTCGATCACATGCACCAGCGCGCCGCGCTCGCCCGCCTTCGTCTCCCACTCCACCAGCATGTACGGGAAGCCCTTGGGCACCGCGCGCTGGATGCCCTTCTCCCCGATGTCCATGCACTTGCGGTTGTCCGCCTGCCACACGTCGTCGCACTACCACTCACCGCTCCGCACCACGCCCACCTCCAGCATCGCCTTCCGGAAGTAGATCGGCGCGTCCGCCGCCACCTCCTCCGGCACCATCACGCACTCCACCACACAGTGCTGCTTCCCGCGGGGAAGATGCACTTCTTCGAAGAACACGATGCCCTTCCCCTACGCATGAGAAGTCTGCAGAGACGCCACCAGAGAACGCGCCATAGCTGCCAGCGCCTGCTGGAAGCGCCGGATCTCGCGTATCACGTCCTCGTCGCACTCCGTCTGCGACCAGACGTGCTGCAGAGGACAGATCTGCACGTGAAACCCGTTCAGGCGCATCTTCGAGCACATGGTCAAATACGTGTGGTCCCCCAACGCACTAGGAATCAGGTGAAAAGGCAAAGAGGACATGAGGTTGTCCTTCGGCATGGTGTCCGAGTCGTAGCAGTAGTAGCAATTCGCAATCGTCTGCTCCCACTTCTTGTGCGCCTTGATGGCCTCCTTCATCTCCACTTCCTGCTTCTTTGCGTCCGTCATGTACTCGTCCTTGCCCTTGTACTGGCGGATATCAATGTCGTCCTCCTCGTCAAAGCTGGAGGAGCTGCTTCCCAGCTATTCATTACACAAATCACGCGCTGAAACGGGACGGTAGGACCGGCCGTGCTTCATAATCGTGTTGACCATCATTTCATCGATGGTCTTTTCCGAGTGGTTATATATTGCGCGCTGCATGTCTGCGATGGAGGGGTCTTCCACCTCGCGCTTGATTCCCCTCCTTCCGCCCGAGCGGAAGTCTTCCTCCTGCTTGTTCACATTCTACCCATCAAACTCGCTTCACACAAGAACCTTTTTCACCAGCGAAGGAAGAAGGTTGCCATTTGCGTCCAAGGGACTCACAATCTCGACTGGACCCGTGCTCTTGTTCTCAACCTCTTTTGTTCAAACACCACAGAACGGATATACTCTTTGCTTTGGGAGCCTCCGCTCCATTACGGAGAGCCTCCAGCTCCTTTTCAAACTGCGCCGCTGCTTTTCCATCTCGGTGCAAACGCGCCCGAAGCGCCTTTGCTGCTAACAGATTCAAAGCATCCTTGTCCATGACGGAGAAAATGGAGCCGGAAGCAAAACGGGGAATGGGCTTTCACGGGTTCTTTCAAATTGTCACCTGAGTCGATCCAAAATGGCCGAGGAATTGCACAAGATGGTTGATAGTGAGCAACTGACTGGAGACACTGACGAAATAGAGAAGGTGGTGGTAATGGCAAACGACGGTCGCGTTTTTATCGTACGAAGCGGCACATATCCACTCACAAATAGGGAATGCTCCGAGGAATCGACCAAGTGACAAATGTCATTCTGGAGGATGTGGAAGAAAGGATATTCTCTCCGAACGAGGGCGTGAAGGTGGAGAACTATGAAGTGTATCTTTGCAGAGGCGACGACACGTATGGAGTATTTGGGCGCTGTGATGTGTGTAGTGCTGTGGTAGCCTTATATAGCGACGAGAGAGACGCAGAGACGGATTGGAGATCGTGCCACGCGGAACCCATAAAACCCATTGTGCATTGGGCTGTTTCTTTACAAACACGGCTCTAAATCAACAACTAAACTTTTTCTTGAGGATCTTGATGACGTCGCGGATTGCGGACGCGAGCTTCGGGTCCGAGGCGTATTTCCGCTGCACCTTTTCCAAATAGACGAGATCGTGTCTCGAGAGACCGTTCTCGTACATTTTCAACAGTGCGACGTACTGCGCGGCGTAGTCCTTCATCTCGTACAACAGCATCATCTCCAGTGGAACGACGCCCAGCATCACCACATACCCGCCCCTATCGAGCTTACAGAGGAAGGAAGCGAACTGCTGGACGCGGTCGCTTGGCAGAGGGGACTGCTCCTCCTTCATCATAATCACCAGATCGCACGTCTCTTTGCAGCTCATCGCCGTCACCTTCACCCCAGCGGCGTGCGCTCGCTCGATCATCTGCAGCGCCTTCTCGGCGTCCGCCTCCTGCGTGTAGAACTTGATGATGCCGTTGTAGAGCGTGGCGGACTTCTACGTGTGAGAGGGAGGAGGCGGTGCGACGGGTTGCGACTCGATACACACGTCGAAGAGCGTGCTGAGCGAATGGTCCTTCGGCGCGTTGGATACGATGTAATCGGTGAGTGGCGCGGGGATCCTCCACTTGGTCTTGATGCGCTGGAGGAAGAAGACGAGGAGGTCGTTGCGGCCCTGGCACATGAAGGCGGTCAGGATGCTCTGGCTGGAGTGGTTGTTGAAGGAGGGGAAGAGAGCACCCTCATCGGCGAGGGACTGGAAGTGAGAAGGGAAAGAAAAACTTACTTGGATGGACTCGAAGATGCGGCAGATGGTAGGGTAGGCATCCAGGGAAAAGAGGCAGTCAATCACGATGTCGTTCAGGAAGGCGTTGTTGACGTAGATACCTTCTTCACACGCAGTTCCGTAGAGTCTTTCGATGAGAGCGGGGTCCTTCATCTCGTACGCGACTCGAACCAGACAACGGAATGTGAGCGCATGCTTCCTCGTTAGCCTCATTTTGAGGATCTTCGAAAAGACGTTCTCCAGATCCGGAATGGAGCAGCGCTCTCCCAACTGCTGCATTAGAGAGCACGTCAATTTGAAGTCACTCCGAGGCAGAAACATAGGGAGCGTGCTATAAAGCCTCATGCTCTTCTCGAGATCGCCATTTGCGACGTACTGAGACAGTTTGAGAATACGCTCATCCTCGGTTGCATTTTCCGTTTCATCATTCTGGAAGGATCTCGAAGACGCTGAAAAGGGAGAGGAAGGACAACTCGGAAGTGCAAAGAGAATCGAAGAGCACGCTGGAATGCCTCTTCCCGGCGTGCCCAAACGGTAGGCTCTTTGGAGGATGCGCGAACAACGGGAAAGAAACATTGCATCCGTCGATTAGGGGATATCCCACCTATTCGAGTCCTCGTGTCTTTGGATTGAAGGGTTTTTTAGAGGATGCACGATACGGTGTATACAACCACACTGCAGTGAATCCATTTCCGGGTAATTCAGATTGTTTTGAATTGGGATTGGCGATTCTCATTCTTTGCTCATTGTTTGAACCCTTGTTTGTCTCTAATTCTGAATACTAGCCATTCTTATTCTTCTACCATCAATCCCCGCATCTCTCTTAACACAGGCCGAATCACAGATAATCACTTCCGTATCCCATTTCCACATTTTAAAGTCAAACAACCTTGCAGAAGGACCAGCGAAGGAAGGGAACACACAATCGCGGGACTGCGGATAGTCCGGCGACTCTCCCTCTCCCAACTGAGAGACAGCTTTCTTCATTCCAGATTATCGCACAACCCTCATTTTCCAACATGGTTTCTTCTGGTATGTCGTTTGTGACGGAATAGAGCTCAAAGCATTTGGAATACCCCAAGCAGCCCATCGACCGTCTCCGTGATGGCTTCGATAAGGAGCCGAGAAGAATTGACCCCCATCCCCTCGAGGAATCGTGCAGCAACGTAAATGCTCCTTTTAGCTCGTTTACGCGTAGGTGTTCACGAACGAATATGAGAATCGCAAAAACAACCTGAAGCTGATCGATGGCCCCTATGTAGGCTCCTTGCGCCATGGATTCTCATCTTCCGTAGGGATCCTTCCGCTTTGAGATGGAGACGCAGATCTGCAGCAGACCGCTTCGTCTGTCCCCCTTAAAGAACAGCTTTTCCGAGCTGAACACGCTGTGGGATCGTGACGACGAGATTACCTTCGAGGATGTGCTCGGAGGTGATTGCTGCTTTCCACGAATCATGTGTAGATTGGACTTCGAATCCCGACTGCCATTAGGCCTGTACTATTCACTGGTGCTGTTTGTTTTGAGCCACACTTCTGTCAACTCATCACGGCTTTGTAGTTCGCAGAATCAGTATCCTGCTTCTCATGCAGCAATATATTCACTACAACAAGAAGGCCATCGGCAGGCCCGAAATATTCGGTTGTTTCTGCAAATCCTGGTGATGGGTAGCCGGTGGAGGCGATCACGCGAAACCGTCTGACAATCGCATCATGAGGGAGGACGAAGAGAAACTGTATGAGGAAGAGGACGGAACGAGTGGCTCTCTCCCGCTTCACTTGAAACGTAGAACCAATGACTGCAATTTCAACACAGAATGAAGTAAAGGACAATGAAAAGGTCGTTGACGAGAACAAGGAGGATGAAATCGAAGTGGACCCGCTTGAGATGTTCATGAAGGGAATCGATGAGACTGTGAAGAAGGAAGAAAACACGGCTGTTTATCTATTCCTTCTCCGTCATGGTGTAGAGTTCCGCCAAGGTGGAAGTTATGGAAAGGGAGGAAGACGACTATGAGGATATCGTGAACGAGGAGAAGAAAGCAGAAGCGACTGCGGGTCAAAGTACATGTCTTCTTTCTTTCCTGATTCTAGTCACATATGACAAAGACGGAAACCCTGTCAAGACCATTTCCAAGGAACCGAATGTCATCACCTCTCTCCAGCGTGAATCGTCCTATCCTCCCTGCAAGAAAGACTTCTACACAGCAGAGGAGTCGACTGCGTCAGATGCGTTGAAACAATGGATTCTGGACAACCACATCTCCATCCACAATCTGGTCACCGGCTCTGCCACGCCAATGAAGACTCCGCCTCCCTGTCCCGACTTCCGAGCACTCCCTCTCCCTCCCAAGATCGCCGACTCCCTCCTCCGCCAGTTCTCCCACCCCACCCCCATTCAGGCTGCATCGCTCCCTCTGGCACTAGCAGGTCGCGACATCATCGCCAGCAGCCCCACGGGCAGTGGCAAGACGCTCTGCTACCTGCTGCCCCTGGTCATCCACATCCTGGGTCAGCCGTGTGTCCTTCTCGCCTCTCTGATCACTAGGACCTTCGCGGAAGCCGACGCGCCATGTGCTCTGGTGATGGTGCCAACGCGCGAGCTGGCGGAGCAGATCGCAGCCGTGGCGAAGCCGCTGTTCGCGCTGTGCGACCTGGCGCTGCTGTGCGTCACGGGCGGCCAGAGCGAGTGGCAGCAAAAGAAGGCGCTGTTCGGCCACCACTACCACTGCGTGGTGGGCACGCCTGGGCGACTCATCGAGATCGTCAACGAGGGCTACCTGCCCCTCAAGTGGTGCTCCTTTCTCGTGTTGGACGAGGCGGACCGCATGGTGTCCATGGGCTTCGAGAAGCAGATCCGCTCGATTCTCTCCGTCGTGCGGCCGGACCCGCAACTCCTCCTCTTCTCCGCCACCTTCCCTCCTCGCGTGGTGCGGCTGGCTGTCGAAATGATGCACGCGCCAGTCCGCGTGGCGGTGGGCCGTGCGGGACTCGCCAACGCGGCGATCCAGCAGGAGGTCGTGGTGGTGCGTGTGCGTGCGTCTGTGGCGAGTGACGACTAGAACATGCCCGCGAAGATGGCCTGGCTGAAGCAGAACATCGCCTCGCTGGAGATGCGCGGCAAGGTGCTGGTGTTCGTGGCGACGCGCCAGGCCGCCGAGGAGCTGGTTCATCTGATCCGGCGCATCACGACGGCGCCGCTGGACTGCATCCACGGAGACAAGCTGCAGTACGAGCGCAGCGAAGTCATCGCGCGATTCAAGAAAGGCGAGCTGCGCGTGCTCATCGCGACGGACGTGGCGGCGCGCGGACTGGACGTGGACGACGTGAATACGGGTGGGAAAGGGTCATCGCGTGTGAGAAATAGTAGTGAACTTCGACGCTCCAAATAACGTGGACATTTACGTCCACCGGATCGGTCGGACCTGTCGCTCTGTGGACGGCTCAGCCTCCGGCACGGCGTTGACGTTGCTGACGCAGGAGAACCGGGAGTTCGCCTTCCAGCTGGTGAAGTTCTTCGAGGCGAGCGAGCAGAAGGTGCCGCCGGCACTGCGCGCGCTGGCGTCGGGCGTGACGCAGAACGAGCGACGCGGCACGGCGGGTCTGGGCTATGGGAGTCAGAACACAATGAAGTACGAGTCGAAGCACGACGCGTTCGAGAGTTACTTTGAGAAGACGGAGAAGGCGCAGGAGGGCGTGCCGGTGGGCTCGTCGCAGGGCTTGTACCAGACCCTCTATAATGCCACCACCAACACTTACACGATGGTGAGCACGCAGAAGACGTCTGCTGTCTCTCAAGGTGTTGGGAGTGCTGCGAGTGCCACGCTGAGTGGATTTGTGAAGAGCAGTGCGAGGGAGGTGAAGGACATCCCCGTGTCGGCGTACGGCGGGCCGGGGGACGAGTGGGACAGCAGCCTGATGGCGATGGAGTCGGCGCTGGCGGCCATCCAGGCCAGGCGGAGGAAGGAGGGAGGGTTGGAAGAGGCGCGAGTGAGGAGTCGGAGTCGCAGCAGCCATCGCAGACACAGGAGTCGCAGCAGTCATCATAGCCGAAGTCGTCACAGCAGTCATCGCAGCCGCAGCCGCAGTCACCGTCATAGTCGTAGCTACAGCTACAGTCATCGCCATCATAGTCACAGAAGACATTAGTCATTCTCCTGTTTGTTGTTGAAGCCACTTTCCTCTTCGTGGAAATGGAGAAGAATAGAGTCCCAATACTTCTCATGTTCTTCTGCTTTCTTGTTGGAATTCACTTTTCGTCGGAAAGGTGGAATAGGGAGAAACAACTGCACGAGAACGGCATGTTCATGTACTACAATGTAGGAATTGCTGTGATATTGTTGACTCTAGTTCTCAGTTCCCATATCGGTGAATGAAGCGATAACTCCTCGTCTACCCATGGCAAACGAGTCCGCCCATCACGAGGAGAAGGAGGTGAGTGCTGGGACGAAAAGCCCAGTACTGGTACCATCTGCTTTTCTCATGTCCGAAGTGACGAATGAGGAGAAATCGGGTCATAAGGACAGTTCCGTTGTGCCCAGGAACGAATCGAGTTGGATGTTTGGACCAGCCCCTTTTGTGGCGTACATGAACAACGAGTACTGCGCTCTGCAGAGGAACGGTACGCGGAGGGCAGAACAGCTGATCGTGTACCAGAAGAAGGGAACGACGGGAATGGCAGGCCAGATGGCAGGCGTCTGCGACGTCCTCCTCCTGGGCGTGCTCCACGACCGCCCCGTTCAGAGTAAGCCCACTCCTCCCCTGTGAGCCTAGTCGTTGCGCCGGCGCTGCCACGCCACTTCTTCTCCTTCCCCCTCGCCAACTTCACATACCACCGCAAGCTGCGCCACTCCCTCCGTACCCTCCAGCCGCCCCACCTCACCCCCAGATTTCAACCCCTACAGCTCCAACCCCTCGCTGAAGCGCTCCTTCGCCCACGTGATAAACTACTCATGGGAGGGTCGCTACGCCGGCATCCACCGTGAGACCAACTTCAGCGCCGCCTACCCCGGCAATCTCCTCGTCATCTCCATGCATCAGTTCGCCGGCGAGGTGCTGAAACTCCCCTCCGCACAGCGCAAACTCCACGCGCTCGGAGTCACGCGCAGCGCGGCGCATCGGCTGGACGAGCTGTCGTGGTACAGGCTGTGCGTGCAGAACGTGTTTCGGCCCAGCGCGTACGTGATGGAGGTGGCACGGCCCTACCTCGAGCGGATGGAGGGCCGGACGGTGGTGGGCGTGCACGCGAGGATGGGCAACCACAACGGGAAGTGGCACGAATCGACGGTGTTTTTGAGAATGGGCAATGTGGCGAAGCAAGTCCCGAAGATCCATGCAGCGCTGAAGAAGGATCCCGAGAGCCGTGTTTTCCTATCTACGGACTCGGATAAGGTGGAGGCGTTGTTCAAGCGGGAGTTCGGCGATTCGCTGGTGATCGTGGATTCGTTGCCGCGAATGCACGTGGGAAAGAGTTCGGCGAACGAGGCCGGAGTCATGCGCTCGTTTGTGGACCTCTATCTTCTCGGGCAGTGTAATGTACTCTATTTGACTCCACGAAGCGGTTTCAGTCACATCGGCTTGGCGATGAATAGGAAGAACCCGGTGGTTGTGTATATGTGATTGTGCGCAATGTTTCTTTTGAAATCTCCCATACTCCTTCGAAGAGCGATGGCAACCGAGTGTCGTGTTTCCCCAAAGATCCAGATGTGTGATATCGTATGGACGGAGACTTTGGCGGTGATGGCTGTAGGGCTTGAATTTCACGGACAGCGTGTATGCGGGAGTGTACCGAGACTCCATGAAACACCCGGACGATAGGAAGAAGGTGCTTGAGCGAGCGTGGAATGTGGGCGTGTCAAAGATCATCATAACGGGTATACTATAGTCTACAGAATGCGCTCACTTCGTAGCGGGGAATATCCAGGAGGCGAAAGAGGCTTTGGAGCTGGCTCGCACGGATGCCCGCCTCTACTCCACTCTTGGCGTTCACCCGACACGCTGTTCCGAATTCTTGGAGGGAAATCCCGAGGAGATGATGAAGGAGCTGATCGCCATTGGGAAGGAAGGGAAGGCCGAAAAGAAGATCGTGGCGGTTGGAGAGTTTGGTCTGGACTATGATCGTCTCCACTTTTGCGACAAGGAGGTGGGATAAAGGCGGGCGCTTTTCCCTTAGACTCAAAACAAGTACTTCCGAAAGCAGTTTGAGCTGGTGTCCGCGCTGGATCTCCCCCTCTTCCTCCATTGCCGGAATTGCGACGAGGATTTCTTGAAAGTATTCCAGGAAATGGACCCGAATCATGAGTTGCGCGGATGCGTGCACTCGTTTACGGGATCGAAGGAGATGGCGAAGAGTCTGCTGGACCTTGGGTTCTACATCGGCTTCAACGGCTCCGGAATGCGGACAGAAGAGAGTCTTGATGTGATTCGCAGTGTTCCTCTCGATCGCATTCTAATCGAGACCGGTTTGTTTCTGTTCATCGATTGACACGAAGATGGTCCCTACTGTGCAATTTCATCTGCGCACGCATGCTACCCCTTGACGAAGACCCACTTCCCGATGAAGAGAGTGGAGAAGTATGACAGCGAGTGTCTTGTCAAGGGAAGGAATGAGCCGTGTCGCGTGATGTAGCATTGGTTTTGCTGAGTAAGGGGTAGAGAGGTGCTGGAGGTGATTGCTGCCTGTCACCAGGTGAGCGTGGAGGAGGCTGCGAGTGTAATCTACAACAGTACGCTGAAGCTGTACTTCCCGTGGGAATTGTAGCGGTGTTTGTTGTCAGTAATCTCTTTCCCGCATGTTCAAGAAGGTTGTATGTTTGCTGTTTCGCTCCGTTCATGTGCGTAGCAACGGAGAGTGGACGAAATCACGCAGCAGCTGTCATCCCTGAAGACGACTGTGAATCAAGACTCGTGCGAAGCTTGCGTGTGTTTTACAGAGTTGCATTCATGTGCATAGTCAAAGACGCTGGAAGCGCTGCAAGTGGAGTTGACGAAGGAGTTGGGTCCGAAGGTGGAAAAGATGTATGAAAAGGCATGCGAGACGGATCCTGAGAAGCAGACATATGGTCCTGAAACCAGTGAAAAGGTTGTGGTGGTTTTTGCGAATGACGTGTAGATCAAAGCCATGTACGCTGATTTCAAGAAGATTGACGGACTCTATAACGAGGTGTCGGATGCCTGCACGGGTTTTGTGACAGCGGTGATTGAAGAACGAAGAAAGGAGAAGCAGAAGAAGGAAGAGGAGCAAAGAATGAAAGAAGAGGAAGAGGCGCAGAGAAAGCGTGAAGAGGAGGAGAAGATGAGATTGGAGCAGGAGCGCTTGGAGCAGGAACGCCTGCGTCAGAAAGAGGAGGAGGAGGCACGCCGCAGGGAGGAAGAGGAGAGAAAGGCGGCCGAAGCGGCGGAATTGCGGGCTCGTCAAGAGAAGCAGCGAAAGATGGAGGAGGAGGAGAAGGAGCGAAAGATGAACCAGCTGCGCGAGAGACAGAAGGCGCTGGCGGAGACGATCCGATTGACGCGGGAGGCGAAGAAGAAGGCGGAGGAGGAGGCAGCGAGAAAGGCGGTGGAAGAGGAGCAGAAGCGAAAGGAGGCGTTGGCGAAGGCGGAGGAGGAGAAGTGGAATGCGATGTGCATGCTGGAGGAGGAGGAGCTGGACCGCGTGAACGCGAGCGCGTGGGAGCCCGTGGAGGGTATGAGAGTGCGCGAGGACGGGGTGCGGGCTGTGCGTGGGAGTGACCCGTAGGTGTTGGAAGTGCTGTCGATCCCCGCCTTCGAGTCGCTCCTGAACAACCCCGCGCTTCCCGCGCTCTGCATCTACTGGCACGCGGACCGCATCGAGAAGAGCCACGAGGTGCTGGCGGCGCTGGTGCAGGCCTTGCCGCTCTGTCCCCACGTGCGTCTGGCGGTGGTGAACACGACGCAGTTCCCCCAGCTCAAGTTCAAGTACAGCGCCAAACAGCTCTCCGCGCAGTGCTTCTTCCGCGGGGATCTGGTGCTGTCCGGCGGTGACGCCAGCGTGCTGCGCGAGTTCGAGGCGGAGGTGGAGCGGCGTGTGATGCTGGAGATGCTGGGTCTGGCGGCGGAGGAGGCGAAGGCGGAGGCGGACGGGAACGAGATGCGTGCGGTGGAGGAGGAGACGTTCGGACTGGTGGGCGTGACGGAGGGCCTGAAGAAGGAGCTGGAGAAGGAGCTGGCGGCGCTGGCGGCGGAGTGCGCGGGCGAGGCGAAGTTGCAGGCGGCGGTGGACGTGGGCGCGGTGCGGCGGCGTGAGGCGTAGATGTGGCTACTGATCGTACAGAACGCGGTGAAGGACGTGAAGAAGTTTGGCAAGATCAAGTGCGAGTTCGAGAAGCTGAAAGCACGGCTGACGGGCCTGTGGGCGTAAGGAGTTGTTGTGAGGCGTAGCAAGGACGGCGTGCGGGCGCTGAGTCTCTCCGGGTTCAAAATCGAGACGATTTCGGGCGTGTCGTACTATGTGCTGAAGCCGGGGAATGTGAACATGCCCTGGCTGAACTATTTGGTGAACGCGCTGAAGCGTGCCTGTCTTGTCTCCATCTCATTTCTAGAAGTCCGGTGCGCCTCCTTCTATTCACGTCCTGCTGCTGCTCCGGAGGTGTCTGCGCCATCGCAAGTGCCATTGCAAGTGCCATCGCAAGTGCCATCGCAGCCAATGCCGGAATTGGAGGGAAATCCGTTATTCAGCATGGGAAACGGGGGCGTGGACAACGACTTGTTCCAGTACTACAACGGGCTGACGGACGAGGAGTTGGGCATGGAAATGAACGGAGTGCTGATGTCGCTGGCGGCGGACCCAGACGTGGCAAGAACCCTTGCGATTGTGAACGAGAGCAATGGCGACTTCATGGCAGTTGCGGGAAACCCGGAAGCCTTGCCTGGAATCGAGAAGCTGCGCGCGTCCCCCGCGTTTGCAGCGATCAGTGCTGTCCTCGCAAGACGTCATCACCAATGAATGGGTGTTTGTTTGAAAGAAGCGCTCAGTATGCTGCCAGTCAATAACTAGAAGAACAGGAAGGAATGGTGGGAACTTTGATACCCAGCCTCATCTGTGTAGTTTGCGCCAACAAAGAATTACTCAAATCCCGATGCTGAAGCGATCTGGGTATCTACGTGGCTACCCAATGGCGAGGTGGCAACTGGATCGGTTGATGGAACGACATCGATTTGGTGAAGAAATGGGTGGAGGATCATGTGCAGGACGCCTTCTCTGGAGCAGAAGTTCAATCTGAAGTCGCAGCACATGGGAGTCGTGAGCATATCTGCGAGCGAGGAGAATGGAATTGTGGCTACCAGCACTGTGGATGGTTATGTGTGTATTCGTGCTACAGACACAGGTTTGGGTTATTGTCCTGCCTGACAGATAGGCATTCCAAGCAAGAGCATTACGCTGGGTCCTATGGAAGTGTGGCCGATTGTGCTCACGTCGGATGTAGTTTTCTTCCGTATAAAGTGAAAGGATAGGGAAAGCGCCTTATTACTGGAAATGGCGCTGGAATTGTGAAGATCTGGAACATCGAGGGAGAGATATCCTGTCCTTCGCTGGCTAGCATTCTTAACCCTTCAGACCTTCGAGGCGGTTGGTGAGGTGGAGACGAACAGCGGATTTATCATGTCCATGGCGATTGTGGGGTAGAGTGGGGCGAATGATGGTGCAGTCCAAGGACAACGCCTATGTGGCAACGGGACACAAGAACGGTATCGTGAACGTGATCGGCCTGGTGAGGAAGACGATCATCCACACATACAACGGTAGTGTTTCTTTTTCCTGTTTAGCGCAGACCACTCGATGGCAGTTCGGTGCCTGTGCTTCTCTCCCTCCTCCCGACTCTACACGGGCTCCGACGACAAGACGATCATCAGCTACAATGTGCTGACGAAGGAGAGTGTCGTGGAGCACACGTACAGTGGGCACAGCGGCTGGGTGACTGGCGTGTCTGTTTCTGCGGATGAGCAGTACCTGGCATCTTGGTGGCGATTGGCGAGAGGGATGAAGAGTAGTGGCACAGACCGGAAGATGATCGTGTGGCCGTTGAAGACGGACAACTCGATGCAGACGCTGGACTGCCACAACGGCATTGTGTGGTCAGTCGCGTTTAACAGAGAGGGGACGAGAATCGTGTCGACTGGAGACGACGGCTCCATCCAGATATACGACAGACAGGAATCGATATAGTGGGATCTGTTTGTTTTCGCAAATCCAAAGAAGAGTATCCCTCTGTCCATTTTCTATGGGAAACATATGCTCCGCGAAGGAGAACGCGGAGAAGCCAAATCCAATTGCAGTGGCGTGCTTGAGTCAGTGATTATGCGTTAGGCATGCGGAACGAAGGTGACCGTGTCTCTATTTGAGTCTATCGACGATCGAAATCGTAGTGGTGTGTGGGGATCTGTTATTGCGCAGGGCTGCAATTGTGGAGAAAGGCTTTTGGACTAAATGAAGAAGATATCAATCCAAGACGCTGCCAGATCAGTTATATGGCTGTATCGCGAATTGTACTAAAGAAAGTGGTGATTGATTACACGACAGTGGCTTTCTCTGCTTTGCATCATTGAATAGTATCCATCCTTTGGAACGATCATTGATTGGAGTGTTTTTCCGGGGATTACGGAGGATATGCAGTATGACTCGGATGAAGGGGTAATCTCATAGACAATGTGCGATTCGGCTGCTGTTCGTGATTAGTAACATAAACGATTTATACTTTTGCCCCCTCCTTCCCTACTTGGTGATTCTCCTCCTTCACCACGTGAGCGAGGAGGAAGTGTATGTGATCATCACGTCCATCCTGGACAGGGGAGACCTTCGCAGGAAGTACTTCATCATCAACCAACGCTTCTACGAGGCATTCATCGAGCATCTTCCGTCGCTCAACCAGCGCTGTGGTCCTTGATTTGCCGTCTGACCTGCAGTTGCCAATGCAGACAACCTGCAGTTCAGCTCGCTCCATCCCTCTCTCTACGGGTACCTCTTCCGCAGCTGGATTTCTTCTCTTCTCTTTCTCTCCGTCAAAAGCTGCGTCTTCAACAGAGTCGTTGACGCATTCCTCGACGTGGGGATCTGGGTGCCTTTCGCCTCTCTCTCTGACTCCCAGCTGTTCCCGTCTCTGTACATCGCCTATCTGAATCGGTACGGGGCGACGCTTCTGCGAGGCGAGTTGGGTCCGAACGAGGAGGAGAACGCGAAGCAAATCGAGTCGCTTCTCTACGGGCTGGATGAGGAGGAGTGGGAGACTCTGCTTCTGGAGAGCGTGTCTCTGAGCGGTCTGATGACGACCGAGGAGGTGGCGGTGCTGGAGGAGATGGAGGCGATGCAGAAGCGAATCGACGAGGGAGAGTACATCATGAACATATGCAAGTACCACCTGTACTACGTGATCGGCCCGTCGCGGCTGCTCACGCCGCAGCTGTGCAAGGAGGTGATGAGCCAGCTGCCGGTGCGCGTGCAGTCGCAGGACCCGCGACTCGTGTACACGTCGCTGATCCACGGCTATCACGTGGTTCATTTGCTGGAGTGGGTGTGTGAGGCTGGAGTGAGAAACAGGTGTGCGGAGGCGAAGAAGCCCACGCTGCTGCTGATGCAGGTGGAGTACAACGGGCACTACATCGGTCTGTACAGAGAGGATCGGTGGAGTCGGCGAGGCGACGCGCACGGCCAGTCCGACTCGCTTCTCCTGTATATCAGCTTCCACACGCGGAAGGGCAAGACCAGTGCGGTGGTGAGGAAGTGGAGCGGGAAGGCGTCGGACCAATATATCGACGGCGTGGAGAAGCCGACGGTGTGGGAGGAGGAGTGGCGTGAGCCGTAGCAATACGTGTACGTGCGGTCTCCCGAGCGGTACATCATGATCGGCGCGGGAGGGAAGAAGGGGATCAGCGTGTACACGTCGGAAGACTACACCAAGGCTTACAGTCAGCAGAGTGATGTGTACTTAAACCCTCCTCTGTGCGGTGAGGAAGGGGATGGGGAATGAGGGGTAGATCGTGAGTTTTTCTCGATTTCAAGCGTGGAGCTCTTCGACTTTGTGAGTCCCGGGTGATTCTGTTTGTTGCAACAAGGACGAGAGAAGACGGGGTAGGAGGCCATCAGATTAATGCCACACACACCGTTGCCCTTAGCGTCGTACTTGATCTTGATGTATCCATGATCTAGACGTAACCCTCACCAAATGATCCTACCGCCCCAGTCCTCGCCCCAGGAGTTCTTCACAATCCAGTAGTCTTCCGTGTAGCCCACAGCCAGCACGCCGTGGTTCAGCGAGGCTCCGCAGGAATCGTCGTCCACAACGCCGCTCTTGTAGTGCTGGAATACGGGCTTGTCGGCCTCCACAGCAACGGACACGGGAGCCTTGGACACGGCCTGCTTGAGGGCGTAGCCGTCCTCGGCCTCGATCTCCTCGTAGTTGCGAGGACGGACAACGGCGTGATGGCAAATCTTGCAGTCCTCGTCCTTCGCGTGGTAGGGATAGTCCTCCTCCGAGCACACGCCTCCAGCCATGGCGTAGAGGAACGCGCCAGTCATCAGACCGCCTCCGCATCCGTTGTCCTCTGTGTCACAATCAATCAGTTCCTGCTCCGAAACAGAAACGGATTCGTGACGATAAATGAAGTGGCCGCCCTCCATGGCGCCGGTAGCCGAGAAGGCCCAGCAGGAGCCGCAGCTGCCCTGGTCCTTCACGGGAGTCACGGCGCCCTTCTCTCTCCAGTCGATCGAGGGCTCAGGCGTGTTATCCAGATGCACCGGCTCCTTGCGCGTTTTCGGCTGGAGGAGGGTGCCGACGATGCGGGAGGAGGCGAACTCGGTGTTCGTCATGTCCGCAAAGCGAGTGATTCCCAGCGTGTAGGAGTGGCCCTGGCTGTTCATCCAGTTAATCCACTTCACGTTGTATTGAAAAACCTTAGCGCGATAGGCAATCTCCTGAGGCAGGTACTGTTTCTGGTACATGGCCTGGAAGACGACAAAATCATCGCTGAGAGAGACGGCAAAGCCGATGGAAATCAGCGAAAGGAAAACAGCGATCATTGAAGGAAAGATACTGGATCATGATAGTTTGGGCCGTTGCAGGGGGTTTTTCGGTCAATTGCTTCATTGTTTGAAATCATGATTACCTTCACAATTTGGACGCCAGCGTCCTGTTCACGATGAATTACTCGAATCGAATACGTCAGTATTCCATTTCTTCCAGGTATGGGGAGAATGAGAACCGAGAATGGCGACGAGCAGGAACGGGCCAGATTCGCCGCAAGCTTCCCGGAAATCGCAAGGCGAAGACGAGCTCGCGAAGACAAGCGTGTCTAGGCATCCTGATTATGCTGGGCATTATCGCCGCCATAACTATCTTGCTACTATCCATTTTCCGAAAGGATCCAGTCGTGCGACGAACGTGTGTCCCCGGATTTGCGGGGGAGCGTTGTGAGAGGAATGATTTCCTGGGTACGTATTCGTGGTCTTCAAGCCAGTTCTATAGTCTTGATGACGGCCTCTTGTACAATTCGGGTGTCGCTTTTCGTCTGTACGCGCCGAAAGCTACCTCAGTTTCCTTGACGTGCAAACCGAGGGGAAGCACGGACCGGTCGTACGCAATGCTGTAGGGGTCGTGTGGCCTGGTGAGGCGTAGCCAACAGCAGAATGGGTATTGGTTCTACAACACCGGCGGAATTGACGCGAACATGGAGTACTGTTTCTATGTGAGTGGCAAGACGGGGAATAACGCGCACCGATTGAGTGTAAATGGCAGAGAAGTGTAGCGGCTCCTCCTCTGTCTGACGTATAGAGTCAAAACAATCAACGGTTGGAGAAACCGGATTCCAGCACGCGTATCGTTCGAAACGACGAAACGCAGCCTTTACGCGAACTCGATCAATCAGGAGGTGATGTACACTGTTCATATTCCATCTTTTCACATGTTTTTGAAGAGTACGCGTGGATTCTCGGCTTCATCCTAGATTACGGAACCTATTCTTCCTTTCAGTCGCAGCTCCCCTACCTGAAGTACCTCGGCGTCACGCTCATTCGCATCATGTCTCTGGAGCCCATGCAATGCTCTCTCTCTTCCTCGATCTGCATCAAGTGTTGGTGTGCGTTCTGCCTTCTTCGTTCATCTCTAGACCAGGCGAGCATTGTCTACCCCGGTGTGCAGCATCCCAATTTCGGATCGATTTCGGAGCTCCAGCTGCTGGTGCGCGCCATCCACTCCTACGGCATGCGGGTGGTGCTGGACATGGACCTGTCGGGCTTCGACGGCCACAGCAACTTCTACAACTACGACGAAAGTGCCGTGCCGAGCCGCTACGGTCCACTCTTCGTCAACGCCACGGAGTACGCCTACGACGGCCGAAGGGCGCGCGCCCTCAACCTGGAGGAGAACGAGCCGGCGCGCACGGTGCTGGAGGACACGCTGTACGACCTGACGACGACGCTGGGCTTCGACGGCGTGTACTGGAAGGGGCTGCTGTGCTTCCGCCTGAACTCGGCGCACTGCGCGCTGGGAAGCGGCCGCGACAACAGCGTGAACACGGAGTTGTTGCAGCGCGTGGTGGCGACGTTCGAGGACGTGCAGATCTGGGTGCGTGCGGAAGCGGTGCGTGAGGGTTAGCTAGGCGAGGACGACGACAACGTGGTGACGGTGTCCGGCAGCAGCCAGATCCAGAACATCGTTGACCCCGTGAGCAGTCGCGGCATCGGCTTCACGGCGAAGCGCGACCTGTCCCTGTGGGCGCCGGCGTGAGCGGTGAGGAGTAGCATGCGGTTCCTGCGCACGCTGTTCTTCGAGGAGGCGGTGACGCTCGCGAAGACGCTCTCCTTCTTCTCCTTCCCCTTCGCGCCCACCAGTCTCATCACGCTGGAGACGGCGGACTCGGCGCACGTGAACGCAACACCGCCGCCTGACGCGTAGACGCAGCGGCTGTTCGCGCTGGCGCTGGCGCTGGAGGGCGAGGAGACGCTGGCGTACCACCGCCTGCTGCTGGCGCAGTTCTTCCTCTGCATCTCGCCCGGCGTGCTGACCTTTTTCCAGGGCGCCGAGTTCTTCGAGCCCGCCGCCTTCGCCGAGAACCCCGCGGCGCTCAATCCGCCGCAGAAGGTGGGAGCCTTCGAGGGCGGGCAGTGGAGCGAGGAGGGCCCGTACGCGGGGCTGTTCAACGCCACGCGACGCCTCGTCGCGCTCCGGCAGCAGTACAAGGTGGCAGTGGTGGTGCGCTGTGACGCGTAGTTCTACGAAGTGTACAAGCCGTTGATGTTCTACCAGAATAAGGAGTTGGGCGTGTTCGGGTTCACGACGGGCTTTGGCGACCATCTGCGCTACACGGTCGTCAACACGTCGAAGCAGCCTCTGAACAAGGGCGTGAGCATCACCTTCCCTTCTCCCTTCGGCGCGCGCACGGAGTGGGTGTCTGAGTTCAGCACGGACGACTCGAGCATTTACTCGGGTTTTGCCGACCTGAACTTGCCCATTCAGCTCAATTGCACGGGTACTCTCGCGGAGTTGGCGTTTGGACTGCTCGTCACGCCTAGAGTTCAATGCGAGGGTGTCGTTCCACTAGGAGAGTACGCCGTGAAGTTCTTGTATCCTAGAGAGATTGTGTTGCGTGTTTGTTGCACACTTCCTGTTATCTGCATTATAGTAGTATCCTTGTCCTCAATAGCACGTTTTGAAACAAACACAACGTCGGAATGACAAATCACTTAGAAAGTGGGGTAGGAGTTCATCTGGTTAATACCGCAGATACCAGCGCCAGTGGCCTTGTACG
>OIWT01002403.1_pt1 | contig 19452 bp, 20 predicted proteins | sample 1587701 | NCBI WGS metagenome assembly OIWT01 (sample SAMEA3888904, study PRJEB22519) | human gut metagenome | biome: human gut; feature: human-associated habitat; material: faeces | place: Denmark | collected 2009
AGTTCGTGGAGCACTTCAAGCAGTTCCAGGTCCCCGGACTGCCCGACTACTCGCCCTATGGACCCCATGCCAATTGACTTGTTTGTTCGAGATTCTTGAATTGTTGATGGGATTTGGAGTGGTGAGAACAAACAGAAGTACATGCAAATCTCAGACATGTCCACATTCGGCATAGACAGACCCGGCAGGCAAATGTTGCGAAGCATGTTCATCGCAGACTCGGAGAAGGGAAGAGTGTGACCACACTTGTTCATCAGAGACAGAGTCAGCTCCTTCACACAGTCAATGGAGTACTCACCAGCAGGCATCTTCATCGCCTTCTCAGCAGCCTTCTCGCTCATCACAGCACGACCCAGTCTCATCACCTCCACTTCCTTCTTCGCCATCTTGAACACTTCCTCTTCATACTCCTTCATCGCCTCAGCCAGTTCAGACTTGTCCGCGCGAATGGCTCTCCACATGGCAAGATGCTTGGGAACCTCGTTCTTGGGAATCTTCTCGGACTTGTCCTCAGCCATGGAGCGCAGTCTCTTGGCGGGAAGGTCGCCCATGAACTGACGCAGCGTCATCTTGCCCATGCCCTCGATGTCGCCGAAGTGGCTGACGTTCTGGTCACTGGTCTTGGCAACGACCTCGTGGGTGTGCTGGAAGAGCTCGTCGAGCGTGTGATCAGCGCCACCCTCCATGAACCACTCCATGGAGTTGTCCCAGTAGCAGGACAGGCAGGTGTTCAGCTCCTCACCGTCGATCACGTCATCGGGAGGGCAGTGGGACTCGTAGGAAGAGTGATCGTCGTCGGCAGCGGTGATGGCGTAGACGTTGAGGTCCTTGGGCAGGTTGAGGAACATGGAACCAGAGTAGCAGGCCTCCATGAGGAAGAGGAAGTTCTTGTACATCTTGTGGTCGTGCATGTACTTAATCGTCTCCAGCAGCTCCTCGTCGGTCACGGTCTGCTCGCCGACGAGAATCTCACCGGGACCGCCGTGAGAGGTGAAGTAGAGCATGATGTCGTCCTCCTCCGTGCTGTGCAGCGCCTTGGGGTTCTCCTTGCCGGTCAGCTTCTTCAGCTTCTCCACATCGCCGCGCATGATGGCGAGCATCACAGGGTTCGTCATGTCCTTGGCCTCGTAATCGATGTACTCAATGCAGCCCTTGGCGTAGTCCTTGCCGGGAGAGGCGGGGCTGTCGTCCGTGAAGAGCTCACCAGGGAAGGGGTTATCCTCCAGATCCACCACTCTGCGGCTGCTCATCAGCACGATGTTCTCGGGCTTCACGCCTCCGGCAACGAGGTCCTTGTACATACGGCAGCTCTCGGACTGCACACCGTAGTCGTCCCAGTTGGCTCTGGGAGCGATGATGATGGCGTGTCTCTCAGCGGAGGCGACGGCCAAAAGAGCGATAGCAAGCAAAATCGCGTACATTCAAAGAGAAAAGTGACGGGTGTTACCTCTTCCGCGGTTATTCCAACAAACACAGCACTACAGAACCCGTTTCTTCTCTTCGTACATCGCCTGCAGCTCCTCCAGCGTGTAGGATTCGTACTTGCTGTCTCGCGCATTCGCCTCCAGCAGACGGATGGCACCCTCTGCAGTGCTCTTCTCCTGCATCGCCGCCTCCACTCGCCACCGTAGGCTCTGGATCTCGTTCTCCAGACCGCTGATCTCCTCCTTCGCCTTACGGATCTTCTCCCACTCGTCCTCGTACAGCAATTCCAGCAGATTGTCTTCCTCGTGCTTCTCCTTCGGCACGACCAGCGAGGACCGGTTCGAATTCACGTAGGCGTACTGCAGGTCGCTGTGCTTCTCCACCGGCGAGATCGCGCGCTCCTGCACCACGGGCTTCGAGAAGGGCTGGAAGTTGAAGTGTCCCTGCGACAGCGACGCCAGCCGGTGCTCCGAGGCGAACTTCGGCGACCACGTGAATGATGTCGTCTTCGTGTGGCCCAGCGGCGTGGACGCGTCCGCCGTCAGGATCTGCATCGACATGGAGCGCGTGTGGTTGAGGTTCTCCTGGATCCCGGGCAGGGGCGTGGGCGGCGGGATGCCCGATCGGCTACGCGTCATTGTCGCTTCCTCCGACCACCCGGACGACTCGCCGTCGCGCGGCGACAGCACGCTCAGCGGGCTGACGGGGTACCGGTCACTGTCGAACGCCCGCGCCGGCGACAGTGCCGGCAGTTGCACTTGCTGCGCCTGGCGTGCCTGCTGCGCCTGCTGAACCTGTTGGACTTGTTCGAGGTCGGAGCGGAAGGCGTTGAAGTCGGGCAGCTTGCCGTAGCAGGGGATGGAGGTGGGGAAGAAGGCGGTGTGGGAGGCAGGCGACTGTGCGGTGAGCGGCGAGTCGGAGAAGGGCGAGAGAAGGAAGGTGGTGCGCGGGTCGGGTCGCAGCGTGAACAGACAGCCGTCCTCGCGCGTCAGGCAGTGCTCCGCCAGCGCGCTGACGCTCCGCGTGTCCGTCGCCGCGAACAGCGTACTCAGGTCGTTCTTCTCCTCCTGCGCCGCCTCCACCGTGTTCACAGCAGTCACGCCATTCACACCGCCATTCACACCACCACTCACGCCACTCAGTCGGCTGGCGGAGGTGGCGACACTCACGTGAGAGTCCAGTGCAGGCGCGGCGTTGAGCGTAGGGTGCTTGTGCGGCGCGCGCAGCGATCGCTTGTCCACGACGAAGGAGGAGACGGCGTGGCGCGCCACGGACTGTTTCTCCAGTGCCTCCAGCCTGCGGGTGAGCCGCGCGGGCGAGGCGTACCGCGGGAACGAGAAGCTGACGCCGCCGAAGGCGAAGACGGTGAAGGCCGCGTCGCCGTCCACGACGCAGGTGGCCTGGTGGAGATGGATGAGCGAGGCGTCGGGCGTGCCGAGTCCGCTGCAGGGCTGGTGGTAGCACCAGGTGTGGGCGCGCAGGTCGAAGACGCTGACGGTGTTGGAGAGGCTGGGAGTGAAGGAGGGGAGGAGAACGGACCCTTGGAAGAAGAAGAGGAGAGAGTGACTGACGCTGCAGGAACAGCCGGGAGGCATGAAGGAGGAGGCCTCTTCCTCGTACAGCACCTGGGAGTGAGGGAAGGAGGGTGAGGGCACTTGCCAGGAGCCGGTGAAGGGATCGAATCGCCAGATGTCGTAAAGCCACTTTTTGTCCAGACTCTCTCTGGGGAGTGAGGAGGAGGAGAAAGACTCACCCGCCGACTAAAATGATGGAATTGTCCACCACGAAGCAAGATGCCTTGATGCGGTGGCAGGGCTTGTTGAGCATGTACCACTTTCCCTTTGAGAGGAAGCAGCACTTGTTGTACAGCAGTGTGGACTCACGAAGCGCATCGGTAATCAATGCTCCCTCACTTGGATCCACCAAGCACGCCTCCTGAAGAACCGTATCTAGGAGGTCACAGAGCGGCAATGGATTAACAAGACTGGGTCGAAAGATCCACACTGGCTACGAAGAGCTCCGTATTCCAAGTAGAAGCTAAGGTTGCACTGTGGAACTGATTGCCTCCGAATATAAACACTCTCTGGTTATAGCACACACAGCAATGCCCAAATAGCGCAGGAAGAGGGATACTAAATCGAATCTATGCGTCACACGTCCCACAAAAACGGACAATACTCCACTTTCGGGTTTCTAGTGACAACTCCCACAAGTCGTCGAGAATGGTCCCTTGTTCGTCGATTCCCCCGTAGAAATACACACACTTATCGTCTCCACAGACCGATGGCAGATAACGGCGAGAAGGGGCCTCGTCTACCCTTAACGCCAAGCAGCCGCCCCAAACCCCATCGCGTTTGCAGGAATGCTTCATCCCTCAATCGAAACGCATGTACATAGTCACTATCCTCTTTGGCTGGGAACGCATCAAACACGAACACTTCACCGCGATCGGGGTCATAATGGAGCCGCACATCCGACAGATAAGGACCCTCCCGCCGTAGCGTGTCTTCTTGCGTCTATCCTTCAATCGCGTTATCCGCCTCCCACGGTCATGGTACGCGTTTAGCAAACGCAGAGAAGAGATTTGGAAAAACGAAAATGGAAAACACCACTCGAAGAAGAGGAATGTGGTTAGAGCCTGTTGTCTTGCCGCTTTGTCAAATCAGGTGAGGAGAGCACTATACATGACTACCGTACGCGTTCTGTCCGCATCATATCAGATTAGGCAAAGACGGTGTGAATGGTGTCCTTCCTCTACTAGAAAAAGAGTGGGTGTGGAGATTGGATGATTAGAGCTGATGAAGAAACGGAGAATACGTATTCCGCAAGAGCGAGGTCGGGATAGGGAAGGGGGTGGTGGCGCAAATGACGCGAGCATATGCAAAAACCCGGAAAGAGAGGCATCTTGAAGATTCCGGCGGCGGGAGTTTCACTGAACCGCAGAGACAGTTTGAAGCAGTAAAGAATTGCGGCAGTGAATCATTTGAATTGTGTCTAGTTCTTGTGTTCAGGTGAACTCAACGATTGATTGTTTGTCTGTCTGTTGCTCTTCATCTGCTCTGTGTAGTAATCATTGATATTTCTGTCTATTCGGATGTAGTATCTGTCCCTATCCTTTAGCCGTAGATTTCTTTTCTTCAAAGTTAACCATTTGTCAAATGGGCCAGGGACGTAAGAAATTGAATCGTTCTTGCCATAACGCTGCTCGAAAGCGATCCATCACGATGGAGAGCGATACCCAGCCCCAAGCGGACCTGATGATGTATATCGGTCCGGCAGCAGTGATGCGCAGCCGCTACATGAACGCAACGGCGCGCAACCGCGACCCCACACCCTTTCCCGGGTCCCGATCCGTGACAGCCATTCCCATGATTCCCACGAAGAAGGGGAATCAGAGCGCGAATGCCTCTCCCACGAACGTGCTCTTCGACGCCGAATCCATCCCGCTCGTTCCCACGAACCCCGTCTCGAAATCGTTCACCGAGACGAGCAGCGGAGAGTACTCCAACCTGGCGGTGATGATCGTGGACTCGCTCTTCACGGAGAGCACGATCCTCCAGAACAACCGTCGGCGCGAGATTACCACCGAGACGCGCGAGAGCCTCACCAAGGCGATGGAGGCGCTTCTGGACTGCCTGCACGACATCACCACGGCGTGCACCGCGGTCTACTTCGATGGAGATGAATTGGTGCGCGAGCTGTTCACGCCGCAGCTGAGCTTCATTCTGCACGATCTGGTGCACCAGTGTCGATTCGAGCGCATCTACGGCCTGTCCATCCACATTGCCTTCATCGATCGCATCCAGGCTGTCATGCCCGCAGCGCACAGCACCCTGCAGCGTGTGCTCTACGAGACCCTTCTCGACTTCTCCGAGTGCGAGCGCAACGCCTCCACCGCCACGGAGGACGACCTGTACGTGAAGGACACGCCGTACGGGCAGGTGCACCGTCTGGTGGAGCTGTGGTCCGCCTGCGTGAGCGTCGATTCGAATTCGGGGGGTCACTCCTAGAACCAGTACAGCCAGTACTGCGCGTACGTGTACTCCAAGAAGGGCGTGGCGGGCCAGCGCGTGGCTGCCCTTCCCACACACACGCTGTTGCAGTGCGCGCTGGTGCTGTTGTCCCTGTCCGGGGTCGTGGCGAAATACCGCCCGATTTTGGTCATGGGGTTGTTGCAGCTGTTTTACATGGACTATGTGGAGGCGGGAGCGTTCCTCCGTCAGGTGAATGCTAAGTGGCCCACGACGAGCCCGAAGAAGGCGGTGGAGTGGATGCAGCTTCTGGATGATGTGATTCAGCAATGTCATGTGCTGACCTGCAACGAGTGCAGAGCGGCGATGGCGGGCTTGGTACGCAGAGTGATGCGGATCGCGACGGAATCGCACGTGGATTCGTCGTTGCAAGCCTTGTCGCTGCTGAGTGCCTCGCGTGTAATTACCTGCTTCATTGTACCCTATCCCGAGCAAGTGACTCGGGTCGAACAGTGCATTCATGCGTGTCGGAGTCATTGGAACGAGGCGGTTCAGGAGAAGGCGGAGTGCCTGTTCGATGTGTTGTTGGACTATCTGGAGTGTTAAATTGTATCCTACCCCTCTGTTTGTTTGTGTTTCGCCTTGGTCACATGCTTTCTCCAAAATCGCCCCGAATTGTGGGGATTCGATAGTACTTCCATTCTTTTGTTCAACGGCAAGGTGATGGCTGTATTCGACGTTGAATTCCTGACGGTGATCCTTTCCGCCTTTGTCATTTCACGTATCGACCCTGTTGTGAATCTAGTGAAGCGAGTACGTCCTCTTTTGCCTCTCTCACCCATCAGCTCTTTTCCGGACTCAATGTGTATCTCCCTCCAGATGACAAGTACAGCGAGTCGGCCCTGCAGCCCATTCCGAAGAACTGTCAGGACAAGGACGCGTACATGAATAAGGAAATCAAGGACGTTCCGAATGTGATGTTAACTGCATATTGTAAGGTGTAGAAGGTGGACGCGCTTCTGAATCTCGGGAAACGCGACCTCGGGACCTACTACCTGTCAAAGTTGTGGTTTCGTAGCGGATTCACCCTAGATTGAAGCTCGCCGACTATTTTTGGATTCTGTTGTTTTTGCTGGGAATCACCGTGATCCTCGTGTTCACCGTCGCGTTCCGCACGTTCGTGATGGGTGTGCAGTCGTCGCACATCTATCTCTACATGCTCCTCTTCCTCGCCGTCTTCTGCGTCATGACGCTGGTCGCGTGGATCCAGGTGGGAGAGAAACGCAGCTCGGACGTCGTCCTCCTCCTCTTCTACTACGTATTCTCCGTGGTCTTCTCCCTCTGCCTCATGAGCGTTGCAGAGCCTCTCCTCGGAGTGAACCTGCTTTCTTCCTACGAGGCCTTCGAGAACCACATCAATGTGCTCATCCACTCTCTGAACGCGCCCCTCGCCCTCCACATTCCGCACAGTCTTTTAGCCGTCGTTCTTTCCCTCCTCGTCGGAGCGCTTCCTCCTCTCATGGTGTCATCAGCATTCCGCTACTCTCAGCTCCAACTCCAGCGCCGCACCACGCCGCTCTCTCTCCTCACCACCCACCTTCCTCTCCTCATCCTCCTCCTCTCCTGCCGTCCCTTCCTCAACGCACTCGAAGGTCGGCAGATCGGGAGTTTCGTTCTCACCGCGGATTTGTGGTGGTCGTTCCGTGCCCTGCTCGTCTTCGTGTGGATCTTCTGCCGCGTTCTCGCCTTCCGCCCGCTCCTGCAGCAGTATCTCAACGAGGGCGCCGGCACGGCCATTCGCGACTCCATCGCCGCCAGCATGATCGACGCGCTACGCGCCGCGCGGTACAACCCGGGCAGCGACATGGGCAAGGTCAAGTACCCCAACGCCATGTACTACATCCCCAACTGGGTGTTCGCCGTGGCCGTGCAGCTCTGCGTGCCCGTCGTGCTCCTCGGCGCGCTCTTCACGCTGAGTGTCTGTCTCGGCGACGGCGCGGAGGGCGTTTGGCTGGCGGGCGAGCTGACGCGCGTGGGCTTGCCGCTGCACCCGTTTGCGGTGAAGCCCAGCTGGATCGTGGCGCGGTGCGCGGAGGTGGTGGAGAAGGCGTTCCCGGGCGTGGAGCTGGCGTCGCTGCGACTGCTGACGCCGGAGCTGCTGCGCGATGGCAGCGCGTTCGTGTTTGTGTTCTGTTTTGCGACCTACTACTTCCTGCAGTGCGTGGGTCATGTGTACTGGAGAAACCAATCTATATTGGGTGTTTGTTACATTCCTGAGTTGTTTGCATCAGGGCATTGTCAACACATGCAATGAGAGCAACACTAGCAACGCCACAAGGCACTGACCTCCCATCTCTCAACAAACAAACACACGCCTAAAGGACACTACACTTGGTCGAGCGGACCTGGTTCATCACCACCTGCAGCGCTTTCCTCTTCTTCTCGTTGCCCTCCATCGCCTCCTCCCCCGGTTCCTCCTGCTCCTCCTGCTCCTCCTGCGGCGTCGTGGAGGTCTCATTCTACGCTCAATTCCCTCCTTCTTCCCCACATGATACCGCTGTGCCAACGCATCGCTGATCTCCTCGTTGGACAGCAAGTCACGTTGAATGGTGATGATGTGATCCTCGGCGGCAAAGCGCGCCTTCTTCATCCACGGATGCTCCAACACCTCGTCGATGGAAATGCGCTTCAGCGGGTCGCGACACAGGAACCGCTTCAGCAGGTCACTGCGGTGAAGGATCATACCATATCACGCAAGGGATATATCAACTCGGGAGAGAGCGACGCGGGATACTCGATCTCCTTCGCCACCAAGTCGTCGAAGAAGGACACGAGGTCGGGGTTGAACAGTGGCAGCTTCCCCACCACCATGATGTACAGCGTCACGCCCACCGCCCAGATCTGTGCGTGAGAAGCAAACGAGACACCCACGTCGACGGCGTAGGTGTTGTACGGCTCGTCCGTCGTGCACTCGGGGGCGTAGAAGTAGATGGTGCCCGCGGTGTTGCGCAGCAGCCCCGTAGGCGTGCGCGTCAGCAGGTTCAGCGGCTTCGTCGTGACGGGCAACTGATCGCGCAATTCCTTCTCCACGTTGTTGCACGTCTCGAACAGGTGCGCCACGCCGAAATCGACGATCTTCACGTGGTCGTCGTTGGTGACGAGGAGGTTCTCCGGCTTAATGTCGCGATGAACCACCTTATGCAGATGCACTACGCGTGACGCCAGCCGCGCTTCCAGCTACAGTACTTCAACCCGGACATGATATCGAAGAGATAGCGTCTGGCCTTCTCCTCCGTCAGCACTTTGTCTATCCACTAACACGGAACGATAGAGCACCACGTGTAATGGGAGAGGTGAACTCCATGGTCTGCTCATCGCACACCATGATCTGACCTCTCTCCACGTACTCTATAACCATGTACAGTCTACTCCTTCACATGCTTAAATCAATGCCACCTATCCAAATGCTCGTCATCGATCACGTCTATCAGTTTCACCAGATTGGGGTGGTCCAGTTTCTTCATTAACGCGATTTCCAGCTCCACCTTTTCGAAGGCAGTGTGACACTCCATATTACCGCTAACTCGTCTCCACGTTTTCTCATTCTTAAGGAAGGACTTGTTGAAGACCTTCACTGCCTACATCGTCACAACACCGCAAGGACGTCACATATATCTGCTCCTTTCCGTCCACTACCGTTTTACACTTGTATACCTGCGAGAAGCTCCCACTCCCCAGCCGCTCCAGCAACGTGTACGTCTTGATGACCCCGTCTCTTTGGACGCGAATCGTATCCATTCTGTTAACCTCTTCTTTTACGTCGGTCCGAATAATGGGGATAGCCCACCTGGCTCTCCACCCTCTCTCCAGTGAAGTGGTAGAGACCACACAATTCCCACATTCCCCTCTCCGTGTTCTGCGCCCATTCCCAGTTTTCACTCATTTCCTTCCCAACGAGAATGGAGGGCTCTTCTTCATTTAACCAGCAAGCAGACACGGCTCCTGCGCCCGCTCCTTCCAAGAGCACTGTGATGGTTGTCTCTTGATTCTGAGGAGTAGAGTTTGCCGCTTAGCGAGAGAGCGTCGTATGCTGGGTACACCGTCCCCGATTGGTCCGATTTGCCTGGATGTGCCTACGGGTTTGAAATCGTGAAGAACGGAGTTGTGATGGGAGAGAAGGACCTGTCGCAGCAGCCCTTTTTCCTGATCGGTAGGAGAGGCCTTTCTTTTTGAATGGGCGTAGGTCGAAACGCGGACGTCTCTGATATTGTTCCGGAGCACCCGTCCATTTCCAGAATCCACGCAGTGGTCCAGATGGGCAAGGATGGTCGTGTGGAGGTGATGGATTTCCGCAGCACGCACGGCACCTTCTTGAACAAGGAGCAGCTGAAGCCTTTCGTGGTGTTTCGTCGTCCCTTTCATCGTAGATCTACTACCCGATGCACGTCGGCGATTTCCTCCAGTTCGGCGGAAGCATGCGTGTGTACACGCTCACGGGACCCAGCGACAAGATGCTTCCGGAAGAGAAGGTGGTAATCCGCGAGGAGGACAAGCGGCCAAAGGAAAAGGAGACCAGCGAGAAGAAATACGTGAAGGCTCCCAAAATCAAAATCCAGTACCTGGGCGAGCGTCATGCGGGGGACAGCAACGGCCTGCAGGAGCAGCTGCAGCAGGCCACGTGGGGCTTTGACGAGGACGCTGTTTGGCTTGCTGTAGGGTGTGAGTCGTAGACCGAGGAGGAGAATTCCATGTCCATCCTAGGATCGCACTTCAACACGCAGGACCTGACGGAGGAGGAGAAGCGGCAGTACAGCAAGATCGTGCAGCTGCGCGAAAAGCGCGAGAAGATGCAATCCAACAAGAAGTGGCGGAACGAGAAGGAGAACCGCGAGGAGACGCTGGACAAGCTGACGAGCCAAATCGAGAGTCTGGAGCAAACCCTGTACGACAAGTGAGCGATGCTGATGGCGATGGACTGTAGTGTGGAGCGTCGTCGCTATCGCGAGGGCCACAAGCGCGGAGTACGGGAGCGCCAGCTGGACGAGGAGGACAGCTACTACGACCGCACGGAGCACAAGAGAAAACTGCCGGTATTGCAGGAATCAAGGGAAGTTTTGGCAGAGAAGTTGGAGTACAAGAAGAAGCGATTGGCGTTCTACGAGGAGCGTCTGCGGAGCATGGAGAAGGTGGAGGAGTGGGAGAGGGTGTGTGGAGTGACGGGTAGTGTGAAGGAAAGCGATGATCCGCTGGATGCGTTCATGAACGAGAACAAGAAGAAGATGAACGAGATGCAGGACGCTGTGAGCGGATAATCTGCTATTCAACTGTAGATGCTGAAGGAGAAGATCGCGGAAACGCAGAACGAGATCACGACCATCACGTCGCAGCTGGCGAAGCTGGCCACGTCTGCGCCCGCGCCAGTGCTGCGACTCAAACAGAAGGACACGAGCCGCCGCGATACGTCGTCGTTCACCGTAATCGACAACACGGCGCAGACGGCGAAGAAGAAGAACGTCAACAGCACACAGTTCATGTCCTCGATTGGCAGCGTGATGGATTCGCTGAAGTCCGGAAAGAATCACAGCTACGATGATGTGGAGGCGCCGAAGCCAGTAGTCACAGCGACGCCTGTAGCGATGAATCCCGCGACGAACAAGTTCAGAAAGCCGGTGAAGGAGGCGGAACCTGTGGCCGTGAGCGACAGCGTGATTCTGGAGCGGCCGCGCGATATGAGCGAGTACACGGTGCCGAAGGACATGGGCGTGGCCATCAACAAGGATGCGCTGAATGAAGTGGTGCAAGAAATGGGCTCGTCACAGCCCAAGTTCATCCGGGCGATGATCGACGAACTGCAGAAGAAGTAATCGTGGCTTTGTTAAAGATACTCGCCCGCACGTTCAGTGATTCGGCTCTGGAGCCAACTCGCTCGTTTGCTGCTCAGTCTGCATTCTTTTCTACAAGCCATGAAGAGGGAGAACGTTCTGTTGATTTCTGTGTATGGCAGCGCAATGTTGGACATGAAGTGCAAGTGGAACCTTAAAGTGAGCGATTTCTTTACCTTCCGACCCCTAGGTTCAACTTGGCGACAATGTGAAGTATCTGGGATGGACGAGCAAGACGAACAACCCGCAGTGGCACTCGGGCGTCTTCTTCGCCGTTGCCTACGAAGTGGCCTCTTCCCGTCGGAAGGGCCTCAGCTTTAGTTTGTACAATGACAAGGGGTGCTTCGGCTGCAAGAAGCTCGTGGCGAAGCACGAGTTTGATCCGGGCAGAATCACCTTCTACGAGCCCTTCGGCCCCGACTGGATCGAGCTGACGACTCCAGGAAAGAAGCCGGCGTCCTACGGGCGTCTTCAGGTGAAGGTCCAGTATGTCCGTGGCTCGGATTACTTCACGTGCCCTACGTGCTCTCGTCTCACGGACCACACCCCCATCTTCCTGCTGGGCAACATGTCGTCGGTGACGCTTGCCAAGGAGTCGCAGATGAAGAAGGGCGTGAAGATGATGGCCCTCTGCAACAAGGAGAAGGAGACCACGCCGGTTGACAAGACGGGCGTTTTTAACTACCATTTCTTGTGGGATTACAAGAACATCGCGAGTGGCAAGAAGGTCGTTTTTAAGGTGTTCAAGAAGAACTCAGTTGTCGGGAGCGTTGTGATCCCCTTGGACGACCTCCTGGAGGGCAATCTGTGCGAATTGACCAAGCCGGTGCTGAAGGGCAAGAAGGAGGTGGGTAAGGCCGTCATCCTCCTCCAGACCATCTACGAGTGCTCGGAGTGCATCGTGGAGCGCGAGGACGAGGACGGCGCCATTGACATTCCGGCGAAGAAGGTGGTCAAGAAGGAGCCGCAGCGCGCCGACGCCGTCCAGCTCGTGGGTACCATTCCTGGCATGACCCCTGCCGCGCCTGCAACTCCCGCAGTGCCCGTGGCTCCTGTGGCTCCTGTGGCTCAATCGGCGATCCCCACCGCGATTCCTGTAACCCATGTGGCCATGCCGCCTAGCGGCGCTGTGGCTGTGAACTCTGTGTATTCGTATCCTGTAGCGACGCCTGCCGTGGCTCCCGTGCAGGTCACGCCAGTCGCGCCGGTCATGCAGGTCCCGCAGATGGGAGGCGTGTTCCCGTCGACGGTGACGGTGGGTGTGCAGAATATCCCCGGCATGAACGGCTATTAATGTTAGTGTGTATTCTGAGGCTGTTTGGCACAAACACAACAGGTGTTGATGGTGATCTACAAGTGAGGGGCATTTCGCAATGGCACATAGCCGGAGTAGGAATAGACGTTGATGACACTGCTACAGGCGGAGGAGCACTTGTGCTTCACCACAGCAGACACGCCCTGGTCGTTCGTTCGATCGTACAATTCACTTCCATTCGGCAGAACAATCACCCCATCTACGCCTCACCACTGCTCAAATCTCAAACCGCGTGTGAAGGCGTTCACTGTTCCCTTAAACGATGACTGCCCTAAAAAGAGCCGAATATGGCCACTCCCCGTAGACACCAGAATCGACGCGCTCTGCATGGCGAAGGAGCTTATGCGCACGTTGGAGGTCAGTGTGGTGATCTACTCTTCACCACTCCTCCCATGGGTACATTCACCACAGAATGGTCCAGTACCGTCACTTCTTCCAAGGTGACGGCGCCGCCACTCGATTCGATGTGCGTGTTGCCGATTTCCACACTCTGGAGCATGATGGAGCCGGAAGAAGAGAAGAAGTCCAAAATGCACTGGCTCGATCTAGCTATGACGTTTTCTCCTCGCTCCGACAGTTTCGTATCATCCAGATAGATCATTCCCTCTCCCGTTTCGATGAACAGGTTGTGGTACGCCAAGCGGAAATTCCGCAGTGTCAGTCCACACTACACCTAACCGTCCACGTCCGAACCAACCATCACACACGTCACGCGAATCTCCGTCTGATTGCCCATCGCGTCCACCACGCCTCCGATCTCCCCCGACACGTTCTCTCCACCTCACACACCCACAGCACACATACGCACATGCACCAGAAGCGTCTCGATCACCCGCACGTTCTGCACGTCCAACCAGCCCGCGTTCTGCCGAAGCACAAAGCGTTTCACCTCCAGCGGCCGCGCGAACTGCGCGCTGCAGTCGTAGGCGCTGCCCTCCATGTCCAGCACCACCTCCTCCAGCAGCTCGCTGACCCACGCCCCGTGGAACGCGTGAGAGGGAAGAGTGAGTGAGGAGATCTCGTTCAGGCAGGCGGTGTTGTACGGGGTGAACAGAATGTTCTTCGTGTAGCGGTCCAGCAGGGTCTGGTTATGCCACACGTTCCCTGTGAGCGTGCCGTTCTTGGGAGAGTAGTCCAACAGCACGCCGGTGAGCTGCGGCCACTGGAGGGCGGAGGCGTCGCAGGCGTAACGCGAGACGGAGAGAATGGGGGAGTCGATGAAGGTCTGATTGATGGCGAGATGACCGCGTTGGATGGAGGAGTGGAAGTGAAAGGAGAACACGGGGAGGGACTCGTTCCAGAGGGCGGTGGTGGAGAAGGGGCTAACGATGCCACAGAACTGAATGAAGAGAAGAGAGTAGGTGCCGTGAATGAGGAGGGCGCCGCAGGTGGCGACCACAACGCAGCTGATGAGCGTGTAGAGGAGAGACTAGAGGGAAGAGAGGCGAAGGAAGCGAACGATGCGGTTGGTTCGCTTGGTGAGCAGTCGGTCGATCACATGGATGCCGCGATAGAGGAGGAGAACGGGCTCGATGAAGACGCGAATCGCCTGGATTTCAGTCTCGGAGACCGTATCGCCGCGCTCCTTGACGGTCGCTCGCACGTCGACGTCCACGCGCTCCGTGATCTCCTTCTCCTTCACCAACAGCGTGTTGAAGCTACGCCTGAAGGAGTGGTGGAAGAGGCACTTGTTGAAGGAGATGCCCGTGACGCCGTCGGCGTGGCGAATGATGGTTTGGATGTCGCGCGGTCGGATCGGGATTTGGACGGATCGGAAAAACTGCTGCGAGTCAAACGCAAGAGGGAGAAAGACGGAGAGATCGGACTCGCTGAGCAGTCCGTCTTGATCGGCGTCGAGGGCGTGAAAGTAGGTGAGAATGGCCTTCTCGCTGAGCACCGTGTGGATGGAGGCACCGTGATAGAACTAAGGTCAAGTGGGAGAGGAGAACTAACCACCGAGAGAGCCACGATGAAGGGGAGAATGTGACAGAGAATGAAGAAGCAGAACAGGTGCTTGACGAGGGAAAGAAACGCCTCCGCGTCCACGTGGTAGGAGGAGGAGGCGGGGAAGATGCGGCGGTAGACGATCCAGTTGCTGTTCCACTGGGAGAGAAGGGCTGACCTCTGGCGTGAGAGGAGAAGGAGAGAAGGACGCTCTTCATCATGTGAAAGGTCTGGATGAAGTAGTAGGTGGCGATGACGAGGCAGAGGATGCGGCAGATGGCCATGAAGGAGTGAGTGGAGGAGAACTAGAGGGAATGGGCGTGGAGAGGGGTACATAGGAGAGATAGCCGCTAAGGATGCAGAAGCAGAGAACGGCTGACAGGAGGAACAAGCACATGGAGGTGTGATGAAGGAGATAAACAGTGTTCCGCAAGTGATGGAGTGAATGGGTGAATTGAAGCTAGAGTGAGAATCGAGTGTGAATATGACAGAGTGAGAATGCACTCGAAACAGCACAACATCATTAGAATCATCACAACTCCCACAACGAAACAGGACCCACAGAAAAAGGATATCGAACGTAGAGTTTGCCCTGCGAGGAGTTGTTGAAACAGAAGACTGGGAATGACGCCCATCAACGAGGCCAACGAGCCAGCGAATACACGACGATGGAGGCGACGAGAAGGATCTGGTACTCCACGAAGAGACACAGCTGGGCTGCCTTGCTATGGATGGAGAGAAGGCCGAGAATGGACGGTTTGGAGATGAAAAAGGAAACGTGGTAGTTTGTGAAGCAGATGAACATGTGGAGAAGACAGATCAACACGAGAAGTGAGATGAGGAAAATGTTGGACTAGGGTCATAGAGATAGAAAAGCGTGACGAATAGGGAAGAGAGGGTGGAATGCTCGCAAATCTCCCTACGCTCTCAGAGGAAGAAAAGAGTAGCACGCTGCAAGGAGTCGGTAGCAAAAGATTCCCATCAGAATACAGGAGGACCAGAACAGCGCCATGAAGTGATTCACGCAGTAGGAAAAGCGGAACAGAGTGAGTTGGAGCTACGGGATACACATTCGATTTACATTACTTTGGAGTGCTTGCATGTCGATGCGGAGAGGATGATAATCCGCTCCGTGATCGGAATGAAAAACAACCACAGTAAATAGGATACATTGTCATCGTTATTATAACTAGATGTAAGAACGGGACAAGGAGTGACAACTTGGGGAAAAAGAAGAGAATTATGAATATGGTGCAAGCGATTATCAGGAGTAGTATAAAATCCACTGCCATACAATAGCATGCTTTTTGAAAGTGTTCCTTCTAGTCATCAGCAAAAACGGCCACAGCCACATTTTCCGGAGTGAAAACAACGGCAGATGGATCCAGCATCTCTCCTTACAACGGAATTTCACAGCGGTGTTAAACAACAAACAACAATGGATAATCACGAGCGTTTCTGCACAGGAAGGTAGCCCCGTCGTTGCCACTCCGAGGCGATGCCATTATAGTACTGGTTGTACAGGACTCGGTTCTTCTTGGAGGTGGAGAACTTGTCTCCATCTTCATTCCTCTCAAAGAAGTCATAGCGCGGAACGACGCAAGAAGGCACTCGAATGTCGTGATAGATCGCAAGGGAAACAAACAGAATGTCTCCGTACACGCGCGAGAAGGGTTGGACTTTGTACACGCTTCTTCGCCACGCCGTCTGCTCGAAGAGAGGAATGAAGGCGTAATCCACAAGCGTCAGCTCCTTAATCTCTGTGGAATAGAAGAAGGGCCAGTTCGGGTGACCTTCGGGATTTCCGTCAATTCGTCTTCCTCGCTCCGTGGCAATGCAGCTATGCTGCTGCATCGTCCGGACTCCCACTTCGAGTGCATCTCGCTTCAGAAACATGTCATCGTCGACCAATGCCGTGTTGTGGATGCTGGACGGAATTGGGACGAAATGGCGCATAAACGAGAAGCTGTTCCAGTTGGACAGCCAGATGTGATAGAAGCGAATGTTGTGATTCAGGCATTGCAATGGAATGATCTCTCGACTCAAGGAGACGTTGTGCATGTTCTGGACAAACACGATCATTTCCGGAACCAGTGTTTGATTGCACAGATGCGACAATACGGAATGGAGGTAATTCCGGGCAAAGAGCGTCAGAATCACTGCAGTACGGGTGTTCAGCGTCTCCTTTGTTTGGGAAGACGACGGGATGGTAATGGGCGTAAAGGACGAAATGCGGGTGATCGGGTTGAAGGATCCGTATTCAATCCGATATGTGGGATTTGAAGCAACTTCACGTAAGAAAGAGCTCGCATAAATGGTAAAAACGGGTTGATTCGCGGAAGTGGACAACGGCTGCTTCGGAATCACTCGCTGTGATGTGAAATGCTTCAACTGCGACAACATTTCTGTGCACAGGGAAGAATACTCAGAAGGAGGCATTGCACTCATCTCTTCCAAACGCACGATTGCCACATACGACTGCACTTCGTACATGGCAATCGCGAGGAACAGGTGATCGCACTGCATCGGATCGCAGTGAATCACGCGGGCATTCGTTTTATGGTTGAAATCCCAAAGGTTCGCTGCCGCACCAAAGGTCCCATCCGAAGAAAGAACATAAAGCACGGCCTTTTGATTCACGGCCGCAACGCGGTCGATAAACTCGCTTACCTGCTCATTGAGATTCTGGCACATGATGATGACAGTGAGGGAAGACTCCTCCGTCGACTGAGCGTCATTTCCAGACTGAGTATCAACACGCTGTATGGTATAATGGAGTTGGTATTTGTTCTCTTCGATGACTATATATGAAGAAGTGCAGTTAAAAGCAACAGGTCTTAGCAATGTGATTCGAGGAGGAATACAGGAAGAACAATGATGCAGCGATGAAGCAGCAACAGGAGACGGAAAGAACGCATGATCCCACGGAATGGAGTGGCATGGGAAATGGATCTCTGCCTTTCCTTCCCTTTTCTCCATTTGAACTACACAAGAAAACGGTGACATCGAGTGCTTTTCCAGAAGAATTGATCCCCATCGCGTTCCTAGTTGCATGCTTGCTCAATCGCGTTTGTGCTCCTCTGTGGCAGCGTGCCTGCGACGATCGGTTGCTTCTGCTTCTCTTTTGGTAACTGAGTGTTCTGGGTACTCTTTGTTCTTCTCATTGTCATCGTAGAAAGGGCAACGAATCCGTCGCAGCGTATTTGAAGACGAGAAGGGAGAAGTTGGCGTTTATCGCAAAGGAGGACGATTCCTTTCGTTTTCGCAGTGAATTGGCTACCCTGTGATTGTCTATATACATGCGTGATGCGTAGGCAGGAGAAGAAGGCTTCTCTTTGCCAAAAGGCTGATTCTTCTCTATACTCCCTTGTTCAGGATGGGTGTCTATGGATGGACGTTTTCATTATTCGTATGAATTCCCAGTAGAAACCAAAGAGTACGGAATCTCTCACGAGGCAAGTTCTTCTGTCCTTTTTTGCCTCTCTGTTTGCAGACAGACACGGATCGATATACAACATGACTCCGAACTCCTCCTTGTCCTCCCTTCTTCTCTCGCTCTATTCTTCGTTCAACAGCATCCAGCTCTCCAGAGAACGTAACGGAATTACAAAGAATCAACGGGTAGTGATGGAATCCATGCAAGACAGCATTCAGTTGAATGGGATCCAGAGCCGCGCTTCCGAAGCCACCATCAATAGCCTTTCCACCGTTCAAACCATTGTAGTCATCTTCGTCCTTCTGGACCCTAGCTGTACAACATTCCCTCCTTTTCTCTTCCTCCGTTTCCCAAGTCCAATCTGGAATCTCTCCCTCAAATTGAAGAGGAGTGCAATCTCAAATCCATATACAACACCATCAACAAGGCAGAGACACTTCTGCGCAATTCCACCATTCCCTCGTCCGTGAAGGAGAAGGTGCCTACCGAACGATCGCTGTACATGCTGTTCTATGCCAACCGACTCCATCACGCGTAGCTGCCCGGCGCGCCTGCTTCCCTACCTTCATCATCACTTTACCGTGGAACCCTCCTTTGACACCTTCTGCTGCAGTCCGCTGATTCTGGGGACTGCGGAAAGTAAGCAGGTGCCGGAGTGGATGCTGGTCCGTGGGTTCATCGAGGAGAAGGAAATGGAAGATGGAATTGATGACAACGAGATTTGTGAGATTGAGCAAATGAGTGAAGAGAATCGGGACGTGGAGCAGATCGAGATCGAGGTGGAGGAGGAGGAAGTGCATCATCCGACGCAGTTTGAGTTGTTCCCGAGAATCACAGTGTGGAAGGACTCGAAATCGCTGAATGAAGACTTGGTCCTGTTCATTCGGCAGATTCCTGCCTATCGGACGTATTCCAATTGATTTGTTTCTTTGATCAACTGTGATTGTGGTTTCCCTTGTTTCAAATGAAGCATTGAAAATTAGAAAGAGATACAAACTATTTGCATGCTAAGACAGTCATTCAGGGTGTCAGGAATACTATTTCTGGAAGCGTTCAGTGACTCTTCATTATCATGCCGAACACTAATCACTGCATGGTATTGTATACCCAAGTGTATCTTTTATAATTAGTTTTAACACTGCGATCCAGTTCGAAATCCTATCTCAGATTGCATCATGAACCATTTGAACACTGCTTGCTTGCTGTTCATCGCCTGTCTGGCCTCTTCTATGGCTTCTCCGAATGCTGAGATTGTCGTGAAGGACAAGAAGGGACATGTGTATACGTCCTATTCCGTTGAGCAGTATGAGACTCCAGTCACCCTTTCTTGCTCGATGGCATCTCGTTACATTAACTGGTCTATCGCCCCACAAGATAAGGGTGTAACCATGTATGACGATAGAATCAACATCGATACCAGTAAAATCCTTCCTAAGACTGTATTCACCATTACTGCTGTCGATGGTGGTCTAACCTATA
>OIWT01002406.1_pt1 | contig 19424 bp, 16 predicted proteins | sample 1587701 | NCBI WGS metagenome assembly OIWT01 (sample SAMEA3888904, study PRJEB22519) | human gut metagenome | biome: human gut; feature: human-associated habitat; material: faeces | place: Denmark | collected 2009
AACTTCATCTTGATTAACTCGTTTTTATGAGTCAACCTTTTTCAGTATAATACAAAGTGACTCAAATTGACAACTTGTCCGGTGTAAGGCGGGTTTTCACGGACGTTTTTGAAAAAACTCCCCACCCTACATGCTGGAGATGACCTTCATGATGAAAAGAAGCAGGGACGCGCTGCTGTCGGTAAGTGAGATGAGAAAGTCCGGGCAGATGCCTATGGCGAACAGGACTGAAGTGCTGACAGACAATAACATGACGGCACTTGTCAATGGCAGCGACAGCAGATTCGTCAGCAGAAAATACTTCGGAAAAGTTCCGAATTTCCACCAGGCGAGAGGGCCGGTGAATACCTGGCACGAAATCGTCAGCGCAGCCGCGTCCCAGATCTTGCGCGGTGCGGCCGACACTATTGTTTTCATCCACGAAGTCCAGCAACGCCTCGCGCGGCAGCAGTCCTTGTCGATCATCACGCCCTCCAGCCCGTCACTTTCTGTTCGGCCGGCGTCCTTGTCTATTATCACGACCTCCAGCCCGTCACTTTCTGTTAGGCCGGCGCCCTTTTCGATAAGCATGTCGCCAGCGGCCTCCTCCTGCGGATACCATTTTTTCAATGCAGGATACAGCAGGAAGATGCCTGCCATCGCCAGGTAGGAAAGCTGGAACCCGGTCGAACTGATCACCTGGGGATTGATGGCCGTCTGGATGAAAAGTGCAGCACAATACACACGGAGCGGATTGTTGCTGCGGTGAGTCAGACGTGCAGTCTCATTGACAAGGATGAAAAGGAGAGCCCTCACAAGCGAAGGACTTGCCCCGGTCGCCAAAGTGTATATCCCGCATAACGATATGATAATCAGACTCCTGACGGCCTTTACTGTGGGGTGCTTTCCGAAAATGGAAGTCACCTTGAGCAGGATGCCGTAGATGATTCCGAGATGCAGCCCCGACAGTGCGAGGATGTGTGACGCACCGCTGTCTCGGAAACTGTTCATGACGCTGCTGTCCAGCGAAGACCTGTCACCCGTCAGCAGGGCATTGACAAGAGGAGCAGTCCCCTCGTGCGGAAACGGAATCGACGAAATCATTGACCTGAAATCAGCCGCAAGGCCTGCGAAAAGCGGTTTTCCGGCGACAGCCCCGAGACTTGTCAATGTCGATGTCGCGGCGCAGAAAACGCCTGACGTCAGGAACAGCAGCAGGATTTCCGCCTGCCGGCGGTCCGCTGAAGTGATGAGTGTCAATGTCAATGCGACCAGTAGGGAAGTGGCGGAGGAGATGTATGCGGCGTGCATGGAAATACGGCTCAGGAGCAGTCCTGATGCCGCCCCGAAGGTAAATGCCAATGCAAGTGGCTTTATGTCCGCAGTTTCTGTCATAGGTACGCGCTCAGTTACTCGACCGTTGGAGGTCATTTCCTTGCTAAAGTAGTGAATTCTTTTTAACTTTGCCGCGTCAAATCCGAAAAAATAGAAACAAAAACTATAGTTATGATAATTCTTGTAATCAATTGCGGAAGTTCATCGATTAAGTATCAGCTCCTTGATATGAAAAACGATGACGTCTATGATGTTCTTGCGAAAGGTATCGTAGAAAAAATCGGACTGGAGATGGGTTGTCTTCAGCACACGGCTACAGGTAAGGAGAAGGTAGTGAAAAACCTCCCGGTTCCTGACCACAAAGTCGGAATGCAGCTCGTGCTCGAGGCACTTACCGACAGTGAGCACGGTGTCCTCAAATCACTTGACGACATCGAGGCCGTAGGACACAGAATCGTGCATGGTGGAGAATATTTCTCGTCAAGCGCCCTCGTAAACGAAGACGTGATGAAGAAAATCGAGATCTGCTGCGACTTCGCACCGCTCCACAACCCTGCGCACATCCTCGGAATCAGAGCCGTTCAGGCAGTGCTTCCTTCTGTGCCTCAGGTAGTTACCTTCGATACCGCATTCCATCAGTCCATCCCTGCATACGCATATATGTATGGTCTTCCGTATGAGGATTACACCAAGTACAGAGTACGTAAATACGGTGCACACGGAACAAGTCACCAGTTCGTGGCTGAGAAAGGCGCCAAGTTCGCCGGCCTGGACATCAACAATTCCAAGATCATCACATGCCATATCGGCAACGGCAGCTCCATCACTGCCATCGTGAACGGCAAGTCAGTGGACACTTCCATGGGCTTCACTCCGCTCGACGGCGTCATCATGGGAACAAGATGCGGCAGCATTGACCCTAACGTGGTTCCGTACCTGATGAAGAAAGAAAACCTCACACCGGACGAAATGACCGAGGTGATGAACAAGAAATCAGGCTTCCTCGGAATTTCCGGAGCTTCTTCTGATGCCAGAGACCTCGACGCGCTTGCAAATTCAGGCGACCAGAGAGCCAAGCTTGCACTCAAGATGCTGACTTACGGTATTATCAAGTATATTGGTCAGTTCGCTGCAGTCATGAACGGAGTTGACCTTATCATCTTCACCGGAGGTATCGGTGAGCACAACAGCCGTCTGCGTCGCAGAGTATGTGAGAACTTCTCATATCTCGGCCTCAAATTCGACTATGAAGCAAATGTCGCATGGGGAGAGGATACCATCATTTCATTGCCTGATTCCAAGGTGAAAGTGGCTCTCATCACCACCGACGAAGAGATTGTCATTGCACGTGATACAATGCACATCGTTCAAAGCGAAGAGGAAAACTAATTAGAGGAAAAATATGATCACAAGTTTCTCAGATGTATTTGCAGAACTCAAGCAAAAAGGTGTCTGCAAAACGATGGTCGCTGCCTGGGCAGTGGACGAGCATACCATTGAAGCAGCTTCACAGGCTGTGGATCTCGGATTCATCAAAGCCGTTCTCGTAGGTGACGCCGCTCTTATCAATGAGGTTTGCGTCAAGAGAGGTATTGACGTAGCGAAATTCACTATTGTGGACAATCCTGATGAGCTGAAGGCTGTTGCACAGGCAGTCCAGATGGTTCATGACGGAGAAGGTGACGTCCTCATGAAAGGACTTTGCTCTACTGACAAGTTCCTTCGCGCCATACTTAACAAGGAGACAGGTCTCCTTCCTCCTAAAGGCCTTCTCAGCCACGTAGGAGTAATCGACAGCCCGAACTATCACAAGCTCATATTCCTTACCGACATGGCAGTGGTTCCGCTTCCTGATCTGCGTCAGAAGATGAAACTCACGAACTATATCGTGAAAGTTGCCAAGTCATTCGGCATCGCGAAGCCGAAGGTTGCGTTCGTCGCAGCTTCAGAGCAGGTTCTCGATTCAATGCCGGCTTGTATGGAAGCTGCTGCATTGGCCAAGATGGTAGAGCGAGGACAGATCAAGGGCTGCATCGCTGACGGTCCTCTCGCACTCGACGTGGCTATCGACAAGGAATCTGTTGAGATCAAGAAGCTTGTCAGCCCTGTAGCAGGTGACGCTGACTGCCTCGTATTCCCTAACATCGAGTCTGCAAACGTGTTCTGGAAGACGAATTCCAAACTCTCTACAGGCGTGCGCCAGGCAGGAATGCTCGTAGGAACGACTGCTCCTTGTATTCTTGCAAGCCGTGCGGACAGCGTGGATACCAAGCTCAATTCCATCGCAGAAGCAGTTATGAGCGTTCTCTAACGCTTAGCTACATATAGACAGAAAACAGCCCGGGACTTTCCGGGCTGTTCTTTTATATACATGATTGTTGGAGTGACTCTCGGGCAGAGTGGGCGGAGCCGGCATTGGCTCCCGAAAAGAACCCACGGTAGTGGGGAGGACTGGCGCAGTCCGGCTCTGCCCGAGAGGCATCCGCCTAAGAATGTCATTTAACCGGCTCCGCCCACTCTGCCCGCCGGGCTTGTACCTGGCGATTTACTTTATCGGCTCGAAGAAACTGAAGTGGACGCGGCCGTAAACCTTCTCCTTTACGAAAGCGGGGTGATCCTTGAACGAGTGCTCGTCCCCGTGCTCCAGAATCAGATACCTCTCAGGATATACCAATCCGGCATCCAGCACCTTGTCAGGAATCGTCTCCAGCCCTTCCAGCGCATAAGGCGGGTCGGCGAACACGATATCGAACTTCTCCCTGCAGATGGGAATGAAATCGAACACATTGTGATGGACGGCAGTCAGATTCTTCAGGCCCAGCTTCCTGGCCTGCTCCTTGACAAAAGAGGAATACTGCATATTCATCTCCACTGACCACACATGGCCAGCACCACGTGACGCGAACTCATAGGAAATCGAACCCGTGCCGCTGAACAGGTCCAGCACACTCAGCCCCTCGAACTCGAACTCATTGTCGAGAATATTGAAAAGCGCCTCCTTGGCGAAATCAGTCGTCGGCCTTGCCTTGAAATCAGGAGGAGTGACGATGTTCCTGCCCTTCAGCGCACCACCTATAATTCTCATATCTGTTCCACTGATTTGAAATATCGGTACAATGACATTTCCTCCTCGTCAGAAACCGGAGTCCTGAAGCAGATGGTCGATATCTCAGGATTCAACTGAAGTTTTTTCAATGTGTTGAAAATGAAGTACTCGGCCGTCGTGAAATCCACAGCCCTGAAGGTATTTGCGATTTGCAGGGACTTTCCCTGTGCCACAGCCAGGTGCAGATATCCGTCAGCGTAAGATGCCACGATCTTGTTGTAGTCACTGCACTTGTCCAGCGCCTCCAGGATGTAGTACATCTCCGGCAGAATCCTTGCCTGATACCCGTCTGTAGTAAATACCGTCTGGGAAATCATCCTTGACAATGTTTCTCCCACATTGTTCGAGAATACCAGTACCGAAGCCCTCTCCGGCATCCTGACAAACTCGACAGCATCATTTTCTCCCAGTCTGACCACGTCGCCAAGCATCTGCCTGAGCTCCATCGGATTGAAGAACTGCTCAGGAATCAATGCCACTTTCGGTGTCAGAAGCGAAATCTTCACCGCATCATATCTCTTCTGGAACTCGGGAGTCGTGAAGATCCTGTCAGGCGTAAGCCAGCCCGACGAGTGTTCACCCTCATTGTCCTGTATCTTAAAAGAATATCCACTCAAGGCTACTTGAATGGATATTCTGCTTTCTATATTATTCGTCTGGCTCATATTCTTATATGAAGTGAGTGAGTCCCGACGGACTACTCCCAGTTGCCGGCGTTGTTGTTAGGTGCTGAAACGCTACCTACCTGAAGTCCCTCGTAACGGTTCATAGCCTTGCGGTCAGCATCGAGATTGATTCTGAGCTGGTTGTCAAGACCTTTGAGAAGAGACTTGTAAGGCATTCTCGCCTCGAAGAGAGGAACCTTCACACCTGATACTTCCTTGATGACGGACTCCATCTGGATGGTGTCGCCCTGTGAGAAAGGAATGTATTTGAGAGAATCAATGTTGAAATCGTTTCTTGTGTTGAAAAGTGTATCCTTCACATCCACTTTGCTTGAGATGGAGAATACGAGGTGCTCACCTTTCTTGTAGAGTTCATACATCTGTTCAGGGGTGATGCCTCTACGTGACTTCTTGAGTTTCTCAGTAGTTGCAACTGCAAGAGAGTCGTCATTTGAACCGATCTGCATGATTACCTCCATCTTGCCGTTCTTGTAGAAATCCACGAGGGAGTCAGCAGATGAGGTAAAGTGGCCTGAAACAGACTTGAATGCCTCCTGAAGAGTACGGACATCCTTCATTCTCTGGATACCGACAGTCTCACGGTAAGCCTTCTGCTTGTTGAAATTGATAGGCTCCATAATACTCTTGATGCATGCATACACGAGTCCGGCAATAACAAAGAGCAGCAGTACGCTGACGATCTTTTTAACTATTCCTTTCATTTTATGTTTTGAGTTTTATAATATCTTATAAACGTGGCTGGAACTTCAGCGGCGATTTTCACTGCCGCCCGCAAATTCTCATACTCGACAAAGTTATGAAATTGATTTATGAAATGCAATATAATTTGTAAATTTGCATCCGGAACAATCAGGTATAAGAAAGCGGCAGATGAACGGAAATACAGTAAATATCGACACGAAGGCAGTGGAAAGACTCGAAACATTGGTCCGGGACGCCGGGAAAGTGTCCATCGTGGCTCATATCCGTCCTGACGGAGATGCAGTCGGCAGCACATTGGCGATGCTGCACTATCTCCTGTCCAGAGGCAAGGATGCCGTAGTCATCTACTCCGACCTGCTTCCTGAGACATTGACCTTCATGCTCAGCGGTACACCGGAGAAAAACGTGCTTCAGTGGCCCTCTGACAGTGATTCCGCACGTGAACGCATAGCTGAAACCGACCTGATTTTCTGTCTGGACTGCAACTCGTTCACACGCACGGGAGACCTGGAACCGATGCTTCGCGCAGCCAAGTGCAAGAAAGTCCTCATTGACCATCATCTCGCCCCGGAAGCCGAATCCTTCGATGTCGTATTCTCCGAGACGGCGGTCTCTTCAGCCTGTGAACTTCTGTTCAATGTCCTCATGTCAATGCCTGACATCCACGCGGACGCATCCCTTGTTCCGGCAGTTTCGGCCACATCACTCATGACCGGGATGACCACGGACACTAACAACTTCGCGAACTCCGTGTATCCCTCTACATTGACCATGGCATCAGCCCTCCTGGGAGTCGGTGTGGACAGGGACGCGATACTCTCGAACCTGTACCAGAGCGGAACCGAAAAACGCGTGCGGCTGTGGGGCTATATGCTGTACCAGAATATGAAGCTCACCGATTACGGCGTGGCGTATATGATTCTGACAGAAGAGATTGCATCGGAATTCAACATATCGGAAGGTGAGACGGAAGGCCTCGTGAACGAGCCGCTCCGCATCGCATCCGTGAAGATGAGCATTTTCCTCAAGCAGGATGATGCCGGTTTCTTCCGCGTCTCCATCAGGTCCAAGAAAGGCTTCTCGGCAGTCGGTTGCTCGAAGGCCTATTTCCACGGCGGCGGCCATGAGAACGCTTCCGGCGGACGGCTTTTCTTTAAGGCCAATGACGGGAATCCCGCTGACATATCATCACCGTCGCAGGCTGAGAAATACCTGCTGAAGGTGACGTCAGAGTACTTTAAATCAGGAGATTATGAAAGCAGATAAATTATTGGTCGCGCTCATTGCACTCGTCATGGTCTTCGCTTGCTCCAAAGAGGAAGTGAAACTGAGGTATTCCAGACAGGAGCAGAACATAGAGTCTTTTGTGAACTCCACATTGAAGTCAGTGGACACCGCGTATGTAGTATATAATAAAGGTGTAACCAGGCTTGTGGTGGTTCCCGGCGACGGCGACAGCCTTTCCGTCAATGGGACAGTCTCATTCCATTATGCGGGATATGTGCTTTCCGGCACTTCCGTCAATGTTTCCGACATGTTCGCCACCAACAGTGAAGAAGTGGCCAAAGGCTCCGGCTGGACACTCTCCGACGACTCGGTCTTCGAGGTCAAGACAGTGAAACTCAGCGAGTCCGGCTTCGTGAAAGGACTGAAATATGGCTTGGAGGGCGTAAAGGCCGGCCAGGAATGTTATATACTTTTTTCAGGAAAATATGGTTTCGGCAAACGCGAGTTAGGCACGATTCCTGCAAACTCCGCCTTGGTCTATCGCATCTGGGTAGAGTCGATAACGAATGATTAAATAGATAATATATTGAAAATGAATAATATAAGAATTGTAGAACTCATTGCGGCAAGCGCATTCGCCGCGGCTTTCGTTTTCACCGGTTGTGCAAAATCGGAGAAGACCCTGCCTTTCGAAGATGAAGAACGCTATGTGGAGGCCTGGGTCAGCCAGAAACATCCCGAAGCGACCAAGACGGAACTTGGAATATATATATTGGACGACAAAGCCGGTGACGGCGAAGTCTTCAACTCGCAGAAATACGTGATGGTACATTGCACCGTAAGGGACATGGACGGCAACATCACTACCACCAACAGCAAGAAACTCGCCCAGCAGCTCGGCAAATACGAGAAGTCCCATTATTACGGCACATCGTCCTGGCCTACATACAGCAACAGCCTTCCGGTCGGCGTGGAGGACATGCTGAAAGGAATGAGGGTAGGAGGCACAAGACGTGCGCTCATCCCGTCCTGGCTCATGACCACGACAAGATACAAGACTCCGGCCGACTATCTCAAGCATTCTAACGACAATTCTTCAGCCGTATATGAACTCACTCTCGCAGGCATCACTGAGGACATATTGAAATCCCAGATCGACAGCATGCAGATCTATGGTGCGAAGTATCTGGGCGGAGTCGATTCATTGTCCTGGGGGTTCTACTACAAACAGACGAAAGCTCCGGATGACACTGTTTCATTCCCTTCTGACACAAGCATTTACATAAACTATACAGGAAGATTGCTGAACAGGCAGGTGTTCGACACGACCATCAAGGACACCGCCAAGTTCTATAATATCTACAGCTCATCAAGTACATATGCTCCGGTGAAAATCTCCTGGGGAGAAAAATTCACGGATATAAAGTTGTATTCAAGCAGCTCATCGGACGGCTCCTCCGTCATCAACGGATTCTCCAAGACCCTGTGGCAGATGCGCAAGCACGAAAAAGGCGTGGGCATGTTCTTCTCCGCATACGGCTATGACTACAGCGGAAGCGGAAACACCATCCCGGCATATGCGCCGCTCGTATTTGAAATCGAAATCGTCGATAAACCGAAAGAGTAGCAGGAGGCATTGAATGGCTGTTTCAGGAACTGTTCCTACAGAACTTGGAGATAAGAGAATACGCGATTTGCTTATGCAGTATGCAGTCCCGGCTATTATAGCCATGACTGCATCTTCTCTGTATAATATGGTCGACAGCATCTACATCGGCCACATAAAGGATGTCGGCTCGTATGCCATCTCAGGCCTTGCCGTCACATTCCCGTTCATGAACCTTTCCACGGCACTCGGAACGCTCGTGGGCGTCGGCGCATCGACGATATTGTCAATGTTGCTCGGCCAGCGCAACTACGAGGCTTCCCGCAAGGTTCTTGTCAATGAAATTGTACTCAATGTGCTGATCGGTCTGTCATTCACATTGGTATCCCTGGCCTTTCTGGACCCTATTCTCGGATTCTTCGGCGCCAGCGAGAACACATTGCCTTTCGCACGGGACTATATGGTGATCATCCTCATAGGCAATGTGATCACACATCTGTATTTCGGATTGAACAATATGATACGTGCTTCGGGCAATCCGAAGTTGGCGATGGGGCTTACCATTTTCACGGTCGTATCCAACACGATTCTGGACCCGATATTCATATTCGTCCTGGATATGGGCATAAAGGGCGCAGCCTTGGCTACCGTGCTCTGCCAGCTCTTGGCAATGTTGTACACATTCAAGTACTTCCTCGACGAACGCAACTATCTCCACATCCCTAAGCGGCTTAGAGACTACAAGCTGGACCTGAGAATCGCCAAAGATTCATTGACCATAGGCATGGGCCCGTTCCTGATGAACTCGGCGGCCTGCATCGTCACCCTCTTCATCAATCAGCAGCTGCTCAAATACGGAGGAGACCTTGCCATCGGTGCGTACGGAATCGTGAACCGTATCTCGTTCCTGTTCATTATGGTCAATATGGGTTTCAACCAGGGAATGCAGCCTATTGCAGGTTATAATTTCGGCGCGAGAAAATACAGCAGAGTGAGACGGGTGTTCAAACTTACCGTGATCTGTACCACGTCAGTGACATGCTTCGGCTTTCTGGTTTCGGAACTCTGCTCGGATATCGCGATATCGCTGTTTACCAGTGATCCGGAACTCAAATCATTGGCCAACAAGGGATTGAGGATGATAAACCTCGCCTTTCCTCTCGTAGGATTCCAGATGGCGACCACCAATTTCTTCCAGAGTCTGGGCATGGTTCACAAGTCCATTTTCCTGTCATTGTGCCGGCAGCTCCTTTTCCTCGTGCCGCTTATTTATTTCCTGCCGGTGTTCTTCGGGCATAAAGGAGTCTGGATGAGTTTTCCGATTGCAGACACGTTGTCCATCATAATGGCTGCCATATTGCTGGCAGCGCTTTTCCGCAAATTCCGTAAACTCAATGACGGTGACGACCCGGATATTTTAGGAAGTAAAATGAAATTTAAGGAGGCTTGATTATGGAAGACAAGAAATTGATAATCAATGTCGGACGCCAGTTCGGAAGTGGCGGAAAACTGGTAGCTTTGGCTTTGGGCAAGAAACTCGGCATCCCTGTCTATGACCAGGAACTCATTTCCAAGGCAGCGGAGCAGAGCGGCTTCAGCAAAGAACTGTTTGCCAAGAGTGACGAGAAGAGAAATCTCCTCGCATTGTCCAGCTTCATCGTGGATGTCGGACGCTTCGGTTCGGCAGACAACTACGTGAGTGACAACCAGTTGTTCGTCATCCAGAGCAATGTCATACGCTCCATCGCGGACAAGGGCTCAGCCATTTTCATCGGCCGTTGCGCAGATTACATCCTCCGTGACCGTCCATGTCTTGACGTCTTCATATCCGCTTCTGACGAAGTCCGCATCAAGCGAGTTGCAGAACGTATGGGCATTACCCCTGAGCAGGCGGAATCCTTGATGCAGAAGAAGGACAGGACCAGGGAGACCTATTACAATTACTTCACTTTCGGCAACTGGGGCGTCGCTTCCAATTATGACCTCTGCGTAGATTCGTCGGTTCTCGGGATTGACGGAACTGCCGATATGATTATTGACTTTTGCCATAGGGCGAAACTTATAGATGATTTGCCGGGAGGCGTACAGGGAGAAACTGAATAATGACGGGAAGAAAACTCAGAATAGCAGCAGGATTGGCGTTGGTGACATTGACCGTAGGACTTTGTGTATCATTGTCTTCCACGGGGAAGGCGAGTGATATGCCGGCGCCTGAGCCTGTCTGTCTGAATGAGACCCTGTCAAATGAATTGTCAGACACATCCTCTCTCTCCGGTCTGGATTCGCGTATCGCTTCCTATATGCGTCAATGGTGTCTGCGTGGCGCTTCACTCGCGATTATGCGTGGCGATTCGCTCCTGTATGCGAAAGGCTACGGCTGGGCCGATGAAGAAGCAGGAGTGCAGATGGCCCCGACCAATATCATGCGGGTAGCTTCCGTGTCCAAACTGCTGACCGCCACCGGAATAATGATGCTGCAGGAAAGAGGCAAACTTACATTGGCCGATACCGTCTTCGGCCCGCGCGGCATTCTGAACGACTCTTTATATACCTCTATTATAAAGGACAAGAACTACTACAAGATCACCGTTGAGGACCTGCTGCGTCATAAGGGCGGTTTCACTTCCTACGGAGGCGACCCGATGTTCTCCACGAGGACTATTATGATGCAGAACCATCTGGTTACCCCGCCAGACCATGAGACATTGATGAAAACGCAGCTGAAGCGTCGTCTTCGTTTCGTGCCGGGCACATCCCAGTATTATTCCAACTTCGGATATCTCCTTCTCAGTATGATTGTCGAGAAAGTCTCAGGCATTGACTATGAGACCTTTATGAGAGACAGCGTGCTTTACAGGGCAGGCTGCTATGATATGCATATCGGCGGCAACTATTACGAGGACAGGCTCCCGAATGAAGTCCGTTACTACAATGGTGCGGACACCTGTCTGGTGGAGGAATACAACAACAGCGGCAATATGGTGGAGCGCTGCTATGGCGGCAGTGATGTCAGAGCACTTTCCGGAGCAGGCGGCTGGGTGACTTCCGTACCTGAACTTGCACGTTTCGTGGCGTCCATTGACGGCAGGCCTGAAATTCCGGATATCATTTCAGCGCAAAGTGTGGCCGATATGACCCAGTGGTTCGATGAACAGACTTATTCTCTCGGCTGGAATGACACCAAGCCGACAGGGGAGTGGACCAGGACTGGAACACTGTCCGGAACAAGCGCATTGATAAAGTATTATCCGGACGGTGAATGCTGGATAATGGTCACCAACACAAGCACTTGGAAAGGTCCGGGCTTCACCCGTCAGACCGCCGCCCTCTTCCGCGACCTGCGCTCCCGTTATTCTTCCGCCCTTCCGGCACGGAATCTCTTCCTTGCCAGATAGACGGTCAATGTCTGGGCTCACTTTACTCTTAATTTGGTTCATTTTGGTTCATTTCTAGTCACTTTCAGTTGATTTTAATATCAAAAGGTTGAATTTTTGGTATTTTTGGACAAATTTTCGATTAAATCGTTACAATGTATTTTATTTTTTGATATATTCGCACTGATAATAAAAACTGAGTTTCCGAGTCTGACCATTATGACCTCATATTCGGGGAACACTATTACCATTATTATGAAACGACTAATAACCATTGTTTTGGCTTTGGTCTGTGCCAACGTTAGTGCGCAGCAGATGTCAGACACTCTGAGGATTTATTTCCGCCAGGGTTATTCTTCGTTCGACGCTTCCTACAAGCATAATCAAGAAAGAGCCAAGGCATTCATTGACCGTGTAAACGACTTCAAGTCACAGTCTTCCGCCTTCGACATCCTCACTGTAAACTACCACGCAGGAGCTTCTCCAGAAGGGACATTGGCCATAAACGAAAAGTTGGCTGCCAAAAGAAGTTCCACGCTCACCGCTTATCTCAAACGCTACATCGACTTTCCGGAGTCCATCATTCATGTACAGACCGTCAGTGAAGACTGGGCGGGACTTGCTCGGCTCGTGGCCGAGTCCGACATGAAAGAAAAGAATGAGGTGTTGGACCTTATCTCCCATGTGGACAATGACAAGGTGCTGAAGACTGAACTGCAGCGACTTGCAGGCGGAAGGCCATGGCGGTATATGAACGAGCATCTTTTCCCGGAACTCAGGGCGTTCACGGTAATCGTGGAGGTCGGCGTCGAGAATCCAAAGCTGTATCTGCCTGAAATCGCGGACTCCGATGTGCAGCAAGCAAATGAATTCCCGCCTATTGACGACAGCCTGACCGTGCCGATGCTGCGGCTGCCCGAGACGATACCTCTGCAGGAGTGGACACGAAAACTATACATTAAGACCAATGCCATCGGATGGGCGATGTTCATATCCAATGTCGCAGTCGAAATCGACATTACGCCTCATCTTTCTTTTCAGCTCCCTATCTACTACTCTGCTGTGGACTACTTCAGCCGCGAACTGAAATTCAGGACATTTGCAGTACAGCCTGAACTGCGCTGGTGGTTCAGCAAGCCTGACGGCCTCTTCGTGGGAGCGCACTTCGGAACAGCATACTTCAACTACGCCACCAAAGGTGACTGGCGTATCCAGACATATGACGGAGACAGACCTTTGTGGGGCGGCGGCCTTGCAGCAGGATACAGGATGCCTCTGTCCAAGCGCCATCCGAGATGGAATGTCGAATTCTCCATCGGCGCCGGAGTCTATGATGTCTATTACGACAAATTCTACAACGAGAAAAATGGTCCTAAAGCCACCAACGGTCACACCACATTCGTAGGAATCGACCACGCGGCAGTATCATTTTCATACAGTTTCGATCTTAAGAAAAGGAGGGCGGAACAATGAAAGACAGGACTGTTAAAATATTGGCCGCAATTCTGACGGTGATGCTTTCAGCAGCATCCTGCGCGGTCCACGAATGGCCGGAAGAGCTTCCTGCCAATGCCACGCTCAAACTTGATTTCAATACTGCATTGCCTCAGTTCCTTGTCATGGACCTGAATCAGGGAACCAGAGTCTCCAAGGACGGCAAGGACTACGAAATCCGCTATGTCATAGAGGCTTACAGAAAACTGAGCAACGGCGGTTATGACGAGGTCCCGTACAAGCGCTTCACTTTCACCAAGGAGGATGTCTCCGACCTGAACCATGAAGTCACCATCAACATTGACGAAGGTACTTATATGTTCTATGTCTGGACCGATTTCGTCGAGAAGGGGACTGCAGCGGATTATTTCTACGACACGAGGAGTTTTCGCGAGATTACCATGAGGGGCGAGCACGAGGGAAACAATGATTTCCGCGATGCTTTCGTCGGGCACAATGAACTGACTGTCACGCGTTACGGCTCGATGTTCCCTCCTGTCAGCGGCACCATAAATATGGAACGTCCGCTCGCCAAGTTCGAATTCATAACGACTGACCTCCAGGAGTTCATAACCAAGGTCATCACCGAGATGAACAAGAAGAAGGAGAACGAGGACAAGGTGTCCGGCGACCTCACCAAGAGTGCGGAGGATGCCGATGATGATACCAAGGCTCCTGACGACACCAAGGGCGACGGGGACAGCAAGTCGCCGATCGTCGATCTGAAGAAGTACAATGTCGTATTCTACTACACCGGCTACATGCCGTCCAAGTTCAATATGTGGGACGACAAGCCGAACGACTCGAGTCTCGGCGTCCAGTTCCGTTCGGACATAACATTGATAGATGATCACAATGCCCGGCTCGGCTTCGATTACGTCCTCGTGAACGGCAAGGAGTCCAGCGTCATGGTAGCGGTAGGCCTGTTCGACGAAGAAGGCACCCGCCTGTCAATGACCAATCCGATAGAGGTCCCAATCAAGCGAAGCATGCTGACCACCGTCAAGGGCAGCTTCCTCATGCAGGATACCGGCGGCGGCGTCGCCATCGACCCTGACTTCGAAGGTGAGTTCAATATTATAATCAAGTGATATACAATATCTTAAACGAAACATATAAATTAAATAATCAATAAAACTATGAACAAGAATTTATTCAAAACTTTCGCTGTCGCAGCAATGGCTGTGCTGGCAGGTGCCTGCGCGAAAGAGCAGGTCGCTTCTGGTGACGGAGAAACTGTCGAAATGACATTCAATGTCGATGTGCCGGAGACGGCAATTACTACAAAAGGTCTTTCGGATGCCGCTCAGGTAGATGAACTTGTATTTCAGGTATTTTTAACAAGTAAGACCAAAGATGAGAAAAAACATTTTGTAAATACTCCAGTCCCAGAACTGACACAGGTCGTTCCTGTTGTTGATAAAAAGGCTACAGTTAAAGTTAACTTAGTTAAAGGTCAGAGATACTCTTATGCGTTCTGGGCACAGTCAAAGGGTACAGGATACTATGATACGTCTGATTTGAGGGCCGTGAAAATGAATACGGACAAAGTTAAAGCGAATGATCCTAAAATGGATGCGTTTTATTGGTTTAGGGAAGGTGAGACTGCAAGCGAATCTTATTCAGGTCATATAAAGTTGTATCGTGCTTTGGCACAAATTAATTTTGGGGCGAAAGCATTGGACCGTTCAGATGCTCTTCAGGCTACATCGTCCTCTGTCACATTATCAAAAGTACCAGATATTTTCCATCCTTTTTGGAAAACTTCTGAAGGGGAAGGAAGCATAACATACGCTAACAATGCAGTGGTTTCGAAAGAGAAGTTGGTTATTGGTAAAGAACCCGACAAAACCGAGTATGACTATTTGGCAACAGCGTATGTTTTTGCGAACAAGGAAAATGATAATATTCTTATAGATGCCTCTGCGACAATTACTTTGAGCAATGGAAGAACAACCAAAATTTCTGTGCCAAATGCTCCAGTACAAGTGAATTATCGAACAAATATTTTAGGTGATTTACTTAATGTCGAAGGCGTGTGGAATATAACTATTGATGAAAAGTTTGAAAATAACGGTGATCGGATTTATGATTCAGTTAGTTCGGCTCTGCAGGAAGGTGGTGCTGTAACTCTTACGGAAGACTATTCTGCTTCTAAGTCGTCAGGAGTTGTCATAAAAATGAATAAGGTTAGCAGTCTTGATTTGAATGGTTACACATTCAAGAATGAAAAAGGTACCGCTTTAGACGTCAGAGGAAGTCTAACAATCAATGGCAGCGGCAAGGTATTATGCGAAGGTCCTGTTGGAGAAGCAAATGCTGCAGTATTCGTTCAGGATGGTGGCAAGGTTGTAATTAATGATGGTTACTATTATAGTAATAATGGCAACTCATGTATATATGTGCAGGCTGGAAATAAGACAGGTCGTACAATTACCATTGGTGGAAAAGTAGAACCTCTCTATTATGGTGGAGGTATTGTTGAAATTAATGGAGGTGTATTTGAAGCTCAAGCGAATAAGTTTGTCTTGAACCAGAATGATTATATTGAAAACGAGAGCTGCTTTAGCGTGAAAGGTGGAATTTTTGTCGGATTCAATCCTGCAGAGGTAAATGAATGTCATGGCAAAGTTACGTCATTTGTTGCTGATGGCTACAAAGCAGTAGAGACAACTTACGAAGGCAAACCGGCTTGGAAAGTCGAGGCGATTCCTGCTGTAACAACTCAGGAGGCTTTTAATTCTGCGATTGCGGAAGCAAATGCGACAGTAGTTTTAGCAGCGGGTACGTATGATATGCCGTCCACAATTGCAGATGGCGTTACAATCATCGGTAATGGTGAAGGAACTGTATTGGATATGGTGCTGAAGAATACTACTTGTAAAAACGCATCCTTTAAGAATGTGAAAATTCTCTGCGACGCTACCACTAATTATAAAGGTTTTATAGGCTCAGATAACACGGTTTTCGAGAATTGTACATTTACAGGAAAGCATTTTTCTTATGGGAAAGAGACTTATAAGAAATGTCACTTTATTCAGGATGCTTCTGATTATAACATGTGGGTTTATGGTAAAGACGTTGACTACATAGATTGTACTTTTGAAGGTAAGGGTAAATTGCTACATGTTTATAATGAGGGAAATCCACTTATTACAGTTAATATTCAAGGCTGTAAGTTTATTTCTACGGTTTTAGATAAGCCAGCAATAAACATTAAGGGAACATGTGGTACCACGATTTTGGCTTATACAGTTAATATTGACAATTGTACAGTTTCTGGTGCATTCCCTGAAATCAATGGTGGTCTTTGGCAGGTAGATAAACCGGCTACTGCAGAAAAAAATAAGATTACTGTTAATGTTAAAGGTAAAAAAGTTTATTAGAATTAAACGTTATCTCCATTTTCTGATAAAAACTGATATAAGTAATCCGTGAAGATTACATTGACAGAAATTAATTCGATAACCATTATGAAATCATTTAAATATTTAGCCGCGGCTGCATTGACATTGCTCGCAGTCGGCTGTAATAAGGAACAGGTAACAGAAGTTCCTGACGGACAGATGGTTGACGTGACGTTCACGGCTGCATTGCCGGGCGAAATGGAGACCAAGGCGATTGGCGACGGTCAGACGGCCAAGAACCTCTATGTGTCAGTTTACGAGAACGATGCTGATAAAACTCATCTTAGAGACCTCGACAAGACTGCCACATTCACCGACCTGAAAACTCAGGTGAAATTCAGCCTCGTAAAGGGCAAGACCTACAATTTCGTGTTCTGGGCTCAGGCCGAAGGCGCACCTTATGTTGTCACCGACCTGAAGAACATCAAGGTGAAGGACTACACTACTGATGCCAATGACGAGAAGCGTGACGCATTCTATGCTACACGTAAGGAATTGAAAGTCAATGGTGCATTGACAGAAACCATCAAACTTTACCGTCCTTTCGCGCAGGTGAACTTCGCGACCGCGGACTATGCTGACGCAATGAAGGCAGGCTTCAACCCTGCAGTCAGCTCATTCACGGCATCTGAGGCGGCAACGACATTCGACACATTCGCTGAAGAAGGAAAGGATAAAGTCGAAGTTGCATTGACAGAAACCGAGATTCCGGCTGACGTCCTCAAGACACTCGACGGCAAGACCTACACCCGACTCGCGATGAACTACCTCATCCCGGTCGGCAAACAGGGCGAGTCCCACAACATTGACGTTGCTGCTACTTTCAAGGCGAACAACGGCGAAGCTGTGACTGTGTCCGCTCCGAACGCTCCGGTCCAGAACAACTACCGCACCAACATCCTCGGCAACCTTCTCACCTCGCAGGTTATCTTCAATATCGAGATCGTCCCTATCTTCAATGAACCTGACAATGACATTGACCTAGTCAATATCAAGAATGAGGAGTCTCTGAAAGCGCTCTTCGAGACAGGCGGTGAGGCGAAATTGGCCGCAGACCTTGATCTCGGTGAAACTGTTTCAGTTGCAGCTGGCAAGGAAGTGACGCTTGACCTTAATGGTAAGACTATCAAGAACTCGACGGATCTTTGGGATTCTCCAACTAAAGAAGCTAATAACTGGTCTCTTTTCTCTGTTAAAGGTGGCTCTCTTACCATTAAAGGCGCCGGCACTTTGCAGGCCAAGGAGAATGACTGCTATGCTGTTGATGTTCAGGATGGAGGACAGGTTACCATTGAAGACGGAACATATGTCGGTAATATCCACGCTGTGTATGTGTACGAAGGTACTGCTGAAATTAAGGGTGGACATTACTCTGTCCAGCAGACTTATCCTGACGCGGAAAAAGCTTATGGGTTTGTTTTGAACTGCTATGATGCAAATCGCAAAAATGGTACTGCTAAGATTATGGTATCAGGTGGCGAATTCGAGAAATTCAATCCTGCCGACTGTGCAGCTGAAGGCGCCCACACGAATTTCCTTGCAGATGGCTATATGTCAGTTGAGGCGGAAGAAGGCGTCTGGACAGTTGTCCGCGGCACAAAGCCTGTCGTTATGACGACCGCGGAACTCCGCGCGACCCTTACAGCATTTACAAGTGCAGGCTCTGGTGACAATATTATTGAAATTGGAAAAGACATTGTCCTGAAAGAGGGCGAAACCTGGACGCCTGCTAAAGTAGATGGTTATCATGGTGCCGGTGTCGTGACTGTTTTCGGTAATGGCCACAAGATTTCCGGACTTAATGCTCCTTTGTTTGCTGGCGGATTCGCAGGTAATTCAGGAATCGTTGTCAAGGATCTTACATTGGATGGTGTTAAGATTAACGATGCTACCAGCGGTCAGGGTATTGGCGCATTTGTCTGCAATGTAGATAGCATGCCTACGATTGAACTTGATAATTGTCATCTTACGAATTCTGAAATGATTTCCACTGGCGGTGCACGTGTAGGTGGTCTAATCGGTTGGACCTCAGGTTATAATAAACCTAATGATGGACCGGTTAACACATATATCAATATTACCAAATGTTCAGTAGAGGGCTGTACAATTTCAGCTAAAGGTTCAGTAGGTGGTATTATCGGCCATGCCGGCTGTAACCCTGCAACCTACCACACCATTTCTGACTGTTCAGTAAAGAATTGCGTTCTCAAATCCACTGACGATGGTGGTTGGCGAGTAGGTGTAGTAGTCGGTACTGCAAATGTTGGCGAGTTGTCTATCAATAACATCACCGAATCAGGAAACACCATAACCCAGACCGGCAAGACCGCTCCTGAACACAGCAATCTCTACGGCAGATTCGTTCCTGATACTACCGGTGAACTCGTCATTGACGGCGTTGCCCAGTCCAAGTAGACTCCCTGAATTGCCTTTCAGACAGTCCGCAATTAATATAGGGATTGTCGTTTAATGTTTTCAATCTGAGCGAAGCAGCAGACAATCCCTTCA
>OIWT01002409.1_pt1 | contig 19401 bp, 19 predicted proteins | sample 1587701 | NCBI WGS metagenome assembly OIWT01 (sample SAMEA3888904, study PRJEB22519) | human gut metagenome | biome: human gut; feature: human-associated habitat; material: faeces | place: Denmark | collected 2009
GATCAACACCTACAAAGTACGACACTTCACATTACCTCTCTCCGTTGGCTGCAGGTCTCCTTCATCTGAATACACCACTTCCTCGTCAGAAGAGTAATCCTCTTCTTCGTGAGGGACAACTGAGATGCCAAAACCATAGCGGGGAGCGCTGGGATAAGGGGCCTCTTCCTGTACTGGAGCATTTCCACTGTCGTAGAAAAAGACACCGTTAGAAAAGAAATCAATCACGGGAACAATTGGACACGCCGTTGCTTCGTCATCTGCATCAGCAGGATCCTGCTGGGGAACCGAAGGGATGGTCGTCTGCTGCAACGCCTCGTAGATGTTGTCCGGGACATACGACCGCTTATTCGACACCAGCGGCAAGTATGAAGGTGCCTCCCTCTTCTCGTTCCTCTGATCACCTGATGAGAGCGGGGGAACCACCGCGTGCGACAATGAGGAAGGGTCCCACAACAGACCCTGAATGTTCGGAGAATAGAGATAAGACAAGGGTATATTATCCTCCATGATTCGATTCACGTCCATCCCCTCCAGAGTCGCTCCCGCACTGCTCCCGCTATTCCAAGAGGAGGACTGTCCATCCTCGCTCTTTTGATGAGGAGGAGAACATTCATAGTGCTCCATGGCTCCTTTTCTAGCGTTGCAACAGGGAATCATCATTTGTCGCGGTTATCTGGTGTTTACTCTTTCGATACTCCTCGCTGTTGATATCGGCGATCATTCTGTTTGACTCCCTCCACCCTCTTTTCCACGATGGTCGCACTATTGGTGATCATCATGCTCAGATCTCATTCACCCCGTCTCTGCGGGAATTGAATAGAGTTACTGCCACAAGTAATATCTGAAAGTGTAGAGAAGAATCAGAACAAATCAACCCGGGATTCGGCGATGGACTTTTTGAAGCAGGCGGTGCGTGACCTTATCGTGGACGATGGCCTCGTCGTCCTTTCGCGAGAGTGCGGGTATCGCGAAGTGACACGCTTCTTTTTGTTGATAAAGAATAGCTGTTTGCCCGATTTATCAAATACTATGCGATGAAGTGCAACACATCGCACGACATCGTATTTGTCCTCAACGTGGAAAACCTAGCTCCTTTGAGCATGCGAAGCGTCTAACGAGTAGAGACTTCTCATTGATGCCGAATTGAAGTCGATGACTCTCGATGCCGCCCTTTTTCCCAAGGAAATCACGTCCAAAGTTTTCCTATTCTCTATTGTACTGACAATCAGTCGGGAAGTGCGAAGGACAGACAGGCATTGTACAAAGAGGGGGGAGTGTTCATGATTTCCTCCATGATCCTCCAGCTTGATTTCTTGCAGAACCATCTTCCCTGTGACAAGGTGGCGGGCATTCTCGTCTTCGACGCGCATCGTCTCTCCCCCGGCTGTGTGGAGCTCTTCTGTCTGCTGCTGTTCCGTCACCGTTGCCACGGCTTCGTGAAGTGCTTCAGCGACAACGCCAACGCCTGCTGCACCGCATTTCCCCAGCTCTCTTCGTTTTTGAACGAGCTGACCGTTCCTTACCTGTTCCTGTACCCCCGCAACCGAGACACGGTGATCGCATCGCTCAACAGGTCCCCGAGTGCAATCGCGCTTCATCCCTAGCTATCCCCTATCGGTGGAGGAGTGCACCTTCTCCTACAACGAGTGGATGCTGGCAGGCTCCATCCACACCCCTCACGCCTAGGTCACGCAGTCGTGCATCGAGCTGCTGCTGGGCCACATCATCCGCGAGCTCCACCTCCTGCACTGCGACATGAACGAGGTGCTCACCGTGGACTACTGCCTGCAGCCCGCCTTCCCCATGCTCGTCTCCAAGGACCTCGCGGCGCACGGCGAGGGCTACAGCCCCAAGGCGGCGGACCTGCTGAACGAGCTGACGGTGCTGGCGCGGCTGTCGCGGCTGTCGCGCGCCGTGAACTACTACTCGCTGGTGACGGTGTACCAGCGGCTGGAGGAGCTGTACCAGGCGGTGCGCAGCGGGCAGAGCAGCGAGGCGTACTGGATGCAGTGCCGCGAGGCGGAGCTGCTGGTCAAGACGGTCCACGACGCCGTCTTCCAGCCGCCGCGGCGTGAGAAGGGTGGAGATGGTGAGAAGGGTGATGAAGGGAGTAAGAATGGGGATAGTGATAAGAGTGATGATGATGGTGACAAAAACGATGGTGATGATGGTGGTGACAAAAGTGATGGTGGTGATAAGACTGGTGATAAGACTGGTGATAAGACTGGTGAGAATGACGACAACAATACGGACGGCTGGCTGGAGCCTCCGTTGAAGTGGAAGGAGCTGGAGAGAGTGCTGGGCCAGCTGGACCGAGCGACAGTGGCGGAGAAGCGCGTGCTGCTGCACGTGATGAACGCCAAGTCCATGCTGGAGCTCCACAACTTCCTGGTGGACCCTCCGCTCTACATGCCCGCCATGCTGCGCCGCGCGCTGGCCCGCCACATTGCCCTCGCGCCTGCCTCCTGCGCCGCCGAGCGCGCCCTGCTGAAGAAGGTGCAGGCGCGGCTGGCGCGGTTCGAGCCGGGCCGCGAGGATCGCTGGCTGCGACGGTGTGTGGGGTACCAGCAAGTCACCGAAACGCTGGACTCGGGCGAGAGCTGCATCGAGCTGCGCGTGGGTAGGAGTGAGTGGCGAGTGCGAGCGTAGAGCGGCTTCCCCACCTGCGGCTGCTCCTCACGCCGTGTGCGTCGGCGGGCTCGCTGCTGAACCCCTTCTCCTCGCACAGCCCGTCGGTGGTGGTGGTGGTGGACGCCAACCTGGTGGCCGTGCGGCAGGCGGAGGTGGGTGTGAGACGAGGCGTCGAGCGTAGATGTACCACGCGCGGACGAAGGGCGCGGGCGTGGAGCACATGTACTTCTACTGCTACGAGGGCTTCGAGCAGCGGAACTACGATCAGGAGCTGCAGCGCGAGGTGAGCGGCTTCAAGCGGCTGATCGAGGCGCGCAACCGCGTGGTCCACATGCGGAAGTGGGCCGACACGTCCGGGCAGGGTGCAGTCGTCACGCCTAGGCCCTGCCACCTCCAGACCACCGCCTCCACCCGCGACGCTGCCAACGCTGTCTTCAACAATAGTGGTAGTGTGAATGCAGCACTCCCGGCTAACACCAACGCCACACTCACGGCTAACACCAACGCCACACTCACGGCTAACACCAACGCCACGCTCCCGGCTGGTACAAATGCAGCGACTGGACCGCACACGATCATCATAGACTCGCGCGAGTTCAAGGCGGAGCTGCCGGCGGCGCTGTACCGGTACGGGTTCCGGCTGCTGCCGTACACGCTGGAGATCTGCGACTACGTGCTGACGCCGTCGATCGGCGTGGAGCGCAAGTCCTTCCAGGACCTGGTGAACTCGCTGAACCACGGGCGCCTGCAGAAGCAGATGGAGCAGATGACGCGGCTCTACGCGTACCCGCTGCTGCTGATCGAGATGGGCAAGCGACACTTCGGGCTGTTCCGGCGCAGCGGCGAGATCACGCGGACAGCGGTGAAGCTGGTGATTCTGATGCGGAGCTACCCGACGATGCGGATTCTGTGGTCTTTTCAGGACAACAGCTCGTGCAAGATGTTCGAGCTGATCAAGAAGGGGAAGCAGGAACCTACTCTGGAGAAGGTGATGAGTGTGCCGGAAGAGTCGTACCTGAATGGAAACAAGAGCGATGTGGACATGATCGATCTGCTCCTGTCCTTCCCGGGAATGAACATCGATAACGCCTATGCGATTTTCAGACGAATCAACAAGCTGAGCGACATCTGCGCGTGGTCTTTGGAGGAACTGAAGACGGTGATGAGACCCGTGGATGCGGAAAAGCTGTATCACTTCCTCCACACCCCATTTTCCAATTTTCAGTCTTCTCATTGATTCCTGTTTGTTTCACTCCTCAATCATGCTCGCGTTGTCGAGGACGGATTTTGGTAGTGCAAAGGGTGAGGATCTTTCCATTGCGCATTGCCAGCAACACACAACGCGAGAAAGCGTGCTCATTCCGGAATTGTCACTCCCTGTCCTCCTCTTCTGGGAATGAGCTCTCTCCATCATGTCACATCTGGAAAGGAGTGCACTAGGGTTATTGATTTGGTTAGGACCTACGGAAAATCGGCCGGTTTTCTGGAAAAGGAGGGAATTCACTATAGCGCCCAGATTGAATCTAGCAATGCCTCAATCACTGCTAGAGGAGTATGAGCGTCCTGTTATCGATACCATATGGAAGTTGGATATCCAATTGGACAATACCTCTCAGTGGATTAGTCATTTCGAACGCAACTCAAAAATGGGTAAGCGCATTGGGTTCTCCGGGATAACGAATAGAGTTTGTAAGGACTGGAATGAACAAACTCGACAGAAAGAGTTCCCAGGGCAAGCTCCGGCCAGACAACTCTGTTTCGATGTGTCGATCTCGTCTCCTCGTGCTATTGGTCCAGGCACTCTATTTGCATTATCGTTAGGCGTATTCGATGCCCTACAAGGCAAATTGGCAGGGAGACGTGAAAAGTATCCTGCATATATCCAAAGTGGAAGAGTTTAAAAAGTTCATTTGCGTAAGCTCGCGTTTTGCACGGTTCATGAGTAGGAGTTGTATTCTATCGTATCTCCGTCCTCCAAAGTGTATTCCTCGATCATGAAGACGATGGGCAATGTGTTTGTGAGCGAGACACCTCACGCGCAGAGCTTTCCTTCCCTCGTGAGTCAGATTGATCGGCTCCTCCACACCCTGAACGAGGCGCACCCCGTTCCCCTGCAAGTGATAAAGAGCGGTCTCGACATCGTGAGCTTCATCCTCTCCGAGTGCAAATCCTACAGCTTGTTCGCGTCTTGTTTCTCCCTCAGTGCTAGCATCACCGAAATCACGGGGATTCTCGCCGAAGTCTATCTCCTGACCTCCATCTGCCTCCCCGCCACCAGCCTGCTGCTGCGGCCCAGCCTCACCTTCGGCGTCACACCCGCCGACAAGCTCCTGCTCAACGTCGCCTATCTCCAACTCTTCACTTTTCCTCTTTTAGCCTGGGGAGACATCCGGTCCGCGTTCGCCGCCGTCCTGCGCTGTGCTGCCGCCTCGCCCGCCTCACGCATAGCGCCCGCAGTCCCCGCGCGCGTGGCCGCTGCCTTCTCGGTGCTGTACTTTATCTACGACAACTCCGTGCTGAACGTGACGCCCGACGCGGAGTCGCTCTGCGACCGCACCGCCACGCCCTCCGCCGCCACGCGCATCTCCGAGGGCTTCCGCCTCAAGGACGGCGCCGTTGTCATGGGCGTGAACCCGGAGCATCTGCGCGCGTGGGCGAGAAGGCGCTGTCTAACGAATAGCCTCGTCACGCGGATGATTGACACGCTGGGCGCTGTGCGTCCTGCACGGCGGAATCTCAGCATCGTGGTAGGCGCGCGGAGGCGCGTTCATCGTAGTTCCGGTCGACCCTGCCCTTCGACCCGAAGATCCAATATATTGCGCTACCCCAAGAGTCCCTTGTTCGATCGCCCTTCTGCTCTGACCCGCAGTACAAGAACGACCACCGTCTGACGCAGCTGCTCTGCCGCGCCTACGACGAGCACTTCACCAGCCGCCCTCCGTGCCCGCTGCGCGCCCGCCTGACTCGTAGCTTCAACGTGGACAGCCCCCGCTACGACGCGCTGCTGGTAGAGTGCTACCGCGCCGAGTGCTACGACGTGCCCGTGTTGCAGAGCGTACCATCATCGCCCTGCTCTCACGCATAGTACATCATGTGGCTCTTCACCGTCATTCGGTTCATCGCCTTCCATGGCGGGACCTCGCTGGCGCCGCCGTCGTCAGCTGCACACATGGTCTGCAGTCCCTGTGGGCGCCGCGCCGCGGACTCACGCGTAGTGAGCGAGATGCCGAAGGTGGGCCGCGACAAGGCGTTCGCGCTGTACAAGCAGCAGGTGGCGCAGGAGTTCTACCTGGACTACCTGAACGTGGGTGTTGGCCTCCTCCGTCACGCGCAGAGCACGCTGTACAACCACACCAACACGGCCGCTTGCGACTGCGCGCACTGCGCCATCACACACATCTACAAGAGCGCCAACGCCAACAGCGTCTACTGTCGGTACTGCTGCAACCGCTAGTGGGCGCGCGTGGGCGGTGTGACACGTAGCAGCAGCGACCTCGTCTCCACCACCAACCACGGCAATCCGTACGCAATCGGTGCGCACGAGTTCGCGGAGACGTTCACGGTGGTGTCGTCGGGCGAGTCGGGCATGACGGCCGCCAACACGCTGCAGGTGGCGACGGAAGAGGACGAGACGCCGCTGCTGCTGAAGGTGGGCAAGCCGCTGAACCGCCTGCTGGCGCCGATCGCGTGCGACAAGAGCCCCGCGGCGCCGCTGAGCATGCTGGCGACGGACCTGGGGACGTACAACGCGGAGTTCACGCAGTTCCTGGCGAACACGACCTACTCGGACGAGGCGTGTGCCTCTGACTGGTGAGTGCGCGGCGGCGCGCTTAGGCGTAGGCTGCGCCTGAAGCTGTGCAACGCGCAGGCGGTGCGGCTGGCGCTGGCGGAGTCGATCCTGCGCATGTCGGGGCAGATCACGCGCGACCTGCAGATGCTGTGCGTGGGGATCCTCAAGGCCTTCTGCACGCTGCTCTGCAAGAAGCCGATGGCGCAGCTGTTCCTGTGCTACCCGCGCTTCCGCCCCGTCATCCAGGCGGTGTTCGGCTTCGTCGCCAGCTGCGGGAACAACGCGAAGGCCGCCGCCAGCTGCGAGGAGCTGCTGGAGAAGAACGACATGATCCTTACCTTCTGCTACGCCGTCGCCTCGGAGTTCTTTCGCGACGTGCGCAAGTCCAAGCTGCTGGAGAACGCGCTGCTCACGCGCAAGCCGGAGGCGTTCGACGCGCTGATGAAGAACAAGGACCGCATCGACTCCACCGCGTTCCAGAAGTACGAGGTGTTTCTGTCGTGCACGACGAGCGATGACATCGAAGAGATCATGGCCAGCCGCGACGGGTGCGCGCCGCTGAAGCCGCTGACACGTAGAGCGCTGAGCGGGACACCGTTCGAGAAGGCGGACTACCTGTGCGTGTTGGAGGTGATCTTCCACAAGAGCACGCTGAACTTCTACTCCAACTTCCGGGAGAAGTACAAGCCGTGTGCAGGCACGCTGGGGCTCTTCGTGGACCGCCGCAGCCACCGCACGGACGAGAGTCTGGAGAGCTTCGTGGAGCGGCAGCAGGTGCTGCTGCGCGAGGAGATCGCCAAGTACCAGGAGCGCGTGGGCCGGTGGAACCGAGTGGCGGCGTGCGCGGGGGCTGACGCGTAGAACCGCTTCCTGGGCGAGTACTGTTTCGGGCTGATGGTGTGCGAGGAGCTGCGCCGCTACGCGCTCCAGCACGACCTCGCCACGCGCGTCGTCCCCAGTCGCGAACCTGTCAACCGTGAAGCCATCAGTCGTGAATCTGGCAGTCGTGAGACCATCAGCCGCGAAGCCATCAGCCGCGAAGCCATCAGTCGCGAAGCCATCAGTCGCGAGTCTGCAGAGGCGCGTGGTCTGCAGGGTGCGTACGGTCGCGCGGTGCAGGCGCAGGGGCGGCACGGCGAGCGGGAGCTGAAGCCGTCGTCGCTGTCGCACTTCGTGACGCACGAGGACGCGTACGGGAGCGACGCCTCCTCCGTGAACGAGGAGAACTACATCCTGGAGGAGCCCGCCAACGACGCGCACGAGCACCTCGCCGAGAGCGGCGGCCCTGAGACGGTGCACACTGTGCAGAAGACCTCCGTCGCCACGCCTCACAGCACGCGGGGCAGCACGCCGCACAGCACACGAGGCAGCACGCCGCACAGCACGCTACCATCGTCGCCGTCCATCCCGGCGCTGCAGCTGTCGCCGACGATGTACTCCGCCAACGTGATCCCCTACATGAACGCCATCTACCCCTACACCGTCGTCGGTTCGCAGCCCGCTTCCCAGGCTGCTCAGGCCGCGCAGGCCGCCCAGACGGCGCAAGCCTACCAGAACCTGCAGACCATGCGAGCGATGCAGTCGGCGCAGAGCACGCAGAGCACGCAGACAGCGCAGAGCACGCAGAGCACGCAGACGGCTCAGTCCTCGCAGAGGCACATCGCGCTGCCCGAGTCGTTCCGGTTCCTGCAGGACTCCATCGAGGACCCGCGCGTGCGCAGCCTGTACAGCCGCATGGAGCCCTGCCTCGCGGAGAACGTCGCCGACACCATCAAGATGAACTTCTTCTTCGGCTACGCCGTCTTCTGGCTGCTTTCCTCGCCCGCGCTCCGCCAGCTCCTTCTTTCCTGCGCCAACGCCGTCGCCGCCAGCCACGCCGCGCACAGCACGCCCACGCCGTCGCCGTCGAAGCCCGCGTCGCCAGAGAGCGCGACACTGCCGTCGATGTCGCCGTCGATCCAGCCGGTGTACATGGTGCTGCAGGTGGCGCCGCAGCTGGGCGCGGGCAAGAGCGAGGTGGAGGTGCTGAGCGCGCTGGCGCCGGAGGTGGCGGCGATCGTGGAGAGCGCGAGCCTGAGCAAGGCGAGCAAGGTGCTGGTGGCGATCTCACAGGAGTTCCTGGCGAACAACCTCCTCAACAAGTACCAGCAGTTTGGCATATCCTTTCCCACCCTCGCCGGAGGCTCCTTCACCGCACTCCACGGAGGACGCGCTGGACTTCCTGCTGGTGAACCTGCACCACGACATGAACAGCCTCAGCACACCGCCCACCTCCATCGTCGACTACATGCGCTGCGCCTGCGCCGTCCACACCTCCACCGCCTTCCATTACTCCTTCGTCGCGTCGCACCGCCTCACTCACCTCTAGACACTCCACTGCGACTGCACGGCGGAACCCGCGGTGCAGAACAAGAGCACCATCTGGATCCCGTTCCAAGGCGCCTTCTATCACGCCTTCATCACACAGAAGCTCGCCGCGCTGCCGGCGCAGCCCTCCGCCATCGCCGAGACCATCCTGCGGACGCAGTGCGTGCAGCGCGCCTTCTCGCAGTTCGTGCGCCAGTCGCTCCTGCCCTTCGAGGCGGAGTGCCCCACGTGCCACAAGGCGAAGGAGGCGCGGCTGGCCATCGAGGCGCCGTGCCCGCAAGTGCTGTTGATTCGCTTCTCCTGGTCCACCACCTTCCCCACGAGCGAGAAGGACCTGACCTTCTGCGGCATCCCCGAGACTGTGGAGGTGTGGGGGCGGCGTGATGGGTAGATTCATCTATCAGACATCAGTCCGACGGCGAAGGAGTCGTACCGATTGAAGTCCATTCTGGTGCGGAACAAGGAGAACGGCGAGACCGTGATTAGCTGGAACAGCACAATGAAGTGCTACGAGCTCTACACCCTCGCGTGGACTGTCGCCATCGACACATTTGACGAGTTGAATTCGTATTGCTCTCAACTACGGTTTCAGCCCCTTCTCTTGCTGTATGACCGTGTTTCTGATAGTGAGTAGCTGTTTTTGGTTTGTCTGTTTGTTTGCGGAAGCAACACGGGAATGAAACTCCCGGCGGAGTGGCGTGCCTATCATTCTTTCGGTCGTCTAGCGCATTTCTCGAGAAACGTTTCGAAGAGTGCAGCTCTTTTATTCCTATACGTAAGGGATTCGTCGATCCGTCTGGATTCTCTCCGCTTTGGTCTGTTTCTAACGCTTTTGTAGTTGCTATTGAGCCTCCCACTTTTGCTACGCTTTTTCTTCGACCATTTGCTTGATCTATGCCTCGTAGTGAGAAACAGTCATTTCTAATTGGTTAGAGCGTTACTATAACAACAAGGGGAACAAAAGGAAGCCAGCTCAAAAGTCTGGCGTAATCAACGGAAACACAGCAAGCAGGGCCCAAATTCCTTCGAGTATGCTGACAATAGGGATAGTGACGTATAGACGCATCTGCGTTGCAGTCTGCTGCCCAGCCGCAACAGGGGAATGGGGCTCATGGAGTGCAACCTCCCCCCAATTACGGATACGGAATGACCATCAATTACACCATTCCAATCCCCGAGAAGGTGCTCACTCTGGAATCGCCCGCAGTGAAGCGGAACATGCACCTCATCAGTAACTTGGGGAGAGTCCCTGTTATGCCGGTGAAGCTTCCTTTCCCCCTTCCTCCGTTGACACCATCAAAGGCGATCATCTGGCCTGCTACCACGCCGTCTCAGCCTCCCAAGGAAGAAGAGGAGACTGCGGAGCCATTTGGAGGCGAGAAGGAGGAGGAGGGACTCGTGGACCCGTTCGCCGATGACAAGGCGGAAAACGACCCTTTTTCTGGAGAGAATGAGGAGTTGGAAGACCCGTTTGCTGCGGAACCGAAGGAGGAAGAGTCGAGTGGTTCAATTAAGGGTGAGAAGAAGGAGGAGGTGTTGAGTGACCCGTTTGCTTCTGTGAAGAAAGAGAACAAAGACATGTTTGCAATGGATGAGAAGGAGGAATTGGTTGATCCTTTTGGAGGTGAGAAGGAGGAGGAGTTGCCCGATCCCTTTAGTGAGAAGGAGAAACTGCACGATCCCTTCGCGGAAGAGAAGGAGGCTTTGCAGGACCCGTTTGGATGTAAGAAGGAAGAAGGATTGAGTGACCCTTTTGCTGCAGCAAAGAAAGAGAACAAACAGGATATGCTTGCAGTAGATGAGAAGAAAGAAGAGTTATCTGTTCCTGTTGGTGAAAAGGAAGAGGTGTTGAGTGATCCGTTTAAGAAGGAAGAAGGATTGAGTGATCCATTTAGAGGAGAGAAGAAAGAAGAGGTGGAGAAGGAAAAAGGGTTGACTGATCCGTGTGCTGCTGTGAGGGACAATAAACAGGACATCTTTGCCATGAATGAGAAGAAGGAGGAAGGATTGAGTTATCCATTTAGAGGAGAGAAGAAAGAAGGGTTGACTGATCCGTGTGCTGCTGTGAAGAAAGAGGATAGCAAAGACATGTTTGTCATGAATGAGAAGAAGGAAGAAGTGCTGAATGATCCGTTTGCTGCAGCAAAGAAAGAGAACAAACAAGACCTGTTTGCTATGAACGAGAAGAAGGAGGAGGGTCTCTCTGATCCCTTTGGAGAGAAGAAGGGGGCAGAATTGAGTGACCCTTTTGCTGCAACAAAGGAAGAAGAGAAGGAAGAAGGGTTGAGTGACCCGTTCGCTTCGGCCAAGGAGCAGAAGGAGGACAACCCAAGTGGTCCTTCTAAGAGTGAGAAGGAGGAAGTGTTGAATGATCCATTTGGAGGTGAGAAGAAGGAAGAGGAGTTGGCTGATCCTTTTGGAAGCAAGAAGGAAGTGCTGGTGGACCCGTTTGCTGCACCAAAGGAAGAGAACAAAGAAGACATGTTTGCTATGAGTGAGAAGAAGGAAGAGTTGCACGATCCGTTTAAGAAGGAAGAGGAGTTGACTGATCCCTTTGCTGCGGTGAAGAAGGAAGAGAACCCGCCTGACTCTGTCACACCGGCCCAAGAGGCCCTGCACGATCCCTTCGCAGCAGAGAAGGGAACCATATCGGACCCGCTCTCCGCCTCCGCCACTCCAACCACACAACCTGCATCGCTGCCCATCCGGCCCAAGCTGCGCCCCGGCGCGACGCCGCTGAACCAGACGATCAACTCCATCTTCACCACCTCCAATTCGCCCGTCGTGCGCCGCCGCTCCTCGCTGCGCACCTCGTCTCTCCAGGGCCAGCGCTCGCTCCGTCGCTCGCTGTCTTCGCAGAACCCCGCAGTGTCCATTTTCGACGGGATTTCCGCCACACCCTCCACCGCCTCCGATTCGCTATTCACGTTCGACAGTGTAACGCCCCCTACGCCGTCGCTGTCGCGGTTTGAGAAGCGCGAGAAGCTCTATCTCAGCACGGACGACGATTATCTGAGCGTGGCTCAGCGCATCGGCGTCTTCTTAACGCCCATGGCGGAGGAGACGGAGAAGAAGCCCGCGCGCGTCGTGGACGTCGTGTCCTTCTTCGAGAACGACGACGAGTTCTCGGCGGACATCGAGGACGGGCAGCGGCTTCGGGTCATCTTCGACAATATGCTCCCCGTGGTGAACAACAAACCGGTCCTCCCAGACCCGGACGAAATGATCGAGCAGGTGGAGCGCAAGGCAGAGGCTCTGGCTGTGTTGTTGGACTCCATCAGCGTGGGCTGGGGCATGGGCGGGCAGAAGAAGAAGCTGCAGCGGCAGATTCGAGCGATCGAGGAGGAGGAGTGCGTGTTTGAGGCGGACTACGACATCCGTGTGTGCGAAAAGTAGGGGTGAGAGGGGCGTGTGAGGCGTAGAGCGATGAGGAAGGCGAGGAAGGTGGTGGAAGTGAAGCAGAAGGCGTTCGACGCCGTGGCGGCGACCATGGAGGAGGTGGACAAGCGAAAGAACGTGCTGGCGGAGGCGATCGAGCTGCGGCTGAAGGAGTACGTGGAGGAGAAGAACGCGAAGGTGGAGGAGATGAACCGCGAGGTGGAGGAGTTCAACGTGATGTACGGGGAGATCGAGGAGCTGTGCAAGCAGGTGGGTCTGACGATGGAGGAGCTGTTGACGGAAGGGAAGTGTTGTGTTTGTTGCAACAAAGAAACCAGTCCTTGAGTTGCTGCAGGATCGACGAGGCGAAGGCGCGGCAGATGTCGTCCGTGTCGTTATAACCGATGCTCTCCATCCAAGCTCTCACGCGCTCTCGGCTCTGGAACTCCGCGCACTGCGCGTCCACACACAGACTCCCGCTGTACTTCGTCAGCGCCAGGAACAGCTCTAGCACCGCGCGTCGGATCGCCACGTTGCGGTGGAAGCGGTAACGCAGCATCACCGCACACAAATCACGGTAGGTCGCGTCCACCTCCGCCGCCAGCACCGCGCCCGAGCAAACCACAGCCAGCGTCGCCAGCAGGAAGGCGATGGACGCCTCGTGTCTCGGCGGCACGCGCAGCGCCCACGCCACCAGCGGCCGCAGGAAGAAGCGCGCGTTCTCCGTGAACCGGTTTATGGGCTCGCCCGGTGCCCTCTGTGGCTCGGATGCCTTCTCCTGCGCCGCCAGCTTGCTGCGGTAGAAGGAGGGCCGGTACTTGGTGTTCGCCACGCGCAGCAGCCCGTCTTCCTCCACGGCACCTGTCAGCACCACGGGCGGCTGCGCGGCGGGTGGCTGCTCCTCCTTTGCGTCGAGCCGGCCGCGCGCGAGCATCCGCACGGCAGCCTGGATGGCCTGCAGCAGCGCGGCGCACTTCACGACGGTGAGGTTACTGCGGCCGTTCTTCTTCACGAACTCCAGCACGCACGCCATGCCCGCCTCGCTGCGAAGGAACAGCAGCGTCGCCACCAGCGTCTGGAACTCCTCCCAAAAGGCCTCGTCGCCCTGCATCTCCTCGAACGCCAACACCACGCGCAGCACCGCCGCCACGTCCTCCGCCGTCGCCGCCTCGCCCTGCTCCACGCTCAGCCGTTGCAGGGACTTCCACGCGTGGAGACGCACCGCCGCGTCCTCGTCCGCGAAGTCCGGCAGGGGCTCCTGCAGGAAGTGGTACTCCTTGCTCAGCGCGACGTGGGTCGTCGGCTCCGTCAGATCGTACGGCAAGAACTCGTCGTCCTCATCCTCAGAAATGACCTCGTTTTCTGGAATGGCGGAAGAGTCCTCTGTTTCGGGAAAGAACGCCCGCTCCAAATAGGCCTGTTCTTCTGCAAACACATCAATCTCCTCGTCCATGTCCAAAACCGAGGATTGTTTCGGCTTCTTCTTGTCCAAAATCAAGGATTCTTTTGGCCTCTCTTCGTCGGGGTAAGAAACTGGCGGCAATTCCGAAGCCACTTCCGCGGGAGTTTCCGTTTCTTCCTCCTTTCTGTCGCAAATCGCGACTAATTCGGACAGATCGGTAGTGGGCCAGTCATAGTGGGATTCGGGCTGGATCAAAATGGCGACTTCTTTTGCCATTCCGATGATGCGTTGTCTGAAGGGCTCCGTTCCTTCTCCGAGGCGATTGGAGATGGCTTGCATGAGTGTGGTGAGAAGCGGATTGGTGTTGGGCGGTGCGAAGGAGAGAAAGAGGAGAGAAGAGTGGACGCAGCAGAAGGAGAGCGAGGCGAGATAGAGCTGGTGGGAGGAGGCGAAGTGTTGTGCGAAGGAGGAGGAGGCGAGCGCGGTGAAGAGCGAGGAGAGGACGGTGTAGGAGAGAAGGGAGGTGTAGGCGGCGTTGGAGCGGGTGTCGACGGCGTACAGCGAGCGAAGGAAGGACAGAAGAGGAGCCAGAGGGAACTCCACGCGCACGATCACAGAGGCGAGGCGCTGTGCCTGTGTGGAGGAGAGCGAGGAGAAGAGGAGTGTGTGCAGCAGCGCGAAGCGAACCTGCGTGTGAGGTGAGATGCACGGGGCAACGGGCGGCTCTGCAGCGAAATGGAGAGACAACACCTCCGACACGAACTCGCCGAAACGCAACTCTGGAAGGAACCCCACGAACTGTCGAAGGCTCCGCAGGATCGGCGCGCGGTCCAGCAGCAGCAGACGGTCCTCGCGCGACAGCTCCTTCTTCCGGTCGAGCAGGAGGAGCAGGTCGTACAGGCTGGCACTCAGCGTCCGCGTCAGGCCCAACAGGCAGTAGCGAGCTACCAGCGTGGCGTAGAGGGAGGCGTCGCGGTCCTCCGGGAAGCCGAGGAAGACGCGGAGCAGCTTGTCGGCCAGCCAGCGGTAGAAGGTGCTGGGGAGGAAGAACGCGGGAGAGGAGGACAGCGCATTGCAGATGATGTCCGGGGTGTGGAGGAGCGCGTTGGCCACATCCGCGTTATGCTCGGACTGTAGGATCTGCTCTACGCCAGAGGAGTGTTGCGCGCTTGTGATCTCCTCGATGATGGCATTGGCGCGTTGGGAGAGGAGTCTTTTGAGCATGTGAATATACATAGGGGACAAGCCCTTTTGAGATGGAGCTTCCAACTTGGACTGAATCACAGTCATTAGGCAGGAGAAGGGAAAGGAGGACAGCAACGCCGGGTGGCAGATGAATCCGTACACATACACTTCCTTCTCTTCGTCCGTCATGAAAGCGAGCGACTCTGGAAGCACTGATGAGAATAGGGAGAGAAACGCATCGTTGTATTCTTCACAGATCGTTGAAAACGGAGTACTCTACGGTGAATGTACAGGATCGTGGCTACAGGTGCGGATGACAAGGCGAGCAGCTTTTCCTTCCACTCGGTCAGCTGAACGAAGGCCTTCTGCTTCAGAGTACTCATTGTGCCAAACGCGAAAGAATGCGCGATTGCCCTCTTGAATACAAAAGTTTGGGGAGTGTGGGGATGTCCTGTCCGCTCACTTTGGAAGTCGTGAATGTCCCGAAAAGAGCTGGACGCTGCTCTCGGAAAGAGGGCACAAATGGAAAAGCGAATGAAGGAGATTATCGCGTACCTAACCCAACCCCGTTGTGTTCCCATACTCGCATCAACTGTAGGTGGAGATGGAAAGGAGCCCGTTGGTCTTACTGGAAACCTTCTCGATGCGGATGGCTATCCTCGCGATGATGTAGATATCTTTACCGTTGTGATTTGTTTTGCCTTTCATGTAGATTCGTGAGCTCCGACACGAGCTGGCTTTGCTCCGAACGGACTACGAGGAACTGAACAACAGACTAATGGATTTGACATACAGCGCATTTGAGGAAATCAAAAACGAGCATGAAGAGGAGAATGCGGACGACCGCGAGAAACACGAGTCTCTTGCGCAGTCTCCAGGCGAGGTTGTGAACGAGAACAATCCTGAGAACGATCCACTGCTCAATGCCGTTCATCTGTTCGAGAAGGAGCAGGCGATGACTGAGGATTGGTCAGATACGGAGGAGTACTTTGGATCTGTGCGATCCGTGGCGGAGGGCAGTGTGGCGGAGATGTGCGGGATCGAGGACTGCGACCGGCTGATCGCGTTTGGTGATCTGACGATGAAGACGTTCCACGATCTTAAGCAAATGGCCCAGTACTTCGAGAGCATGCGGGGCAAGCGCATCGAAGTACTCTATTTTGTAGTGATGTGACGTAGATTGTGGTGGGAAGGAATACTAGGGGCTGCTTTGAAAAGCACCACCTGTTTGCGGATATCCCGAAGGATCCCTCGCAGCGATTGGGGTAAGGACGGGAGAGAGGAGTAACGAGCAGAATCCACTTCATTCCCCGCTCCTAGGCGGTGGCGTGGTGTTTTGCGCATTTCAAGCCATTCTCCATTTCCAAACAGGCGCTATCATTGCTCATTGGGCGGAATTCCCACCAACGAAGATCTGCGGCGTTGTTCAGTGTTTGTTGATAATCAATAAGGATCCCACACTGTGCGGGTGAGGTGAGAATGCCCATTTGTACGTTCTATAGAGAGCATTTCCATGATCCGATACCTCCTTCTTCAAAACAAGCAGGGCAAGACCAGACTGTCGAAGTGGTACATCCCCGTGGAGTTCGAGGAGCAATCTCGCCTGGAGAATGAAATTCACAAGCTGGTGTCCACGAGAGACGCGAAGGTGACAAACTTCATCGAATTCAGCACTTACAAACTTATTACCAGACGTTATGCTGGATTGTTCTTCACCGTGGCTGTGGATATTAACGATAACGAGCTGCTGACTTTGGAGACGATCCATTTCCTCGTCGAGACGCTGGATATGTATTTCAAGAGCGTCTGCGAGATGGACATCATCTACAATTTCTACAAGGTCTACGAGATCATGGATAACTATATTGTCGCCGGAGAGGTGCTGGACGTCAACAAGATCGCCATCATCGAGCGCATTAAGGAGCTTGAGAAGTTGAACTAAGTGCTGTTTCCTTTGTTTGTTCAACCAACAGCAGAAAGGAACGAACCCAACATCTACACGGACGACTCGACTTACGGCTGAGCGGGGGCTGTATTGGCAGCAGGCACTGCAGGCGTGGGTTCCGGTACTGGAACAGGTGCCGGAGACGGCGCAGCAGCAGGCGCAGCAACAGGTGCAGCAGCAGGTGCAGCAGTGGGGAGGGGAGGAGGAGCCTCGTAGGGCTCCTTGCTGAGAATCGGCATCAGCACCTTGTCCTCCACCTTCACGCCGTTTGTGACCACTTTATTCGCCTGCCAGTGCTTCTCGAAGACCACGTCGCTGCCCTCCATCTTCACGTCGCGCACGCCCACGCAGTTCTTCAGCGCGTTCTTCAGGTCCTCCTCCTTCACGCCCGCCGTCTCCTTTATGTACACCACGTTCGGGCGGAGGTCCAGCGTCAGCTTCGACGTGTCCGCCCGCTGGCGCGGCGTGTAGTGGTACGCCCTGCCGCGCGCCCGGCCTCTGCCCCGGCCCCTGCCGCGGAAGCCGGAGAAGGCCCTGCGCTGGATGTCCATTTCCTTGGCGCTCTCCTCCAGCATGCGCGCCATGATGTCCATCGACGCCTTGCTGATCTCCTCGCTCACCGCCGTCGAGTGCACCGCGTCGTTCACCTCGTCCAGCGTCTTCTGCAGCTCGCTCTTCGCCCGCTCGTCGTTGTCCACCACCGCCGATGCCTGACCCGTCTGCGCCCCTTCTCCCGCGGGCTGCGCAGGCTGAGCGGGCTGAGCGGGCTGAGCGGGCTGAGCGGGCTGAGCAGACGCATCAGCAGACGCATCAGCGGGCCGCTGTGCCTCGGCGACGCGCTCGATGCCGCTCTTGACCAGGCGGTACACGTCCTGCGCGTCGGCGAAGATGCGCTGCGACACGCTGCGCAGCTTCTCCTCGTGCGGGATGCGCGACTCGTCCTTGCACCGCTCCCACAGCAGCGCGTACTGCTTCAGGATCGCCAGGTACCGCGCGATGCCCGTGCGCTTGCTCTTCAGCTCCTGTAGCTGCACCAGCTGCCGCTGCCGGATCAGGTCCAGCTTCTTGTTCACCTCGTCCTGCTTCTTGCTGCTCTCCGCCGCGGGCTTCGCCGCCTCCGCCTCCGTCGCGGGCGTGTTGGCCTCCGTGCGCGCGGAGCACGCGTGCACCTCCGTGAAACGGTCGTTCAGCACGGGGATGTCCGCCTCCAGCGCCTTCTTCGCCTCCGCGGGCGTGGAGAACTCCACGATGGCGGAGTTGGACTCGGGGTGCAGCTACGCGTCAGCACGGCGGAACATTCCCACGGTGACGGTGTTGATGTTGCCGAAGCGCTTGAAGTGGCTGCACAGCGCCATGATCTGCGAGTAAGGCCGCGCCGCGGGCGTACGTTCATGTTCTTCTTCGCGATGAACATCACCTTGATGCAGTTCTCCTGGTTCTTCTCGTCTACGGGTCAGTCGCCGGCGCGGCGCCCACTCTTGGCCTCCTTGCCCTCGCTCACCAGCTGCGACAGACTCGTCTGGTCTGCGCTTCAAACACACGCGTCGCACTTACTGCTGGAGGCGTCGGAGAGCTGCCCGCCCTGCATGCGCGACATCAGCTCCTGCAGGATCCGGTTGATCGACTCCTGGCTCATCGACTGCTTGTTGTAGTCGTTGCGGTTGTTGTAATTGCGATTGCCATCTATGCGTGACGCCCAATCGGCTGAACCACAGCGCTGGTTCTGCTTGTCGTTTCTCTATGCATGAGTGCACGATTATACCATTACTCTTCCTTCATCGCGCTGATTGTCGTAGCGGTACTGGTTGTCGCGGCGACGGCTGCCGGAGCGGCTTCTCGATCGCTTCGTGTAGCGGGAGTTCGAGCGGCGACGCGATCCCGAGGGGGAGCGAGAGTAGCTGCGAGAGCGGCTTCGCGAGTACCTGTCCTGGTTGGACCACGAGCGGGACCGCGAGCGGCGGTTGCTTCGACTAGGGTCTTGGGAGCGACGGTCATTTCGAGAAGACGAGCGACTCCTTGAGTATCTCGAGTTGCTGGCACGATTATCAGTCACCTACAATCACACAGAAAGAATAGAAGTATACCAGGAAGTCTCTCCGCAAAGACACCAGATTATTCACAACCCAATCCAAATCTAATCCAATCACCACCCCACTGAAACGCTCCTACCGCTGTTGATGAAATCACTCAGCTCTCTCGTCAAGTACTCGCGAACTTCATAATCGTCTCCCTTAGCATACTCCAGATGCGTCTTGACGAATTGGATTGATTTGTCCATCATATCGTTATATCTGGGAATCACGAGCAAACCATCGCTCCTTACACATGTCCCTTCAGAATTCCCTCAATCTCCCGCGACATCTCCTCTACCCTTCTGCTTTCCTTCGTTAGAGACATGTTCCCGGTCAATCGAATGTAAGACTATGGAATCCAATTGGCTCCTCAATTCCGACCGATTTCGGATTTCGAAAAAGGGGATATTTTGCACAGCTCCATCCATCATTGTTGGATTGTTAATGTCTGTGAAATGGAAATCAAACATGTAGGTGCTGGGAGGAGATTGGAAGTGTTATGCCATCAATGATTGTAACTATCACTTTTACACGTTTCTAGTGTATAGAACGTACCAAATACCAGTTTCCTATCACGAATGACGACTGTATCCCCTAGGGATCCCCTGTGATGGAGAATCAATCCCAT